>SAMEA104404100__coassemble_301_pt1 | contig 58179 bp, 56 predicted proteins | sample SAMEA104404100__metabat2_low_PE_056 | metagenome-assembled genome bin SAMEA104404100 (sample SAMEA104404100) | Balaenoptera acutorostrata
TGTCAGCTTGTTTATATTATCACACTCCTCCACTTTTGTCAACTCTTTTTTCCTCCTTTCTACTTTTTTTATGCTTTTTATCTATATTTATACAAATTTATGTTTATTTTGCATAATATAAATAGAAAATTCATATTTTTCATATATAATAGTATAATTATACCTATTTTGGTAATACTTCTTATTATATAGGAGGTATATATATGAATAAAAGACTATCTATTATTATATTAACCACATTATCTGTATTTTTTTGTTGTGCATTTAGTTTTTCTCAGCTGTTGCCCCAGACAAAACCAGTAACAGCAAGACAAAATCTTAATAATTCTGATTATATGCTTTTGGCAAGGATTATTTCTGCCGAATCTCGAGGAGAACCCTATGAGGGACAGGTAGCTGTTGGGGCTGTCATATTAAACCGCATTGAACACCCATCATTTCCCGATACCATGGCGGGAGTAATCTATCAGCCACTTGCCTTTTCCTGCGTTGATGACGGACAAATAAACGAACCTGTGGCTGAATCAGCATATAAGGCTGCCACTGATGCCTTAAACGGCTGGGACCCATCAGGAGGAGCAATTTATTACTATAATCCTGTTACCGCCACGAGTAAATGGATTAGAAGCCGTCAAATTATAAAGCAAATAGGAAAGCATGTTTTCTGTCTATAGGATTTTAAAGCGTTATTTCCCATAAATAACGCTTACATACCCCTATTATTAACAGTAAAATAACAAAAACATATGGACTTTTGCAAAAATAGCGTGTATAATATTAAATTGTCATAAGTTCAGATAAATTAAATTATTTAAAAATAGGAGGATTCTCAATAATGAGCTTAAAAACAAAAATTGCCTGTGCTGTAATGTCAGCTGCTATGATATTTACAATGGCAGGATGCGGACAAAACGAAAATACTAAAACCATCGGTACCTATAAAGGTGAAGAAATCCCTGTTGGCATTTATCTTTATGGTATGGTAAATTCCATCGAGGATGCAAAAGCTGAATATATAGGCAAACAGGAAGAAACAGTTGACATTAACAAAATTGACATTGTTTCTGCTGAAATTGAAGACGGAGTAAAAGGTGAACAATGGATTTTAGATAAATCTAAGGAATATCTTTACAACTACTTGGCTGTAAAAGAAATGTATTCCGAATTAGGCTATGAACTTCCAACAACAATTAATGAAAATATAGCCGAGCTTATAGAATCACAAAAGGGACAAGCTCCTGAATTTTTTGAATACTTAAATAAAATCGGTGTTTCCGAAGAAAGCTATAAGAAAAACTTAGAACTTGGCTATATGCTCAACGATATGTTCCCTAAATATTATGCTGAAAATGGAGTATCTCCTGTTTCTGAGGATGAATACAAGGCACAATATGAACTTCAATACAGACGCGCTTTCATTCTCCCTATTTCCTTTGTTGATAACAACGGCGTGCCTTACACAGAGGCTAAGCAAAAGGAAATTGAAGATTTAGCAAATCTATACCTGGAAAAGCTTAATAATGGCGAGTCTCTGGAAAGCGTTTCCAACTCCTACTACAATTATGTAACAGGTCAGGATAAGGAAGATGTTGAAGCAGCAATTCCATCCCAGCTTATTGATATTGACAATGTAAACCTGCCTTCTGATTTCATCAAAAACTTAGATGAATCCGATGACAGCAAATACATTATGGCTAAAGACGAATTTTCCATTATTATCGGTAAAAAAGACGATATGTACAGCAATATGGATGATTTTGAAAATATGAAGCCTGCTATGCTCAAAAAGCTTAAAAGTGATGAATTTAATAGCATTATTGACGAAAAAGCAGCAGCACTTGCTTCCGATGTGAAATTTAACGAAGCTTCTCTTAATAGATACAATGTAAAGGATTTTGCAAAGAGAGCTAAGTAATATTTTATAAATTTATCCCCGTGAAAAATCACGGGGATTTTTTTAGCAGTTTAAATAGGATATATCCTCCTCTGTTAAATTTTCTTGCAGAGCTAAGTTTATTATCATAGCTAAAGCTCTTCCTGCTCTTTCTATCATAATATCAATATTCCTGGAAGTTACCATAAAGGACTCACCGCTTTTTTTCTCACTACTTTTTCCGTATTCATTTACTATGGTATCACTATCTACAACTGTGGGCACACCCATAGCTATTACAGGCACATTAAGAGTTTCCTTATTTATAGCTTCTCTTTTGTTTTGCACTCCCGCTCCAGGCTCTATGCCTGTATTTGATATCTGTATAGTAGCTCCAAGCCTTGATACTGACGCTGCCGCCATAGCATCCACTAATATAACTGCAGAAGGCTTTACTAAAGAAACTGCCGCTTTTACTATTTCTGCCGTTTCCATTCCCGTTTGTCCTAAAACTCCCGCAGATAAAACTGCCACCGAGCTAAGGCTTTTTAAAGGTCTTTCGGCTTTTTCTGTCAAATGTCTTGTGGCTATTACTAAATCCGAGGTTTTAGGCCCAAGGGCATCCGGGGTTATATTCTTGTTCCCAAGCCCAACCATCAAAACTGTTCCCTTCTTTTTAGGGAGCATTTTTCTTAACAGTCCCGCTAAATAATACTTTTCATCACTATCCATAAAAATATTTCCGGAAAAATCAGGAACAGTAGCTGTAATGTATTCTCCCATAGGCTTACCTAAAATAACCGATGCCTTTAAATTTGTTATTTTGAGCTTTTCTATTTTTATATCATATACCTCCTCCTTTTCTAAAAATGCCCCCTCTGGAAGATTATTAAAATTAATTTTCTCGTTTTCCATTACCAAATCTGTGCGAATTCCCACTTGAAACACCCCTTTTTTGATTAAAACTAATGTTTTTATTATTATTTCCGAAAAAATTCAAATTAACTGTTGCATTTTATAAATAAAAATGTTATTATTACTTGTACTGTATTGTGGTTAAGGAGGTGGAATGAAATGCCAAACATTAAATCTGCTAAGAAAAGAGTAAATGTAATCGCTGCAAAATCTATGCAAAATAAGATGGTTAACTCCAATCTTAAATCCGTTTTGAAGAACGCTAACACAGCTTGCGAAAACGGTGAAAACAAGGAAGCAGCAGTTGTTCTTGCTATTAAGAAAGTAGACCAAGCTTGTGCTAAGGGTCTTATGCATAAAAACAAGGCAGCTAGACTTAAGTCTCATCTCGCTTGCAAATTAGCAAAGTAATTATGCTTTAAACAACAGCAACTAAACAGTCTCGATGTTTTTTCGGGACTGTTTTTTGTTTTATTCGGCATAAAATGCTGGATTTATTAACAATGTTTATGGTACAATTAATTCATTATTTAAAATTGGAGATGAATACCATGGATATAATCAGTCAGCTTTCAAAGGAGCTTAACATTCGTGAAAGTCAGGTAAAATCCGCCGTAGAGCTTATCGATAGCGGAAACACCATTCCCTTTATTGCCCGTTACCGTAAGGAAGCCACAGGTTCCTTGGACGATACTCAGCTAAGAAACCTTTTTGACAGACTTACATATATTCGTAACTTAGATAAAAGAAAAGAAGAGGTCAGAAATGCTATTTTAAATTTAGAGCTTATGACTGACGAAATCGAGAAATCTATTTCAGCAGCTTTAACTTTAACTGAAGTGGAGGATATTTACCGTCCCTTTAAGCCAAAGCGTCGCACCAGAGCCTCAATAGCTAAGGAAAGAGGATTAGAGCCTCTTGCTCTTGAAATTTTGGAGCAAAAAGACGGGATTATTCCAGAAAATATAGCTATAAGCTTCATAGATATCGAAAAAGGCGTTGAAAACACCGAACAAGCTCTTATGGGAGCTTCCGATATTATTGCTGAAATAATCGCTGATAACCCCGCTATAAGACGGGAGCTTAGAAATTATATTCTCACCTATGGTACTATCAGTTCAAAGGGTAAAACCGAGGAAAACACCGTTTACAATATGTATTATGATTATACAGAAAAAATATCCTCTCTCCCAGGCCACAGAATACTTGCTATGAACCGTGGGGAAAAAGAGGATATACTAAAAATTTCTGTTGAAACCGATATAAATGTTTCAGAAAAAATCCTTGAAAGAAATAGCATTACAAATACTGCTTCCCCCTGCTTTCACTTTGTAAAAAATGCAGGTATGGATGCTTATGAGCGACTTATATTTCCGTCAGTAGAAAATGAAATCCGCTCTATGCTTACAGAAAAAGCCTCTGAACAGTCCATAGAGGTTTTTTCTGTAAACTTACATCAGCTTTTAATGCAGCCTCCTGTAAAGGGAAAGGTTGCTTTAGGCTTAGACCCCGCTTATCGTACAGGCTGTAAAATAGCCGTTGTGGATGAAACAGGCAGAGTTCTTGACACCACAGTTATTTACCCCACCCCTCCACAAAGCAAAATTAAAGAGGCTGAAAAAATAATCAAAGGGCTAATTTCAAAGCACAATGTAGAAATTATAGCAATAGGCAACGGCACCGCCTCCAAGGAATCAGAAATTTTTGTTGCAAATCTAATAAAACAAATTGATACACCTGTATCCTATATGGTTGTTAGCGAATCAGGAGCCTCTGTTTATTCTGCTTCAAAGCTGGGTGCTGAGGAATTTCCTCAGTATGATGTCTCCCTTCGTAGTGCCGTATCTATAGCCAGACGCCTTCAGGACCCTCTTGCAGAGCTTGTTAAAATTGACCCTAAGGCAATAGGCGTTGGGCAGTATCAGCACGATATGACTAAAAAACAGCTTGACTCCGCCCTTACAGGTGTAGTTGAGGACTGTGTAAATAATGTTGGTGTGGATGTAAATACTGCCTCTCATTCGCTATTATCCTATGTTGCGGGAATAGGTCCATCCTTAGCTAAAAACATCATAGCCTATCGAGAGGAAAACGGTATTTTTACCGACAGAAAGCAGCTTTTAAAGGTTCCTAAGCTGGGTAAAAAGGCCTTTGAACAATGCGCAGGATTTTTGCGTATTCCCGAAAGTGAAAATATCTTAGATAACACCGCTGTTCACCCTGAAAGCTATAAGAGTGCAGAAAAGCTCCTCTCTATTTTAAATTGCGATGATGAGGATATTAAAAACGGCTCTTTAGCCTCCTTAAATAAAAAAGCTGAAATATACGGCTTAGCTAAACTAAGTGATGAAACAGGTGCAGGTATACCTACCTTAAAGGATATTGTAAATGAGCTTATGAAGCCTGGCAGAGACCCAAGAGATACCCTGCCGCCTCCAATGCTCCGCTCAGATTTACTTGATATAAATGATTTAAAGCCAGATATGATATTAGACGGCACAGTTCGCAATGTCATTGATTTCGGTGCTTTTGTCGACATAGGAGTTCATCAGGACGGCTTAGTACATATTTCTCAAATTACAAATCGTTATATTAAGCATCCCTCCGAGGTTTTAAAAGTAGGCGACATTGTAAAAGTAAAAATTATCTCCGTAGATTTAGAAAGAAAACGAATTTCCCTCACTATGAGAGATTTATAGGACATATTTATGATTAATTTAAAACCCTCAAAAAATATTTTATGGGTATGGCGGATAAGACTTTGCCTTATCTGCCTTATTCCCTCAGCCATATGTGGATGGTTCTTTAAGACCTTTTCAAGCCTGTGGCTTATCTTCACTTGCTTGTGGCTTATTGCATTTGCATTTTTCTATATATTTTATTTTCCTATTAAATACAAAAAATTATTATATCACCATGATGGAAGTGTTTTTGTGAAAAATTACGGCGTAATTTACACTATGACTAAATCAATACCTCTTAAAAATATACAGTTTATCATAAAAAGTGCAACACCTCTGGAAAGGATTTTTAAAATATATTCCTTTAGAATTGTAGGAGCAGGCTCACAAATGACAGTATCAGGGTTAAATTCCGATGATTTAAGCTTCTTATATGATTATATGAGGAGAAAAAGTAATGATTAAAAAATACAGATGTCACCCCATACAAATCATTGTAAACATTTGGAAACTGATTATACTGCTTATTATTCCCATTTTAAGAGGACTTTTTAATGCCCTCACAGGTGATTTAGTAAGCTGGCTTTCGGGAGCTTGGGTGGATATAACCATTGTTCTTGTGATTTTGGGAGCAGGTATAATTCAGTGGTACTGCAAGGCTTATTATGCAGATGAAACAGGTATAACCTTGGAGCAGGGCTTTTTAAAAAAGAAAATAAGCTTTATTCCCAAGGAAAATATACTTTCCTTAGTTATAACGCAAAAATTCTTTCTCCGCCCATTTAATGCTATTCAGATTCGTGCCGATACCTTAGGCGGCAGCTTTAAAAATGCGGATTTTAATGTTTTGCTCACTAAAAAAAGAGCTGAAATACTTAAGGAAAGCTTAAACAACAGCATTTACCAAAATAAAAACCTATACCGAACTAATTTAATTTATGTTTTTTTTCTTTCTCTTATAAGCTCTAACTCCTTTGCGGGAATACTTATTATCACAACTTTTATTTCAAATTTAGGTGAGGCCTTAGGTAAGGAATTAAGCGAAAGAATTTATGACACCTTCAATTTGGTATCGCAAAAATTAGCTTTTGGCATACCACCTGCCGCAGCAAATATAGCTTTCTTGCTATTTATCGGCTGGTCTGTTACCTTTTTGAGAAATGTTATCAAATACAGAAATCTTACAGTATGTCAAAAAGGGAATTACATAAATGTTAAAAGCGGAATTTTCACTATAAATAGCTGTGATATTTCCCCTAAATCCTTAATTTGCCTTGATATAAGGCAAACACTACTTACTAAAATATTGGGTGTTAATTCGCTTTTCGTTCACGCTGTGGGCTTAGGAAAATTTGAAAACGATGTTTCTGCTTTAATTCCAGGAGTTAAAAACAAAAACACAAATCGTGCTATTAAGGATTTATCTCCTAAATTTATCCCTACAAAACGCACATTAACACCTAATTTCGGTGCAATTTTTAGATTTATCGCAGACCCTCTTTATTTTTGTATTGCTATTCCCATTATCACTATAATTTTAATATGGGTATATCCCGATTGGAAAGACTTTCTTATTTCTATTGCAGCCTTGCCCACAATTCCTGCCCTTTGGTTTTTAGCTGTCAGAATTATAGACCTATTTACCTCGGGTATTTCAAAAAAGAACGGCTGCTATACCATACGCTATTCCCAAGGATTTTATTTTCACACCATTGTTTTGCCAAAGGATAAAATTGCTGCTGTAAAAACCCGCCAAAGTATTTTTCAAAAAATGGATAGGCGCTGTGATGTTTTTATTTATACCCGCTCTGAAGGAGTAAGCGTACATAAATGCCGCAACCTATTAAAATCAGATGTAATTAAAATATTTAAAGACATATAAAAACCTCAAGCCTAAAAAGTTTGAGGTTTTTGTATTTATACTAAAATTTTAGCTCATACTTTTTAAAAAGGAGCTGATATTTTGAAAATTATAAGCCTTATTCTTGTGGCAGCTATTATATTTACTTCCTGTACCAAAAGTGAAAATAAACTGCTGGACAACACAAATAATATAATTACTTCACCTAAAAATAACTTCACCCTATATGATTATCCATATAACCGCCCTGACCTTGAGGAAATTTCCGAGAATACCAAACAGCTTTTAAATCTAATTATCATTTCGGAAAATGAAACTGAAGCCTTAAATAATGCTAAGAAAATTATTTTTGAAATTAACAGATTAGAAAGTCTACTAAATCTAAATATTGGCAAAATACTTACCGCTGATGCTGACTTGAGTGAAAAATCGGAGCTTCTCTTTTTATTAAATAACAATAGCTTTATAACTAATTTAAAATACAGCTTAAATGAAAATATCAATATTTCTCCTCACAAGGCTTATATCCTCAAAAATCTGACAGATACAGAAAAATATATGCTTTTCTTAACTAAGTATATTCATCCTATGAATTACCAGCAAAACCGGGATTTAAACAGCGCTATTATATCCATTTACAAATCAGCTTTTAATGAGGATAAAATTTTACTTAACCTATATAAGAATTTTCTTACTGATAACACCTATATCCTTTCTGATAATTTAAAATCAGAAATATTAGCAGCCTTTCTTAAAATTCAAGGCTATCGCTTTCTAAATGCTCAAAAAAATAATTTTGATAATTCCTCTAAGCTTTATTTTAAAAATAACGGCTTTGCCGAGGATGAAATAAAAATGCTTATAAAACATACTAAGGATTATATTCTGCCTCTTTGCCAAAAATACGAAGAAAACCTGAATAAGCTTCACAAGGAAAATTCGGTGGAAAATGATATTTTCATAACAGCTGAAAAAGTTTCTCCCTTTTCACAGGAGCTTCTAAAAATATGTGAAAAACGAAAAACCTTGTTTTTAGATAAATCTAAACTTTCGCTGCCTTTTCCACTTTATATTTCAGAGCTTTCTGCTCCGCTTATTTTGTTTTCCACAGAAACTGATTTTGATAATACCATAACTAATCGTATTTTAGGTCAGAGCCTTTATCTTTCCTGCGGAAATGGTGTCCGTAACAAAATGATGAAATTTTTCTCTGGCTTTGCCTATGATATAATGGCTAAAAAAAATCCTGCAGCTGCTCAAAGCACCTATTATTGCCTAAAGGAAATTGTTCTATTTTCTTTTTTAACAGAGCTTTATTTAAAAACAAGCTATACTTCAAATCTCACTAAAGAAAATTATAAAAGCATTTTTACAGATTTATTTCACGAATATTTCCCCGAAAAAGAAAATGAGGACAGCCTTTTATATCTGTCCTCACTAATTTTAAGCCTTATTATTTCTCCTGCTGATTTACTTGTAGCTTCAGTAGCCTCCTTTGAGCTTAGTATAATAAAATCACTAAACCCTGATTTTGCCAGAGATAGCTTTTCCTCTATGCTTATATCGGGAAATATTAAAGATTTAAAGACCTTTCTCCGCTCAATAGGTCTAAATAGTCCCTTTAACGCCAACACAATAAAAAGCTGGGTTTACTTTTACGAAGAGCTTTTAACTGATGCTATTGTGGAAACAGCTGAAGAAAAGACTTAGGCCATATCATTTATTTCCTTTTGACTAAACATAATAGTTACAGCATAAACTGCATTGTAATCCATTTTCTCGTATTCCTCAGGATTTTCAAAGCCATCTAAAGTAAGTCTTACTTCATTTTTTTCGGTTATCACCTGTAATACAATCGGAATTTCCTTTTCGTATTCCACTTTAGTCTGATTAGAAAGCATTGTACTTCCCACACTCATTTTAGCAAGAGCCTTTTGCTCCTCTGTCATATTTTCGTATGGTATGGAATGCTCTGTGCTTCCGTTGTTGTTTTTGCTTTGAAAGGCTGTTCTAAAGCCCTCGGATAGTCTTTTAAATGAAAATGAGAATCTTCCCCTACTACCCTCTAACTCCTGCCTGCTTTTGGATTCTGGCTTCCACTGACCGTCAACAAGACGATAAACTGTAATTTCCACTGATTTAACACTGTCATCCAAATTAAAATCAGCTATTAGATTAGGTCTGTTTGCTGAGTTTACCAAATTTAAAATATTTTCCTCCTGCTGAGTAAGTACAGCTGGTTCAATATATAAACCTGTGTTAGATGTGCTTTCCTTTTTATCACACGCTGTTATTCCAACAATTATTGCCAAGCTTAAAATTAACGCAGAAATTTTTCTTATTTTCATAGAAAATCCTTCTTTCTTTTATCTGATAATCTTCATAGCTTTCTTAGTTGAAAATCCAAATGTACCTAGGCTTCTTCCCAAAGCGTAATATGTGCCATGAGCATAGGAAATAAGACCTGCTTTTTCTAAACAAAGTCTGCCGTTTTCATCGACAATACTGCTATCCACATTAATTCCCACAATTTCTGCCACAAACATATCATGGCTTCCCAGATGTACCATATCTTTAACCTTGCATTCGATATTTATAGGGCTTTCCGCAATAATAGGAGCGTTTACACGCTTACCCTTTTCTGCGGTAAGTCCTGTTTCTTTAAATTTATCAAAGTTTCTCCCGCTTTTTACTCCACACCAATCACAAGCTGCTACTAAATCCTTAGTAGTGAGGTTAATTACAAATTCTCCGCTTTCCCTAACCATATCATAGGAGTATCTTTCAGGGCGAATTGAAACATAGGTCATCGCAGGTTCTGTGTTAATAATTCCTGTCCAGCCTATGGTAATGATATTTGCTTTTTCCATAGTTCCGCAGGACACCATTACAGGTGGCAAAGGTGCAAGCATTGTGGCAGGTTCCCAATATAATTTTTCCATAACAATTCTCCTTTACATATTTTTAATTTGTGTATTATAAATTTTCGCTACAAATATTAAGCTTATAACCATAGCTATTCCCTCTGAAATAGGGAATGCGTACCAAACTGCATCTACTTCAAAAAACCTTGCACCGATATATGCTAATGGCAAAATTAGAATTAGCTGTCTTATAAGTGAAACTAAAAGGCTCATATTGCCGTTTCCTACCGATTGGAACAGAGTGGAGCTTACAATACCAACTCCCGCTAAAACAAAGCAGCTGGATATTATTCTAAGAGCAGGAATACCCACTCTAAGCATTTCGTCGGTAGCGCTGAACATAATAAGAAGCTTATCCGCCAAAAGCCAAAATCCTGCAGTTCCAACAAGCATAATTCCACAGGCAATTCCCATACCAATTTTAAGAGTATCTATAAGACGCTTTTTGTTTCTCGCCCCAAAGTTATATCCAAATAGTGGCATAAGCCCCTGATTTAATCCAAATATAGGCATAAATACAAAGGATTGCAGCTTGCTGTAAACTCCGTAAACGGATACTGCTGTGTCAGAAAATTTAATCAAAATTGAATTTAATGCAATAGTCAAAAAGGATGAGATTGACTGCATTACAATGGAGGGAAAACCCACTTTATAGATAAGCTTTACTGTTTCTTTTTTTACCCTAAAGCCTTTAAAATTAAGATGAAAGCCAAAGTCCTTTGTGGTAATTACAAAAAGTGCATAGAGCATGGATATAATTTGTCCTGTAACTGTGGCTATTGCTGCACCCTTTACTCCCATAGCAGGAATACCAAACATACCAAAAATTAAGATAGGGTCTAAAATAAGATTTACTATTGCCCCTATAAGCTGAAAAAGCATAGGATAATTCATATTTCCAGTACCTTGAATTGTCTTTTCGCAGTTAATAGACATAATTACTCCAAAGGACATTATAAGTACAATAGAGGTGTAATCCACTCCATATTTGAATACATCTGGGTCCGCAGTAAACATATTAAAAAATGGTTTAGTAAAAAATACCCCTAAAATTAAGAATATAGCGTAATTAATTATAGCTAAAAAGAAACCGTGATTTGCCGCACTATCAACTCCCTCATAGTCCTTTTCTCCCAGCTTTCTTGAAATAAGAGAATTTACACCTATACCAGTACCTACGGAAAAGGATATTATCAGAAACTGAAGCGGCAACGCCAAGGATACTGCCGTCAATGCCTTTTCGCCTATTTTAGCTACAAATATTCCATCTACTACATTATAAAGTGAGTTTATCAGCATTGAAAAAATTGTCGGCAAACTCATAGTTAAAAGTAATTTTCCTATTGGCGCTGTGCCCATTTTGTTTTCTTGTTGCTCTGCCATATATTTCTCCTCAATTTATTTTAAATTTAAGTTTAAGCCGCAAAAATTCCAAATACTCCAAAGCTTACTATTCCCATAATAATTCCCGCTGTCATAACTCCTAAGGTTATAGCAATAAAGGCCTTCCAGGTTTTTACCTGCAAAAGTGCAGAAATAAGAGAACCTGTCCAAGCACCAGTTCCAGGCATTGGAATAGCTACAAAAAGAAATATTCCCAATAATTCATACTTGCCTATTTTTTCGATTTTTTTGTTCCCCATATTTATTATCTTTTCAAAAATAAAACCAATTTTAGGAAGCTTAGCGCACCAATTAAGCACCTGTCTTGAAAACATAATTAGTATAGGTACTAACACTATATTTCCCAAAACACAAACGATATAGTTAAGCCAAAAGGGTACATTCATAGCCACACCCACTGGAATAGCCCCTCTAAGCTCTATAATAGGTACCATTGAAATTGTAAACAAGGTAAGCAAATTTTTCATATTATTCCCTCTGTCCTTTCTTCATTTCCATAAAGCTTACTGCTGCATATATAACTGTTCTAAAATTAAGCATTACTACAAAAATACAAAGCAAAAGCTGTACTAACCAGTTATTTTTTACGCCCAAAATACTTGCCCATACCTGAAGACCTATAGCTAAAAAATTAAGTGCCATATTTCCCACATTAATCTTCATTTTTACAAAACGCCTTGTATCCACAGCCCTCATAACAAATACAGTAAAATAGCTTATTAATGTTGCTATAGCCGCACCCTGAGGACCCCATTTAGGAATAAATATAAAATTAAGCACAATATTCATCACAGCACCTGTGAGAGTGGTAACAAGGGACATTTTATTATTTTTAGATGCCATATAAAAGCTGCTGTAAAATGTTGCGAAGCAGCTTAATATAACTGCACAAATAAGCATAGGTGTATAATTTGCTGCCTGATAATAGGACTCTGCCACCAAAATCCTTGTAAAAGGCTTTACCAGCATAATAATTCCCGATGCCACAGGGAAAATAATTGCCTGTAAAAAGCTAAATATCTTAGAATAGAATTTTTCACTACCTTCCTTTTCAAACTCACTTACTGCTGATAGCTGCCAAGCCTGAACAAAAATAGATGATAGTAAGGTGATGATTGTGGGGATTTTATACGCTGCCGAATAAATACCTGTATCATAAGCTCCGTTAAAAGCGTCCACAATATATCTGTCAGACACATTCATTATCCACCAGAAAATTGTGGTAGGAATAAGAGGAATGGAATATTGTATCATCTGCTTTCTAAGCTTTGCGGGAGTTCCTCCAAAGCTTAGAAATCTACCTAATTTCCCTGTTATGGCAAGGAATAAAACTGAAATAAAATTAGATAAAATAATTGATAATACATATCCTCTTACCCCCATTTTAAATCCAAGCATAAAAATAAGATTAAATAAAACTACAGTAAATGTAGCAATTATTCCATCCGCTGCGTATAATTTAACATATCCTATACCTCTTGTAAACTGACTGAACACCGCTCTCAAGCAAGCTGACACGATATACATATAAATTAAAAAGGTATAGCTGCTAAGGGTATCATTTAATTTAAGCAGAAATAAAAACGGCAGAAACAGTAAAAATCCCTTAAAACAGGTAGTAAGCCCCACCGTAAAAACATCTGATTTTTTTACCGACTTATCTAATGCATATCTAATAACGGCCTCCTGAATACTTACAAACACTATGGGAATTAACAAATTACAGGTGCTGACTATAATTTCCATAACACCGTAATCATCCGGGGTTAGAAGCCTTGTATAAAGAGGCATAAGCAAAAACACCATTAGCTTTGAACTGAAGGTAGCTATGCCGAAAATAATCGTATTATTTAAAAGCTTACTGTATTTGTTCATTTATATACCAACTTTCCGAATTTATCATAAATATATTTTCAGTATTTATCAGTATATCAGATAATTTTATAAAAGTAAAATACTTGTGGTAAATTTTTAGCTATATTTTACTCCTTTCAACAAATTACCTCTTGCATATATGCCTTTATCCGTATAAAATATAGTCATAATCTTATTATTGTTTGAAAAGGAGCAAAAATGCAAAAAATACTTGGATATCTAAGACGGGCAATTACCCAATATAATATGATAGAAAATGGCGACAAAATTGCCGTAGGTGTAAGCGGTGGAAAAGATTCCGTAGTTATGGCAGTGGCTCTACAAAAGGTCAGCAAATTCATCGGAATAGATTTTCAGGTGGTAGCTATAACCTTAGACCCCTGCTTTAGCAAGATAGAAACAGACTACTCCCCTGTTACCGAATATTTAAAAACCAACGGCGTAGAACATATTGTAAAACGCACAGACATCGGCCAAATTGTATTTGATATAAGACAGGAAACTAACCCCTGCAGCCTATGTGCCAGAATGAGAAGAGGTGCTTTGCACGACTGTGCTAAGGAGCAGGGCTGTAATAAGCTTGCTTTAGGCCACCATTGCGATGATGCCTTGGAAACCTTTATTATGAACCTATTTAACGAAGGACGAATAGGCTGTTTTTCCCCTGTTACCTATCTCTCAAGAAAGGATATTACTGTTATACGCCCTCTTTGTCTTTGTCCTGAAGTGGAAATAAAAAGAGCTGTTCGCAAGCTCAATATCCCCGTGGTTAAAAATTCCTGCCCTATTGATGGCACCACAGAAAGACAATGGACTAAGGATTATTTATATAATCTGGAAAAGGAGCATCCTGGAATTAAAAAACGCATTTTCGGTGCTATGATTAGAGGAGATGTCAGCGGCTGGGGAATAGATGAAGAAAAATACAAAGTAAATATTTAAACAATAAAAATCTCGAAACAAAACTGCTTCGAGATTTTTTATTTTAAAATAACTTCATAAGAATAAGCCACACAAATATTACTGTAAATCCGCTGCAGCAAACACTATAAAACATCTTAGAGGTTTTTTTATGGAGCTTAGTTGAAAAATATCCAAATATACAACAAGCAGAAACAGCACCCAGCAATACGCAAAAGCTTATAGTACCCACTCTTGGAATTTCCCACATTTTTTCTAAAAATTTAGAAAAGGGTACACCTATTAAATATAAAATCGGTACGAATGCTAGTGGAAATATTGATAAAGCTATATTTGGTTTTTTAGCTCTTAAATAGCTAAAACTTGTAAGTGCAATAATAATTATAACCGCAGTACATTCAACTAACAAAATTTCCACCCTCCTTTTTATTTTTTATTTAAACAGCTCTCTGAATGCTTTTTCAGCAGGAGCTGTATCATCAGCCAAAACTAAAAGTACATAATTATCCTTTACCAATACCAATGGGCTTTCCAGCTTAGGCATTTCCTTTGGATTATAGTTTTCAGTTTCATCTATTAAATCATTTACTCTCTGCAAAACCATATCTTTAACCTTTTCTGTTGAATCGCTGTCCTTTGCTTTAAAAAGTGCTACTTCCTCACAAGTTGCTCTTGATGCACACATATATACTTTGTATTCCTCTACAAAATCGGTACTGTATGCAGAATAAACAATATCAATATTATTGTCAGTAGCCTCAGTAAGCTCTGCTACAATTTCAGTTGCCTTTAATATCTTTTCAGCACTTTCCGCAACTGAAATATTATTAGTGTTTTCTCTGTCATTTCCACAGCCTGTCATCATACCAAAAGCCATAACAGCCGTCATCATAATTGTAATTAATTTTTTCATTTTTCTTCTCCTTTATTTTTCTGTAATAGCATGTACCTTTAAATAATCCATCCATTTTGTGTAATATTCTGAATTAAAATGAAGTCCGTCTGCGGTTACTTCTCTCATAAGTCCCCCCGTTTCATCCTTAAATACCTCGCCTGGATTTAAGTAATAAATCTCTTTTTCCTCACACATTTTCATTAAAAGCTCATTAGTGGCATCAATAGTGCCATTTGTGAGATTTCCCTTGTAATTTTGTGCAAATAAGCTCTCATGTATTGGAAAAATAGATTGAACATATATAATTGCATCAGGCTTTACTTTTTTCACTTCTTCTATAAAGCTATCATAATATTTTACAGTTTGTTCAGCTCCTAAATAAGCAAGTCCATTAGCTCCCAACATAATATAAATCTTATTTGCCTCCGCCTTATCAAGAGCCTCTAAAACTGTCAGCTTTCTGTCGCTGTCCTTTGATTTTATGACCTCTGCTGTCATAATAGATTGCAGATTTATTCCCGTACTTGCTATAACATCTGCATTAGGCATTATATCATAAAGCAAAATACCTGTGGTAATTGAATCCCCTATAAATGCGGCATCATCAAAATAATTGCTTCTAACTCTTTCTGTTTTAGAAACTAAACCATATTTATTTTCTTCAGAAGCTTCCTCAGATGACTCTGTTTCCTGTGATGAAGGATTTTCCGTCCCTTGCGTTTCGGAATTTTCCTTTGAGGATTGTTCATCTGCTTTAACTGAGCTTTCATCCTGCTGCCCTAAATTATCGTTTTTTTCTTTTAACGCCTCCAAAGAGCTTTGCTCTGACGGAGAAAAGGGCTGTTCCTCATTTTCATTTATTTTATCCTCTATGCTTTGCCAACCATATGCTATACCTGAAGAAAGTAAAACACATAAAACAGTAACTACACAAAATTGAGGAAAAATTCTTTGCTTTTTAGTTCTTCGTATTTTTCTTTTTCCGTTATTCACCATAGGCACATCTCCTTTTTTAAAAATTATACTATAAGTTATAAGCATATTCCACAATTTTAATAAGCTTTACTGGACTATATAAAAGCCTTTTTAAAATTTGTTCACAAGTTTTAAACTGTTTCCACAGAGTTTTCCACATAACATAATTACTGTAAGTAAAAAATTTGAATTATTTTGTAAAATTCTGTATTTATTTGTCGGTAGGCTTTAATTCATGCTTTTTGCTCTTTATCATTTTTATAATATCGGATTTAACCGCATAACCCAAAACAATTCCTATGGAAATAGCCAAAGCTATTTTTAAAGTATTCATTAAATAATCATATCCCAATGCTGTCTGATTTAAAAACAAATAATATGCTGTATAATAAACCCCTGCTCCAGGTACTAAAGTAAATATTCCCGTAAGTAAAAATACAGTTGCTGGAGTTTTTCTTTTTACCGATAGAAAAAGTGAAACTCTAGTAATAGCAAAGGCTGAAAGCAAGGTTGCTATATACGCACTTTTAGAAAAATAAAATGCTATTAAATAAATAAACCAGCCTATCCCCCCTGTAATTCCACAGTGGATGAGATGCTTTTTAGAAACTGAGAATAACACACCAAATCCCACAGTTCCTATAAATGCAAAGATAATTTCTTCAAATTTTATCATTATATCATCAGCCCTCCATTTGTAAGCATATTAAAGGCCAATACTGTAACTCCCACTCCACATCCAGTGGATATACCCACAATAGCTGCATCAGCAAGTCTTATAACACCTGATAAATAGTCATCGTGCAGAAAATCTCTTACCGCATTTGTAAAGGGGATTCCTGGAACTAAAGGCATCATAGAGGCAATAATCATACTTCCCAAGTTATTTCCAAGCCCTAATAATCTGAAAAGACAGCATACTGTTGATATAAACATACTTAGTATCATATTTTTAATAATTTTAGGCATGGAAAATTTCTTATTTATAAATTGTATAAAAATTCCCAAAAGAGCAACTGCAGGAATTACCATTAAGCAATCATAAATTGTGCCATTAAAAAGGTAGCAAAAGCCTCCGCTTCCCACCGCCATTCCTAAAATAGTAATAAAAGTAGAGTATTCGTTCCAATTTTTTATTTTTTCAAGTCTTTCCTTCGCTTCCTCGGGATTTACCTTTCCCTCCGCTACTTTTCTGGAAAGGTCATTAAGTGCTTCCACCTTGCAAAGGCATGTTCCTGAAATAGGCACATTTCTAATTTTAGTATGGTATGAATTTTCTCCCATTTTCCCTGAAGCAAAAATTCCATTTGCAATTATATATACATCATAATCCTTTATACCATATACCTTTCCTATTTCTGTCATTGTCATTTCCGCCCGTGGAATTTCACCACCATTTTTTACCATTTCAACGCCAATGTCTGAAACTAAATCAAATATTTCCTTATCTGTCATTTTATCCTCCTATTATATTTAAAACCCCATTATATAAATCTGTTCCATCATTTATATAATCTGATTTAACGAATAATTTCATCTGGTTGATTAACTCATCATTATTTGTTGTTTGCAAAGTTATATTATAATCTAATAAATTATAATATAACTCACTATATTCATATAATCTTTCTGGTTCAGAGGCTCCGCAAAAATATGATAGCCCGTTTTTTATCTCCTTTTGCTCATTTAAGCATAGTCCATTCCAAAAATCAGTATCAACTAAAATCCATTGACTGCTAATTCTAAAAGGACTTTTAGGAGTATATAAGATTGTATTTTTCTCAAAGGATTTTGCTATTTCATTTATATTCATTATATAAATTTCGCCGTTATCCTCCTCATCCTCACCATTAACATCAAAATCCAACTTATTTAAATTATCCAAATTAACTTTAAATCCGTTTTTTTCAAAAAAAACTGCCGCTGTGCTTTCATTATCTGATAGTATTGCTTTCTTTTTTTTATCTGATTTTAAATTTCTTAAATCCCCTTTAGTAAACAGCATAAAATCGGTGCTTAAATACACCGAGCCTAATAAGCTGCAGCCTATACTTTCTTCAAAATATTCTCCAAATAAATCTTCAAATTTTTCTGAATTGAAAATCATAATTGATTGCTCAGGATTTGCAAAATAAAAGGGAGTGGTAAAAAGAGAAAAATTCTTTCCGTATTTTTCCAATAGTTTACTGTCAGCAATAGCAATTTGACAATTTCCTTTTTTTATTTCCTCAATAGGATTTTTTTCTATGCTGTACTCCGCAATAAATGAGGAATCCCCTTCGGATAGTTTTTTTGCAAAAATGTCCAAAGCCTTTACGGTTTCCTTATCATGAGTTACAGAGCTCATAATTTTTAGTGATTTCTTTTCTATTTTATCCGTCTTTTTCGTTTGAGAACTATCATTATAGCATCCACCCATGGTTAGGATTAAAGTTAAGCTTATGATAAAAGCAAAAATTTTTTTAATCAAAACATTTCCACCTTATAATTTTTCTTGTGCTTTTCATTATATCATTATTTTTTTAAAATAACAATTATATTATTGTTACTAAAATTTTTTTAATTCCAAATTTATACATACAATAAACAAATAATTTCGGGTAAAATAAATATTGAGCTAATGCTTAATTTTATATTGGAGATGTATGCTATGATGTCAGAAAAATCTATGGAAGCTGCTGTTTTGGGAATTGCTGCCACAATGGCTGTGGGAGGCGCTGTTTATATGGCTTCTCATCAAAACCCTATGAAAGCTAAAATTAAAAAAATTAAGAAAACAACAGGCAAAGCCCTCAAGGGTATGGGTACTATCGCCACAGATATAAGTAATTTAGTAGGCTAACACTTGCGGAGAACCTTCCCTGGAGAACACAGTTTATGTTATTATTGCTCTGAAACTAAAACCGCGAAAGTATCACTTTAACCTCCATAAAACTAAATAACGCGTAACAACAGTCAGCGCTGCCAACCGTAAAGGTAGTGATTAAACAGAAAACCTCGACACACTTAATGTGTGCCGAGGAGTTTTTTATGGTCGAGATGACGGGATTTGAACCCACGGCTTCTACGTCCCGAACGTAGCGCTCTACCAAACTGAGCCACATCTCGATAGAATTAACATCAATATGATAGCACTCATAATATTAAAAGTCAAGGAAAACAAAAAACACCGGCTATTGCCGATGTTTTTGTATCTGGTGGGAGTTGATGGATTCGAACCATCGTAGCTGGAAAGCAACAGATTTACAGTCTGCCCCCTTTGGCCGCTCGGGAAAACTCCCCCATATTAAAAACAGGAATTTCTTCCTGTTTAAATGGAGCCGGTGAACGGACTCGAACCCCTGACCTGCTGATTACAAATCAGCTGCTCTACCAACTGAGCTACACCGGCATATTACTTAATAAGTATACCACATTCAGAACAATTTGTCAAGACTTTTTTAAATCTTTTTGTTTTGAACTGTGTTCCTTATCAGAACAAGTGTTATTATAGCATCTCATTCTGTATTTGTCAAGGGCTTTTAATAAATTATTTTAAAATCTTTTCTGCTTCGTCAAAATACGATTTTATTGCTGTGTCCAGTTCCTCCCCGCTGTGCGTCTTAGCCTTTACGCAAACCGCGGATTCATTATCACAGATAAAGCACTTTCTCGGAGATAAATTAATGTCCTCACGGCCTATGGGCTTTAAGCTTTCATCCATAATGTCTATATCCATTATTCTAAAGCATTTTCTTAAGGTTTCAAATGCTGCTGCTATTTTCTTTACTGCTAAAGCATTATTTTTAGAAACATAAAAAACCGTGGGTCCATCTGCACCATCTATTTTTCCTTTGTAAACAAGCGGTATACCATTTTCCTCAGAGTATTTTTCGTAGAGTTTGCAAACACCATAGAAAGTTTCCTTGCAGCTATCATTAGTTCGGTATTTGAGCGGCACACATAAGCTTATGGAAACTACCGCACATTTATTTTCCTGAGATAGCAAAAGTCTTTTGCTCCAGCGTTCCTCTTTGGCACTTAAAACATTTTCCAATTCCTTATCCAATTTATTTCACCTCGAATAATTTACCCATATATTTGGCAACAGCATCCTCGTCATTAGTAAGTGTAAGCAGGGTATTTGCATTATCCTTAGCCTTTGAAATCGCGTTATAAACGCAAACCGCATTGTCCGCCTCCTCGAGCATAGGTATATCATTGATATTATCGCCAAATACAGTAAGTCTGTCTGCTTTAAGATATTCTTTTACATAGTTTACCGCATTTGCCTTATTTACATTACCGCTGTAAATTTCTAACCAATAGTTTTCCGGATGATAAATATCCTGATAAAAGCAAGGGGAAACATCGGGATTATATCTCAAATCTGCAAAAATATCGCGGAGATTTTCAAAGCTATCTATAAGCACAAAGCTAACTATTGGGTAATCATCACAGTGGGATATAAAATCCTTTACATATACGATTTTTCTGTATTCATTTTCAAAATCCTCATCTTCTGAAAAATTTCTGAGATTTTCCCCCACAGTATATACAATTAATTTTTTTCCATCAAAAGCAAACATTCTTCCGCCCTTTTTGTATTTATCAAAAAGCTCCACTATATGATGTATAGTTTTCTTATCAATTTGTTCGTATTTTAGGTATTCATCCTTTTGCTTATCGTAAATAAACACGCCGTTCATCATAACCATAGGTGCATTTACATTAAGCCCTTTTATAAGCCTGTGAGCAGAAACAAAGCTTCTGGCTGTAGCAACAGAAAACAAAGCTCCCTTTTCCATAGCTTCATTTATAGTATTTAAGGAATACTCCGAGATTGTTTTATCGGATTTAAGTAAGGTGCCGTCTAAATCAGACATATATAATGTTTTCATAAATAACCTCTTTCGTTTATGGTACTAATTTACGATAAAGTATATCATATTTTATGCTATATTACAAATAAAATGTTATATGTTAAAACTTTCTTGTTTTTAATATATCAATGAGTTATAATTAGGTGTGGCATAAAAGTAAAAGGAGAGTTTTATGGAAAATTTAGCTGAAATTACTAAATTATTTTCCGAGGGAAAGGCCTCTAAAGGAATTTTTTCCTGTATAGCCTCCAAGGAACAAAAATATAAAAAATGTAAAATAAATTTAACTCAAATTAAAAATAACATTTGCTATCAAATAGAAAAATTCACCGAAAAACAGGCATTTCACGAAAATGTGGATTTATGCGATATTTCCACGGAAATAGAAAAGCTATTTACCGACTTTAAGCAGCTTGAATTTATAGCTGATGGCTACAAATACAGCATTAAAATCAGTAAAAAAGGTAAAATCCTCACAAACAGACACAAAACCTATGAGGAAGTGGAAATAAAATCCCACAATCGTGAAAAATCCTATTTACTAAAAGAGGGAGAAAATATTCCACCCTTAGTTGATTTGGGTATTTTTACAAAAGACGGTAAAATCGTAAAAAGTATGTATGATAAATATAAGCAAATTAACCGATTTACCGAATTTATAGATGACTGTGTAAAGGTTCGCAATTACAAAAAAATCAATATCGTTGACTTTGGCTGTGGAAAAAGCTATCTCACATTTATAGTTTACTATTATTTAACTGAAGTACTAAAAATAGAAACTCATATTGTGGGAATGGATTTAAAAGCCGATGTAGTGGAAAAATGCAATCAAACTGCTCAAAAATACGGATACGAAAATCTTAAGTTTATCGCAGGTGATATCGCTAACTACAAGCCTACTGAAAAGGTTAATATGGTAATTTCTTTACACGCCTGTGATATTGCTACGGATTTAGCTATATACCATGCGGTTAATATGAAAAGTGAAATCATTCTTTCCGTTCCATGCTGCCAGCACCAGCTTAATGCTCAAATGCAAAACGGCGAAATTATGGGCAGATACGGACTTTTAAAGGAAAGATTTTCAGCTCTCGCAACTGATGCCATAAGAGCCAATGCCCTTGAAATTATGGGCTATGATACACAGGTCTTAGAGTTTATTGATATGACTCACTCTCCTAAAAACATTCTCATAAAGGCAATTAGGCGTGATAAACAAAAAAATACAGACATATATATGAATGAAATCACAAAAATTTGTGATGAATACGGCTTTGAGCCAGAAATAACTAAGCTATTTAATTTAAAATAAATAGATATAATTAATGTATGGAGGAATTAGAAATGAACTACACAGACAGAAAAGACATTCCGGAAAAATACACTTGGGATTTAACTCTTGTTTTTAAATCCAAGGATGAATGGAATGCAGAATACGAAAAACTCGCTGAAGACATCAAGGTAATCAGCAGCTACAAGGGCAAACTCTCAAACAGAGATGATGCTTTGGCACTTTTGAGAGAATACTTCGGCCTTGAAAAGAGAATTGAAAAGCTCTATGACTATGCAGCAAGAATTTCCGACCTTGACACAAGAGATACAGAAAGCTCTGCTTTGGTTGACAGAATTTCTTTCTTGTTAAACAACTACAGCACATATGCTTCCTACATTGAACCTGAATTTACTTCACTTTCCAATGAGCAATTGGACGCATATATTGCTGACAAGGATTTTGAAAACTACACAAGAATGCTGGAAGGCATTAAAAAGAGCAAGGCCCATGTTCTTTCCGAAAAGGAAGAAGAGCTTATGGCTATGGCAGGCGGTGCTTTGGGCAGATACTCCAATGTATTTAAGATGATTAACAATGCTGACATTCAGTTCCCAACAGTTACCGACAAGGACGGCAAGGAATACAAGGTAACCCACGGTGCTTACGGCCTTATACTTGCAGGCAGCGACAGAGAACTCCGCGAAAAAGCATTTAAGGCTTACTATCAAGTATTCAGAAACAATATCAACACAATTGCAGCTACATACAGCGGTAATGTTAAAAAAGACTGGTTCTATGCTAAGGCAAGAAAATACAACAGCTGTCTTGAAAAAGCTCTGGAAAACGAAGAGGTTCCAAAGGCTGTTTATGACAACCTCATTAACTCCATTCACAAATACAACCCAATTATGCACGACTATATGAAACTTCGCCGTGATGTAATGGGCTATGATGAACTTCATATGTGGGATATGCACACAGCTATCGTTGACAACTGCGAAATGAAGATGGGAATTGATGAAGCTGAGGAATTAGTAATCAAGGCTTTAGCTCCTTTAGGCGCTGATTACCAAGAGCTCCTTAAGGAAGCCTTCTCCAACAGATGGTGCGATATTTATGAAACACCTGGTAAGAGAAGTGGTGCTTACAGCAGCGGTGCATTTGGCCGTCATCCTTATGTTCTTCTCAACTACCAAGAAAACCTGGACAATGTATTCACAATAGCTCACGAATTAGGCCACGCTATGCACTCCTACAAATCTAACAAGGCACAGTGCTACGAAAAGGCTGGATACAAGATTTTCCTCGCTGAAATAGCTTCTACAACCAATGAAGTTCTTCTCCTTAAATACCTCCTTTCCACAACAAAGGACGAAAATATGAAGAAGATGCTCCTTGCTCACTATGTAGATATGTTTAGAACAACAATCTTCCGTCAATCTATGTTTGCTGAATTTGAACAAATTGCTCACGCTATGGAAGAAAACGGCGAACCACTTACAAGCAAGAGCCTCAGCGACAAGTATTACGAGCTCAACAAGCAATACTATGGTCCATATGTTGTAAGTGATGAGGATATTGCTATTGAATGGGCAAGAATTCCACACTTCTACACACCTTTCTATGTTTACAAATACTCCACAGGTCTTATTAGTGCTATTTGCATTGCTAACAAAATTCTTCAAGAAGGTCAGCCTATGGTAGACAAATATATGAAGTTCCTCTCTGCAGGTGATTCCATGGAGCCAATTGAAATTCTCAAAATGGCTGATGTTGACCTTACAACCAACGCTCCTTTTGACTTTGCATTTGACGAGCTCAAGAAGGCTTTGGAGGAACTTAAATCCCTTATGAAATAACCGTGGTCGGTAGCACCGACAGGCGTTACGCGTTATTTAGTACTATCGAGGCTAAAGTGATACTTTCGCGGTTTTAGTTTCAGAAGAATTTAATTGAATTTACTAAGGTCGCGAGAAGAAACTGAAAGACTTGTGGAAATAAAATTCGCGTCTTGCTCCACGGCTTCCGTGGTCGGTAGCACCGACAGGCGTTACGCGTTATTTAGTACTATCGAGGCTAAAGTGATACTTTCGCGGTTTTAGTTTCAGAAGAATTTAATTGAATTTACTAAGGTCGCGAGAAGAAACTGAAAGACTTGTGGAAATAAAATTCGCGTCTGCCATCGGAAACTCTCCGCAGTCTAAAAATTATATGAATTAAGATAAAAGTGCAGTGATTTTTAAATTGCTGTACTTTTTCTTTTTGTAATTCCTTAAATTGTTCTATTGTTATTTTCACAAAATAATGTTAAAATTAAATGATAGAGAATATGAAAGGAAAATGCTATATGATAAAAATAACACCTAATAATATATACAAAACCGATGTGTTTGAAAGCTGGCTTAATGAACAAGCTAAAATGGGCAATCAAATCACAGGCATAAATGCTTTTTTCTGTACCTTTAAATTAGGGGAAAAATCCGACAGCTTTTATAAATTAATTCCCACAGGAAAAAAAGACAGCGAGGAAATGAGTGAAAACCATATCAATGACTTTTTACAAAAGGGTATTGAATATATCTGCACCTATAAAAGCCATTTCCATATTGTAAAAACCCATAATGTTCAAAATTTCAGCGACGCGTTTTTAAGTAAAGCTCCCGAATATGGGAAAAACTACAAAAGACTTATTTCTGATAACTATTTCTATATGGTATTGTCATTTATACTATGTGCAGCTGTTTTCGTATTTACACTTTTAGATATTTTCAGAAACGGTGCAATACTTTATAATATTATAAAGCACAAGCATTGGGCTTTTGATATATCAGCTATTATCCTAAGCTTCAATTTTGGTTTCAAATGCCTTTACAACACACAAAATTTAAAAAGAGCCTCAAATAACATTTTAAAAGCCAGAGAAAACTCAAGAAAGGATAAATCCTCACTTAAATACAGCAAAAAGGCTATTATTACATTTATGACAGTCTTAGTTATCTCTTCAGGCTTTACTTTCCATTCTATGACAAATTCCTGGCACAAAAATATGGAAAACATACCAAAAACTATGCCGGTTCTCCTGCTTAATATGGTTGAGCAAAATGCTGAATATCACAGATACAACCCCGTAGCTGTGGGAGATGGTCTTGTAAGAAAAACCAATAGTGCAAGGTTTTCCTATTCTGTTTTAGCTCCTAAGCAATATGAGATTACGCAAATGGGAATAATAGAGGGCGAAACCTTTAACGACAGCGGCAAGCTCTACACTCCATCCTCCAATGTTGATTTTTTAAGGGCTGTCAATTCTTCTATGGCTAAAACTCTATACAAGGATTTAATCAAAAAATATACTACTGTATATAGCCTTGAAAATGCCGAAAAAATTGAAATTACCGACAGCCACTTTGAAAAAGCTGTAATGTACAAAAAAGGAAGTTATGAATATTTCTTCGGATATTATGACAATAACGCAACCTTTGTTTCATATCACGGAAATTATTCAATACTTCCCTTTGTAAATGATATTTACGAAAGCATAGAATACCTTGAATATTAATTTCATCATTTCACCAAATTTGATAAAAAAATAAGTCAAAAATATGAATATGAAATTAACTTTAATTTCTTTTTACTTAAAACTCTTGACGAAGTAATAATTTTATAGTTTAATATTAAATGTAACATATGTTATATTTTTATGGAGATTTAGAAAATGGCAACTTTAAATATAGTATTAGTAGAACCACAAATTCCTCAAAATACGGGGAATATCTCAAGAACCTGTGCAGTAACAGGGGCAAGACTTCACTTAGTAGGAAATTTAGGCTTTTCCATTGATGATAAGCATCTAAAAAGAGCAGGACTTGACTACTGGAAATATTTAGACATAACCTATTATAACGATTGGCAGGATTTTGTTTCCAAAAATGAAGGACAATATTACTATTTTACTACCAAAGCATTAAACAATTACTGTGATGTACATTATGAAGATAATGTTTATTTAGTTTTCGGCAGAGAGGATCAGGGACTTCCCGAAAAGCTGCTGTACGAAAACAAGGATAGCTGTGTCAGAATACCTATGCTGGACACATTGAGAAGCCTTAATTTATCAAATTCTGTGGCAATTGGTGCTTACGAGGTTTTGCGTCAATGGAACTTCCCAGAACTTAAAAATTACGGCAGCCTTACAAAATACAAATGGGATTAACGGAGGATAAAATGAACGATATACTGATAATGACCGATTCATCAAGTGATATTTCCCTTGAAACAGAAAAAGAATACGGTGTAAAAGTGCTTAATATTCCACTTACCATAAATAACAAGGGTTATTATGAAAGAGTGGATTTTACATACGATGAATTTTATAAAATTTTAAATGAAAATGAGGAAATACCCTGCACCTCTCATATCACCGCACCTATTTTCTGCGATGAATTTGAAAAAGCATATAACGAGGGCTACAAAGATATTATATATGTTTCAATTAACGAAAATGGCTCTGCCACATATAACGCTTCTATTAGTGGAAAGGATATGTTTTTTGAGGAGCATCCCGAGGCTAAGGATAAATTTAATATTCATCTTGTCCCTTCAAAAACCTACTCCTTTGGCTATGGTTGGCCAGTTATTGAGGCTGCAAAGCTTCTCCGCGAAAAAAATCCTTCAGCAGATGAATTAGTTGAATTTTTAAATAAGGATTTAAAAGAAGTTGATGTATGCTTTACAATGCAAACCCTTAAATTTGCTAAAAAAAGCGGTCGCCTTAGTGCCACCGCTGCATTTGTGGGAGAAATGCTGGGTATAAGACCTCTTATAATTTTCAGAGACGGAAAAAATGTCATTAATGAAAAAATAAGAGGGGATAAAAATATTATTCCCTCCCTTACAGATTACTATTTAAAAAATGTAGGTGAAAATACTGATTACTACATTATCACAGGGGAAAACTCCACCATTGGCGATGAGCTTGAAAATGCAATTTTTGAAAAAACAGGCAAAAGAGCTTTAGGCAAAATTAAAGAAGGAGCATCTATTGCAATTAATGCAGGACCTAAGGTTTTAGCAGTTGTATTCCACAGCAAAAATAAATCTGAATTATAAAACAATAAGCGTCATACTAAAATAAAAAAGTATGACGCTTATTTTCTTATAAAAATACCTCGGCTTAAAGCATAAGCCGAGGTATAAGTTTTATTACTTAGTAAAGTTATCGAAGTAGCCCTGAACCAAAATTACAGGAGTTCCCTTGTCGCCGCTTCCTGAGGTAAGGTCGCAAAGAGAGCCAATAAGGTCTGTAAGGCGTCTTGGTGTAGTACCTAGGGACGCATTCTTACCTTTAAGGTCAGCATCCTTATTCTTAATATAGTTTGCAATAGCATTTTTAAGCTCATCACCGCTCAAATCAGCAAAGTCATTGTCAGCAAGATATTTAAGCTTAACCTCGTTAGGTGTGCCCTCTAATCCCTCTGTGTAGCCTGGAGAAACAACAGGGTCAGCAAGCTCCCAAATCTTACCTACAGGGTCCTTAAATGCACCATCCCCGTAAACCATAACCTCGATGTTCTTGCCTGTCTTTTCCATAAACATATTGTGAACCTTAGTTACAAATTCCTCGCAGTGAATTGGGAAAAGCTTAACTGTATCTTCTGTAGCCTTGTTAGAGCCTAAAAGGCCGTAATCAGCGTTATAACCACTTCCGTCAACAGAGCCTGTCATAATATCTGTAAGACCATAAAGCTTTTTAGCTCCTGCCTTTTCAAGAATTCTCTTTGTTCTTTCACGGGTGTGGATATCACAAAAGAGAACATTCTTTGTGTAGTTGAGAATCACTCTTGGGTCATTAGCCAAAATAATTTCAACCTCGCAGTCAAAGCTTGTAATCAAGTCTCTGTAATATTTAACATAGTCAACACCTGTGAATGGGTGGAGATTTTCGCCAAATTTTTCTCTGTATTCTTTTTCTGTGAGAACGTCGGACCATGGATTAACTCCTGCTTCGTCTAATTGGTCAAGAGTTACAAGATGGTTGCCCACTTCGTCAGATGGATAGCTTAGCATCAAAACAATTTTTTTAAGTCCCTTTGCAATACCCTTAAGACATACGGAAAAACGGTTTCTGCTGAGAATAGGGAAGATAAGTCCCACTGTTTCATCGCCGAATTTTTCGTGAACATCCTTGGCAATATTATCAACGGAAGCGTAGTTTCCTTGAGCTCTGCCGAGAACAGCCTCTGTAACACCTACAACATCTCTGTCGTGAAGCTCAAAGCCTTCATTTTCAGCAGCCGCACAAACGCTGTCAACTACTATTTGTTCAAGGTTATCACCCTGACGAATAATAGGAGTTCTGATACCTCTGGAAGTAGTTCCAACCAATCTAGCCATAAATAATTATCTCCTTTATAAATATATTAGATATATTTCATTTATTAACCTAACAAATTTATTGTATCATATTTTTTTATTTGTTACAATAAATATATTGTAAACTCGCATAAACACTCATTTACTCATTATCCTTATTTATTATACTACTGTTTTAGCCACAAATAAAATATATATTTATGATATTAGCTATAAGTTTTACTTATAGCTAATTTTAGCTTATTCTGTGGCTATGATTTTGAGACATATTCTTTTTGTTTTGCTTTGATGCCATATTAGCCATACGCTGATTATTGGGTCTTATCTGATTTTTAGGAGGCTGTTTTATATTCTTGCCTTTTTTGTTATTTTTAACTGATGCATTTGGCTTTGATTTAGGTGGGTCTGTGATTTTAATCTTATATGGGGAGGTGGGCGTTTCTATAATTCTTAGGCTTTCTCTCTGCATTCTGCGTTTTTCTGCCAAGCGTCTTTTGTGCTTTTGCTTTCTTATATAAATTAGCATATCTCTTATAAACTGCAAAACTAAAATTATAAAAATCACCGCCACAGTAAAGCCTAATGAAATAAGCAAAATTTCTCCTATTTGAAAGGTAAGCCATTGCATTTGCTCCTTTTGGGATTTTTCAGTAACTGTGGATAACAAAGGCGTATAGGAGGTATCTAATTTTACCCTCATAGGAACAAGTGGCATATATTCCTCCGCATAATCGGGAAAATAAATTTCCAAATAAAGCGAATTAGTATTTTGCTCTGACTTATCCACAGATGATATATCGGGGAATTTATAAATAATATCCTTACTGCTTACCGAGCGATGAAGCGAAAACTTTGCTGGCAGGGATAAATACATATTAAGCGTACCTATAACATTAGGCCCGTCTGTTACATCTATCTGCTTCGGCTTTATATTCTGTGGAGAAACAGTATAATCCTTAAAGGACTCAAAGCCGTAATTAAGTAGCTTTTCGGTATCCTCATATTTACTTTTAGGATTTACGCTATCCATAACCACAGCAATAAGCACACGATTATTGCGGGAGGCCACAGTTACCTTTGTGTGATGTGATTCCTCAGTCCAGCCCAGTTTTCCCCCTATTACATCTTCATTGTAATTAGGGTCAAAGCTTTTTAGCATACCATCCTGAGATGCAAAGGGACGAGCAGGTTTTTTGTTATTTGCAGGCATTTCATAGGTTACTGTCCCCATAAGTTTAAGAAAATCAGGATTTTTTATAGCCTCACGAGTCATAATTGCCATATCATAGGCTGTGGTGTAATGCTCCTCCTCAGGCAGTCCGTGGGGGTTGGTAAAATGAGTTGAAACAGCTCCAACACTTTGAGCAAATTCATTCATTTTTTCCACAAAGGCCTCATAACCTCCCGCTATATGCCTAGCTATTGCGTTACAGGCATCATTAGCCGACATCAGCATTGCTGCATGCTGTAAATCCCTTAGGCTAACCACCTCTCCGTCTATAAGTGCTATATGAGTAGCTGATAAATCAGATATATAATCCTCGTTTGAAATAGTGATTTTGTCATCTGGATTGCCATATTTAAAGGAAAGTGCCAAGGTAATAATCTTAGTTATACTGGCGGGGTACTTTACCTTATTCATCTGCTTATCATAAAGTATCTGTCCTGTTCTGGCATCCATCAGTACAGCGGTATCTGATACTATATTTGGTTTTCCGTCTGCATAGGCTCTAATATATAATGACGGAAAAATAAGACTTAGCGTTAGTAATAGACAAAATAGTTTTTTTATCAAAATTTTTTCTCCTTTATGTTGAAATAATAAAAGTTTCAGCTTAATTTATATAATTTACATCATTTTTATGTACTGACAAATTTTCCTTCTGCCTTTTGATATATTAATATAAAAAATAAAAATAAGGCGGTGTAAAAATGAAAAACATTGTAATTTTACTGTGTTTATTCGGACTTATTGTATTTATTATACCTCTAAGTGTTTTTTCTCGCAACAAGAATTATTTTGAAGCTTTGGGACAAGAGAAATTATCCTCCTCATCCTCTTGTTCATCATCCTCCAAAAAAGAAACTATCCCAGAGGCTAAACCCGTTATAAATCCTTCGCAAAATAATAGTGATAAAACATTTACACCAAAATACAGCTGTGATTTCTTTGAAATTTACGATAAAACCGAGAAAAAATTAAATAAAGTCAGTGCAAGGGATTATGTAATAGGGGCTGTGGGAGCGGAAATGCCCCCTACTTTTAATGAGGAAGCATTAAAAGCACAGGCCATAGCCTCCCACACATTAGCTGTAAGAAACAGACTATATCATATGGAGCACCCTGATAAAAGCCTTAAAGGAGGGGATTTTGATGCTGACCCCACCAATAGAAAGGGCTATGTAACAAAGGAAACCTTAAAAAAAATGTACGGTGATAATTTTTTATATTACTATCAAAAATTAGAAAACGCCTGTGATGAGGTTATGGATAAGATACTGCTTTATGAAAAAGAGCCTATTATATCCGTATATCACTCCACCTCCTGTGGGGTAACAGAAAGCGCCGAAAATGTTTGGCAGCAGGAAGAAAATTACCTTAAGCCTGTTAAAAGTGAGGGGGATTTGCTTTCCCCATCCTATGAAACCACAGTAATTTTTCCAAAGGAAGAAACAGACAGCATTATAAAGGAAAGATATCGTGATATAAAGCTTTCAGAAAATCCTACTGAGTGGTTTAAAATTATAAGTCGTTCCCCCTCAGGATATGTTTTACTCATAGATGTTGGAAATGTAACTCTATTGGGAAAGGATATAAGAGAATTATTTGGGCTTAGGTCCACGGATTTTGATGTGGAATACAAAAACGACAGCTTTATTTTTACTGTAAGAGGCTATGGCCACGGAGTGGGGATGAGCCAGTATGGAGCAGATTATATGGCAAGACAGGGTCTTTCCTATGAGGAAATATTAAAGCATTACTATACTGATGTTACAATAGGAGCTATTAAATAAATAAATCGCCTTTTGATTATTTTTCAAAAGGCGATTTGCTTTTTATTCTTCTATATTTTTAGGGTTTTTCTTTACTTCCTCCAAGGCCTTATAAAGAATATCATCAAATTCCGCAATTTCTTCAAAGGTTTTAGGCTCATCTCCCTTTTGAACCATATCCACAACCTTATAGAAATGTTCCTTAGAAAGAGGTACATTTATATCAGGAGCAACACCGTAAACATTATTGCTGCTGCCATCAGGGTTTGTGCTTTCAAATATATTAGTGCTAAAAATAAGTCCGCTATATTTTAAGGTAAATCCTGCTTCGTGATTTTGAAGTCCATCCCCAAAGGACCTGCGGCCTATAACAGTACCTAAATCATTTTCCTTAACCATTGTTATATATTGCTCTGCAAAATTACCGATATTTTCATCAATGATATAGTAAATATTTTTATCAGAAAATTGAGTACCGCCATTTGCGTTTATATCATAGGAAAGATAAATTTTTTCGCTGTCCTCAGTCAATACGCCTGAATCGTTAGGGTCAATTATCCCCATTTTATCTCCTATTTCAAATTCCTCAGCAGCAGCCTTGGAAAGAGCATAAGAATACTTTAAATTTCCGTCTTTAGCATTAAAAAATGGATAAAAATTCTCGTACATTGCTTTTTCAAGTCCATCAGCTGTATCTCTTAAATCCACGATAATGTTGTCATTTTTGTTTATAGCCTCCTCTAACTCTTCCAAACGAAAAACAGAGCTATAATCAAATTTTCTTACATTGAGATAGCAATAATTATTTTCATCGTCAAAATGAGCATTTGGAAGATAGAATTTATTTCCCAGCTCCGAAAATTCATATATCATTCTATATTTTTCTTCACGGCTCATAGTTTTTCCGTGCTTGTAGGTCATATCTGCTACAATGTCAAATTTCATTTCCTTTTCCACTATTTCGCCGTCTAAGCTTTTTAGTGTAAGCATTACAGGCTCGCCCTTTACCTCATTAAAACAGATTTCTTTTCGGTAGAATTTATTGTTTTCGTCAAACTGAAGCTTAGCTGAAAATAAGTGTTCACTACTTACAAAATCAGAAATAGGCTTTCCGTTAATTTGGGTAAGCGTCCAGTAGGTGTAAGCGTTATTCTCATTTGAGCATACATATTCATCAGGAGTAACACAGGTAAATATATAGCTTTTATCCTTGTATATATCGTAATATTGTGGTACAAACTCTCTGATGTTTTTAAACATTCGTGAGGTTCTATCTACAAATCCTCGTCTTTCAGCAGAGGTCTTTTTAAGCACATGGTCCACATTTATATAATGCTTAGTCCAATCAGGCACAAAGGTATCAACCATATGAATATCAAGGTAATCGTATTTACCTGTTAAATCCGCTGAAATTCCCATCATTACACAGTAAAATTCAAAGTCATTTTTGCAATTTGCCGCAGCTTTTTCGTAAAAATCTCTTTTAGCAGCAAAGTCTATACCCAGTTCTTTTTTTGCCGATGCCACATCAGGATTGTAAGCTATTATTGTATCAACATACTGAAGAACATCAGCAACTCTTTCTTTTTCATTCATTTGATTATAATAAGGAGCTTTAGCATAAATACCTGCACAGGGATCATTTTTATCGTAATTTTTAGCTGCCATAGGTATTCTCAATGTCATTTCGTTACTGTTTTCCGATTGCAAGCAAATATAGAAAATAAAGCTGAAGCAAATAAGAAACAATGCTGTAACTATAATATATGACCAAATTTTAAAAGCTGAATTTTTCATTGAATACTCTCCTTGTTTTTAATATGTATCGTTAAGTATATGACAATATGTACAATAAGTCAATGTTTAGTAATTATTTTCTATATATATAATGAATAATTAATGAAAAATTTAGCTATAAGATATAAAAATGCACACTTTTTAAAAAGTGTGCATTTTTATTAAAGAATAATGTCATCATCGTCATCAAGCCATTTTACAACCTGTGCGGGATTTCCTGAAGCTACACAGTTATCAGGAATATTTCTGGTAACCACGCTTTCGGGGGCAATAGCTGTACCATTTCCTATTATAACTCCTGCGTTAATCACACTTCCTGCGCCTATCCACACATCGTTTCCGATAACTACTGGCATAGTATTTTCAAGCCCCTGTAATCTTTCCACCTTAGGGGATGCCTTTACCGCGGTGCTTACCATAACTCCAGGGCCAAAATTACAGCGGTCGCCTATTTGAATAATTCCATAATCTAAAAAAATACAGCCATAATCTATAACGCAGTCCTTTCCAAGCTTTACATTTAAACCATATTCACAGGAAAATGGTGTATTCAATTTTAGATTTACAATATCACTTTTTAAAAGGGTTTTCATCAGTATATATTTTTCCTCATCCCTTGCTGGCGGCAGGGTATTCATAGTATAAAGAATATCCGAAGCACGCTGTCTTAATAAAACCAGCTGTGTATCAAAGCAATTATACAGCTCTCCCTGAACCATTTTATTAAATTCTGACAGTATAACTAACATCTCCTCTTTATTTAATCAAAATGAAAATTAAACCCTTTGTTTTTTTCATATAATATAATTTATATCATATTTTTGTGAATTTTTCAAATATATTATTTTAAAATCCACATAGCCCTTAATAAATCGAAAATACCTTATCGGTGTTATGACAAATTTTTTTGAGTATTTGTTTTATAATAGAAATACAAAATAAATCGTCGGTAAGCTTTAGTGTTATAGCTATATATGCCGACAGGGAGGTATAAAATGACGGAAGCGGTAAATAAAAAAACAAAAGTAAACGACCCTAAGCAAATTTTGGGAAAGCAGCTGCTTATAAGCTTTTTGGCAAAATTATTTATAGCCTATATTTTGTCAGGTCTTTCCATATCCCAGGAGATTTTTCCCTTCGGTACTGCAATGATTTTTAATCTGGAAAGCAAAGAAGCTCCCTTTGCCGCTTTGGCGGGTATTTTAGGGATATGGTCCCTTAGCAAAACTGAATATAAGCTTAAATACTTTGCCTCTATGCTAACCGCTCTAACCCTTAGAGTGATTTTTAGCAGAGATAATGGCTACGGGAAACTCATAAACAGCCTTTTAGCTGCAATTTCCTCCCTTTTTCCCTCACTTATTATGATTATTTTAGCCGATAAAAGTCTATACAGAGGTATTATGGCAATTATAGAAGGAATTTTAGCAGCGGGAAACTGTTATTTTTTCTCTATGGCTAAGGAAAGCTTTTGTAAAACACCTATTTGCAGTGGAAAAAGAAGCAATATTTCAGCCGTATTTTTTATATGTGTTTTATCTATGGCACTTATGAATATAAACATATTTAAAATTAATTTTGGGCTCTTGTTTTCTATGCTGATAATTTGTGTTTTTTCCTCAAAGGGAGAGGGTAGTAGCTGTCTTATAGCCTCGGCACTATCTGCCGCTTTTATAATAATAAGGGGAGAAAGCTCTGTAATTCCCTTGCTATTTATAATGTCTGGACTTTTTTCAGGAATATTTTCAAAGGTAGGAAAGCTATCTGTCTGTGGTGCAAATATTATAACAGCATTTCTTATGATATTTTCATTTAAAAAACCCGAAATATCCTATCTCACAGGAAGCATTATCGGTGATGTTATATACTTATTTATACCAAAGCAATACATAGAAAATTTTATGGGCGGTGTAAGGGTACATCAGGAAAACAGTCAAATAAGATATATTTGTATGATTGTAAAAAATAAGCTAATGCTTTTAAGTGAAGCCCTTTGTGAAATTAAAAAAACTGTAAATACTGTTTCAGCGATAAAATCCAAATACAATATGGAAAAATATGATGTTATTTACGATACTGTTTGCGAAAGAGCCTGTAAATATTGCCCTAATTACAGTAATTGTTGGCAAAAAAATTATACTGTAACCACCGATATAATAAGGCGAGTAGTGGAAAAACTTAAGAAAAATAAAAAAATTCTACTCAGCGATTACCCTGAATATTTTAAAGATACCTGTAATTCCTATATTGAAATTTCCGATGCTGTGGAGGAAGGATTTAATTTATACCTGATTAACAAGAAAAATCAAAGAGAAATTCATCAGGTTCGAACTGTAATCACTGAGCAGCTTCAGGGTATTTCCGATATGATAATAGGCTTATCTGAAAGCATAGACAATATTTATCGTTCAGATTTATATTTACAGGATAGGGTTTTAGAATACTTTAAAAAGAAGAAGATTTTCCTTACTAAATGCTTCTGCTTTTATGATAAAAATGATGTTATAACTTTAGAAATAGAGCTGCCTCTTATTAAAAAGGAAATTGCCTTATATGATGAGGTTATTTTGGATTTATCAGAAATCTGCGGAAGAAATTTAACCTATCCTCAGGTTATTGCTAAAGAGGATAAGGTAAATATTATATATATTCAAGAAGCTGTTTTTAAAACCGAAGTTGCTTATGTGAGCCATTGTGGAGAAAAAGAAGATGTTTGCGGGGATAGCGTACTTCAATTTGAAAGCAGCAAATCTATTTCCTATACTATTTTATCGGATGGGATGAGCACGGGAAAAACAGCTTCAATACAAGCTGTTATGACTACTGATATGCTATATGATTTAATTTCCCGAGGAGCTGAGCCTGAAAGCTCCATTAAAATAATAAACTCAGCCTTAATGTGCAAGTCTTCCTCGGAATGTATGTCCACAGTAGATATAACCGCTTTTGACCTATATACAGGGGAGGCTAAATTCTATAAATCTGCCACTCCTCCTACATATATTTTGCGGGGAGGCCGAGCTATGTCAATTTCTTCAGGAAGTCTGCCTCTTGGAATAATTAAAAGCATAGAACCACAAACCTTTTCTCTTAAGCTAAAGGCAGGGGATATTATTGTAAATGTATCCGATGGTGCTACAGAAAGTGGAGATAGCTGGATTAATTCCGAGCTTGAATATTTAGCGGGAAATTCTGCCCAGGAAATTGCAGAAGCGCTTTATAAAAGGGCGATAGAAAGAAAATCTTCGCTGTATTTAGATGATATTAGCATTGCCGTAATGAAAATAGTAGAAAACTAAAATAAGCTAATTCCTCCAAATTTTAAAAAAGGGAACGATATTTTAAAAATACCGCTCCCTTTTATTTTATTAAAATTCAAATAATTCTATTTAAAGATACAAAAAAGCTCTGAATGAAATTCATTCAGAGCTTTACTGGTCGAGGTGACAGGACTCGAACCTGCGGCATCTTGGTCCCAAACCAAGCACTCTACCAAACTGAGTTACACCTCGGCATATGATTTCTCAATCACTACTTGTTTATTATATTACATAAAGGAACAATTGTCAAGGGGTTTTCTCAATTTTTCAAAAAACTTTTTTAAAATAGCTTCGCATTCGTTTTTTAGCACTCCTGATTTGATATAAGGCGTCTTTGGAAATTTCATAGCAGATAAATTGCAAACAGAACCTAAACAGCCCTGTTTCTCGTCAAAGGCTCCGTAAATCACCCTATTTATGCGGCTTGAAATTATTGCTCCCGCACACATAGGGCAGGGCTCTAAGGTTACATAAATTTCGCAATCATCCAATTTCCAGCTATTTGAATATTTACAGGCAAGCTCAATAGCGTTAATTTCCGCATGTCCCATAACTCTGTTTTCACACTCTCTGGTGTTATGGGCTGACGCGATAATTTCACCGTTTTTTACAATTACCGCTCCCACGGGAATTTCTCCCTCCTCAAAGGCTTTTTCAGCCTCTAAAAGTGCTAAATGCATATATTCCTCTTGTTTTTTTATCATATCATCCTAAATAAACACTACGCATAGTTTGCATAACAGTCAAAATAATCACTAAAATCATACTAAAGGTTGAAAAGCAAATTTTAGTTTTTTCACAAGTATTAAAACTATCCTTAGGTACCTTTAAATCAAATATATGGTCTGATTTTCTTGCCAAATTTATAAGGCTTACCACAAACCCTGTAATCAGCACTATTCCTACAGTAAACAGAGTAATTTTATAGCTTACTTCATTCATACCAAGCTCTGCATACCCAAGTGCTAACAAATATGTGTTATGAAGTCCATGAATTATAATTCCTGTCCAAAGACTGCCTGTAACAACAACGGCAAAACCCAGTACAAGTCCCATAATAAATGCTGTTGTAAACTGATGCAAATTAGTATGCACCGCCGCAAAAATAATCGCTGAAATTAAAATTGCAAACTGGTCGCCAAATCTTCTTAGGCTTTGCAGCAAAAAGCCTCTAAATACGATTTCCTCTATTAAGGCCGCTGCCACCACAGCTTTTATTACAAAAAAACATATACCAATAGGGTCTGTTGGTATACTTTGATGAACCTCCATGGAATGTATGCCGACAACATTCAAAATCGCCGTAAGCATTTGAGAGGCCGCTACTGATATAACTGAGCATCCCATAGCCATTCCAACTATGCCAAAAACCTTTTTATCAGGCTTTTTAAAGGGCATAGCCACACGCATTGGCATACCAAGTCCTATTCCATACAAAAAGAATGGAAGCATAAAGGTAATACCATAGCCTAATATATCGAAACTATTTCTAAGTATTTGTCCAGACAGGCTACTGTAATTTAATATACGGGAAAAGCTATATAGCATTCTTCCAGAGAACATTCTAAGAATATATAAAAGAATTATAGATGTTCCTAATATGCTTGAATAGCTCTTTATCAGCTGCTTTTGTCTTACAGCAGCTGGATTATTTTCAAACCCAAAGCCATTTATATACACATACTCGTTGGGGTTAGGAGTTTTATTATTATAATATTTCATATTATTTTTCTCCTCTTATTTTAGCTTAAATTTTTAATATTTTCGTTTATTATTATATCAAATAGCTCTTATAAAATTATCAATAATATGTAAATTTATCTTAACAAGAAAAGCGTCCGACTTAAATTTTAAGCCAGACGCTTTATTCTCGGTGTTTATTACATGAGATTATCTTCAATGTATTTTACTACTTCGCCGACTGTTTTGATGTCTTCAATAGCCTCATCGGGAATTTCGGTGTCAAATTCTTCTTCAAGACTCATTACAAGGTCTACAATATCCAATGAATCTGCTCCCAAGTCATCAATAATAGAACTATCCATTTGAATTTGGTTTTCGTCCAAATCGAGCTGTTCCATTAAAATTGCTCTTACTTTTTCAAATACCAAAACCTTAACCTCCTTACATAAAAAGCTTTTATCAAATTTAAATCAGGCAAATTTCTCCGCCTTTAATTTAGCAATTTATTTATTTTGCTAATTTATTATAACATTTAAAACTTTATTGTCAATAAGATTTTTATAAATTTGTAATGTATAACTTATTAAACAATATTTAACATTGTTTAATTTACAATTTAATAATATAATTAAAACAAGTATATGAAAAGGAGAGGATTTTTTGAATTCTAATACAGAAAGACTTTCTATTAAATTAGTTTTTCCCGGAGAAGAAGAAAAAATTCTGGATTTTTATCTTAGAAACAAAGAATTTTTAAAGGACTATGAGACCAAAAAGCCTTTAGATTTTTATACCATAGAATTTCAGCAAAAAATGCTGACTACTGAAATTATAAATACTTTACAAGGCTCATCCTATAGATTTTATATCTATGAAAAGGACAATTTTGATAAAATAATAGGCACCTTTTCATTAGGATTTGTAAATAGGGGATGCCTGCAAAATGCTGTTTTAGGCTATAAAATGGACAAAGACTACACCAACAAGGGTTTTATGACAGAGGCTTTAAGAGCTGGAGTCGACTATGCCTTTTCCACCATAAAGCTTCACCGCTTAGAGGCCTATGTTATGCCCAAAAATATATGCTCCTTGGCAGTTTTAAACAAATTAGGTTTTAAAAACGAGGGATTATGCGAAAAATATATAGAAATTGACGGTATTTGGCAGGACCATTATAGATATTCTCTAATTAATACTACTTATTCTTATTAATAATATCCCATTGAATTATTTTAAAATTAGGTTTAAAATAGAATAGTAATGAATAGAATTATTATTCAGTATTGTTTATAAAATATGCCGATAAATTAAATTTGTTAATTTAGGCTTACATATTTAAGGAGTGATTTTTATGTATAATAAAATGTCAATCGAAAACATTGATGTTAAAGGCAAAAAAGTTCTTGTAAGATGTGATTTTAATGTTCCTCTTAAGGACGGCGTTATCTCAGACGACAAGAGAATTGTAGCATCTCTCCCAACTATTAAATATTTATCTGAGCACGGAGCTAAAATTATTCTCTGCTCCCATTTAGGCAGACCAAAAGGCGAGGCTTTGCCTGAATTTTCATTGGCACCTGTGGCTAAAAGACTTTCCGAGCTTTTAGGTAAGGACATTCCTCTTTCTAAGGATGTTGCCGGAGAAGATACAAGAGCTATGGCTGAAAAGCTCAATGACGGTGATATTATGATTATGGAAAATGTTCGCTATGAAAAGGGTGAAACTAAAAACGACAAAGTGCTTTCCGAAAAAATGGCTTCCTTAGCTGATATATTTGTAAATGATGCCTTTGGTACAGCTCATAGAGCTCATTGCTCCACAGCAGGTGTAGCAGAATTTTTACCCGCTGTTTGCGGCTATCTAATCCAAAAGGAAATTAAAATTATGGGAGATGCTCTTTCTAATCCTGAAAGGCCATTCGTTGCAATACTTGGCGGTGCTAAGGTTTCTGATAAAATCGGCGTTATTAAAAACCTTATAGAAAAAGTTGATACCATCATCGTTGGCGGCGGTATGGCTTATACTTTTAAAAAAGCTATGGGTGAAAACATTGGAAACAGCCTTTGCGAAGAGGATAAGCTTGACCTTGCTAAGGAACTTTTAGAAAAGGCTAAGGCTAAGGGGGTTAAGCTTCTACTTCCTGTTGATGATGTAATCGCTGATAAATTTGAAAATGACGCTGAACATAAAATTTCTGAGGGTAATATCCCTGATGGCTGGATGGGTATGGATATAGGCCCTAAGACACAAAAGCTCTATGCAGATGCAATTAAATCAGCTAAAACAGTGGTTTGGAACGGACCTATGGGTGTATTTGAAATGCCTAACTTTGCCGTTGGTACTTGTGAGGTAGCTAAGGCTGTGGCTGAAAGCGGTGCAATCTCCATTATCGGAGGAGGCGATAGTGCTTCTGCTGTTACAAAGCTGGGCTTTGCTGAAAAAATGACTCATATTTCTACTGGTGGCGGTGCTTCTCTCGAATTTTTGGAGGGACTTGAGCTTCCTGGAATTGCTTGTCTTAAGGATAAGGAATAAATCGGTGATAAAATGAATAGAAATATTATTATAGCTGGAAACTGGAAGATGAACAAAACCTCCTCCGAGGCTGCCACTCTTATAAATGAAATTAAAGAAAAACTACCCTGCTCCAAAAACAAATTTATTGTATGCCCTCCCTTTACTTCCTTAGAAAAAGCTTGTGAAATTTCTAAGGATAGCTTTATTGAGGTCGGTGCACAAAATTGTCATTGGGAAGAAAAGGGAGCGTTCACAGGGGAAATTGCTCCTAAAATGCTCTCTGAAATCGGGGTTAAATATGTTATAATTGGCCATTCTGAAAGAAGAACCTATTTCGGCGAAACAGACGAAACCGTAAATAAGCGCCTTAAAGCTGCTTTAGCTAATAAGTTTACACCTATTTTATGTGTAGGTGAAACCTTAGAAATAAGAGAAGAGGGCAAAACAAAGGCCCTCATTAATACTCAAATTACTGAGGATTTAAAGGAAATTTCTAAGGCTGATATTGAAAAAATAATAATTGCCTATGAACCAATCTGGGCAATCGGAACAGGTAAAACAGCTACCAGCGAGCAAGCAGAGGAAATCTGTAAATTTATAAGAGAGGTTCTTGCCCAAAATTACGGAAAAGAATGTGCCAAGCACACTTATGTGCTTTACGGCGGCTCAATGAATGAAAAAAATGCCAAGGAGCTTCTCTCAATGCCAAATATTGACGGAGGCCTTATCGGTGGAGCCTCATTAAAACCTGATGCAATTACTGAAATTCTCAAAATTTCAAATAATATTGTAAAATAAAAATTTATAAAACTCCTGCAATTTTTATAATTTTGCAGGAGTTTTGGTTCATAATTTAAAATTAAACAGGGGAGAATAAAAATGAAAAATACAGTTGCTCTTGTAATTTTAGACGGCTTTGGAATTGGCGAAGATAAGCCATTTAATGCTATTTCCAACGCCAAAATTCCCACAATAAAAAGGCTGCTTGATACTTGTCCGAAAACCTCAATCGGTGCTTCAGGACTTGATGTAGGACTTCCAGAGGGACAAATGGGTAATTCAGAGGTGGGACACACCAACATAGGTGCGGGAAGAATTGTTTATCAAAGTCTTACACGCATAACAAAATCCATAAATGACGGCGATTTTTTCAAAAATGAGGCTCTTATTTCCGCTATGGAAAATGCAAATAAAAATAATTCTGCACTTCATATAATGGGACTTTTATCCGATGGTGGAGTTCACAGCCATATTGAGCATTTATATGGACTTTTAAAATTTGCCAAGGAAAGAAATGTTGAGAGGGTCTATGTTCACGCATTTACTGACGGCCGAGATGTTTCTCCCACCTCAGGAATTAATTTTATAAAAGAATTAGAAACAAAAATGAAAGAAATAGGGGTAGGCAAAATTGCTACCATAAGCGGCAGATATTATGCTATGGATAGAGATAAACGCTGGGACAGACTTCAAAAGGCCTATGATTTAATAGTAAACGGCAAGGGTAAAATGGATAAATCCGCTGTTTCCATTATAGAAAAATCCTATACAGAGGATATTACCGATGAATTTATTATCCCCACAGGAATTGAAGGCTTTGAGCCTATTAAAAATAATGATAGTGTAATTTTCTTTAATTTCCGTCCTGATAGAGCCAGAGAAATTACTTCAGCCTTAACTCAAGAGAACTTTGACGGATTTACAAGAGAAAAGGGCAGTCTTAGCATTAATTTTGTAGCTATGACAGAATACGACGCTGATTTTACAGGGATAAATATTGCTTTTAAACCCGAAACTCTTAAAAACACCTTGGGAGAATATCTTTCTAATAACAGCAAAACCCAGCTTCGCATAGCTGAAACCGAAAAATACGCTCATGTTACTTTTTTCTTTAATGGAGGAGAAGAAACTGAATACAAAAATGAAGATAGAATTTTAGTTAAATCTCCCGATGTAGCTACCTATGATTTAAAGCCTGAAATGAGTGCTTACGAGGTTACTGAAAAGGTTACCTCTGCTATTGAAAGCGGTAAATACGATGTTGTTATATTAAACTACGCAAACTGTGATATGGTGGGACATACAGGTGTGTTTGAAGCTGCGGTAAAGGCTGTGGAAACTGTGGATATTTGCCTTGATAGGCTTTTAAAATCCATAGATAAGGTTAATGGCACAGCTCTTATAACTGCCGACCATGGCAACGCCGATGTAATGGAATGGGAGGATGGTTCACCCTTTACACAGCACACAACAAATCCTGTTCCTTTCATTGTTTATAATCATAATTGTGAGCTTAGAAAGGCTGGAGTTTTAGCTGATATTGCCCCCACAATGCTGGATATTTTAAATATGCAAAAGCCTATGGAAATGACAGGAAACTCCCTTATATTAAAATAATCCTTCGTTTAATAAATAGGATTTAAAATAATATCTTATTTGTAAACATTTATTAAAAAGTCTTGTTATTTAATTTGAATTGTATTATAATTGAATAAGAGAATATAATATACCTTAAAGGAGGATTTATTATGAAAAACGGAAAATGTATTGCAGTTTTAGCACTTTTAGTTGCTGCTATTGCTGCTGTTTTAGCTGCTTTGCCTTATATTAAGAAAAAACTATCTTGTTCTTGCTACGATGACACAAACGATTTTGATGACTTCGATGAATTTGAAGATTTTGAATATGTAGCTAAGGATGTAGAAAATGACGAAGCTGATGAAGAAATCATCGAGGATGCTCAAGAGAAAATAGCAGAGGATTCTGAAGAAGAACTTGATGAAAAGCCACTGTCAGAAGAAACTGACGATGATGAAGAAAAAGAATTCTAATTAAAAAATTAAATAAAATTTAGGGTATTTGCTTTCGGGCAAATACCCATTTTATTAGAGCAAAATTTTATAAAAGGAGAAATTATACTATGAGTAAAAAAGTTTATGCAATTTATTTTTCACCTACTGGCAATTCAAAAAAATCTGCAATTTCCGTAGCTAAAGCTATTTCTAACGATGTTACAGAAATCGATATTACAGTAGCTAACAAGCAACCTCAACCTCAAAAATTTGAAATAGGTGATGTAGTTGTTTTTGCTGCCCCTGTTTATGGAGGTAAAATTTTAAAGGAAGCTAAGGAAAGATTTAAGAAATTTACAGGTGATACCGCTCCTTGCGTAATTATTGCAAGTTATGGAAATCGCCATTATGACCATGCACTTCTTGAAATGTCAGATATGGCCATTTCTCAGGGCTTTAATCCTGTGGGATATGCCGCTTTAGTTGGCAGACATACCTTTGGTGAAATTGAAGTAAATCGCCCAAGTGATGAGGATTTAGCTGAAAATAAAGCCTTCGGTGAGAAAATTGCCCATAAGCTCAGCCTCTTTGACTTCTCCATTCCTCATGTACCAGGTGATCCTGACTACGAAAAGATTGAAAAGGGTGGCACAGGCGGTAAATTCAGACCTCTTACAAACAAGGATACCTGTGTTAACTGCAAACTCTGTGCAAGAAATTGCCCAATGCAAGCTATTGACTATGATGATGTTTCTAAGATTAACAACGATTTGTGCATTTCCTGCTTTAGATGTATAAGAAATTGCCCAACAGGTGCTAAAAATATGGAAGAAGAAAACTACATAGGTTTTGCAAAGGACTTTACTGCAAAGCTTTCTGTCAGCAGACTAAATGAATATTTTATTTAATTAATCTACAATATAACAAAAAACGCTTTCATTTTTATTGAAAGCGTTTTTTTATATTTTTATTCTTCTGTTATTTCTTCTAATTCTGTTTCATTTTCCTCTAAGTCCTCGGAAGTTTCTTCTTCATCCTCCTTAGGAGCCGCAGAAAGTGTTACAACCTTGCTATTTTCTGCAAGTCTCATAACAATTACACCGCTGCCGTAACGGGATTGTGCAGCTATTTCCTCAGCAGGAATACGAATGATAATGCCATCATCACTAATTAAGATAACATCATGTTCCTCGGAAACTACTGCAACTCCCGCTACATTTCCATTTTTATCGGTGTAGTAATTCTTAACACCCTTACCGCCTCTGCTTTGCAAACGGTATTCGCTGACATCGGTTCTTCTTCCCTTACCGTTTTCAGAAACAGTCAAAATTTTATCTCCATCCTTAACTACAGCCATACCAACTACTGTATCATCTTCGTCAAGACTTATGGACTTAACACCTCTTGCGGTTCTTCCCAAAGGTCTGGCATCATTTTCATTAAATCTAATTGCCACACCATTCTTGGTAGCAACAATAATATCGCTGCTACCGTCAGAAAGCTTAACCCAGGTAAGCTCATCGTTTTCATCAAGATTAATAGCAATAAGACCTGATTTTCTCACATTTTTATATGCAGAAAGCTCTGTTCTTTTAATAATACCTTCCTTTGTAATCATAACAAGGAATTTATTTTCTTCATCAAAATCAGTTATCTTAATTACAGAGGTAACCTTTTCGCCCTGTTCTAATTGCAGAAGATTTACTATATTAGTACCCTTAGAGGCTCTTGAGCTTTCAGCAATTTCGTAGCATTTTAAGCGGAAAACTCTGCCCTTTGAAGTAAAGAACATAACATAATCGTGGGTTTTGCATACGAAAAGCTCCTGTACAAAGTCCTCATCACGACGCTGCATACCTGATATACCACGACCTCCTCTGCGCTGTGTTCTATAGGTATCCATAGCCTGACGCTTAATGTAGCCATATCTTGTGAGAGTTACCACACAGTCCTCCACAGGAATAAGGTCTTCAATATCAACCTCTCCACTTACGGACTGAATATCAGTTCTTCTTTCATCACCGTATTTTTTCTTGATTTCGTTGATTTCTTCCTTTACTATTTCAAGAACCTTGTGTTCACTTGCCAATATACCCTCGTATTCCGCAACCGCTTTATTAATTTGTACCAGCTCTTCCTCAATTTTAAGCCTTTCCAAACCTGTTAATTGAACAAAACGCATTTGAATAATAGATTGAGCCTGTACATCTGTAAGGCCAAATCTTTCAATCAAGGCCTGTTTACCGCTGTTTCCGTCCTTAGAACCTCTGAGTATTGCCAAAACCTCATCCATATTATCGATAGCAATTTTTAAGCCCTCTAAAATATGCTGTCTTGCCTTAGCTTTTTTTAGCTCAAATTCTGTTCTTCTGCGAATAATTTCCTCTTGGAAACTAATATATTGCTGTAAAATTTCCTTAAGAGTTAAAATCTTAGGCTCACCTTTTACAAGTGCAAGCTGGATAATACCAACTGTTTCCTGCATTTGAGTAAATCTGTAAAGCTGATTTAGCACAACCTTAGCGTTGGCATCGCGTTTAAGCTCAATTACAATTCTCATACCCTTACGGCTGGATTCATCCCTGATATTGCTAATTTGGTCAATTCTCTTGTCCTTTACCAAATTAGCAATATTTTCAATAAGTCTTGCCTTATTTACCATATAAGGAATTTCAGTAACTACAATATGCTCTCTGCCTGGCTTAAATTCCTCGATTTCAGCTCTGGCTCTTAAAATAACCTTGCCTCTACCTGTGCCGTAAGCTGCTCTTATGCCGCTTCTTCCCATAATTGTACCACCTGTTGGGAAATCAGGACCCTTAATATGCTCCATTATTTCATCTAAGGTAGCATCGGGATTATCAATAACTGCACAAACTGCATCAATAACCTCATTTAGGTTATGAGGAGGAATATTTGTAGCCATACCTACGGCAATACCTGTGGAGCCATTTGCCAACAAATTTGGAAAACGGGAAGGCAAAACTACAGGCTCCTTAAGTCTGTCATCATAGTTAGGTATGAAATTAACTGTTTCTTTATCAATATCAGTAAGCAGACTTTGAGAAATTTTGCTCATTTTAGCTTCTGTGTAACGATAAGCAGCCGCTGGGTCTCCGTCCACAGAACCAAAGTTACCATGGCCGTCTACCAAAGGATAACGGAGGGAGAAATCCTGTGCCATTCTAACCATAGCATCATATACTGAGGCATCTCCATGTGGGTGGTATTTACCCAAAACATCGCCGACAGTAGCGGCGCACTTTAAGTATTTCTTATCAGGGGTAAGTCCTGCTTCGTGCATTGTGTAAAGTATTCTTCTGTGTACAGGCTTTAAACCATCACGAACATCGGGTAAAGCTCTATCCACGATAACGGACATTGAATATTCAATGAAACTTTTCTTCATTTCCTTTCCAATATCCACATTTATGACCTTTGTGCCGTCATTATTCATATTATCACCTTTTTCGTTGTCATCGCTAAGTACAATATGTACTTAATATTATTCTTTCCACTCTTTGTATTCTTTTGAGTATTTTTTAGATATGGTTTCAAAGAATTCCTCTAAGATATATTTGTCATCGCCTAAAGCATTTTTAGGAATGAGAATACTTCTTTGTCCTTTTATAGTTATGAAATAAAGCTTTTCACTTTTAGCAAAGCTCTCAATTTCATTCCATTTGTAGGTGTTCTCGGTTTCCACAGCCTTTTCTTCAAGTCTGTTATTATAGAACAAAAGCTCTATTTCGTTGGTTAAATACTTGCTTTTTTGGTAATGTCCCTTTGCTGCCTTAGTCAAAGAATTAGGAAAAATAACCTTATAAAAAAGTAAGCTGTAAATTCCCAATCCAAAGCCCATAGCAGCCAATATACTAAACAAGCCTCGGTTCTGTTTACCCATTTCAGTAAATAATACAAAAAGTATTAACGCTGTTCCGATTACAAGCTCTAAAATACCTGTTCTATTTGCCTTTTTTCTTTTACCTCTAAATTCTTCTGAAGCATAAAGATGATTATAATACAGGTATTCCTCCTCTGAAATCTTATACTTTAAGTTAAATATAGGTTCTTTATTGTTATTTGTATTTTTATTTTCCATAATTTTATCCCTTTTTACCTATATATCTATATTTTCAGCATACTTAGCATTTTCTTCAATAAACTCACGGCGGGGTTGTACCTTATCGCCCATAAGTATTGTAAAGATTTCATCTGCCTTCATAGCATCTTCAAGTTCTACTTTAAGTATAGTTCTGTCATCAGGGTTCATAGTTGTTTCCCAAAGCTGATCAGGGTCCATTTCACCAAGACCTTTATATCTGTAAACCTCAACCTTTCCATTTCCTTCAGGGTCAAGTTCCTTAGTATATCTATCTCTATCCTGTGGTGTAAATGCGTATCTCACCTGTTTGCCTCTGGTAACTTTAAACAAAGGTGGCTGTGCAATATAAATATGACCTTGCTCTACCAATGGACGCATAAATCTAAAGAAGAATGTGAGCAAAAGTGTTCTAATATGAGAGCCGTCAACATCGGCATCGGCCATAATGATAACCTTGCCATAGCGCAGTTTTTCAATATTAAATTCTTCTCCCAAGCCACAGCCCAGAGCTGTAACAATAGGAGTTAATTTTTCGTTTCCATAAACCTTATCAAGTCTTGCCTTTTCAACATTGAGCATTTTACCCCAAAGAGGTAAAATAGCCTGAATATTGCTGTCCCGTCCCATTTTTGCAGAACCACCAGCAGAATCTCCTTCGACTATGTAAAGCTCTGTTTTTGAGGCATCCTTTTCACGACAGTCCGCAAGCTTACCTGGAAGTGAGGCTGACTCAAGAGCGGACTTTCTTCTTGTTAGCTCTCTTGCCTTTCTTGCAGCTTCTCTTGCTCTTGAGGCTGTGAGGGATTTATCTATAATAGCTCTTGCCACAGTTGGATTTTCCTCCAAATAATTGGTGAGCTTTTCATATACCATAGAATCCACCAAAGAACGCATCTCGGTATTTCCAAGCTTTGTCTTTGTCTGACCCTCAAATTGTGCATCGGTGAGCTTTACGGAAATAACTGCTGTAAGACCTTCTCTTACATCCTCACCGCTTAAATTCTTTTCGCCCTCTTTTATTAGATTATACTTCTTAGCATAATCGTTCATAACACGGGTCAAGGCAGTTTTAAACCCAACCTCATGAGTACCTCCCTCTGTGGTATTAACATTGTTGGCAAAGGATAAAATAAGCTCGTTATAGCTGTCATTATACTGCATAGCAATTTCAGCAGTACTGCCCTCGCCGTCAGATTTAACATGAATAACCTCGTCATGTAAGCATTCAAGGCCCTTTTTCTTGTGTATATACTCAACAAAGCTCTTAATACCACCCTCATAATGAAGTGTGGTAACCACAGGCTCATCCTTTCTTAAATCGCTTAATATAATCTTAACTCCCGCATTTAAGAAAGCCTCCTCACGAAGTCTTGTGAGCAAAATATCGTAGTCATAAACCACTTCCTCAAAAATTTCAGGGTCTGGTTTAAAGGCAACCTGTGTTCCTGTTATTTCGGTATCTCCGATGATTTTAAGGTCATCACAGGTTTTACCTCTTTCATATCTTTGATAATATCTGTGTTTGCCATCGCAAACCTCAACCTCAAGCCATTCTGAAAGTGCATTTACTACTGATGCACCAACACCGTGAAGTCCTCCTGCAACCTTGTATCCGCCACCGCCGAATTTACCTCCCGCATGAAGCACTGTAAATACAACTGTTACCGCAGGAATACCCAGCTTTGGCTGAATACCCACAGGAATTCCACGGCCGTTATCATGTACTCTAATTATATTTCCAGGCAAAATATCCACCTTTATTTCGCTGCAAAATCCCGCTAAAACCTCATCTATAGCGTTATCCACTATTTCATAGACAAGGTGATGCAAGCCTCTTGGACCTGTGGAACCTATATACATACCCGGTCTTTTTCTGACAGCCTCAAGTCCTTCAAGAACCTGAATTTGATCGCCGCCGTAATTTTGTCCTCCGTTATTATTCAATGTCATACACACTCCTGTTTTTAGGATTTTAATTAACTAATTTTATTCCAAATTATGCTCCGCTCTTTTAGCTAAGGTAATGGGGGAAAGCTGAGAAATATAAACACTTATTTCATGCTTATCATTTTCACAAACAATAAATGACTTTGGGATTTCAAAGCTGACTGTTTTAACAATATGAGCTTTTTCACATTCCGCTAAATATTTCTTTGTAGCTTTTCCGATAGAAGTATTATCCATATCAAAAATACCGATAATATCCTTCGTATTTACAACCACATCTCCGCCTAAATGAAGATACATAATCTAATTTCTCCGTTACCAAAAATTTTCTTTTATAATTTGTCCGTTTCTGATTTCAAAGGCTTTTCCTTTTGAAATTTTTTCAAATTCAAGCTTATCACAGCAGGTTATAAAAACCTGTCTATTTCCCATTTTGTTTAAAAGGTAATTTCTTCGGCTTTCATCAAGCTCACTCATAACATCATCTAGTAAAACCACAGGCTCCTCATCGGAGGTAGCTTTTACCATTTCACATTCTGCCAGTTTAAGTGCTAAAACGATACTTCTTTGCTGCCCCTGTGAGGCAAACTGCTTTGCAGACTGACCATCTAATAAAAACTCTATATCGTCCCTGTGAGCTCCATAATTGCTTGTACCCGACATAATATCCTCTCTGCGATTTTCTCTTATGATTTTTAGAATATTATCAGGCTCAAAAATCCTTTCTTCTCCATTTATAAACTTTGAAATATATTCCATATCCAAAGTTTCCTTTCCTGATGATATACCTTTGTAAAACTCCACAGCGTGAGCCTTAAGCTTTTCTAAATAGGTATATCTGGTTTTTAAAATTGTTGAGGAAAGCCTTGCCAAATGATAATCCCATATATCTAAAGTATCAGTAAGCTGGGGGGTTTTCTGAATTTCTCTTAAAAGCGAATTTCGCTGATATAGAACACGCTGAAAATCATGCTGCACTATTATATATTTAGGTTTAAGCTGACAAATAGTTTGGTCGATAAATTTTCTTCTCTCATCAGGTCCGTTTTTTATAAGACTTAAATGGGATGGAGAAAAAATCACACTGTAAAATTCTCCCGATAAATCAGTTCTGCTTTTTAATTTTACATGATTTAAAACAAATTTTTTCTGGGGACTTAAATTTATTTGTGCCGATAATTTTTGCTTTCTTGCTGTAAAGTTCATATTAAGCTGAGTGATTTTGTCAGAGCCTATTTTTATCATACTGCTGTCCTGAGCTGAGCGAAAGCTTTTATCACCTGTAAAAAGCCAAATTCCTTCTATTATATTGGTTTTTCCCTGGGCATTATCCCCGTAAATTACATTTACCGTATCGCAGGGATTTAGCTTTTCAGCGGAAATATTGCGAAAGTTTTTAAAGCTGATATTATTTATTTTCAACGAATTTGACCTCTAACAAATAATCATCAATTTCCACTATATCTCCATCTGTAAGCTTTTTGCCTCTTTGAGTACAAGCCTCTCCGTTTACTTTACAAGCTCCCTCTAAAACTATTTCCTTGGCATGGCCTCCTGTTTCGGCTATACCGCAAAATTTTAAAAAGCTATCAAGCTTTATAAAAGGAGGGTCTATATAAAATATTTCTTTTTGCATATTATCGCCTCTTTTATCTTTTAAAGTCTGGTAGGTAAAACAAGATATAAAAATTCATCTGAATCTACCGGAAGAACACACATAGGTGAGGTAGCTCCGTTTAATTTAAGAATTACTTTACTTTTTCCTGCTGCCTTTATAACATCAAGTAAAAATCTGCTGTTAAATCCAATTTCCATTTCCTTACCCTCTAATTCACAGGGAATTTCATCATAGGATTTACCGAGAGATGTGTTACAATTTACTGCTATTTTATCGCTTTGGAAGTCAAGTCTTACCGGACTTTTAATTCTGTCATAAATAATAAGTGATGTTCTTTCAATAGTGCTTATAAACTCATTTGAGGAAATCTCTGCATTAGTGCTGAAGTCATTAGGCACACATTGCTTGTAATTTAAAAAATCACCATCTAAAAGTCTTGAGATTAGTGAACCATTATTTGTTTTGAAAATAATATGCTCCTTACTAAGCTCTATTTTTACATCATTGGTATTTTCATCAATCATTTTTTCAAGCTCATTTAATGCTTTTCCAGGAACTACAAATTTTTTCTTATCCTCATAGCTTATATTTTCTGTTCTTATAGCAATTCTTGAGCCATCTGTAGCTACTATATTGATTTTGCTGTCAGCTATATCGAAAAGGCATCCTGTAAATACAGGTCTTGCATCCATAACAGCTACCGCAAAGGAAGTTTGATTAATCATAGATTTTAATTTTTCTCCTTCGATAATCAGTTCCTCTTTTTCATCTATTTTAGGAAGCTCGGGATAATCCTCTGCATTTCCTGCCATTATAAAGTATTCACTTTTACCGCTTCTTACGGCACATTTTTGTCCATCAAGCTCAACGGACACTTTATCCTCAGGCATCTTCTTGATTATTTCCAAAAATATTTTTGCAGGAACAATCATTTTCCCTCCTGATATAATTTCTGCTTCAAGATAGTTGGTAATACCAAATTCAAGATTGTAGCCTGTGAGCTTAATTGCATTTTCTTCTGCTACAATTAAAATACTGTCTAAAATCCCTTCCACTGTTTTAGGCAAAATTGCTCTTACAGCATTGGAAGCATTTTTTACAAGAGAAGCTCTATCACAAATAAAATTCATTTTATTCTCTCCTTTTATTTTTCACATATATAAAATTTTAATATATATAAATATAGAAATATAAATAATATAGAAGTAGTAGTAGTGTCTGTTAAAATGTTATAAATCACATAAACCCTTTAATGATGCGGGTTTAAACAAGAAAATAATTAAACAAGAGTTGTTTTTAATATGTTGAAAAGATGAAAACAAAAAACAATTCAACATATCTGTGGAAAACTCTGTGGGGAATGTGGAAAATATGTTATCAACTCGGTGCAAAGTTTATAACAAGAGAAAACCGACAAAAAATCAAAATAAAAAGTTGAATGTTGAAAACATATTTTTAGTGGAAAATTTAATTATCACGAATATTTTTGATAATATCATCTATGGTATCGCGATATTCTTTATCCTTTTCCCTGATTTTTTCCACTTGCTGAATAGCATAAACAACAGTAGTGTGGTCTCTTCCGCCAAATTCTTCACCGATTGCCGACATAGACATTTGAGTGATTTCTCTTACTATATACATAGAAACCTGTCTTGCGGTAGAAATAGGTGCAGATCTTTTGGGTGAACGAATATCCTGAGCCGAAACTCCGAAAGTTCGGCTTGTTTCTAATATAATTCTTTCAACGGTAACAGGTACAGGCTGATTATCGTTTAAAATATCCTTAATTGCATTTTGAGCCAGCATAATTGAAGGAGGATTTCCTAAAAGTGTATATGCCTTTAGTTTTTTTACAGCTCCCTCTAATTGACGAATATTATTTTTAAGCTTATTTGCAATATATTCTGCTACATCATCAGGAATGTTAAAGTCTAAGAGCTGAGCTTTTCTTCTGATTATAGCAATTCTGGTTTCAAATTCAGGTGGCTGAATGTCAGCTAAAAGTCCTGATTCAAAACGGCTTCTGAGTCTGTCCTCTAAGGTTTTAATTTCTCTTGGAGGGCGGTCTGAGGTTAGGACAATTTGTTTTCCCGCTTGGAAAATAGTATTAAATGTGTGGAAGAATTCCTCCTGGGTGCTTTCCTTTCCTCCAATAAACTGAATATCATCTACTAACAAAACATCGGCTTTTCTGTATTTATCGTGAAATTCTTTAGTATCCTTTTCTTTAATGGCATCTATAAGCTCATTTGTAAATTCTTCGCCTTTGGCATAGACAATGTTGGTGCCTGGGCGATTTTTCTTTATTTCTGCACAGATTGCATAGAGAAGGTGAGTTTTACCGAGTCCGGAGTTGCCATATATGAACAAAGGATTGTAGGCTGCCGCAGGATTTTGAGCTACTGCCACAGAAGCGGCATGAGCAAATTTATTTGATGAGCCTACTATAAAGGTTGAAAATGTGTATTCATACTCTCCGTTATCAGTTGATTTTACGGGAAAATTATTCATATAATCGCTGTTTTGAATAACAGGTTCGGAATTAAAGCTGTTATTATTTTTTACAGAATCAGCGTTTAGGTTGGAGGTTTCTGCATTGTCAAAGCTGATTTGAATATTTACATCAAATCCCAAAACCTCAGCAAATTTGTCTTTAAGGAGTTTTATATATTTTTGTTCAATAATTCCTTTTTGAAATTCTGATTTTACATGGAGATAAACAGTGGAATTTTCAAGCTTAATTGGATTTATGCACTGAATCCATAATTCGTGGGCTGTTTTAGATAAGCTTGATTTGCACATATCACTTACCATTTGAAATGCTGCATTTAAAGTTTCCATATATAGCCAAAGACCTTCCTTCATAGATTATTTTTAACAAATCGACATAGCTAAGATGTTAACAAGAGGTTAATAATATTGATTTCAACATAAGCTTGTTAAATAAATGTTAGCAAGCTAAGCAATGGGTGTGGAAAACGATTTTTAAACATTTTTTCAACAAGTAATTAACAATAGTATTGTATCACAGATTTAAGCTTTTTTCAAGGTTTTCCACAGGCTATTTAATATATATTATAATATGTATACAGTACAAGGACAGATTAGATAAACAAGGGATAAAGTCTAATTAGTGATTATACTATTTGTACAATCTTAATGATGGCGAAATAGCAAAAATTCGTGATAAACACTTGACATAAAGGTGCATTATAGGTTATACTATATAACTGCAAGGTTAACCCCGAAAGGAGGGTATTTGAAATGAAAAGAACTTATCAACCAAAGAAGTTGCACAGACAAAAAGTTCACGGATTCCGTGCAAGAATGAGCACTAAGAACGGCAGAAAAGTGCTCGCTGCAAGAAGAGCAAAAGGAAGAGCTCGTCTGTCTTACTAATCTAGGGCCACGAAAGCGTGGCCTTTCTTTTTATCCTGAGCTTTGTGGAGATGAATAAATGAAAAAGGTTTTGCATTTAAACAGAAATAATGATTTTCTCCGTGCTTATAGAAAAGGTACAAGCCAGATTGGCTCATGTATAGTAACTTATGTGATGAAAAACAGAGGAGAAAAAAATCGAGTAGGAATTACGGTTTCTAAAAAAATAGGGAACGCCGTAGCGCGAAACAGGGCAAAAAGGGTAATAAGAGCAGCTTTTATAAATTTGCCCTATGAGCTTCAGGATGGCTATGACATTGTATTTGTGGCAAGAAAAAAAGCCTCTCTTGTAAAGATGAATAAGGTTTTGAACGAAATGACCAAACACCTTAGCCGTTATAAAAAAGATATGGATTAAATAATGAAAAAGATTTTACTTATTCTTATAAAGCTTTATCAAAAATTTATTTCACCGCTAAAGCCCTCATGCTGCCGCTTTATACCTACTTGCTCTAACTATGCCTTAGAAGCAATTTCTAAGTACGGAGCATTAAAGGGCGGATATTTAGCAATAAGAAGGATTTTAAGATGTAATCCTTTTTGTCGGGGCGGATATGACCCAGTTCCCGATGTATTTTAATTCGTCAAAATAATTTGATTTTGAGCAAAAGCCCTTATAAGAGGGTGCTTTTGTTTTTTATGTCCCGATTTTTTACTTTTATTTGACAAACTTAAACTTTATGATGACCTTGCTTTTATTTTAGGGACAAGCTTTAAAATTTAATAGTTTTTAATTGGAGGAAAGCCAATAATGAGAACTCTATATGCTATTTTGGGTTACCCGTTGGGATGGTTGATGTATTTCATTTACAACATTTTCCATAACTACGGCGTAGCTCTTATTGTGTTTACGCTTTTAACAAGATTGTTAATGGTTCCTTTCGCAGTAAAGCAGCAAAAAAATATGGCAAAAATGACTAGCTTTAGACCTTTAGTGGAAGAAATCCAGAAAAAATATAAGAATAATCCTCAAAAAATGCAGGAAGAAATGGCAATGCTCTATCAAAAGGAAAATTACAATCCTATGAGCGGTTGTCTTCCTATGCTTATTCAGTTCCCGATTTTATTCGGACTTATTGATGTTATTTACTACCCACTTAAACATATTCTCCGTTTAGGTGCTGATACAATTAAGGCGGCGGGAGAAATTGCTGCAGGAATTTTCCAAGAAGCAGGGCTTTCTATGGCAAATGCTTATGCCACAGAAATGAACATAGTAAAGGCTGTAAATATGAGTCCTGATTCCTTTGCCACATTGGGTGAAGGATTTTTGGAAAAAGTACAAAACTTTGACTTCACTTTTATGGGAATGGATTTGGGAGTTGTACCAACATTTGCGTTTAATATCTTTTTATTAGTACCTATCCTCTCATTCCTCACAAGCTTATTAATGTCCTATATCACAAGTAAGCTTAATATGCAGACTATGGGAGATAACAACCAAGGCGCAGCTATGAACTTCACAATGATGATTATGATGCCAATTATGTCAGCATGGATTTCCTTCTCAGTACCTGTAGGTGTTGGTCTTTACTGGATTATTTCCAATGTCCTTATGATAGTTCAGTCCATTGTTATGAATAGGATTTATAATCCTAAGGAAATGGCTGAAAAGGCTAAGGCAGAAGCGGAAGAAAGAAGAAAGAAAGAACGCGAAGAAAAAATTGAAGCCAGAAAGAAAGCAAAAGACGGAGAAATTAGTGAGAAATCACTTTCCGCAAAGGATATAAACCGTATGAAGATAAATGCTGCCAGAAAACGCATGGCAGAAAAATACGGTGAAGAATATGTTGAAACTAATGATGAAGAATCTAAATAACCTTAAAGTTTATTGAGGGAGGTAAAGATTTTGATTAAAGAAGTTATAAAAGAAGCTAAAACTCAAGAAGAAGCTATCCAGCTTGCTTGCAAGGAACTTGGAAAAAGCCGTGATGATGTTCAGATAGAAATCCTTGAAAGAGCGAAAAAAGGCTTTTTGGGATTTGGCAGCACCAATGCTAAGGTAAGAGCCTTTTATGAAGAAGCAGATGAAAAAGTAGAAATTAAAGAAACAGCAAAAGCTGATACTCCTGCTACGGAGGAAAAAGAAACTGTTGACCTTGAAAATAAGGCAGCAAAGGCTTTGGAATTTCTTCAAAATATCTTAAAGGATATGGAGATTACTGATTACACTTCTAAGGTTGAAACCGATGAAGGCGGAATCAGCATTGTTTTAGAGGGCGATAAGCTGGGTGCGATTATCGGCAGAAGAGGGGAAACTCTCGATGCTATCCAGTATCTTGTAAGCTTGGCTGCTAACAGAGTGGACAACAAATACACAAGAATTACCATAGACACAGGAAACTATCGTGAAAAGAGAGAAAAAACACTTCAAAGTCTTGCAAGAAAAATTGCTATAAATGCAGTTAAAACAGGTAGAAGCACAACCTTAGAGCCAATGAATCCCTACGAAAGAAGAATTATTCACGCGGCTGTTTCTCAAATTGAAGGTGCTGTTTCCACATCTGTAGGAGAAGAACCTAACAGAAAAGTTGTAATAAGCTCTGCAAACCCTACAAGAAAGCCCTATAATAAGGACAGAAGACAGGGTGGATATAACAAAGGCGGTAGGCGTCATTACAATAATAACAGAGGGGACAAGCATTATAACAAACAAAATGAAGAACACAGTGAAATTATGTTAGATGAAAATGTACAAACTCCTGTTATTAATAAGGAAATAGAAGAAAAATCCGATGCACAGCTTTACTCTAAAATAGAAATTTAATTTTTTAAAAAACCTCGCAGTTTTTAATGTAAAAGTTAAAAACTATGCGGGGTTTTTATTTAATAAAATTCATATTTTAAAAAAATCTATAGTGTAAAATTTTAGAAAAATATATTGATTTTTTTAGGGTAATAAAGTATAATATGGAATATAAAAGCGAAAGGTAGTTTTTTATGGCAAAATTAGAATTGCGTCCTCAGGAAAAATTATTAGCTAAGGAAGCTGCATCCAATGTAATGAATATGCTTTTTATTCCCCAACCAAATCCGGGAAAACTGACAGTAACAAATCAAAGAATTAAATTTGATGAAAGTGCAAGAGTCGATTTGTCAAGGGGGAATTCTGCATTTCGATACAGCGTTGAAAAAG
>SAMEA104404100__coassemble_357_pt1 | contig 53279 bp, 45 predicted proteins | sample SAMEA104404100__metabat2_low_PE_056 | metagenome-assembled genome bin SAMEA104404100 (sample SAMEA104404100) | Balaenoptera acutorostrata
TCGCAAACAGCTCACCTTTTCCCTTTATATGGTTTCACCCCTGTTTATACTTCCCATTTTCCTTATCAAATGCTATGTTCTTCATCGTGCAGACCCTTTCTGTATGTGTTTAATGGTGTGTCATAACTTCATTTTAGTACACATTGGACCTGCACATTTTTTATTTTCAATCACAGCTGAAAAGTTATGGTTTCAAAGGTGAGAAGTTTTAGCAGGTAATCTATAGAATTATCATCTGTTCGATTTTGTCTATTCAAATAAGTTTTATGTAATTATTGTATACAAAGCCGAAAGGCATCAGAGGAAGTTTCCTCTGATGCCTTCTGTTACGCCCTCGCACTCAGCATACAGAAACCGCTGTGTATCATATACACCACATATGGCAGTTTTTCTATGATTATTTTCTTTTTCAGGTTAGAGAGTTACTATAAAAGCTGAAACCAGCTTATCAGCTCACATTGGGTTTCCTCACTGAGAGAATACCGATTTTCCACACAACCGTTTTCTATCAAAAGGACTTCATCACAAGTGCTAAGCAACAAATCAAGGTCATGGGAAACGATAAAAATAATCTTCCCCAATTCTGCCAGCTTTCGGATAAGGACCGCAACTTGCTTCATATGCACATAGTCAAGTCCGCTGGTCGGTTCATCAAAAAGTATCACATCCTTTTCAGCTAGTGCAGCAGCTGCAATAGCCAGCCGTTGTTTCTGACCACCGGAAACCGACATAGGGTGCTGATCCTTTACAGATTCCAGCTGGATTTCTTTGAGCCAGCGGTTTGCTTCTTCTGTGCGCTGCTGCTTGGAGATCTTCCTTCGTTTCAGCTCAAAAAGTAGTTCACTTTCTACTGAATCTGAAAACAGCTGATGGTTCACATCCTGCATCACCATGGTGGTATGGTCCAACATTTTGTGGATGGGGACTACCTTTCCATATAGTGTTACTTCCGCTTCCGTATGCTTCTGTAAACCAGAAAGGCAACGGAGAAAGGTAGATTTTCCCGCACCATTGTGACCAATGACAGCTACTACCTTTCCGGCCTCAAAGGACTGTTTCTGCAAATCGATCCCTTTGTCTGAATTTGGATAGGAGAAATGTAGGTGTCTGATGGAAAGCTTTCCTGCCTCCTCAGTTGACATTTTCTGAGGCTTCCGACATCCGGAAAGTTCAAAGCATCTAAGTCCATTCCGGTGCATGGTTTCGGGTGTTAGGTACTTCAGCTCTTCGCCTCTCCAGACGGTCTTTATTGTTCCATCTTCCATCAGGACCAATTTATCTACCAGATCCTTCAGAAAGAAAAACCGGTGTTCGGAAATCACAATGGTTTTCCCCTCGCCCTTCCAAATCTGGATTACTCGGCGAAGATCTCTGATTGCTTCCATATCCAAGTTGGAGGATGGTTCATCCAGCACCAGAAGCTCACTATCCGCCATGGAGACACTTGCAAAGGCAATTTTCTGTTTTTCACCGCCGCTGAGATGGAACATATTTCTGCCGATAAGTGGTTTCATATGGAGTTTTTCACCGATATCTTCGATACGTTTCAGGATCTCCTCCCGGGGCACACCCCGGTTTTCCAGAGAAAAAGCCAGTTCGTTGCGGCTGTTGATGTTAAAAAACTGACTTTTGGGATTCTGAAAGACGCTCCCCACGATCCGGGACATACCGATTGCTTTTTCCCTCTGAGGATTTTTTCCGTTTACCGAAACGCTTCCCTTAAAATCTCCCTGGAAGCAGTCGGGGATAAGGCCGTTTAATAGCCGGGTAAGTGTGGTTTTTCCGCAGCCGGACACTCCGGCTAGTACCACCAGTTCCCCATCTCTGACCTGAAAATTGATATTGGTAAGTGCCGGTTTTTGCTCGGCTCCTTCGTAGGAAAAGCTTACATTCCGAATCTCGATCATAGCCTCGTTTCCTCGCCTAAACTCCACTGTTGTGTATGTTCTCTGATCCTCACAAAATCTCGGTAGGTTCCCTGCTTCCGGATCAGCTCCTCATGTGTGCCGGACTGAGCAATCTGCCCGTTTTCCAGCACCAGGATCTGGTCTGCCTGTTCAATGGTAGGCAGGCGATGTGCAATAGCAATGACTGTTTTACCCTGAACCAATTCCTGAATTGCGCTCTGGATCAGGTGCTCGTTTTCAGGGTCTACATTGGAAGTTGCTTCGTCCAGAATGATGATGGGGGCATCCTTGAGAATTGCCCGTGCAATGGAAATCCGCTGCTTTTCTCCTCCGGATAGGGTGGAACCACCTTCACCCACAACCGTCTCATAGCCGTTCGGCAACTGCATAATGAAATCATGACATCGAGCCTTCTTGGCCGCCTCTACCACTTCTTCCATACTGGCATCCGGCTTTCCAAAGCGGATGTTATCTAAAATGGTATCATGAAACAGGTAGACATTCTGAAAGACAATACTGAGCTGTTTTAGAATACTGTCGCAGGTAAAGCTCCGCAGATCTTCGTCCCCTAAAGTGATGATGCCATCAGATGTATCGTAGAAACGGGCAATTAGATTGCACATAGTGGTCTTTCCGCTGCCGCTGGGGCCCACGATGGCTGTAAAGCTGTTTTCCGGGAAGGTATATGTGATATTGTGGAGCACAATCCGGCTGTCGTAGCCGAAGGACACATTCTGAAAGCAGATGGTATGGGAGGAGGGCTCCATATCCTTTCCGTCCCGGTCGATAAACTCTGCCCCGGTCAGTCTGTCCAACTTGTCCAGTATATGATCGATCACATGGAGGACATGAAATGCACTACTCAAATTCTCCGTACTGAGGAATGCCATAAAAGACATAATATCCACAAACACCATGGTGGGAAGATCCATTCTGCCTTGCCAGGTCATGACCCCACCATAAATCACCATAGCCGCAGAAGCAAGTCTCAGACTTATCACATGGAAAAAATTATAAACAGCATATTCCTTTTCGATTTTAACATTGATGTCCCTGCTCTTTTGATAGGCATTTCGGATGCCTTTTGCAGTAGCTCCCTCCTGATGAAAGGTTTTGACCAGAGCGATTCCCCGTAGATATTCAATGGTTGTGCCGATCATATCCTCATTGGCCTTCTGCAGGACCGCTCCGTTTTGATTACTTGCTTTCCCCATAAGATGAAGAAACAGCGTAGAAAAGAGAATGCCTGCACCCATAATGACGCCCAGAACCCAGTCCACGCCTATGCAGAAAAGCAGCATAACCGCTGAACTGATGTAGCCGTTTACCACCATATCCAGCATGGTCATGGCATGGCATTCCATAAAGCTCATGTCCGTGGTCATGGCCGTCAGCAGATCTCCGGTCTGATTCTGCTGGAAAAAGCCCAAAGGTACACGCTTCAGAATATTTCCTATCCAGATGCGTTCATCCGCCAGCTTTTCATAGATGACCGTATCCTGAATACTGGCTTTCAGATAAGTAAACAGGAATCTTCCGCCTACAGCCAGAAGAAGTGTCAGAAAAAACAGGAGAATTTTCTTTCCCGTCAGGACTTCCGTGCCCATCATATCTCCCAGAACGGCCTGAATTGCCATAGCTGCCAGCACAATGGGCAGGGAAATGAATATGCTGGTGAGAAAGGACAGCAGAAAGCCCACATAGATCCGTTTTTTGTATTTGCCGGACCAAGCAATCATTCTTTTTACAATTTTAAACATTGTACTGGCCTCCCTGCAGCGACTGATTTTTGGCTCCCATATGGGCCTGCCACATACTTTGATACAAAGGCGAGGTGCGAAGAAGTTCCTGGTGGGTGCCGGTGGCTACTAACTGCCCCTTCTGCAGGATCATAATGGAACCTGCACTGGAAATTGTGGACAGCCGGTGGGCAATCACCAGCAGGGACTTGCCTGCCGTCAGATTGGAGATTGCCTGCTGAATTTTTTCCTCATTCTCAGGGTCTGTATAGGCGGTGGCCTCATCCAGAATCACCACAGGAGCGTTTCGCAGGATCATCCGAGCGATGGCAATGCGCTGCTTTTCGCCACCGGAAAGTCTGCTTCCGGCTTGGCCTGCTATGGAATCATAGCCATGCTCCAGTGCCATAATGAACTCATGGCAGCACGCCTTCTTTGCTGCCTCATAAACCTGTTCATCGGAGGCTCCAGGATCGCCCATACGAATATTTTCCCGAATGGACGTATTGAACAAGTAATTATCCTGCGCCACAAAGCTGATATAGTGGGACAACTGAGACAGGGGGATCTCCCTAATATCCCTTCCTCCCAGCAAAATCCGCCCGCTGTCCACATCCCAGAAGCGTGAAATCAGACGAGCCACCGTGGATTTGCCTCCGCCGGAGGGACCGATCAGCGCACAGAAACTGCCCTCAGAAATTCGGAAAGACAGATCACTCAGAATTTTCTTAGAATCCTCTGCATGATATGAAAAATCTACATGGTCAAAAGTAATGTCAAAATGGTCTAAGGTCACCTGCTCTTGTTTGTCCGAAAGCTCCGGCTGCTCCAGAACTGCATTGACCGATTGGGCCGCATACTGGATCATTTTCAGGTTATTCATGTAGGTGCTAAGGCCCATAATCGGACCGATCAGAGCCAAAGACAGCACAATGGCAAACACCAGCTTCTCCGGTCCGAGGGAACCGTGTACATAAAGTAGCATACCCACAGGCAGCACGCCCAGCAGCGTAGAGGGCATAATGGTCATCATCAGATTGCCGCACACCCAGGTGCTGCGGAACCACCTAAGAGTCAGTTTCCGGAAGCTTTCCACACTGTGTTTGAATTTTCCGTAGGAGGTCTCTCCCTGGTTAAAGGTCTTGATCACCTCAATACCCTCCAGGTATTCCACGATTGTGCTGTTCATAGCATCACAAGATTTCATATAGGCATCATAATTCTGATCCATTTTTGCCACCATAGGACCGGACACTACCATACCCAAAATGCAGGACAAAAGAGAAGCCGGTGCCATCAGGGGATGGACACAGAGCAGAATGGCACATACTGCCAGCGGAGCCAGCACATAGGCCACCCCCTCCGGAATCAGATGAGCCAGAGGCAACTCCAGATTCTCCACTTGGTCAATGGTCAGGTTTTTGAATTTCCCAATGGGCTCATCCACCACATATCCCAGAGGCACCCGCATAAATTTCTGCGCCAGATCCAGACGGATCTGCTGAAGAATTGCATAAGCACTTTTATGGGAAAGAGTGGTGGACAGCTCGAACAGCAGGGTTTTAAGTCCATATCCCAGCACGGAAACAAGGCTCAGAATCAAAAGGCCCTTTCCTGTCAGGGTATGCGCCACTAGCCCAGTCATCAGCCAGAATACTGCAAAATAGGGAGCAAAGCCAATCATCACACTGCATATAGACAAAATCACCGACAGAACCATAGCTTTTTTATTCTGCCTCAGATATGGCTGCAAAAAGGAAATTGTTTGTTTATTCATTCAATCACTTCCGTTTACTTCATTGAAATATGAATACCCCAGCCTGCACAGCAAAGGGCAATAAGTACCATATCCTGCACCTTCAGTTTTGCTACAGAAATGCTGGTACGCGTCCTGTGGATATCGAATCCTTTGGTGAGGGTCGCCATAAGCAGTTCATCACCGATATTTACCACAGAGACAATAAGAGGGACAAATACATCCACCAAGGTGGAAACTGGATGTAGGAGACAATACCCTATCGTATGTCCTCGCAGACGGACACCGTCCCAGGTAGCTGACAGTTCCTCCTTCACCGTGGGAAAAAACCTCAATGCCATACTGACCGTCCAGTTAAAACCCTTTGGTAAATGCATCCGGTCCAGAGCGGCAATGAGATCAGAAGCTTCTATGGTGCAGATTAAGAAAAACCCAAAGGTGATTCCCGGTGTCAGCTTCAGAAACAAAGCACAGACAGAAGAAAGGAAAATGGCAGCTCCACCGGAAAGCTCCGGAAGCAAAAACGCCACCAGTCCCAGACACATAGCGTAAAGCAAGCCATGGCAAATTGCCTTCCAGTATTTTCCCGCAGCCACATAAAAAAAGAGAGGAATGCACAGCAAGGCCCCATTTTCAATCAGCCCCGCAGCAGACAGTCCACACTGAACCAGAAGTCCGCTGACCGTAATAATTAGGAAAATCTTTGTCCTGGGGTCCAGAAAACTCGGCTTTGCCTTCTGGATCATACTTTTTTACCAATCTTCTGAAAATGCTTCTTGAAAACGGCATAGCCAAGCAGGCCACCAAGAACACCACCCAGCAGAGTCAGCACAATACCGCCCCAAAAGCCCACACCTGAGACATTTACCAGCATCTCGGACACATAATCTTCGCCATACTGCTCAACCAGCTGGGCACGGTAACTGGCAAAAGAGGCCAGATATAGCCGCAGACCAAATCCGGTGCTCCAGAGCGTAAATGACACATAGGCCCAGATGTTATGAATAGTGGAGGTGTAATGGAGGGCCCACATGATAATCTCTGCCAAAAGACTAGCAACCACAGCTGTGATGAGGGGCCATATGCCGCTGCCCATAGTCAGGGACAAAAGGCCGCAGATCAGGCCCATCAGAAGGATCATACCGGGCTTTTTAACTTTTGTCAGGAAGAGTATAAAGGGAATGCCACATATAATACCGGTGATGAGAGGCAGGACTGTCATCAGCACAGGAATGTATCCTGAGCACATAGCAACAAAGAATGCCACATAATAAAGCACAACAAAAACTGCCACATTGAGAAAGTCCTTTAGTTCGTATTTAAATTTCATAGAGAAGCTCCTTTCAGTTAGCTAAGACTAACTAATGATAAAAATAACCACGCACGGTTTCGTGCGTGGTACGAATTGCCGTATCTTCAGTATAGGCGATTCTCTATTTTGCTGCAACTCCATTTTGTCCATTATGCTCCATTCTGTCCACGACTTTCCTGACGATAAGCCTGGGGCGTTATGGAAGTTAAGCTGCGGAACACTGATGCAAATTTACTGGGATTATCATACCCTACCATGGATGAAATCTGAGAAATCGTCAGTTCTGTTTCCCGCAAAAGACGCTGGGCCTGCTCTACCCTGTGCTTTCTCGCAAATTTTGCCATAGAGCAGCCATAAATGCTGGTAAAATGCCGCCTCAGAGTGGTAACAGGAATCCCGATAGCCTGAGAAAGCTCCTGCATAGTGTAGTGATGCTCCATATTGTTCATGATCATCTCTGCCGTCTGCTTCAGTTTCCGCACCTGAGCACTGGGAAGATACATAGGCTCTGCCAAAAACTGCGTCCATGGAAGCTCCTGCAAAAACAGCAGTAGTTCCAGACAGGCGAGTTTCCGATGCATATCCGTCTGGTAGACCGATGCTTGCACAAGGTCCAGCACATTGGCTGCCTGAGCGGATGCAGACAGATCCAGGGTGCTTCCCATACAGAACCTATCTTTTAATTGATTGAGATCTACCGGAAAATCCGGCGGCAGCTGTCCTTCTGCTCTGGGCAGCTGAATGCCAAAGGAAATTCCCTGGTAATTTCTCTGGGGAAAGAGAAAGTGTCCACAGCTCTGGCCATAGTCATAGGGCATAAAACTATCTGCTCCCAAAAAGGCAGATTGACCATCTTGGGTATCCCACTGGATCTTACCCTCAAGACAGTATTCAAATCCAAACATATTTTGAGACTGTGCGTAATTTGTCTCACACCGCTCCAGATGAAAATCGCTGTAACTGAGCAGGATTCCCGGAAAAACTTCGTGAGCCAAAATCTTTCCAGTACCGGTTTCATTTTCAAAACATAAAAGCACTCCGGGATCTTTCGTATGATCCATCAAGTTTCCTCCTCTCCAAATTGGTTAACACTTTATTGTATCACTGTAATTATACCATACGATGCATTGATTCTGTTATATCGGTGTATCCAGAAACACACTTTGCCTAAGAGGGCTTTGAGAGGGGTTGTTAGGGAAATTCGGAAAGATTTGATACTTATTATTTTAACTCGTAAACAATATTTCCCGTATAGTAAATAGACATAGTCATATCTATCAGATTATTTTTCTTCGGCAAAGATAGGTAGCCTTGGTAAAATACAGTATTATAGCCATAACTTTCATCTAAAATTTCAAAGAAGAAATCTTTATAGTTTTTCAAAAAGTCTTCTAATTCCATACGTTCCCCAGTGAATCTTCCATACGCACCATTCTCACTTAAAAAATAAACATCAGAAAAATTTATATCAACATCTTCAATCAATAAATTTCCATCAACCTGCTGAAAATTATCTTTCAATTCAGTATAACCTGTTTCAAAATAGAATCTAAGATGATTCCCTACTCGTTCGATTTGATTCACTCTCATATCATGTAAGCTATAAGGAATTGTAGGCTCAAAGTGATATGTAATATTCATTATCTTCCTCCAAAATCTATTCTAGTGTTAAGATTATTAGTATAAGGCTAACACAGAGCGATATAACACATAAACAGAATATGTGTTGATTACCCGATGTTACAAGCTCGTATACTGCTGTGGATTTATATCCTAACCATTCAGAAGACGATTATGATATTGAACAAATCGGGAATCATTTTTTCTATATTCTTCAGTGATTCCGAATGCATCCACTCTTTCCTGTAATTCATCTCGCAGAAAAGACAGATAGTTTTCATTTTGTTCATAGAAATGGATCTCACAGGAGTCTTCCTTAACAGCATCTATAATCTGCAGATAAAGATCTTCAATGACTTCTTCTGATACGATTGGAACGGTAGAAGAACAAACCAATTCTTCATCCCAGTTGGTCATTCCCATTTGAAATCCTGTTTCTTCCACGGTATACAGCGAACAGCTTTTACCAGAATAGATTTGCTTGATGGCATCCGGATAACATTCATATAAAACAGCTTTTCCACTCTCCCCATCAATCAGAAGATCAAAGTCATCCTTTGGTGCTCCAAAAAGTATTGCCATCAGTTTGGAACGAATAGCATAGACATAGGGCTTTCCGTGTGTGGAAACTTGCGGCTTTAATTCTTTAAGACCAGATATATTGGAAGCATGATACAACATAGCATTTCCTCCTTATTTTCTTATAACAACTGTTTTCTTATCACATATATTTTAATTTTATCTAACACTTTTGTTTTTCTATTATACCAAACAAAATCACAACTTGTCTATAAAATATCTTTACAAAAATATAATTTTATCTTTATAAAAAACACATAAGCCACCCTCACGGATGGCTTTGTTATTGTGCTACTTTTGTTGGCATTGGCACCTACTCGTTGTATCACCTTCTTATTTTCTACCCACCAGCATAGTGGAGTTGGGGAGGAACAGAAGTGCAGCTCGTTTCTGGGAGCCAAATACTTCCTGTGCTGTGTTAACCAGTCGGACATCCTCATAGCCTTTGTCCCGCAAAGACTGGGCAAAAGCCTCTATGTCCCCATATATCTGAGGCTTCATGGAATCATTCAGTGCAAATACTCCGCCTTTTTTGAGGACTCTAAGACTTTCAAGCAGCAGCTCCTGTTTATCTGTGCCGCTGATGTTATGGAATACATAGTTGCTGATAACAGCGTCCAAGCTTTCATCCGCAAAGTCCAGCTTACGAGCGTCGCCATGGCGGAATGCGCACCGATCTGCTACCCCCTCGGAGGCCGCATTCTTTTCGCATAGTGTCTGGCTGAAGTTGTAGACGGCACCCCAGTAGTCGATTCCGATGATTTTGGCCTTCGGCCATGTTAGTGCTGCACGAATCGCAAGTGGCCCAGAGCCACACCCCACTTCCAGAAGAGTCCCTTCGCCGTCAAATTCCAAGTAGCTCAATACGGTTCGATGCACCTGATCCATAAGTCCTCCGCCGCCAAAGGCATACTGCTTTCTTACCCATGTGATTAGCAGCAGAAGTCCCAGCAATGCCACGGCTGCGATTCCGAGAACAATTCCCAGCCATAGTATATGCCAAATCTGAAAGCACAGAAACGAGATGACTCCGGTGAGGATCAGTATGGCGCCAATGATATAAAATACGGGGTTTGACATCCAGCTGCCGTAGTCCTCACCGTGAGTCCCCAGCTGAATGGAGTTTTGTGGTTTTTCTGTTTGCATAAAAACACCTGCTTTCCAATAGATTACAAACTATTATAAGGGTGTTTGTGGTGTTATTTCCACTCTTTTCCGTTTGACACCCCTCTTTGCGGACAAAATTTTTTTCGATAGGCACTGGGGGTCATTCCATAGCAGACAGAAAAGGCCTCTGTGAATTTGCTGGGATTTTCATAGCCGAGTGACGCTGCAATTTCAATGATTTTAAACTCCGAATTTCTCAACTTTTCAGCACCGGCCTGCATTCGATATTCCCGGAGATACATTCCAATGGGCTGGCCATATACGCCCCTAAAGCAGTTTTTCATCCCGGTAAGGGAGATTCGGAACCTGTCTGCCAACTCCGGCAGCGGAATATGCTGATCCAGATGAGAAACAAGATACTGCCGGATATTCTTGATGGCGTCTACCTGCTCACGGAGAAAATACTGGTCCGACGCTGGCAGCAAAACCGCCTGTGTGCAGAGTATCTGGAGCAATTCCAGAACTTGAAGCCGTAGTCTCTCTTCACGACCTTTCTCATAGGTTTCATATATGGAAGCGATGTGTCCGGCGATTTTTGCATCCGTGTCATATAAGGCCAATTTGTTTATTTCGGAGAGATGCTCCACAAGACTGGAGAACACTATTCCTATCGGTCCCAGAAACTGCTCCAGTTTTGCGATGGATTCCTCGGCAAGCTCCGGCAGGATGGCAATATAGAAACCATAGTAGTGGCAAAGAGGAAAGCTGTTGGTGGCAGGAGCCCATGCAGGTAGATTGACAGAAAGGCTGCCAGGTCCCATGTAGATACACGCTCCGTTGGGATATTCCCCCTCAAATCGCCCCTCCAGACAATGCTGAATGGCAATTAGGTCACCGGGAAACTGTGGTATCTCGCTGCCATAGTCAAGATGCTCCTCATGAATGTCCTGAAAAACCAAGGTGATCCCGTTTAAAATCTGATATTGAGTGATAGTACAGCCCTTTTCTTCTGCTGCTGTTTCTGGAGGATGCGGAGCAATTCGGACGGGAGTTTTCCTGCCGTAAAGCTGCTCAGCCCGAATAGCAGACAGAGAATTTTTTGGCTTTGCTCTGTGGAGAACCGACTCCACCGGCAAAAGCCAAACTCCGCTGATTTTTTTAGCGCCGGGAATATTGCCTCGTTTACAGAGGAGCTGAATATTCCGCTCGCTGCAATTCCAAAGTGCCGCCGTTTCACGAATAGTTTTGTATGCGTCCAAGAAAACACCTCACTTAATTTCGTTATAACGAAACTATACCACGAAAATGCCCCAGAGAAAAGGGGGAATGCATATTTCACACGAAATTTTTTCTTTCATCTTCAGTTGGAATTTTATGTAGAATGGCGGAATGAGCAATAAATATAGTCTTGACATTTTCTACACTATATGATATAACTGTGTTATATAACAGGGTTATATAGTGAGGTGGATAATGTGAGTGAGAAAGAATTTGAAACCCGTGAGCGCATCCTATTGGCTGCCAAAGAGGAATTTTTGGAAAAAGGCTATAAAAATGCCTGGCTTCGGAACATCTCGAAAAAAGCTGGGGTTACAACAGGTGCTCTTTACGGTTATTTCAAAAACAAAGAAGAACTTTTTGGAACCCTGGTTGGGACTGAATACAGATATGTGCTGAATATGTATAACGAAGTTTTACAGGAATTTAACACCTATCCTCCAGCAGAGCGTATCAATCGCACATCAGAATATACCAGTAAGGGTATGCGTCTGATTGGAACATATATGTACGAACATTGGGATGTATTCAAGCTGATTCTATGTTATGCAGATGACACTGCTTATGGTCATCTTATTGAAGATATGGTCCGTCAGGATATACAGGCAACTGCAGAATTTAGTAAATCCAGCGTAGATGCTGGTGTATCATTGGCGCCTGTCAATGCGACTTTGACACATAGACTGTCATATATCAAATTCTATCTTTTTTTTGATATGGTTACGCAAAATCTTCCTCGGAATCAAATGGATGAATACATCGACCAACTTCTGAAATTTTATCTTGGCGGTTGGGAAAAATTATGGGGTTGCTAAAACCCCATAATTTTTCGTCAAGTAGTTAGCTCAAGCTAACGCAGCAATGAGGATAATTCGGATTTTCCCCGATTTATCATATATTTTATTTAAGTGAGGGATGCTTCTATGTCAAATGAAAACAAACTAAAAGGCAAAGATCTGATTAATATCGGTATCTATGCCGCTATAACCTGTGTGGTGATCACTGCGGTATCAATGATTGGTTTTATACCAGTTCTGCTGCCGATGATTGGCATTATTGCCCCCTTGATCGCTGGTATTCCCTTGATGCTTTTTATGACCAAGGTTAGAAAATTCGGTATGATTACTATTATGAGCACCATTATGGGTGCTTATCTTTGGATTACAGGTATGGGATATTGGCCCTGTATCTTTGGCTTTGTGTGCGGTATCCTTGCAGATTTAGCTTGTAAAAGCGGTAAGTACAAAAGTCCGAAAAAAGCAATATTTGCTCATGGTCTTATCAGTCAGGTCTACTTTGGCTGTATGTTGCCACTATATATCAATCTGGATGAATATTGTTCCAGCCGTCAGGGCTACGGCCAGGAGTACATTGATGAAGTAGCTTCTGTTTTACAGCCCTGGACCATCCCTGTATTGATCATTGGAGGATTTGTATCAGGTATTGTGGGAGCTTGGATCGGTCAAAAGCTGCTGAAAAAGCACTTTACCCCTGCGGGTATCGTCTAATGATCTCTACTATACTACAAGCCCGCATCCAAAACAGAGGCCTTATTCTAGACCCCAGGACAAAAATGTTACTCTTGATTACCATGTCAGTCTTTGTATTGGGTTACGCAGGTGGTGAGGAATTGTCATTTCTAATGCCCTTTTTTTGTGCAATTCCAGCATTGGCACTTCTGTCAGCAAAAAAGTGGAAAACGGCGTTTCTCTACTGTGTACTTTATAGCTTAAGTTTCATTGTTAGTACTTGTTGGGTCAAATTTGTACACGGATTGCCTCATTTTATTCTACTGGGTACCTGTGGAATTCTTTCCCGAGTACTGCCTGGTTTGATGATGAGTGCTTATGTAGTTGGAACCACAACAGTCAGCGAATTTACAGCAGCAATGCTGCGGATGCACTGGAGTGAAAAAATCATCATCCCCCTATCTGTTATGTTTCGTTTTTTTCCAACTGTGGTAGATGAAGCAGCCAGTATCAGTGCTGCCATGAGAATGCGAGATATCCGTTTAGGAGGACATAATGCAGTTCATATGCTGGAGTATCGCCTAGTACCGATGATTACCTGCTGTGCTAAGATTGGGGAGGAACTGTCCGCTGCTGCTTTGACAAGGGGGTTGGGTGGTGAATTGCGTCGTACTAATGTCTGTAAAATTGGTTTTCATATGCAGGACTATATCGTCATTACTCTATGCGTTATACCCTATGTACTGTTGCTTTGCAAATTTTTGGGGGTGATATGATGATTTATTTAGACCATATAACATACAAATACCATAACTCTCAGACAGAAAATCTGCGTGATGTTACATTGGATATTCCCAAAGGTCAGTGCGTACTGCTCTGCGGAGAATCTGGCTCAGGCAAAACGACGGTATCACGACTCATAAACGGATTAATTCCCCAGTACTTTGAGGGCGATTTGTCTGGCAGCGTAACTGTGGGTTCGATTGATGTTACTAAAGCAGAGCTATATGACACAGCGAAACTAGTGGGTAGTGTATTCCAAAATCCTAGAAGTCAGTTTTTCTGTGTGGACACCACCAGCGAACTTGCCTTTGGCTGTGAAAATATGGGACTCCCTGAAGATGAAATCCTGCTGCGTATTGACAATGTGTGTCGGGATATGAGGCTGTATAACTTGATGAATCGCAGTATTTTTGAGTTATCAGGCGGTGAAAAGCAGAAAATTGCCTGTGCCTCTGTATCAACTCTTAATCCAGATATTTTTGTTTTGGATGAACCAACTTCTAACCTTGATGTGCAAACTATCCAAGATCTGCGTGAAACAATCAGGCTATGGAAATCCCGGGGAAAAACCATCATCATTGCAGAGCATCGCCTATACTGGCTCAAGGACCTGTGTGATCGAGTTATCTATATGAAAAACGGCCGGGTTGGATTCGATATTCCTATGACGGAATTTATTAAAAACACGGATGCACAGCTTCATCAGCTTGGACTTAGGGGACTTTATTTGGAAATCGAGGATAAGTGTAAGTATGAGTACAAAGCAGAACAATGGATGAAGCTGGAGAACTTCACATTTTCCTATGACGGAAAGAACGCTCTAAAAATCCCTTCATTATCACTTCCCGTAGGCGGTATCATAGCAATTATTGGCAAAAATGGTGCTGGTAAATCCACTTTTTCTCGGTGTCTATGTGGGCTGGAAAAGGCTTTTAAGGGTTCTGTACAACTAAATGGAAAACATCTGCATCGAAAAGCTTTGTTAAAGCAAAGCTATATGGTTATGCAGGATGTTAATCACCAGCTATTTTGCGAAACTGTGAAAGATGAAATTCAGCTTGGTATGGTAGAGGCAAAATCAGAACAGCTCTTAATAGTGATGGAACACTTGGATTTGCAAGACCTATCTGACCGTCATCCTATGAGTCTTTCCGGAGGACAAAAGCAACGAGTTGCCATTGCATCCTCCATACTGGCAGGAAAAGATATTCTACTGTTTGATGAGCCTACCAGTGGCTTAGACTTTCTCCATATGCAGCAAACCAGCGAGGTTATCTTAGGTCTGCAGGGTAAGAAAACCACTCTTATTATCACCCATGACCCAGAATTGATTTGTCTCTCCTGCACTCATGTTTTGCGAATAGACCAAGGCAAAGCTGTCGAATTTTACCCATTGAATCATAAGGGAATCACACGATTAAAGTGTTTTTTCCTCTGCGAAGAAGAAAAGTAGGAGATATTACTATGAATTTTCAAATAAAAAAGAAAAATACCTTGGGATGGGTATTAAATTTCGCAGGACAGAAAAAGATCCATTATATGTTAAGTTCTCTGCTTGCCATATGCGGTTCTGTATTTCAGGTTCTGCCCTTCCTAGTCATTGCTCACATCATACAGCTTCTGCTGAATGGCACCAAGGATTTTGCCACCTATATACCAGCTATCTTGACATTAGTGGCATTTTGGGCTCTACGCATAATTTTCCATGCCCTCTCTACCACTTGCTCTCATATAGCCACCTTTACTGTACTGGGAAACATTCGAAAAAGGAGTCTTCTAAAGCTGGAACGGATGCCCTTAGGTGATGTACAAAATCGTGGCTCTGGCAATCTTAAGAACATTTTGGTGGAGCGAATTGACTCCATTGAACCCACCCTAGCCCATCTCATTCCAGAGATGACCGGAAATATCACCGTGGTTATCGGAACACTAATATATTTGTTCCTTGTGGATTGGCGGATGGCTCTGGTGTCCCTTATTAGTTTTCCTGTTGGTATGATCTGTTTTATGTGTATGATGATTGGATACGAAGAAAACTATAAGCGTACCGTTACTGCCACCAAGAAGCTGAACGATACTGCAGTAGAATATATAAATGGTATTGAAGTAATCAAGGTCTTTGGGAAAGCAAAAAGCTCCTATGAAAAATTTGTGGCCGCCGCTGAAGAAGGGGCTAAAAGCTATGTGGACTGGATGAAAAAATGCAATATTTATTTCACCTTTGCTATGAATATTATGCCAGCCACTTTGATAACAGTGCTGCCTATTGGTGGGTGGCTAGTGATGAAAGGAAGTCTTGAAGTCCAAAACTTTGTACTAATTACAATTATGGCTATGGGTCTCATCACACCGATTATCAACTGTATGAGCTTTTCTGATGATATAGCTAAGCTAGGCACAGTTTTAGGCGAGGTAACCTCAATATTGGAAGCAAACGAAATGCCTCGACCAGAAAAAAATGAAAAACAGCCAAAGAACAGCACCATTGAACTGAGCAATGTCCACTTTGGTTACAGCCCAGATACTGAGATTCTTCACGGTGTCAGTATGGTATTTCAGGCTGGATCAGTCAATGCCTTGGTAGGACCTTCAGGATCTGGAAAATCCACAATTGCCAAGCTGATTGCGTCCTTTTGGGATGTCAGCAGCGGAAAAATCACCATAGGTGGTGTGGATATACGCAGTTTATCTGCAGATGACTATCATCGCTATGTTGCATATGTATCTCAGGAGAACTTTCTCTTTGACGACACAATACGAGAAAATATCCGTATGGGAAACCTATCTGCCACAGATGAAGAAGTAGAAAAGGCAGCCAAGGACTGCGGTGTCTATGAGTTCATTATGGATTTAGAGCATGGATTTGACACGATAGTTGGCAGCGGAGGCGGACATCTTTCCGGTGGTGAGCGTCAGCGAATTAGCATCGCCAGAGCCATGTTAAAAAATGCACCAATTGTCATTTTGGATGAAGCAACTGCCTATACCGACCCAGAAAATGAGGCAATCATTCAATCTTCTGTGGCACGACTGGTACAGGGAAAAACGCTAATTGTTATTGCACATCGACTGTCTACAGTTATGGATGCAGATCAAATTGTTGTAGTCAGCCAAGGCAATATTGTAGATAGAGGTGCTCACCAAGAGCTACTGGCGCATGGCGGTCTATATAAAACTTTGTGGGATGCTCATATTTCCAGCAAGGACAGCCTATCCGGAGGTGAAATAGATGTTTAATATTTTGAGAAAATTTTTTGCCTTTTGCAGTCAAAAGAATCGGAAAAAATTTCATTTGTCCATTTTTCTTACTGTGATTTCCAGTCTGTTTAATGCACTTAAAATTCCTGCCATAGGTGTGCTGATACAGGCAATTCTAAGTGGTGGTATTACGCCAAAAAGTATTTTTTTCTCCCTGGGGCTAATGATAGTTAGTGTATTAGGTGTTTCCATTATTAAATATATGGCTACGATTCTGCAAACCGAGGCTGGATATGGAACCGCTGCAGATAAGCGTATGGAGATTGCCCAGCATATGCGTTATTTACCTATGGGGTACTTTAATGACCACTCCTTGGGAAACATTATGTCTGTGGCCACCAATACCATGGAGAACCTCTCAGATGTTGGAACTAGAGTTGTTATGATGGTAACAGAAGGAATCATTACAACAACTGTAATCACCCTAATGATTTTCCTGTTCGATTGGCGTATTGGTTTAATCATCACTTTAGGCTTAGTACTGTACTTCCTCGCTAACTGTCTTTTACAACAGAATAGTAAAAAAACTGCTGTGGAGAAAGTCCGCTCTGACTCTGCCTTAGTAGAAAAAATCCTGGAATATATTAAGGGAATTGCAGAAGTGAAGGCCTATCATCTAACTGGCAAATACAATCAGCGAATGGAACATACTGTGGATGAAAATGTAAAAGCCAACACTGATATGGAATTGGCTTTGATCCCATTTATGTCCATGCAGGGCTTCGTTGCCAAGATGATTGGCGTCGGAATTGTAGCTTTATCCCTGTTCCTCTACACCAGTGGAAGTATGGAATTACTAAACTGCATTATGATGTGTATTTGTTCATTTATGGTAATGGATAGTATGGAGATTGGTGGAAACTTTTCCGCATTGCTGCGTGTTATTGAACTGTGTGTTGACAGAGCCAATGCTATTCTGGAGGTTCCCGAGATGGATATTTCCGGTGAGGATATCCTGCCTCATAGTTTTGACCTAAAGGCAGAGAATATTGATTTTTCCTACGGAAAGAAAAAAATCATCGACGATGTAAGTCTGGTGATTTCACAGAATACCTCCACCGCTATTGTGGGGCCCTCCGGTTCAGGTAAGACCACCTTATGCCATCTGCTTAGCAGATTTTGGGATGTTGATGCAGGAAAGGTTACCTTAGGAGGAAAAGACATCCGAGAATACAGCTTAGATGCTCTAATGCGAAATTTTAGCTTTGTTTTTCAGAATGTCTGCCTATTCCAAGATACCATTGCAAATAACATCTGTTTTGGTAATGCCAATGCTACGATTGATGAAATCATTATCGCCTCAAAGAAAGCCCGTTGCCACGACTTCATTATGGAACTGCCTGATGGATATAATACGATAATCGGTGAAGGTGGTGGGACACTCTCCGGTGGTGAACGGCAGCGTTTATCCATTGCCAGAGCGATTATGAAAGATGCTCCCATTATCATTTTAGACGAAGCAACTGCAAATGTGGATCAAGAAAATGAGAAGGAGCTAATGGAGGCAATTAGCGAATTAACAAATAACAAGACCATCATTATGATTGCTCACCGTCTGAAAACTGTGGAACACGCAGATCAAATTTTAGTTATGGAGAATGGCAAAATCGTACAACGAGGTCGTCATGAAGAATTGGCAAACCAAGAGGGTATTTACAACCGATTCCTGGATTCTCGCAGACAAGCCAGCGGATGGAAACTTTAAATCATAATATTTTGCAAAAAAGGGCTCTGCGATTCATATCCCAATCTGTAGTATCTAATCTATCTTACCATCAAAAACACAAGTCAATTTTCTTTTAAAAACACAAGCCATCCTCACGGATGGCTTTGTTATCGTGTTTATTGCGTTGCTTTTGTTAAAACACAACTTCATTGTACTCGCTGTTTTACTTGCGATTTAGTGGTTACATAAGTGAAAGTATCAAATGTAAATACTAATAAAAATATTCTATTATTACTTATAAATACATAAATCTTCGTACAGGAATCCATATTTTCTGTATATCGAAAGTTTTTCAGCTTATTTGGTAAATTAAAATAGCCATAACAAATCACTTTTTCTTCTTGCCATAAAGTTGATTTTCAACATAGATCATCATTTTATTATTTTGCCAAGCATATTCGATCAGGCACAGAAGCGGTATCAAACCTAAGCCCCAAATTATATCATTAATTAAAAACAATATAGTCGCTACTATAGGAATCATAAACAGTACAACAAATAGGGAAATATGCTCTCTATGCCATTTGCTAATCCAGAAATTACGTTGTTCTTCAAAGGAAAAAGTATTTTCTTTTACAACATCAACTAAATTCATATCTGCCTGTCTACGAAAATTCTCATCCAAAATATATTCACCAAAAATTAACTCGTTCATACTGACCTTAAATGTCTGACTCAGTATCTGAAGCATTTCTATGCTTGGCATATAGTTTCCGTTCTCCCATCTTGAAATAGTTTTGTTTGTTACACCCAGAGTTTCTCCCAACTGTTCTTGTGTCATATTATGATCTTTCCGAAGCTTTGCAATAAATTTTCCTACCTTGATTTGGTTCATATAATCTCCTCCTAACTACTTCTTATAATTAAATTCTATATGTTATGTCATGAGAATTCCATCCCATAAATAGCGAGTTAGGTGAATTTTATGAAAAAATTACACGAATTTAACATTAAAAATGATATAATTATAAAAAATCTCCAAATGCTATTGCATTTGGAGATTTTAATAGCTTCCATAATAGAATATGATGCAAAAATTAGTATTATAATTAATAATAATCCTCCACCAAGAATGACAATATAATTTCTATTTGAGAATTTATACTATAATATTGATAGTCTATATAATGTAGACAAGCATTATTTTTGTTGCTATAATCAAACCATAGCCATTTTTAATTATTAAGGAGTGTACATTATATGCAGGAAATATTTTTAGGAGAAGCTGTGAAAAAACGCCGTATGGAATTGGGAATAAGTCAGCAACAGCTTTGTGAAGGAATTTGCGAATCTATCACAATTTCAAGACTTGAAAATGGAAAACAAACACCCTCCAGAAGAACACTAAACGCTTTATTGGACAGATTAGATATGCCTACTGACAAATATTATGCTTTGCTCAGTGATAAAGAGATGCAAATAGAAAGATTATGGACTGAAATTACAGCACATAATGTCAGATTTAGCCATGCAGACAAAGAAAATCGTCCTAAAATTCGTGAAGAAACTTTAAAACTGCATAAAAAGCTTATAAAAGCTGCGGGAGATAATGATAATATTATCAACCAGCATCTCATATGTTCTCAGATAATACTTGGGAAAGAAGACAGTTTTTACACATTTGATGAACAATATGATATGCTTATTAAAGCAATTAGAATGACTTCTCCTAATTTTGATATAAATAATATAAATAGCGGACTTTACACTTTTGAAGAAGTTAAAATTATCAATCAATTAGCACTCGTTTATATTTATAAAGGAGAACATATTAATGCTATAGAAATTTTAAGTTCGTTATATAAATATATTAAATTACATTTTCATAATGTAGATTTAGCTCAAGTTCATTTGGATATGATAATTTTTAACTATGCCAATGAATTATACACTATAGGTCAATACAAAGAATCTCTTGAGTTAGCTATAGAAGGAAAAAAGATTGCTCTTGATAGTGGTAGATATCAATTATTGCCAGAAATAATTGGCTTAATGGCAGAATGTTATCATTTCTTGGGAAATGATAATAAAAGTAGAGATTTGTTTTATCAAGCTTACTACTTAATGAAAGTGTTTGGGAATAATAACAACTTAAATAACTTGATAGAAGATGCTGAAAATTTATTAAAAATTACTCTCTTTCCCCAATTTTATCAGGAACAGGGTCAAGGTTAGTTAGGACTATACCATCTTCATTTTGTAAAGAATTTTTCTCCTGTGGAAAAGATACTACAGAAAAAGACATACATATTGTGATTGCTGCGATTGTTGATATAAATTTTTTCATTTTTTTACCCTCGTTTTCTTTTTTTTTCTATATTATACATATTTTTCACTCGTTATTCCATATCGTTTTAAGATAGTTATTTCTAACACAAAACGATAGGTTCGAGTATTTTTTTTAGTTTTACCTAAATTTTTAGACAAACTATTCTTTATGTGATAAGCTATAACAACTATTTTAATAGTATTTAGGGAATATAGAATATATTGGCACATAAAAATCCTCAAAAACCATTACAAACAATGAATAACTCTTCTAGGAAATTATACACCTCTTGCGCAAGTCTGATGCTTGTAAAAGTAGTGTGTTTTATTATTTTTAAAAAATGTAAGTACATATATAGGTGGAGAGATTTTCTAAAGCTAAAATATTATAATTGCTTCTTGACAAATTTGTATATAGGGTTTAACATATAAGTGCATAAATTTTACATATATTTTGTCTTTAAGTGTCCCTTCTTTTGTTATGAGAGTTGGGAATAATAGAGAATGTGGGTTAGATTCCCCAACGGTACCGCCGCTGTATTCATACGCAAATATACCACTAACGAAAGTTAATCACTGAGAAATCGGGAAGATCGGTATATCCGCAAAGAAACTTCTTTGCCGTATGTAAGTCAGAATACCTGCTTAAAGATATTTTATTTTTCCTGCGATGTACGGGAAGAATTATTTTTGTTATGGAAATACGGCCGTAGCAGCGAATTTTTCGTTGCTACGGCTTTTTATATGGAGGCTAAAATGGAAGAAAACACTCTTAAAAGAATTACTCAAACAAAAGCATATAAGCTTAATATTATTGCTATATTAGTAGTTCTTAGTTTTGCCCTTACTATCTTATCAGTATGTGTTGGTAAAATGTCTTTTACTCCTGCTGAATCATTAAAGGCGATTTTTGTCCCGGATGATTCAGGAGCAAGGCTTATAATTTGGAATGTGCGTCTTCCCAGAGTATTATCAGGTGGATTGGTGGGTATATGTCTTGCACTTTCTGGCTGTATTTTGCAAGGAGTTATGAGAAACCATTTAGCCTCTCCCTCAACGATAGGTGTTACCAGCGGAGCAAGTTTTGTGGGATATCTTACATTGGTTGCCTTTCCATCACTTGCTTATTTGCTGCCAATAGGAACAATTATAGGGGCCTTTGCTACTACAATGACAATTTATATGATGGCTTATGATAAAGGTATAAGTCCTATTAAAATGATTTTATCAGGTATGGCTATTTCAGCTGTATTCGGTGCTTTTAACGATATTATAAAGCTTATGTTTGCAGAAAATATTGCAAATGCCACCGGATTTTTAGTTGGAAGTCTTAATGGAGTATCTTGGAAAAACTTTATGATGATACTTCCTTATGCAATTATAGGTATTATTTTTTGTTTTCTTCTGCCATCTAAGATGAATATTCTTATGCTTGGAGATGAAATGGCGAATTCATTAGGACTTCAAACAGAAAAATTTAGATTTTTGCTTATTATAATTTCTTCATTGCTATCAGGGGCAGCTATTTCCGTTTCAGGAATGATAAGCTTTGTTGGCTTGATTATTCCACATACTGCCCGACTTTTGGTGGGCTCTGATTATAAATATTTGTTTCCTACTTCAATATTTCTTGGATATTCATTAATGACTTTATGTGATATGATTGGAAGAGTTATTCTTCCTGTGGGAGAAATGTCTGTCAGCGTAGTTTTATCATTTATAGGAGCACCTTTCTTCCTTTACCTATTGCGCTCTAAAAAGAATGAGGGGTAATTAAAATGTATTTAGGATTTAAAGATATTTCTGTATCTTACGGGAAAAAAGAAATTATAAATAATGTTACATTAGAGTTTGAAAAGGGCAAAACTACAACCATTATCGGTTCTAATGGCTGCGGAAAAACCAGTCTTTTAAAAACAATTTCAAGAGCTGCTAAACCATCTTCAGGACAAGTAATATTAGAAGATAAGCCAATAAGCTTATATAAACCCAAAGAATTGGCAAGGAAGATTGCATATCTTCCTCAGGTTCACTATTCTCCTTCTGATATAGATATTTATACCCTTATATCTTACGGTCGTTATCCATATCAGAAATTTGGAAAAGGCTTGACTCAGGAGGATGCCGATATAATAAAAGAAACTATTCACCTTACAGGTCTTGATAATTTACAGCATCGTACATTAGAAAGACTATCCGGAGGTGAACGCCAGCGTGCGTGGATTGCAATGACCTTATGTCAGCAGCCTGAAATACTTATTTTAGATGAGCCTATTACTTATTTAGATATAGGGCATCAGGTGGATATTTTAGAGCTTATAAAACAAATTAGTAAGCAGCTTGATATCACAATTGTTATGGTGCTGCATGACATTAACCTTGCTGCGCGTTATTCTGATAAAATTTATTCTATCAATGATAAGAAAATATATGCCTATGGAAGCCCTAATGAAGTTATCACCCATAAGGTTATGGGAGATATATTTAATATAAATGCACAAATATACGAAGATAAACGCAATAGTTGTCCTTTTATGATTGCAGAAAAGAAAACATATCAGTCAATAAATCCGAATTAAATCGGAAATTGAAATATTAAATTTATGAAAAGGCAGGATAAAAATTATGAAAAAAGCTCTTGTATTACTGTTAACAGCAGCTATGATTGTTAGTTCAATGGCAGGATGCAACAAAAAGGAGGATACTAACTCTTCAAATGAAGTTTCATCCTCATCTTCTATGGAATCTTCCCAGATTTCCGAAAGTAAAGCTGAAGAAAACAACGAGGATGCTGAAAGACAAAAAATTGTTAATCTGTATATGGAAAGAGCAAATGAAGTACAGGTTAATGAAAATGATGTTACCTTTGTGGATGACTCCGGTCGAACAGAACCTCTTACAATACCTAAAAACCCCAAACGCCCTGCTGTCCTTTACGGAAGCCATGCTTGTCTTTGGACAGAGGCTGGGGGAAAAGTTGCTTTAGGTATTGGTGGAAAGAGTGCAGTATCTCTTTATAAAGACCAAATAGGGCGTAATATCCTTGAAGATGAGGGGGTTATAACAGTTGCGGAAAGCTCCTCAGGAAAGAACTGGGATGTTGAAACTATATTAGCAGAAAAACCTGACGTTATTATCTGCTCCACAAGAATGAACGGATATGATACCATTTCCGGCCCTGCTGAAGCTGCAGGTATTCCTGTTGTTGCAATTAATTACAGCGGCTTAGAAGACTATCTGCGTTGGTTCAAAGTATTCTCCAACTTAAACGGCAAACCAGAGCTTTGGGACGAAATTGCTCAAGGTGTTCTTGACCAAGTAGTTGATATAGTTATGAAGGCACCTAAAGAAAATAATCCAAAGGTCCTTTCAATCATTCCTAAGGCAGACAAGCTTGATGCAAATACCTCTATGTCAAACACAGGCGCTTTGCTGGAAGAGCTTAATGCTATAAATATCGCTGACCCTAATAATGATTCAACAGCTAACACAGTTGAAATTTCATTAGAAGAAATTTATAAGGAAGACCCTGATTATATCTTGATTCAGTGTGTAAAATCTGAAGAAGATGCAAGAAATAATCTTGAAGCAAATGTGAAAGATAATCCTGTATGGGATAGTCTTAAGGCTGTAAAAGAAAATAAGGTTTTCTATCTTCAAAAAGATTTGTTCCAATACAGGCCAAACCGCCGCTATGGTGAATCTTATAAGGTATTGGCAGAGCTTATTTACCCAGATATGTCATTTTAGCAAACAAATTTAAGTTTTTCCTTAAACGCGGAAGGATATTATGTACCTTCCGCGTTTTTATAAATAAATTTTAAATATTACAGAGGAAATTTCTATGATACAAATTCGCAATATCAAAAAATATTATCCTAAGTCAAAGATACCCGCTTTAGATGGTGTTTCTCTCACAATACAAACAGGGGAATTTTTGGGATTACTCGGCCCCAACGGTGCTGGAAAAACCACTCTTATAAATATAATGTCAACACTACTTTTGCCAACAGAAGGGAATATCTTCATTGATGGTGAAGTGCTTTCAAGAGAAAGAAGTGATATTAAGGTTAAGCAATCTTTTATAACTCAGCATAATTCTCTTAGAAATGATATGACAATGGATCAAATTATGGAGCTTCAGGGAAGACTTTATGCTATGGATAAATCTACCATAAGGGAAAGAACACAGGCTTTATTTGATTTTTGCGGACTAACAGAACACAGAAAGAAAACTGTGCGCCATCTGTCAGGAGGTATGAAAAGAAAACTTATGCTCTGCCGAGCATTACTCACTAATCCTAAAATTTTGGTATTGGATGAACCTACCGTAGGACTTGACCCAGCATCGCGCCATCAGATGTGGGATATACTTAAAACATTAAATCAGGAAGGTATGACAATAGTTTTAACCACTCACTACATAGATGAAGCACAATATCTATGCACCCGTTTGGCAATGATAGATATGGGAAAAGTGGCCCGTCTTGATACTCCACAAAATTTAATTAAGGAATTAGGCGAAACTGCTGTGGATATATTTGATGAACACCACACTGAAAGCAAATTTTTTAAGGCCAAAGAGGAAGCTCTGTCTTATGCTCAAATGCTTAGTAATAAATTTACTGTAAGAAATACCACGCTGGAAGATGTATTTTTATATCAGGTGGGAAAGGAGCTTTAAATATGAAAAGGAATATGTATATTAATGCTATTAACACAGTTCTTTGGGAAAAATGGGTTGAATTTAAATTTGAATGGTTTAAAATCACCTGCTCCTCATTAGTAAGCCCTCTTATGTATATGATTGCTTTGGGCTGGGGACTTGGTTATTCAAGCTCAGTAACAGATAGACCTTATATTGATTTTTTAGTTCCTGGTATTATTGCTATGACAACTATGAACACCAGCTTTACTGCTGTAGGCACCACTCTTAATGTCCAAAGATTATTTGAGCGTTCCTTTGATCATGTCATTATTTCTCCCACTCCTATGTCTGCTTATATTTTCGGACAAATGCTAGGTGGTGCTCTCCGTGGAATGTACAGCGGTGTGATGATTTTACTTTTATCCTATCCATTTGGAGCAACAATGAATATAACGCCTGTCTTTTTTTTAGTTATGCTTTTAAATGGTATGGCATTTAGTGCCTTAGGAGTGCTTGCATCAACTTTAGCTAAAACTCATGCGGATGTAGGCAGATTTTCTACCTTTTTGATTTTGCCTATGACATTTCTTTGTAATACATTTTTCCCCCTTGATAAAATACCACCTGCTATTAAAATAATAATACAAATTATGCCTCTGACAAACGCAAGTGGTGCCCTTCGTGCTATCGCATATGGAAATAAAGCAAGTATGTTAAATATTGCTGTTTTATCTATTTATGCTCTTGTATTTTATATCTCAGCTAATATAGTAATTCAAAAACGTACTGTTTTATAATTAATTTTATTAAATTTTTGGAGTGATTTGTCTATGAATATAAATAAAAATTATCCCTTTACAGCTATTGTAGGACAAAAAGAAATGAAAGAAGCACTAATACTAAACCTAATAAACCCTGCTATCGGAGGAGTTTTAATCAGAGGCGAAAAAGGTACAGCAAAATCTACCGCTGTACGAGGACTTACTGATTTACTTGAGGAAATTGAGGTAATTGAGGGCTGCAAATTCCATTGTCAGCCTAAAAGCAGTAATCTTTGTGAGGAGTGTAGTAAAAAAACCAATCATAAAACTACATTATATAAAAGAAAAGTAGTAGAGCTTCCTGTAAGCTCAACAGAAGATCGTGTTGTGGGTTCATTGGATATGGAAAAAGCTATAAGGAACGGGGAAAAAGTTTTTGAACCAGGACTTTTAGCACAGGCAAACGGAAATATTCTATATGTAGATGAAATAAATCTTTTGGATGACCATATTGTTGATGTGCTTTTAGATAGTGCAGCTATGGGTGTAAATACAGTTGAACGAGAAGGCATAAGCTACAGTCATCCCTCAAAATTCGTATTAGTTGGAACTATGAACCCGGAAGAAGGAGATTTGCGTCCGCAGCTTTTGGATAGATTTGGTTTAGTTGTGGAAATACACGGGGAACAGCAAATCGATGACCGTAGTGAGCTTATAAAACGCCGTTTGGAATATGAAATTGACCCAGAAAATTTCTGTACAAAATGGAAATCAGAGGAAGAAAATTTAAAAAAGAAAATTGCTGATGCTCAAAACAGGCTTTCTTCGATTGAAATACCACAAGAGCTTTATCGTGATGCAGCTAAAATAGGCATTGCATTACAAGTTGACGGGCATCGTGCCGATATAACACTTCTTAAGACTGCTTGTACTTTAGCGTCTTTTGAAGGCACAGATACTGTTACCAGAGAACATCTTATTCGCTGTGCACCAATGGTTCTAACTCATCGTATGCGTCGTATGCCCTTTGAAACTGCCAATGGTTTGCCGGAAAACTGGGAGAGTGTCCTTGATGATTAGTAATATCTATCCTTTTTCTGCTGTTGTTGGTCAAGAAACAGCTAAGAAAGCGCTTATTTATAATCTGATTAACCCACAAATTGGCGGTGTATTGCTATGCGGCCAAAAGGGCACCGCTAAATCCACATTGGTGAGAAGTCTTGCGGGAATTTCCAATAAGAAAATAATAGAACTTCCTTTGAATGTAACTGAGGATATGTTAGTAGGTTCTATTGACTTTGAAAAAGCTGTAAAAAATGGCGAAAAAGTTTTTTCTGAGGGTATTCTGGCAAAGGCTGATGGAAATATTCTTTATGCTGACGAGGTAAACCTTTTACCTGATGGAATTATCAGCACATTAATCTGCACAGCTGCTGAAGGGGAAAATCATGTAGAGCGTGAGGGCATAAGCTATGTACATTCATCGAGCTTTGTGCTTATAGGAACTATGAATCCCGAAGAAGGTAAGCTTCGTCCACAATTTTTAGACAGATTTGGTCTGTATGTAAATGTAAATGGTGAAGAGAACTTGGATAAGAGAACAGAAATTATTCATAGGCGTATTGAATATGAAAAAAATCCAATTCTATTTTCCCAAAAATATGAAAAACAAACCTTAGAAATTGCTGAAAAAATAAAACAAGCTAAGGAAATTTTACCGAAAATTAAAGCTGATGAAAATATAAGAAGACTTGCTTCACAGTATGCACTTACTGCAGGATGTCAAGGAAATCGTTGTGAAATCATTCTAATTCAAACCGCAAAGTCCATAGCTTCCTGGGATAATAGAGAATATATAACAGCTGAGGACTTAAAGAATGCTGCTTTCTATGTACTTCCACATAGAAAAAACGAATATTCAGAAAGCAATCAGGAAAATAGCCAAAAACAAAATAGCAACAGCTCTGACGAAAATAAAGGAAGGGATGCTTCAAAGGAAACCACCAATAATGACAATGAAATGCCAGACTTAGAGGAAAACGAGGGAAATGATGGCGAAACCTTTGAAATTCCCGCTCCAGAAGAAAGCACCAAGTCATCTGCAGAGGAGCAGACAGTAACAGGAGATATATTTTCTGTTATATCAGCAATTCCCGAACTTCCCAGAGATAGAGTATTTCGTGAGGGCAGTGGAAGACGCGCTAAAACAAAAAGCGGCTCAAATAAGGGCAGATATGCTGCCTATACCTCCCTACTTTCAAAAAAGAGCCGAGACCTTGCTATAGATGCAACCTTGAGAGCCGCAGCTCCCTATCAGAAATACAGGGACCACAGTATGAGTGCTGTTTCACTAACTAAAAGTGATTTGCGTTATAAAATAAGAGAAAGTCATGTAGGAGCAACTATTGTTTTCGCTGTTGATGCCAGTGGGTCTATGGGAGCTAAAAAGCGTATGAAGGTTACTAAAGAAACTATTATTTCTATGCTTATGGATTCATACCAAAAAAGAGATAAAATTGGCTTAGTTGCGTTTAAAGGTAAAGATGCTGAAGCTTTGCTTGAAATAACAAACAGCGTTGAACTTGCACAAAAACAGCTTCAAAATATGTCCACAGGTGGAAAAACTCCTTTAGCAGCAGGGCTTTTTAAATCCTGGCAAATTTTAAAAGCTGCTAAATTAAAAGATTCAGAAATACTTCCTATGCTTGTTTTAGTAACCGATGGCAGAGCTAATTTTCCACTTCTTACTGATGATCCTGTGGAGGATGCACTTAAAGTAGCTGAAAGCATCAGAAATGAGGGAATTCATGCTGTGGTAATTGACACAGAAAAGGAATTTATTTCACTTCATATTGCAAAGCAAATTGCTGATAAAATGGGAGCCGATTACTATAAGGTTGATGAGCTTCACAAAGAGGGACTTAAAAATATAGTCCACAGCCATTCTATAATTATAGGTAGCAAGGAGCACACATATGGAAAAAATTAAATCGCTGATTTTAAGAATTACAGAAAGATGTAATTTAAAATGTACCTACTGTTATGCTGCCGCTCAGCCTAAGCCTGATATGACCTGTGAAATGGCAATAAAAATTGTTCAATTATGCTGTGAACCTGGTGATTCTCTCCATATACAATTTACAGGCGGTGAACCTCTTCTCAATTTTAAAGTAATCGAGGATGTATATAATTTTGGCAAAAAAACAGACAGAAAGCTTATTTTAGCTATTCAAACAAATGGAACTCTGCTTACCCCTGAAATTTGCAGAAAGCTACATCAGTTTCAATGTGGTATTGGTGTTAGCCTTGACGGAATAGGTAAAGAAAATTGTTTTCGTATGTTTTCCGATGGCAGACCAGCCTATGAAGAAATTGCTAATGGAATACATAACTTAGCTAATGAAAATTTAAAATGCAATATAACAACTGTAATATCATCAGCAAACGCAGAAAATTTGTCTAAAATTTTAGATGCTTCCTTATACTTCGGTAACATAGCAGGAATTGGACTGGATTTATGCCGTCCAATAGGAAGAGCGAGTTTAAGGGATTGCAGTCCATCTACGGAAAATTTAAGCAAAGGACTTACAAAGCTTATCCTAAAATACAAGGAGCTCAGAAAAATAGGCATCCCTATTCATTTAAGAGAATGGGATAGAATTACAAATCGCCATTTATACCCCACTGATGACTGTATTTACTGCTATGCTCAAACAGAAAAATCCTTGGCTGTGGATGGATATGGTGATTGCTATCCCTGCTCTTCCTTAATGGGGTTTTCAAGCTGTTTTTTAGGAAATATAAAAGATGGATTGCCTACATTGAAGCGAAGCTGTCTTGATTTGAATCCTCCAGACAAATGCATCAAATGCCCTGAATTCAATTTATGTAAAGGCGGTTGTCCAGCTATGAGAATTAACTCACCTAAAAATATAAACTCACTTACCTGTCAGATGCACAATATTTTCAGTAAAGAATGGGAGGAAAATCTATGATTAATATACTTTGTTTAATTGCAACTGAAGACCGCCTATGGAATATGAAGCGTTCTCTTCGCAAAGTTCAAGAGCTATATCCTAATTTAATTGAAGGACATTGTTTTTCTGTTTGGGATATAGCAGCTAATCCCGATAAAATTCCATATTTGTTGGATGAAATTAAAAGCTGTGATTTCGGTATTGTTTATTTTCACGGAGGAGTTCAAACAATACCTGATTTCAATAGCATTTGGAAAGTATTAATTAAAAAAATGCCTGTATATTTTGAGTCCTCCCTTCCAGATGAGGTAGCGCAGCTTTTGCCAGAATCCGGGCTATCTGTTGAAGAATATAAAAATTTGCAAAAGTATTTCGGACTTGGCGGTGAAGAAAACCTAACAAGTATGCTTCTATATATAGCTGCTAAAAAATTTGGTGCTAATTGCAATATTCCTGAGCCTATTCAACCTTTAGATGAAGGATTTTATTATCATGGCAAAATTTTATCCACAGAAGAATGTACAGCATTAAAGAGCTATGCTGCCGAGCGTCAAGCTCCTGTTGTGGGATTAATTCTTCAGCACAGTCAAATTATGAGTAAAAACACCCGTCATATATGTGCTATTTTGGACAAGCTTGATGAACTTGGAGCAGTGTCCCTCCCTTTATTTACAAGAATGGCCAACAATGAGGATGAGCAACTGGGTATACGCCATGCTATGGAAAGATATTTTACATATAAAGGAGAAAAGCTCCCCAATGTAATTTTAGTAATAGCAGGATTTTCTATGACACATATGAGCTGGCCTGGAGATGGAAGCCGTGTTGCTCCATGCAGTATTTTTGAGGGCTGGAATGTTCCTGCACTACAGGTTATGACCACAAGACTTACAAAAGAGGATTACGAAAACACTACTAAGGGCATAGATAATATGTCAATCACAAATACAATATTTCAGCCTGAGCTGGACGGACAGATTATAACTGTTCCCTGTGCATATCAAAAGATAAAATTAGAAGATGGCGTTGAAAGAAAAGTATATATCCCAATGGATGACCGAGTTGATAGAATTTGTAGATTGGCTTTAAACTGGGCAAAGCTTGGTATAATGGCTCCTAAGGAAAAAAAGGTTGCCATTTTATTTAACACTATGCATGGCAACGCTAAGCTTGGCTGTGCTGAAGGACTGGACAGCTTTGAAAGTGTGTATGAAATTGTAAAGTCGCTTCAAAGAGAAGGCATTTATACAGAATATGATTTTAAAGATGGGCAGGATATTGCAAAAAAATTAACTGCAGGGCTTACTAATGATATAAGATGGATTTCAGAGGATGAAATGGCTGAAAAAGCTGTGGCATCCGCAAATCCAACTATTTGGAAAAAATGGTATGATAAATGCAGTAATAAAGTAAAAACCCAGCTTAAAGAACGATGGAGTGATGCTCCTGGAGAATATATGACAGAAAATGATACTTTTCTCTTTCCAGGAATTATAAACGGGAATATTTTTATTGGATTACAGCCATCAAGAGCTTTTGATGAACAGGCAGAGGAACTTTTCCACAGTACTGATTCTGTACCACCCTACAGCTATATTGCTTATTATCGTTATTTGGAAGATATATTTAAGGCTAATATAATTTATCATGTTGGTACTCATGGCACAGTAGAATGGCTTCCCGGCAAGGAAGTTGGCCTTAGCCATGACTGCTATGGTGATATCTGTTTAGGAAATTTACCACATATGTATCCATATCATATCGGAATTACCGGCGAAGGAATTCAAGCTAAAAGAAGAAGTGGTGCAGTTATTATTGACCATATGCCACCATCTCTTGATGAAGCAGGAGTATATGAGGATTTAGCTGCTATAGATGAGGCTTTAAAAGAATATCACCAAGCAAAGCAATTTCGTCCTGCGCAAATTCCAGATTTAGAAAAAAGAATTTTTGAATTAGCTGAAAAAGCTAATATAACAAAGGATTTGCATATAACAAAAGAATATTTTGATAAAAATAGCACTGAAACTATAAACTCAATTCATGTTTGGATGGGTGAACTTAAAAACTCCGTTGTAAAGGATGGACTTCATATTTTAGGAAAAGTCCCAAAGGACAAGCTTTATGAGAATATGCTAAGGACCTTAGTTCGTGTTAAAAATGGCAATATTCCATCCTTAAATGACAGTATTTTAGTTGCACAAGGATATGAGCCTGAAGAAATTAAAAATAACCCTACAGCTGATTTTAACGGCATGTCAGGTCTTTCAGTTTATGATAATGCTATTAATACAGCAAAAAGAATAACTAAATATCTTTCACAAAGAAACTATAATAGCTCTGCTATTAACAAAGCTATTGAAAGTGAAAACTTTATAGCTTCTACTGCTGATTTAAAAAACACTTTGACATTTATGTGTGAAATAGTTTGCGACAAATTAAACCATATTACAGATGAAATGACAAATTTAATCGCAGGAACAAATGGAAAATTTGTTCCACCATCTTTAGGTGGAAATCCCACAAGAGGAAATGTGGATATTTTACCTACAGGAAGAAACTTTTATGCCAGTGACCCTAACCAAATTCCTTCTCGTGCAGCTTGGGAAATTGGAAAAGTGTTAGCACATCAAGTACTTGATGAGTATAGTAAGCAGAATTCCGACTACCCTGAAAGCATAGCTATGGTGGTTTGGGCTGGCAATACCATTAAAACCTGTGGAGAGGATTTTGCTGAGTGCTTATATCTCTTAGGTGTTCGCCCTATCTATTTAGGAGAAAGCACCAGAGTAATTGGTGTTGAGCCTATCCCATTGGAGGAGCTTAATCGCCCAAGATTAGATATAACGCTCAGAATTTCAGGATTATTCCGAGATATGTATCCAAATCTAATTTCATTAATGGATAAGGCAATTAACTGTGTTGCCTCTTTAGATGAGCCTGATGAACAAAACTATATCAGAAAGCATATAAAAAAGGATATGGAAAATCTTATGAATGAGGGCTTATCAAAAGATGATGCAAAGGATATGGCTTATGCGCGAATTTATGGCTGTGCACCAGGCTGCTATGGAACAGGTGTAGCAAAAGTAATTGATAGCCGTCAGTGGTCAGACTTTAAAGATTTAGCCAAAGTATTTGAAACCTGGAGCAGTTATGCTTATACAGAAAAATCTCACGGAGAAAAGCGTTCGGATATGTTCAAAAAGCGTATGTCATCAGTTTCAGTAACCATTAAAAATGAAAGTAATGTGGAATATGATATGCTGTCAAGTGATGATTTTTATGGCTATCATGGTGGACTTGTTGCATGTGTAAAAGCAAATTCAGGTAAAAGCCCATTGGCATTGACAGGTCATACCGATAACCCTGAGAATCCTGTAACAAGAGATATAAATAAGGAAACCTCTCGCATTGTCAGAAGCAGAATCTTAAATCCTAAATGGCTTGAAGGATTAAAACGCCACGGATTCAAAGGCGCTCAGGAAATAGTGGTTTCTATGGATCATTTATTCGGATGGGATGCCACCGCTGATGCCGCTGAGGATTGGATGTATCAGGAAGCAGCCGAAAAATTCCTTTTTGATGATAGCACACGCAAATGGATGGAAAATGCTAATAAATGGTCGGTACACAGCTTAAGTGAAAGACTTTTAGAAGCCAATAAACGAGGTATGTGGAAAACTGATGAACAAACTATCAAAAAATTGCAAAAAATATATATGCAAGCTGAGGGAACAGTTGAAGAAAGCATATAAATTTAAGAAGCTAAAGTCTGTTTATATTTAAAAGATAATTTATATAACATAACAACATAGCAAAGCCCGTACCAAATCATAAAAATCCCGCGATATATCATTTTGAGGATATATCGTGGGATTTTTCATATGTTGTTTGACATAACATAATAGTCTAAGCAAATATTCAGCATATTATCTGATTAATTTAAAATCACTCTTTTTTGGAAATTATAATAATAGAATATTAACACATATTTATGGAAAAAATTTATCTATTATAACTCATAATAATATTGACATTCGTCATTGTTTGAACTATTATATTTATATATTGTTCACTAAAAATAAAAAAGGAGATATTATGAACAAACAAGAAAGCGATATATTAAAAATTATATACAGAAACGGATGTAATAATCAAAGAACTATTTCAGAAAATTCAGGGCATTCCTTAGGTATTGTTAATCGTTCAATTAACGCTTTAATTGATAGAGCTTATCTTGATAAGAAGCTTAACTTAACAGAAAAGGCTATAGAATATTTGAAAAATAATAAACCTAAAAGAGCTATTATATTAGCAGCTGGATTCGGTATGCGTATGGTGCCAATTAATATTGAAACACCAAAAGCTTTTCTTGAAATTAATGGAGAATGTTTAATAGAAAGACAAATTAATCAGTTGCATGAAATTGGAGTTACAGAAATATATGTTGTTGTTGGTTTTTTAAAAGAACGCTTTGAATATCTTATAGATAAATATGGTGTAGAACTTATTATTAATACAGAATATTCAACAAAAGGAAATATCTACTCTATGTATCTTGCAAAAGAGCATATGGAAAATGCTTATATAATTCCTTGTGATATATGGTGTGATAGGAATCCATTTGATGAATATGAATTATATTCCTGGTATATGGTAAGTGATCTCATAGATGATGACAGTGAAATAAGAGTTAATAGAAAATCTGAGCTTGTACGAGTAAATAAATCAGATAGTGGAAACACTATGGTTGGTATAAGCTATCTATTAAAAAATGATGCTAATTTAGTTAGAAATAATATCGAAAAATTGCTGCAAGATAAAATAAATAACAATTGTTTTTGGGAAAATGCGCTATATAACAAAGATAAAATGATTGTTTCAGCTAAAATAGAAAAATCAACGGATGTTGTAGAAATTAATACCTATGAGCAGTTGAGAGAGTTAGATTCCAATTCAGAGCATCTTAAGTCAAATGCTATAGAAACGATAAAAAAAGCATTGTCTGTAAATGCAGAGGATATATATGATATTACAGTACTTAAAAAGGGTATGACAAACAGGTCATTTATGTTTTCATGTAAAGAAGCTAAATACATTATGCGAATTCCAGGAGAAGGTACAGATCAACTTATAAATAGAAAAGAAGAATATAATGTATATCAGACTATAAAAGATCAGAATTTATGTGATGATATTGTTTATATCAATCCGAAGAATGGATATAAAATCACAAAATATATTAATAATGCGAGGGTTTGCAATCCCTATGATAATAATGACTTAAGAAAATGCATGAATCTGCTTAATGAATTTCATAATAAAAAATTAAAGGTTAAGCATGAATTTAATATATTTAAAAAGATTGATTTTTATGAAACTCTTTGGAACGGTAAGCCATCTATCTATATGGATTATGAAAAAACAAAAAATAATATAATGTCATTACTGCCATACATAAATGAACATTCTAAAGAGAAAGTGCTCACACATATAGATGCTGTTCCTGATAATTTTTTATTTTACCTAAATGAAAATGGAGAAGAAAATATAAGACTTATTGATTGGGAATACGCTGGGATGCAAGATCCTCATATTGATATTGCTATGTTTTGTATTTATGCATTATATGATAGAGAACATGTGGAAAATCTTATAGATATTTATTTTGAGAGTAAATGTCCTGATGAAACAAGAACTAAAATCTATTGTTATATTGCAGCATGCGGTCTTTTATGGAGTAATTGGTGCGAATATAAAAGTAATTTAGGTATTGAATTTGGAGAATACAGTATAAAGCAGTATCGATATGCAAAAGAATATTACAAATTAGCTAAATTAAGAATTGACGAAAAAGGTGAATATAATGAACGAAAATTATAAAATTGAAAGAGCAATAATAATGGCAGCAGGATTTGGCAGTCGAATGCAGCCATTAACATTTAAAACACCTAAACCACTTATAAAAGTAAATGGAAAACGTATGATAGATACAGCTATTGATGCCTTACATAAAAATAACATATATGAAATTTATATTGTTGTGGGATATTTAAAGGAAAAATTTAAGGTTTTACAGGATAAGTACAAAAATATAACATTAATTGAAAATCCATATTTTGATACATGCAATAATATTTCATCACTATATGTTGCAAGAGAATATATTAAAAATGCAATTATTTTAGACGGAGATCAGATAATATATAATCCCAATATTCTTTCAAATGAATTTGAAAAATCTGGATACAACTGTGTGTGGACAGATGATGAAACAAATGAATGGCTTTTAGAATTAGAAGATGGTATAGTTAAAAGTTGCAGTAGAACTGGCGGAAAAAAAGGTTGGCAGCTTTATAGCGTTTCAAGATGGTCTTATGAGGATGGAAAAAAATTAAAACATCATCTTGAAATCGAATTTGAGGAAAAGCGAAATCGACAGATATACTGGGACGATGTGGCTTTGTTCTGTTATCCCGATGAATATCAGCTTGGCATTCGAGAGATGAACAAAGAAGATATCGTTGAAATAGATAATTTAGATGAGCTTGTAGCTATTGATTCATCGTATACAAAGTAAGGGGATGGCTGTAATGAATAATAAAGGTATAGATAAAAAAAGAGTTGACTGGATAATTACATTGCTTCCATTAGGAGTAATTATTGCATTGTGTTTATTATTTATTATTGCTCCAGAGCAATCAAATGAAATTTTAAGCAAAGTAAGATTTTTCTTTGGAGATACACTTGGAGCCTATTATCTTGTTATTGGATTGGGAATTTTTCTTGTATCCTTGTTTATAGCCTGTTCTAAATATGGTGATATTGTTTTAGGAAGGCCAGATGAAAAGCCTAAGTATTCTTTTATGGCTTGGGGATCAATGATGTTTACTTGTGGCCTTGCGGCTGATATTTTATTCTATTCGTTTTCAGAATGGTTCATGTATGCCAATGACCCACATATTGCAGAATTAGGTTCAATTCAGGAATGGGCTGGAGTATTTCCTGTATTTCATTGGAGCCTTATTCCGTGGGGATTTTATCTTGTTCTCGCAACTGCATTTGGATTTATGCTTCATGTAAGAAAAAAAGATAGACAAAAGTTTTCAGAAGCCTGTAGACCTCTGTTAGGTAAACATACAGATGGTTTTATTGGAAGAATTATAGATCTTCTTGCAGTATTTGCTCTTATAGCTGGAACCGCAACTACTTTTAGTGTAGCAACACCGTTAATGTCTATGATTATAAATTCATTATTCCATGTTGAACTAAACAGAAAAATTGTTTCAATAATTATTCTAATAATAACATGTGTTATTTATACATATTCTTTATTACATGGATTTAAAGGAATAAGTATTCTTGCTAAAGCCTGTATGTATTTATTCTTTGGTCTTTTGGCATATGTTTTGTTATTTGGCGGTCAGACAAGATATATAATAGAAGCTGGATTTTCTTCAATAGGGCGTATGGTACAAAACTTCTTTGAACTTGCTACATATACAGATCCAGGAAGGACTAGCTTTTTCCCACAAAATTGGACTATATATTATTGGGCTTATTGGATGGTATGGTGTGTTGCGGCTCCATTCTTTATTGGAAGTATTTCAAGAGGAAGAACTGTAAGACAGACTATATTAGGTGGATATGTGTTTGGTGTTGGCTCAACAATCCTTAGCTTTATTATTTTAGGAAATTATTCTATGGGACTTGAAATGTCAGGTGCAACACATTTTATGGGAGAATATGCTGCGACAGGTGATGCTTATGCACTTATAACATCCATAATAGATACTATGCCATTGGCGCCGTTTATTTTGGCATTAGTACTCATCACTATGATTGCTTTTTATGCAACATCCTTTGATTCAATTGCTCTTACCGCATCTTGCTACAGTTATCATAAATTAGAGGATAATGAACAGCCGCATAAAAGTATTCAGCTTATGTGGTGTATTCTTCTTATTTTATTACCTATAGCTTTAATTTTTGCCGAAAGTTCTATGAATAACCTTCAGTCAGTTAGTATAATAGCGGCCTTTCCAATAGGAATTGTTATGGTTCTTATTGTAGGAAGTTTTATAAAAGATGCAAAAAAATATATGGTGGAATTGAATAAATAATTCTGAACTCATTATGCTAATAAACTAAGGTCAATCTGAAAAATATCATAAATAAGTGCACCTTTTCTCGATAAAATTAAAATATCATTTTAGCCTTCTATGGTTTTTACATTATACCATAGGAGGCTCTTCTTTTTCATTTTCTGACCCTTAGATTTTACTTATCAAAAATGAAATATTTTTAAAAAGCTATATTAGAAATTTATTATTCCATGAAATAAATGCTGTTATTTTATATATTTATGAAAAAAATTTGTGAAAAATCTATAATTTTCAATAAAAAAGATTATATATTAATGACATTGATTTCAGCACAGCAAAGTGATATAATTTGAATAAATTGTAAACAAATTATTATGCGTTTATTTTATTAAACTTTAAGGAGATAAAATTGCAAATTAATATCGAATATACCACTATTAGAGAACAAATCGTGGCAAGCTTGAGAAATGATATTTTAGATGGAAAATATCAGGTTGGCGAAAGATTAAATGAGGTTGCTCTTTCACAAAAATACGGTGTAAGCAGAGGGCCTATCAGAGAGGCTCTAAGGCAGATAGAACAGGAAGGGCTTGTGGAATATGCCAGAAATAAAGGCTGTACTGTAACTGCTCTTGACAAAGGCACAATATATGAAAGCTCCGCAATAAGATGTTCATTAGAATGTTTAGCAGTAGAAATGGCTGGATGCAAGTTCTCAGAGGAAAGTCTAAAAGAACTTGAAAAGGCAACAAAAAATCTTAAAAATGCTTGTAATGAAAAAAATATCGGCAATTTAATCAAATTTGACGAGGACTTTCATGCAGCAATAGTAAAAAATGCAGGAAGTCAAAAGCTTTACAGCATTTGGAAATCCTTAGAAGGCGAAATGGCTGCAATATTCTATTTTGATGTAAAAAAGAAAAACAGCATATCCTATGAAACTATTGAAACAAACCATATAAACCTCATAGCTCACTTAAAAAAAGGAACTGTGGATGAGGCTTTAGCAGTTATAAAGGAACATTATATGGGAGCTTATGAGCGAGTTGAAGATTGAGTATCTAAATAGTCAAGTTTTGACAATTAGCAAAGTGTCAACAGTTGACACTAAGTGTTAACAGTTAACAAATACGCATAAAAACATAAAGCTTTATAATGATAATTAAGAAAAAGGGAGAGAAATAGATGAATTTTAGTAAAGCAAATCTAAATCGTGTGATGAAAAAAGAATCAGTCAGAGTGTTCTTAGTTTCTTGCTTGATAGCATTGGTTTTACTGATAATAAGAAGAAACTCTGGCTTTTTCAGAAATGTTTCAGATTTTCTTTGTATGGTAGGACTTATGCATATTGTGGTGGGTGCTTCAAGATATATAAGAAATGTAGGACTTTTTAAAACATTTTCCTATATGGGATACAGATGCAGATGGAAAAAGACAGGTGCCCTTGATGGCGAGGCTCATCCAATGTCATTAGCAGATTACACACAGAATGTAATAATGGATGAAACCAGACAAAAGCCTGTTAAGCCACCTATATTTTTAGGACTTGCAAGCTGTTTGCTTTCCTATGCAGTTGTTTTTGTATGTTAATTTTTAAAAAACAGAGAAATTCTGTTTTATATATTGGCATAATTTTAACTTTATGTATTTAAGAAAGGACGATTAAAATGAAGAAATCAGCAAGACTTACAGCCTTGGTACTTTCCGCAGCAATGTTATTTACAGCCTGTGGAAACCAAGCACCGCAAAAACCAAGTGAAAGTAAAAATGACAGCTCAACAGCTTCATCCTCTACAACAGCTGAACAAAGCAGCACAGCTTCCACACAGGGTGGAGAAAAGGTTTTGATGCTGGCGATGTCAGATACTCCTGAAACATTAAATCCACATACAACCTCCACAAGCTATGGTCTTATTGGAGATATGACAGCTACTCTTTACAAGAGAATTTGGAGTGAGGAACAAAATGCTCCTACATATGTACCAGCAGTAGCTGATGGCGAACCAATTTGTTTGGACGAAGAAAACCACAGAGACTGGAGAATTAAACTCAAGGAAGGTTATACTTTCGTAGATGGTACACCTATTACAGCTCATGTATTTGAATACAGCTTTAAAATGCTTAACGATCCAAAACTTGCTAACAGAAATACAAATGCTTCCAGATTTGAAAATGGTTTGGAATATATGCAGGGTAAATGTGAATGGGATGAAGTTAAGTTCAAGGCTGTCGACGATTACACAATCGAGCTTAGATATGCTGAACATCACGAACCTGAAAGTGGTAAGAGCGTAAAGGCATCCTTTGCATTTGTTGCTACTGCAGCAGTTCACCCTGAAATGTACGAATCCTGCCTCAATTCAGACGGAACAGAATGTACATACGGTACATCCCTTGATAAATTTGTTGCTTCCGGTCTTTACGAGCCAACAAAGCTTATTGAAGGACAATTCCTCGAAATTACAAAGAGAACAGATGGTAAAGCTCCTTTGGCAGATGTATTTACACCTGATAGAGTTGAATACACATGTGTAACAGATACAAACACAAGAATTCAGCTTTTTGAACAAGGTAAGCTTGATACAGTAGGTGCTAACCAAGAAGCATATGCTGAATACCCAGGTGCTCACTACCAGTACAATGATGATGTAATGGGTATTTTCATCAATGCAAAAACTCCACAAGAATCCGCTCTTAAAGACCCTAATATGAGATATGCTCTTTACTGGGGACTTGACCGTGAAAAGATTGTAAAAACAGTATTCCCAACATCTATTGCAAGTGCTTATCAATACCTCCCATTTGCCACAATTGCAGACCCAGCTGATAAGGATAACAAGGTTCTTAACTACCGTACAACTAAGGAAGCTCAAGCAATTCGTATGGATGGTCATGAAGTAACACAATCAGGTTACGATAAGGAATTGGCACTTGAATACTTTGAAAAGGCATACGAAGCTAACGGCAACAAGAAGATTACAATTAATATGCTTTACTCAGATGATGATTACAGTAAGACATTCTCTGAAGCACTTCAAAACTACTACCAAGAGCTTTTTGGAACAGACCGTGTAGAAGTTGCACTTAAAGCAGTTCCATTCTCTATTATTTACTCTGAAATCGCTAAGGATAAGATGAACTACGATGTTTGTGTATCCTGCGGTAATAAGAACGATGCTGAAGACCCATGGGATAACACAAACTGGGTTGCAACAGGTGAATACACATACAACACACAATACTGTGTAATTTCTGATGAAGAGCTCTCTAAGGAATGGGATGAGCTTTACTACAAATGTGCATTGTACGATTGGAAATGGGATGCTCAAAAGAAGATTGAAGCATCTGCAAGAATGGAAGAAATTCTTTACAATGACTGCTCATTTATTCCTGTATACTGCCGTGGAACCCGCTCCTTCTTCAGCCAGAAGATTACTCCACTTATGGATGATGGACATGTAACAATGGGCTACGCTCTTATGCAGGCTAAATTTAACTAATAGCTTTTATTAAAAACTAAATAAATCCAGATTCAAAATTGACACTGCATTAGCCTATACTTAATGCAGTGTCAAAATAACAATAAATACACTAATGATTTGAGGAAGAGAGGTGCAATTCATGGGTAGATATGTATTACAAAGACTTATAGCGGCAATGTTTACATTCCTTATAATTCTTGTAGTAGTATTTTCTGTATTGCATACAATGCCGGGTGATATTATTGACTTTTCACCAAAGCTTGACCCGGCCATAAGACAAATAGTCATTGATAAATATCATCTTGATGAACCAATGATAGTTCAATTGGGCTATACACTTAATGACTATTTCCACTTAAATTTCGGCTATTCGCTAAAGGTAAAGCCGGGTATGCCGGTATTTGATGTAATTATTGAGCGTTTACCAGTAACAATTCAGCTTAACTATTTTGCCGCCTTTCTGATACTGCCCATAGGTATGATTTTTGGTATAACTATGGCTATCAAAAAGGATACATTATATGATGTTACAGCCAGTAGCTTTGTAATATTGCTTATTTCCGTGCCGTCATTCGTATTAGCGGCGGTTATGCAGTATGTATTCGGTTATAAATTAGGCTGGTTCCCACTGATTTTGGAAGCTGAGGAAACTCTCACATGGACAAAATTCTACTCCATGCTTTTGCCTATTTTCGCACTCAGCTTTGGTAGTATTGCAAGTATAGCAAGAACACTCCGTGCTGAGCTTGCTGAGGTTTTGACAATGGACTTTATGGTACTTGCAAAGGCAAAGGGTCTTTCCTATCGTCAAACAATTACAAGACACGCTCTTAGAAACTCCTGTGTACCACTTTCTGCAACATTCCTTTATTTGTTCCTCAGTGTACTTTCCAGTTCTCTTGTTATCGAACAAATATTCGGTGTTCCCGGAATGAGTAAAATTATGATTGCGGCTATCAATGCAAAGGACCACTGGCTTACAATGGGAATTGTTATTTTCTATGTAATCATAGGTCTTGTTATGGCTATTGTTGCTGACCTTTCCTATGGTATCGTTGACCCCCGCATCAGAATGGGAGGTAAGAAAGAATAATGAATGAAACTATTTTAAATGAAAACGGAACAGCTTTGGACGATGAAATTCTCAATATGCCAAAAGAAGATTTTGAGCTTATTGAAAGAACAGAAAAAATTGTCGATGTAGATTTTAAAAATGAATCTGTTTCCTATATGAAAGATGTATGGAAAAGATTTATCAGAGATAAGGTAACACTTGTTTCTACATGTATTGTTGTTGCAATTATAGTTTTAGCTATAATAGGACCACATATTGGCTCATATAACTACTTACAGCAAAATATGGATCTTAAAAATATGCCTCCTCGTATCCCAGGAATTGAGAAAATGGGCATTTGCGACGGCAGCAGAAAAATTACTGTTTTAGAAGCAAACCTTCCTAAATATGAAGATTATATCATAAAAAATTATGGCTCTTATGAAACAAATTCTGCATTCGGTACAGCTAAGATGTATGAAATCAAGGTTGACTACTACCGTTATATGGGAGCTGACGATGTTTATTACTGGTTTGGCTCTGACGCTTTGGGCAGAGACCTTTTTGCAAGACTTTGGCAAGGTACAAGAGTTTCTCTTATCTTAGCTTTCTCGGTTGTTGCTGTTAACCTTTCAGTAGGTCTTGTAATTGGTTCTATTTGTGGTTACTATGGTGGCTGGGTTGACCTTATTATTCAGCGTATAATGGATATTATTTGGAATATACCATCATTGCCGCTTACAATTTTGCTTATTATGCTCTTTGGTTCAGGTATCCTTCCATTGATGCTTGTATTCTGTTTAACAGGATGGATGGGCATGGCAAATAATGTTCGTATGCAGTTTTATCGTTATAAGAATAAGGAATATGTTTTGGCATCCAGAACAATGGGGGCAAGTGATGTTCGTATTATGTCCCGCCACATTTTGCCAAACGCAGTTGGTACAATTATCACAAGCTGTGCTTTGTCAGTACCAGGTGTTGTTTTCCAGGAAGCAGGACTTTCTTACTTGGGACTTGGTGTACAAGCTCCAAACCCATCTATCGGTATGCTTCTTTCCGACGGACAAAAGGCACTTCTCGACTTCCCTTATATGATAGTTACTCCAGGTATTGTAATCATTTTGCTGATGCTTGCATTTAATCTTATGGGTAACGGACTTCGTGATGCCTTTAACCCATCACTCAGACAGTAATTAGGCAAATTCAATTTGCCTAATTTACAGAAAGGATAAGCTTTGATAATGGATAAAGAAAAAATATTAGAAGTCAAAGATTTAACAGTATCATTTAATACTTATGCAGGAAAAGTACAAGCTGTAAGAGAAAATACATTTGACCTTTATAAGGGTGAAATTTTAGCCATAGTAGGTGAATCAGGTTCGGGTAAATCTGTTACTGTTAAATCCCTTATGGGACTTTTGGGCAAAACAGCAGTTATCGAAAACGGCACAATTATGTATGAGGGCCGCAATTTAGCTGAATGTACTGAAAAAGATTGGGAGGCTATTAGAGGAAGAGAAATCGCTATGATTTTCCAAGACCCTATGTCTTCTCTTAATCCAATTAAAAAGGTTGGACTTCAAATTTCAGAAATTTTTACAGTTTTACATAAATTGCCTAAAAAAGAGGCAAGACAAAAGAGTATTGAGCTTATGAGAGCAGTAGGTATCCCTGAACCAGAAAAGAGATTTGACCAATATCCTTTCCACTTTTCAGGTGGTATGCGTCAGCGTATAGTTATAGCTATTGCACTTGCATCCAATCCTAAAATTCTTATTTGTGATGAACCAACAACAGCCTTGGATGTTACAATTCAGGCTCAGGTTCTTTCACTTATTGGAGAATTACAAAAGAAAAACGGTGTTTCTACAATATTCATCACCCACGACTTGGGCGTTGTTGCCCATGTTGCCGACCGTATTGCAGTTATGTATGCGGGTAAGATTATTGAATATGGTACCGCTGAGGATATTTTCTATGACGCAAGACATCCTTACACCTGGAGTCTTATGGCATCTATGCCCGATATGGATATTCAGTCTGATGAAGAACTTAATGCATTGCAGGGCACACCACCTAATATGCTCTATCCACCTGAGGGTGACGCTTTTGCAGAAAGAAACCCATGGCCGCTTAAAATTGACTTTAAGAAAGCCCCTCCTATGTTTAAGATAAGCGATACTCATTATGCAGCTACTTGGCTTTTGCATCCAAATGCACCTAAGGTAGAAAGACCTCAGCTTTTGGAACGCAGAATTCAAAAGAGTCTTGCAAGAAAGGAGCAAATGGAAAATGCCGGAAACAAACAATAATCTCGATTATATGAACAGCGAAGATATTTTGCTTGATGTAAGACATCTTGAACAACACTTTAAAAGTGGTGTGGGAAAAAATAAAGTAGTAGTTAAAGCTGTTGACGATGTTACATTTAAAATTCCCCGTGGAAAGACCTTTGGCCTTGTTGGTGAATCTGGCTGCGGTAAAACAACCACAGGCCGTACAATTATAAGACTTTATAAGCCAACAGGAGGAGAAGTATATTTTAACGGAAAGCTAATTTCCGGAAAGCTTTCTCCTGAGGATAAGAAAATGGTTCATAAAGAAATTCAGATGATATTCCAGGACCCTATTTCTTCCCTTAATCCAAGAATGACAGTAAAAGAAATTATTGGTGAGGGTCTTCTCATTAATAAGATAGTTAAAAATGAAGAAGAACTTTATGCCAGAACTGTAGAAATGATTAAGTTAGTTGGACTTAGTGAGGACCACTTAACTCGTTATCCTCATGAATTTTCCGGAGGTCAAAGACAGCGTATCGGTATAGCTCGTGTGCTTGCATCAAATCCAAGCTTAGTTATTGCCGATGAACCTGTTTCAGCTTTGGACGTTTCCATTCAAGCTCAAGTACTTAATCTTTTGAATGACCTTAAAAAAGAATTGGGACTTACAATTTTGTTTATTGCCCATAACCTTTCCGTTGTAAAATACTTCTCCGATTATATCGGTGTTATGAATAAAGGTCATTTGGTAGAGCAAGGCACACCCGAAGAAATTTATAATAATCCTATTCATCCTTATACAAAGGCACTTCTCTCCGCTATTCCTGTTCCAGACCCTGCTTTTGAAAAATGGAGAGGCTTCCTTACATATGACCCATCAGTACATGATTACAGCGTTGAAAAGCCATCCATGCATCATATTGGCGGCTCACACTATGTATATCTTTCTGATTCTGAAATTAAAAAGTATGTAAAGTAAGCTGATGTAATTAAAAACTGTTAGCTCTGCATATTGCTGTAAATATGCAGAGCAGTTTTCCTCTTTATAAGTCAATTTACAAAAGGAGATATTTCTATGAATTACGATGAACTTACAATGTTATATCGAGAAACAGACCGAGATTTAGCTCTCTTTAGCCGTAAAATAAACGGTCAGGGTGATGAGGATTTTATCCCAAATGATGAAAGCATAGTAAATGTCAGAAATGAGCTTTGCAATTTAAAAGACAAAGTTATAGGGCTTCCTGAGGAGGACTGTGTTGCATTAGTTATAAAACATCATTTTCTTGATTTTATAGACAGCCTAACATATCAAATAGATGACAGCGAAAATCATCCAGAAAAATATTTTTTGGGCTTTAATTGGACCATTGATTATGTTTCAAGGCTTGGTTTAAGCTCAGATGATGAAAAATGCGAATATCTCATAAAATATCCCCTGAATGTTATGTCAAAGAAAGCTACCCTAATAGACCTCATAACACAAAGACATAGTAAAGCAGAGCTTTATAATGATGCGGTTTCATTAAAAAATGACAGTAATATTCTAACAGCAGAAATTGCTAAAATCCCTGAAAAATTCAAAAAAGCCAAGCCAGAAACTCTTGATAGCTTTGCAAATACCTTAGCTGATTTTGTTAAAATGCAGGAGGAAATTTCAGAAAAGCTTATGGAAATAAGCACTCCTCAAAAAGAAACAGATGATCTAAGTAAAATTATAAAATTTGGCGAAGAAGAATACAGAGTACTGTTAAAAAAGAAATTAGGTGTATCCTTAGAGGAACTTTTAGCTTGGCATAAGGAGGAAATGGAAAAAACCAGATCAGAGGTTTTTGAAATAGCAGCTAAGCTTGATATTCCTGAAAAGCCAAGAACTATGAGGGATATAAACGAAATACTCTTTAAATATGAGGGACCATGTGAAAGTGCCGAGGAAATGTTTAAGAGAGCTAACATATATCTAAAACGCACTCGTGCCTTAGCTCATGAATATGTTGACTTGCCCGATGATGAATTTTGCAAATGTGTTGGTATTCCTGACAGCTGCAAAAATTCATATCCCTGGGGTGGCTATGAGGGCGGAGATTTCACAGTCCGTCCCTTTAATGGGCAAATGTTTTTAAATCAGTATAATTTTAAAAATATTAATGACGGGTGGATAAAGCTCAATTCTCTCCACGAGGCATATCCAGGGCACCATGTTCAGTATATAAAAGCTGCTTTAAGCGAAAAGCCTGAAACTACAAAAATTGGTGCAAAATATATCCCTATTTTAGAGGGAACCTGCTTAAGAACAGAAAGAGTATTTGAATTTATATTTGCAGAGGATGACTTTTTCCCACTTTTTGTAGCATATAGAAGACATCACGCAGCTGTAAGAATATGTGTGGATTTAATGCTTTATTATTATGGTAAGCCTTTAAAGGCCGCTGTAGAGCTTTATGAAAAGGAGCTGGGCTTTGATAGAGCTACAGCCAGAGGACAGGTTCAAGCTCATCAAAATCAGCCTGGATATTTTACATGCTATTATTATGGTATGAAAAAGCTCTGTGGCTGGGAAAAAGAGTTTAGTTTTGATAAAAAAGAATTTACTGAAATGCTTTTTTCTTCAGGATATATAAGCATGGACACCTTTGAAGAATTTGTTAAGCTTTCTAAGAAAGACAGACAGCGTTATTATAATGATTTTTGCAGTCTGCTTAAAAACGAAATAAAAATAGATAAATAATATTTTAGAAAAGAGGTAAAAGTATATGTACATTATAAAAAATGGACAGGTACATATTGGAAACGGCGAAATTCTCAGCAATACCGATATACTTATTGAAAACGGAAAAATAAGTGAAATAGGCAAAGACCTCAAAAAAGATGGAGCTGAAATAGTTGATGCCACAGGTAAGGATGTATTCCCTGGATTTATTGATACACTTTCATCAATAGGCTGTATGGGTATACCCACATCATATAGAGATAACTGTGAAATCAGCAGTCCTTTAATGCCTGAAATGGATATATCCTACAGTATAGACCCTGATGAGGTAAATAATCAGGAGTTTTATAGAACAGGTGTTACCTCCATTGGTGCATCCCCTGATGATGTAGCTTTAATCGGTGGTAAAATTGCTGTATTTAAGACAGGTAATGCTAAATTTGCAGATAGATTGGTAAAGAAAAATACAGCTATGAAATGCAGCTTTACTACAACTCCTAAGGGCTACTACGGTGGCAAAAATATGCAGCCTATGACAAAAATGGGTATGGCAGATTTGCTAATGAGCAATTTTGAAAGAGTTAAAAAGGCTGAAGAAAAAGACCTCTGCACAAAGGACAAGGAGCTTAAAAAGCTTTTAGATGGCGAAATTAATCCTATTATTGCAGCAAATAGCAAGGCTGAAATAGATGCTGTTATGGAAATTTACGGAAATGAATGCAAACAAATTACTCTTTCTGACCCATTTGAATTTTATCGCTGTATGGATAGAATCATAGAAAAGAAAGTTTCCGTTGTAATGGGTAATTTCTGTGCTCTTTCCAGAAAATCAAGACATGATATTAAGCTCGAAAAATTAAATGACCTTATTGAAAATGGAAACCTTATTTCTCTCTCCAGTACCTGCAGTGGTGCTTCCGAGGGTAGAGAAGTTTTACTCTGGTCTGCTATTGATATTTACAGAGCTGGAGTTCCTGCTGAGGAAGTAATCAAAATGCTTACAATTAATGCAGCTAAAATTTTGGGCGTTGATGATAGAATAGGAAGCATTGAAAAGGGCAAGGATGCAGATATTATAATTTATACAGCTCATCCAATAAAAACATATAATGCTCATGTTGAAAAAGTATTTATTAATGGCGAGGTGATTTTATAATGAACTCTATACTTATTAAACAAGGTAATATTTACCCTATGACTGATGAAGAAATGTTTGTAGGAGATATTCTCATAGAAAATGGAAAAATCAGCAAAATTGCAAGGAATATTGACGCTAAGGCTGAAAAAGTAATAGATGCAAAGGGATTAAATGTGCTTCCAGGACTTATAGATGCTCACTCCCACCTTGGTCTTTTCAATTTCAACATGGACACCTGCAATGATGATGCCAATGAAATGACAAAAGAAAATACTCCTACAATGGATGCAAGATATGCTGTTGACATTGATGTTCCTGAATTTAAAAGTGCTTACGAGCATGGTATTACTACACTTTTGCTCACACCAGGTAGTGGTAATGTAATTTGTGGTTTGCCATTTGTTGCTAAGACATACGGCGACAATATTTTTGATATGACTGTTAAATATCCATGTGCTCTTAAAATAGCATTCGGTGGAAATCCAAAGAACACCTACGGCAGAAGAAGTCAGCTTCCTATGACTAGAATGGGTGTTGCTCATGTACTTAGAGAAAAATTAAGAGCTGCTAAAAAATACATGGAAGCTAAGGATAATGGTGAAAATCCTGAATATGATAGAGAATTAGAGGCTATGCTCCCTGCTATGAGAAAAGAAGTTCCTTTAAAAATGCACTGCACACAATATGATATGCTTACAGCTATCGAAATTGCAAAGGAATTTGACCTTCCATTCTCCCTTGAGCATGCTTGGGGTGCAACAAATTATCTTGATGAAATCGTAGAAAGCGGATGCTCTATTTGCTATGGACCTATTGCTACCTATCGTTCACCTGGTGAAAGAAGAAAGATTGATGTTGAAGCTGTTAAAATGCTTGATGACAGAGGTGTTAATGTAGCAATTATTACAGACTCACCAATTGTTACTATTGAATCTCTCTACCACCATTTAGGCGAAGCTGTAAGAGAAGGTCTTGATATAAACAGAGGTCTTAGAATGATTACTATTAATCCTGCTAAGATTTTAGGTGTTGAAGATAGGCTTGGAAGCCTTGAGGTAGGCAAGGATGCAGATATTGCAATTTTTGACGGTTTAGTAGGCCTTGATACTGATGCCAAGGTTATTCACACAATCGTTGATGGCGAGGTTGTTTACTCTAAGTAAAGTATCACTCAAATAAACCCTCATTTGTAAAAATTCTAATAAAATCCAATGTAGTAGTTTATTCTCTTGCTTTCATGGCATTAAACATAAGAATATTTTATCAAGTGTTTAACTAAACTGAACCTACTATAAATTGGTAAAAAGATAAACAAAACCCGAGAGCATATCAAAATGATATGCTCTCGGGTTTTTGATTTAATACGCAGCTTTATTGGAAGGTTACTGTTTTTTTACAGTCCCAATAAAATCCATATAAGTTCCCCTCTATGGATGTCTTATTTATATGCTTTTGTTATGATTATAATATTCTTCTCTTAGCAATGCCATCAGCTTATAGAGATGCTTATCACTAATTTCATATATGCTATACTGTGCATTTTTTTCAAAGGTAATTAATCCTGCCTCTGTAAGCTTATTTAAGTGCTGAGAAATAGCAGGAGCAGAAAATTAATAAAATAATTCCCATTTATTATTTAGAGAGGCGTTATTGGGAATAAAAACGCACAAAAATCAGCGTGGAGAAAATTTCTTCACGCCGATTGATTTTATTCTAAGTTTTTAATATATTCAGCAATTAAAGCTACTGTTGCCTCTGTGCCAATGCTGGCATCCAAGCAAAGATTATAATTTCCCATATTATTCCAATCATATCCTGAAATACTGCGATAATATGCTGCACGAGCCTCATCAGATCTGTGCATATGCTTTTTAGCTTCCTCTGGAGTATCGCCGTACATTTTTTGAATATTCTTAATTCGATAATCTTCAGGTGCATAGAGATAGACCTTAAGTACATTTTCGTAGTTCCATAGCACATGGTTAGCTGCACGGCCCACAATTACACAGGCGCCGTTATCCGCAATCTTTCTCAAAATTTTCTCTTGAGCAATCATACTCTGATGGCTAACATGAGTGCTTAGATAAAGTTCCTGAAGAACATTGTCCGTTTGATCATAATCGCTGGATAAATATTCCTTTGCAAGTCCACTTTCCTGTGCAGCAATAGCAGTCAATTCCTTGCAGTAGAATGGTATATCGAGCTTTTCTGCCACCAATTCACCAATTTTCTTGCCACATGTACCATGCTGTCTAGCAATAGTAATTATAGTACCAGGATGTGTAGCAGCAATCGCCACTGGCTTTTCTTCCTCAACTTCAGGAGCTGACTGTATATTTTTGAAGAAACGAACTGTTAAAATTGTAATTACAGTACCTGCAACAAAATCAGAAAGAGGAGATGCCACTAAAATACCATAAATACCAGTTCCAACTTCTCTACTCTCAAAAAATGCACAAAGAGTAAGTGTAAAGGTTACAAAGCACAGCATATCTCTAAGAACTGATGCAATCATAGACTGAAATGGCTTGCCTATAGATTGGAAGAAAATAGACGATACCTTTATAAAAACTGTTACAAAAGAAAGTCCTAAAAATATGCGGAAACTAGTATCTGCAAACTCCATATACATCTCATTTTGATTTCCGAAGATTCCTATAATAATATGTGGATAGAATACGAAAATTAATGTGGCTAAAATTCCTACTGTCAAGGAGGAAAGAATTATTTTTCTATAGCATTGTTTAACACGATCCATTTTTTTAGCTCCGAAATTGTAGCCTAAAATAGGCTGTCCGCCCAAGGCAATTCCACATGCAATATTGCAAACAATAGTATAAACCTTAGTTTGAATACTGAATACTGAAATAGGAATATCACTACCAAAACGGGACAAATTACCATATTTAAACAGCATAACATTACTGAGAAGTGTCATAACAACCATCGCAATTTGAATAATAAAAGTAGAACCACCAAGTGTAATCAAATTGCGAAGCACAGGACCACAAATTTTGAAGCTGGCTTTTGTGAGCTTAAAGCTCTTAGGCTTTCTGAAATAAAATGCACAAATGAGAAGTGAAACTACCTGACCTACCACCGTAGCAATCGCAGCACCCTGAATTCCCCAATCCAAAAGATAAATACAGATGGGGTCAAGAATAATATTTAAAATAGCTCCGGAAAGTAATGCCACCATTGCATAAGTAGGACTTCCATCAGCTCTTATCATACTATTCATAACATTAAACATTAGATAAGCCGGGAAAAAAGCTGCAACAATAAAGAAATAATCACAGGATAGCTTAAGTGTGGCATCAGATGCACCAAAAAGAACCATTAGTGGTTCACAGAATACAAGACATACTATGCACAGGATAATACTTATAATAGCAGTTGATGTAAGACCAGTACCGACACATTTATGAGCACTTTCACTATCCTGTCTACCTGAGCAAATACTTAAGTAAGCAGCTGCGCCATCACCTATGCACCATGCAAAAGCGTTTGCAATACATATAATTGGAAAAGAGATTCCCGTTGCAGCATTACCCAAATACCCCAAATGACTGTTGCCAATAAAAATTTGGTCAACGATGTTATAAAGGGCACCAATTAGTAATCCCATAACACATGGTATAGAAAATTTTAGCAGCAACTTTCCTATTGGCTGCTCTCCAAGTTGTTTTGTTTCTTCCATAATTTCCTCCTAAAAAATAAAACCACAAATAGTTTAGCTAAACATTCGAAAATGTCTTATAGCTAAACTATTTGCGGTAGTTTGTAGAAACACTCACCCCATTGTGAGCTTATATAAGATCATAATTAGTATGGTTTTATGACTATACCATATTTAAGTCAAATTGTCAATAATTTTCTTAAATAAACAAAAAAGAATAATTGATAGCTTCTATTTTCCTGCTCTGCTATCAATTTCAACTAATTGGAAGCGATATTTTTGCTTGCAGTCGGGATATTTTTCTTTATCAACTTCACTCAAAAACATAGATTTAGGGCGTATCCAAAGTCCACCATCACCATAAAGCTTGCGATAAATTACACAAACCTCACCTGTTTCAGAATTTTTTGCCTCATCCTCCACTAAATAATAATCACCTTTAAAATGCCTATAAACATGATGAATTTTCAATTCCTGCATAAACACTCTCCTAATTTTCACAATAATATTTTAGTTAATATTATAGCATACTTATTATCTTATACAACAAATTTTTAATTCATTTTCAGACTAAACTATTTAATTTTACATTTTTAGTACTAAAGTACCTTAGTACTAAAATACTAAAAATAGAATTT
>SAMEA104404100__coassemble_491_pt1 | contig 43237 bp, 44 predicted proteins | sample SAMEA104404100__metabat2_low_PE_056 | metagenome-assembled genome bin SAMEA104404100 (sample SAMEA104404100) | Balaenoptera acutorostrata
GTTAATTTTGTCGGTCTTGTAACTGGCATAACAATATTTATTATGGCACTTTTTATGCTGATTAAGGTAGTGCTGAAAAAGGATGAAGAATAATTAAATTAGGAGTGTAGAAAATGGGAGATAGCAAATGGTGGCTTAATATAGCTATTATGAATTTGGTTTTGGCGCTTATATTCTGCTTTATTTATGGATATAAGATTTTCTTTTTAAATGACAGAAGTATGTTTGCTTTAAGAATTATTATAATTATTGCGTTTTGGCTTATGTCTATTTTTAGCTTTAATAAGCATATTAAGCTAAAGGAATCTGGGAAATAATATCTTTTGCGGAGGAAAACAAAATGAACGCATACGCAGAAAAAACTATAGAAAAAATAAGAAAAAAATATCCCTATGAGCCGGAATTTATACAAACAGTAGAAGAAGTATTGACTACAATTTCTCCTGTTATTGATGCTCACCCCGAATATGAAAAAGAAGATTTATTAGGCAGAATGACTGAGCCTGAAAGAATGATAACTTTCCGTGTTTCTTGGGTGGATGATAAGGGACAGGCTCATGTAAACACAGGCTATCGCTGTCAGTTTAACGGAGCTATAGGCCCTTACAAGGGCGGAATAAGATTTGCCCCCAATGTATACTCAGGTATAATTAAGTTTTTAGGCTTTGAACAGACCTTTAAAAACTCTCTCACAGGTCTTCCTATGGGTGGAGGAAAGGGTGGCTCTGACTTTGACCCTAAGGGAAAAAGTGATGCGGAAATTATGAGATTTTGTCAAGCTTTTATCACAGAGCTCTATCGTCATATAGGCCCTGATGTGGATATACCCGCCGGAGATATAGGAGTTGGTGGCAGAGAAGTCAGCTATATGTACGGACAGTACCGCAGAATAAAAGGAGCCTTTGAAAATGGTGCATTTACAGGCAAGGGGCTTAGCTTTGGTGGTTCATTAATTCGCCCAGAGGCTACAGGCTATGGAGCAGTTTACTACTTAAATGAAGTATTATCTCACGAAAAGGATTCAATTAAAGGTAAGACAGCTATTTTATCAGGCTATGGAAATGTAACCTGGGGAGCAGTTTCAAAGCTTAATGAGCTTGGTGCAAGGGTGATAACTATTTCTGGACATGATGGCTATGTATATGACCCTGATGGTATATCAGGGGATGAAAAGCTTAATTTCCTTTTAGAAATGAGAAAGTCAAATCGCCACAGAGTAAAGGACTATGCTGAAAAATTCGGCTGTAAATTCTATGAGGGAGAAAAGCCGTGGTCTGTTAAAGCAGATATAGCTATGCCCTGTGCTACTCAAAACGAGGTCGACCTTGAAGATGTAAAGAAAATAACTGCAAATGGTGTTAAATATTATATGGAGGTTGCCAATATGCCTACCACCAAGGATGCTTTTGACTATATTATCAGGCAGGACATTATTGTAGGCCCGGCAAAAGCAGTAAATGCAGGTGGGGTTGCTGTTTCAGGCCTTGAAATGTGCCAAAATTCTATGAGATATGCCTGGACAGCAGAGGAGGTTGACGAAAAACTAAAGCAAATTATGAAAAACATTCACGCTAATAGTGTTGCAGCTGCGGAAAAATATGGTTTAGGATATAATTTAGCAGCAGGTGCTAACATAGCAGGCTTTGAAAAAGTTGCTGATGCTATGATGGCTCAAGGCATAATTTAACGGGTAGCACCCGCTGGCAATACGCGTATTAAAGTGATACAAAATTAAAAATTCAACTTTTTGGTTTTTAGTTTTAGCAAAGCTAAATTACATAGACTAAGGTCGAGAGCAGACATTGTAAATAAGGACGATATGCCCACGGGTATAATTAGGAAATTAAAGTTAAAATGAATTAGGGTATTGTGTAATACCTCCGCTATTGCCACTACTAAAGAAGAATTATAAATCCAGATTATACATATGAAAAAATAAATTAAAAAGAAAAAGAGATGGTATTATGAAAAAGATGTTTAAAATTTCAGCAGGATATTTAACCTTTGCATTAATAGCGGGAGTATTTTTTCGTGAAAGCACTAAATTTATGAATTTCACATTTGATACAGCATTAGCAAAGGTTCATCCCCATGCTTTATTGTTAGGAGCAGCTTTATTTGCATTACTGCCTATATTTATGAAGATTTTTGAAATTCACAAGGAAAAAAGCTTTGGGAAATTTATGATTTTTTATAACTTAGGTCTTGCTATCACACTTATTATGATGACAACAAGAGGTATTACACAAGTTTTTGGAATGGAAATATCAAGTGGAATAAGCCATATGATAAGCGGTATTTCAGGTGTGGGGCATATTATTTTAACAGTAGGAATTATTTTCCTATACAGAGCAGCAATAAAATCTATCAAATAAGGTCGAGAGGCTCGACACCCTATTACGCGTTACGATATTACGCAGTATTTAAAATTCAACTTTCGCGGTTTTAGTTTTAGTGAAATAAAATTACACAAATTAAAGTCGCAATAAGATTAAAAAGTAAGCCGAAATAAAATTTCATATGTAATAAAAAATACCGTATCAGATGATTTCCTGATACGGTATTTTTGGATTTAATATAATTTATAACAAACTTAAAATAGTTAGACAGTTAACGAACGCTCTTAATTTCATCAATGCAAGTTCCGTCGCGGTACATAACTTTAGCTACAACCTTATCGCCTGTCTTGATTGGTTCAGCGATACCTGTAAGATCCTCAGCCATTTTCTTGAGGTCGTGAATATCAACGATTGGAAGACCGGCCTTAACAAGTCTTTCACGGAGCTCAGGTCTGTTAGGATTAACAGCAATACCCTTTTGAGTAACCAAAACATCGATTGTCTTACCAGGTGTAGAAACTGTGAGAACCTTGTCTACAACGATAGAAAGTCTTGCTCTGGAAAGAGGAGCTACTATCATTGCAAGCTTAGCACCAGCAGCTGTATCACTGTGTCCGCCGCTGCCGCCCATAATGTATCCGTTAGAATCAGTATGTACATTTACATTAAAGTCTGTGTCGATTTGTGTAGCACCGAGGATAACAACATCAAGGCTATCTACACAGGAGCTCTTGTAGAAGTTACTTGCATATCTTTGTGCAGAAACCTCCATATGCTTTGGATTTGTTCTTATAGATTCAATAGCACCAAGGTCAAAACATTGAACATCCATCAAAGCCTCAAAGCAGCCTTCGTTAAGCATATCAACGAGGTAGCTTGTAATACCACCCAAAGCGTAGCTACCCTTAATGCCTTTTTCAAGCATAATTTCCTTTAGGAACTTAGCAGCAGCCAAGGATGCGCCGCCTGCACCAGTTTGGAATGAGAAACCATCCTTAAGAAGTCCTGAATGTTCGATAACTTTAGCAGCATATCTTGCAATCATAAGTCCTGTTGGGTCTCTTGTAATTTTTGTTGTACCAGAAACGATACCTGATGGATCCCCGATTTTATCAACCTTAACAACATAATCAACATAGGTTTCTTCAATAGAGTAGTCAACTAATGGGTAGGAAACAAGGTTATCTGTAATAACTACAACCTTTTTAGCAGCCATAGCATCAGGGAAAGCATATCCAATAGAGCCACAAGCTGATGGGCCGTATTTGCCAGAGCAGTTACCCATAGGGTCAGCAGTAGGAGCAGCAACAAATGCTACATCAATAGGAGATTCACCGCTCAAAATAGCGTCAGGACGACCGCCGTGGCTTCTGAAGATAACTGGTTTTTCCATAATACCCTCGGAAATAGCCTTGCCCACGCTACCGCTCATATAGTCTGTTTCAATTTCTGTAACAACACCATTTTTGATGTGGTCGATAAGTGGCTTATGACATTCAAAAATAGAGCTTACATTGAGCTTTAAATTCTTAATACCAAGCTCTGCAACAGCTTCCATAACCATATTGAGAACATAGTCTCCATTTCTGAGGTGGTGGTGGAAAGAAAGTGTCATACCATCCTTAACACCTGCTGCAATAACAGCCTCCTTAACGGAAGCAATAAGTTTATTCTCTCTCATTAGTTTGCACCTCCGTTAATAGCTTTATCCATTTCGAGTACCTGTCTTGCTCTTGAAACGATAGGAGCATCAATCATCTTACCATGGAGGGAAATAACACCTCTGCCTTGAGCCTTAGCAGTTTCGATAGCTTCAAATACCTCGTGAGCATAAGCAACCTCAGCCTCTGTTGGACTAAATACTCTGTTGATGTCATGAACATGACGAGGAGAAATAGCAGCCTTACCACTAAATCCAAGGCTCTTAGCAAATTGAGCGTCCTTGATAAGACCTTCGTCATCGTCAACATCTGTGAAAGGTGTGTCATATACTTCGATACCAGCAGCTCTTGCAGCTGTAACCATTCTGCATCTGCTGTAGAAAATTTCAGTACCTTCCTTAGTTCTTACACAGTGAAGGTCAGCTGTAAGGTCTTCACCGCCCAGGAACATTGCTGTAACTCTTTCGGAGGCTGTAGCAATTTGGTAAGCATTTTCAATACCGAGAGTTGTTTCAATAAGTGGAATAAGCTTAACTGTGTTCTTTTCCATACCGCATCTTTCTTCGATTTCAGTGATGTAAGCATCAACCTCACGAATATAATCAGCACCAGAAACCTTAGTAGGCATAATCATAGAAGGCTTAAGTGGTATGATTTCATCAAGGTCCTTCTTCCAATAATCTGTGTCCAAGGGGTTAATTCTTACAATAACCTCACTATTATGATAGTTAAGATACTTAATAGCATTTCTTACAAGAATACGGGCAGCATCCTTTTCAGCTGGGGAAACAGCATCCTCAAGGTCAAGGATAATGCTGTCAGAGCCCAAGGTATCACCGTTTAAAAGCATAGCTGGGCTATTACCCGGCAAAAATAACATAGTTCTTCTCATTTATTTCACCTCATTTGCTGCTCTTTTAAGAGCTGTTTCAACTCTGGCACGAATTGTGCAGTCAACAGCACCTCTGTCGTTTACGCGAACAAGGGCATTATCCACATTAAAGGAATTAAGCACATCCTTTATTGTATTTTCGATTTGTTTGCCGAACTGATTAAATACTATTGACTGAATTTCTACTTCAACACCTTTTTGGCATGGTTCGATTTCAACAAAAATATCGTTGGATTCCATAGTACCGGAAACAGCCTTAGATTTAATAATCATTTCTTTGCACATCCTTTCAATTTATAAAGGCGAAAAATTATTCGCCGAATTACACATCTATTATACACCCGAATAATAAAAAATGGAAGTCTTTTGTAGTAAAAACTTCAATAAATATACTGTTCATTTATAGTTATTTTTGCCAATTCACCCTGTATTATGTTATTTTTTGTTAATTTATGTTGTAATTACTACAAAAATTTAGTCTAATTTTAAAATTTTTAATTTCTAAATCATTGCAATTTTAGCTTTAACTTTATATAATTATATGTATATCATAGAAAGGGGCATTATTATGGATAATCCAAATTTGGAGAAATTAAAAAGAAAAGCGGCAAATCTGCCTCTTTCTCCCGGAGTTTATCTTATGAAAAATTCGGCTGGGACAATTATATATATAGGCAAGGCAAAGCATCTAAAAAACAGGGTATCCAGCTATTTTCGCAGCGTGGAAAAGCATCTTCCAAAGGTATATAAAATGATTTCAAATGTGGAGGATTTTGATTATATTGTAACTGACAGCGAATTTGAATGTCTTATACTTGAGGCTAGTTTAATTAAGCAAAATCAGCCCCGCTATAATATTCTCTTAAAGGATGACAAGGGATATTCCTATATTAAAATAAGCAGCGGCGACTATCCGAGAATAACAGATGAAAAGGCTATGCTAAAGGATGGCGGAGATTATATAGGACCATATAATTCATCCTATACAGTAAAGCAGACTGTGGAACAGGTAAATAAAATATTTAAACTACCCACCTGCAATAAAAAGCTGGAGTATGGAAAAATTATAGGCAGACCCTGTCTTAATTATCATATTAAGCAGTGCAGGGGCTATTGTATGGGAAAAATTTCTTCCGAGGAATATTCGGAAATAATAAATCAAGCGAGAGAATTTATAAAGGACGGCGGAGTATCAGCTGTAAAAATTTTTGAGAAAAAAATGTACGAGGCCTCAGAAAATCTATTATTTGAAAAGGCAGCTGAATATCGTGATAAAATTACAGCTATACAAAAAATTAAGGAAAAACAAAATGTAGTGGGAGTTTCAGGAGAAAGTCAAGATGTAATCGGATTTGTAAAATCAGCCGAAAATACCTGTGCTACTATTATAAAGTTTAGAGAGGGTAAGCTTACTGACAAAAATGATTTTTTAATTGGAGAAACTGATGATTTACAAACAGCTCGATACGAGTTTTTGCTAAGATATTACAGCGAAAAAAATGAAATTCCTAAAATTATCACAGTTGACGGAGAATTTGAGGACGCAGAAATGGTGGAAGATTATCTTTCAGACTTAGCAGGAAAAAAGGTCAGCATAGTTATTCCTCAGCGAGGGGAAAAGGTAAAGCTCATAGAAATGGCTCTTACAAATGGAGCGGAAAAATTATCTCAGGTTTATAGAAAAACAGGCAGAGAGATAAAAACGCTGGATATGCTGGGAAAAATGCTGGGACTTAAAACACCACCCAGATATATTGAAGCCTATGATATTTCAAATTTCGGCGACCAGGTTATAGTAGCGGGTATGGTGGTATATTTAGACGGAAAACCCTTTAAGGCAGCCTATAAAAAATTTAATATAAAAACTATCTCAGAGCGAAATGACTATGGCTCTATGAGAGAGGTTATCAGAAGAAGACTTGAGGAATACATAGCTAATAAAGATAAGGGTGTTGGTTTTGGCAGACTTCCTGATTTAATTTTACTTGATGGCGGCGAGGGACATGTAAATGCTGTTAAGCCAATTATAGATGAATTTAATTTGGATATACCAGTATTTGGTATGGTTAAGGATAATAAGCACAGAACCAGAGCTATTTCATCGGATGGCGGTGAAATTTCTATTTCAGCAAAGCAGGAGGTTTATGCCTTTGTAACAGGGGTACAGGATGAGGTGCATAGATTTTCTATAGGCTATTCCAGAAGTAAACATAGAAAGGAATCAATATCTTCGGAGCTGCTTAAAATAGATGGTGTGGGCGAAAAAAGAGCAGCTGCACTTATGAAATATTTTAAAACTATGAAGGCACTTAAGGGAGCCACAGCGGAGGAAATAAGCAAGGTTGACGGAATATCCATATCACAGGCAGAAAAAATAGAGGGTTATTTTAGGAGTAATTCGTAAAATTAATGAAATATGGGATTAACTATTGACTTTTTAAATAAAATATAACATACTAAATATGTATGAGTGTTTATAAGAGGAAATATATAAATGGATTGGAGCAGAATATGAGAGTAATTACAGGAAAAGTTAGGGGAAGAAAGCTTGTTTCTCCTGAAGGATATGATGTAAGACCTACAGCAGAGGTTACAAAGGAATCTGTTTTCAGCATACTTAATTTTGAGCTGGAGGATAAGGTATTTTTGGATTTGTTTTCAGGCTCTGGCCAAATGGGAATAGAAGCTTTAAGCCGTGGAGCTAAAAAGGCTGTGTTTGTGGATAACTCCAGAATGGCTCAAAGAGTTATTATGGAAAATCTTAATATAACAAAGCTTATGCCACAGGCAAAAGTAGTTTTTATGGATTTTAAAGCGTTTTTGTCTGTAAATAAGGAAACCTTCGATATAGCATTTTTAGACCCACCATACAGTCAAAATATACCTGCGGAAGCATTGCCTCTTTTAGCTAAGCAAATGAGCGAAAACGGCGTGATAGTCTGTGAAACCGATAAGAGAGAGGATTTGCCAGAAAGAGCGGGGGACTTTTCAATATATAGAGTTTATAAATACGGCAGAGCAAAGGTTACAGTTTACCGCAGAAATTCGGAGGAAGAATAAATGAAAACAGCAGTTTGCCCTGGAAGCTTTGACCCCATTACCTTAGGGCATTTAGATATAATTAAAAGAGCATCCACTCTTTTTGATAGGGTTATAGTTTTAGTGGTGATAAATCCCAATAAGAACCCAGCCTTTACCGCACAGGAAAGAGTGGAAATGATAAAAAAAGCGGTAAAGGGAATAGCTAATGTAACAGTAGACAGCTATGAGGGACTGCTTATTGATTATGTAAGACAGGTGGGAGCAGTTGCCATTGTAAAGGGACTTCGTGCTATGTCGGACTTTGAATACGAATTTCAGATGGCACTTACCAATAAAAAATTTATGCCCTATGCAGAAACAGTATTTTTAACAACAGGACTTCAAAATATGTATCTAAGCTCCAGCTTGGTTAAACAGGTGGCACAATTCAAAGGGGATATTTCTGATTTTGTTCCCCGCGTTTTGTACGATGAAATTGTGGATAGGCTTATGCCGAAATCAGATAAAGGAGATAATGATTAATTATGGAAAGTAATAATATGAAAAATATAGAAGAAATTCTAAATAAAATCGATGATTTAATCGATAATTCCTCCAGACTTTTTAATAAGGGCATTGTGGATACAGACCTTTTGAGAGATTATATAGATGATATAAGAGTTAATATGCCTGACCAAATAAGAAAGGCACAGAACATATCGGAAAAGGAAGCAGAAATTATCAACAGAGCTAAGAAAGAATCTGAGGCTATAATTAAAAAAGCAGAGGATAGAGCCAGAGTTCTTATTACAAATGAAGAGGTAGTTAAAAAGGCACAGGCAAAAGCAAATGAAATTATTAACAATGCTCAAATGAAGCAAAAGGAAATTAAAAAGGCTACCAATGAATATGCTGATATGACTTTAAAAAGAGCTGAGGAGGCTTTGGCAAAATCATTAAACGATGTAAAAAGCACCAGAAACGGAATTCAGCAAATGCAAAGAAAATTCGGTGTGGCTCTTCCATCCCACCAGGAATCAGAAAATTAGTGAAAACATAGCGACAAGCGAGGATAGCTTGTCGCTTTTACGATAATAGGAAGTATTTATATTAAAGAAGATTACAAAGGGGTTTGATTTGAATATGCCGAAAAACAAAACACAGGAATACGGAAATGAAAGTATATCCTCATTAAAGGGTTCTGACAGAGTTAGAAAACGCCCTGCGGTTATTTTTGGTTCGGATGGCCTTGAGGGCTGTGAACATTCAGTATTTGAAATACTTTCAAATGCAATTGATGAAGCCAGAGAGGGCTATGGCAAGGAGATTATAGTAAGCCGCTTTGCAGACGGCTCCATAGAAATAGAGGATAAGGGCCGTGGCATTCCTGTTGACTATAATAACAGGGAAGAATGCTATAACTGGGAGCTTGTTTTCTGTGAGCTATATGCGGGAGGAAAATATAAAAATAACGAGGGCGAAAACTATGAATTTGCTCTTGGCTTAAATGGACTTGGACTTTGCGCCACACAGTATGCCTCTGAATATATGGAGGTTGAAATTTATCGTGATGGCTTTAGATATACGCTTAATTTCCAAAAGGGTGAAAATGTAGGGGGACTTCATTTTGAGGAAACTAACAGAAAGCAAACAGGTACAAGAATAAAATGGCGTCCTGATTTAGATGTATTTACCGAAACAGATATTCCTGTGGATTTTTTTGCTGACATTATGAAAAGACAGGCTGTGGTAAACGAGGGCATTAAATTTATTTTTAAATACGAAACCGAAAATGGATTTAAAACCGAGGAATATATTTATGAAAATGGTATACAGGATTATGTGAAGGAAATAGCAGGAGAGGAAACCCTTAGCAATATTCAGTATTTTGAGGATGAGGGAAGAGGCAGGGATAGAGAAGATATGCCTGATTACAAGGTTAAGCTTTCTGTGGCGTTTGCCTTTTCCAATAAGGTTAAGGATATTCAGTATTATCATAACTCCAGCTTTCTTGAATATGGCGGTTCCCCCGAAAAAGCTGTAAAAAACGCTTTTGTATATCAAATTGACGCTTATATTAAACAACAAAATAAATATTTAAAGAACGAAAGCCGTATAACCTATAATGATGTGGAGGATTGTCTTGTTTTAGTATCATCCTCATTTTCCACCCAAACCTCCTATGAAAATCAGACTAAAAAGGCTATCAGAAATAAATTCATACAGGATTTTATGTCTGATTTTCTAAAGCATAATTTGGAAATTTACTTTATCGAAAATCCCGATGAGGCTCAAAGAATTTGTGAGCAGGTTTTAGTAAATAAGAGAAGTCGTGAAAGTGCGGAAAAAACCCGTCAGAACATCAAAAAGAAATTAGCGGGAAATATAGATATGTCAAATCGTGTGCAGAAATTCGTGGATTGCCGCACTAAAGACACCGATAAGCGAGAAATTTACATCGTAGAGGGTGATTCCGCTTTAGGTGCTTGTAAACTGGGTAGAGATTCTGAATTTCAGGCAATTATCCCCGTAAGAGGTAAAATCCTAAACTGTCTTAAGGCTGATTATGATAAAATCTTTAAAAATGATATTATAACAGATATTATAAAGGTATTAGGCTGTGGAGTTGAGGTTAAATCAAAAGCTAATAAGGAGCTTTCTACCTTTGACATAGATAATTTACGCTGGAATAAAATTATTATCTGTACCGATGCTGATGTGGACGGCTTTCAGATAAGAACTCTAATTTTAACAATGCTTTACTGCTTAACACCTACACTTATAGAAAAGGGCTATGTATATATTGCAGAATCTCCGCTTTTTGAAATAACCAGCGGTGATAAAACCTATTTTGCTTATAACGAGCAGGAAAAACAGGATATTTTAAATAAGCTTGGCAAAGCTAAATTTACCATACAGCGTTCTAAAGGTCTTGGCGAAAATGAGCCTGATATGATGTGGATGACAACTATGAATCCTGATAGCCGCAGACTTATCAAAGTTCTTCCAGATAATGCCAACGAAACTAAGGAAATGTTTGAGCTGCTTTTAGGTGATAATTTAGTGGGAAGAAAAGAACATATAGCAAATTTTGGATATATGTATCTTGATAATGCGGATATTTCATAAGGAGGGGATAAAATGGCTAAGAAAAAAGAAAAAAGCACTTCTAAAAATATAAACACCAACGCATATATTGAAAATGCAGGGGTGGTAATGGATGAAGAAATAACTGAAACTCTGGAAAAAAACTATATGCCCTATGCTATGAGTGTTATTATTTCCCGTGCTATCCCCGAAATTGACGGCTTTAAGCCCTCCCAAAGAAAGTTACTCTATACGATGTATAAAATGGGACTTTTAACCGGGAATAAAACTAAATCCGCCAATGTGGTGGGACAGACTATGAAGCTAAATCCCCACGGAGATTTGACAATTTATGATACTTTGGTAAGACTTTCCCGAGGAAATGAAGCACTTTTGCATCCCTATATTGACTCAAAGGGAAATTTTGGTAAAAGCTATTCAAGAGATATGGCTTATGCCGCCTCCCGTTATACTGAGGTAAAATTAGCTGATATTTGCAGTGAGGTTTTTAAGGATATAGACAAGGATACAGTAGATTTTGTGGATAACTACGATAATACTATGAAAGAACCCACACTTTTGCCTGTTACCTATCCATCGGTGCTAATTACCTCCACAAGTGGTATTGCAGTAGCTATGGCAAGCTCAATTTGCCCTTTTAATCTTCAAGAGATTTGCGAAACTACTATTGAGCTTATTAAAAACCCTGACCACGATATTATGTCAACCCTAAAGGCTCCTGATTTTCCACAGGGCGGATATATTATCTATGACGAAGAAAAGTTTAGGGCTATTTGTGAAACAGGTCGAGGAAGTATAAAGGTAAGAAGTCGCTATACTTATGATAAGGACAATAACTGCATTGAAATTACCGAGATTCCCCCCACAACCACAGTAGAGGTTATAATTGATAAGATAATTGAAAATGTAAAAAGTGGTAGAATTAAGGAAATAAGTGATGTAAGAGATGAAACCGACCTAAAAGGCCTTAAAATCACTATTGATTTAAAGCGTAATGCAGACCACGAAAAGCTAATGCAAAGGCTCTTTAAAATGACCACATTAGAGGATAGTTTTGCGTGTAATTTCAATGTACTTATAGGCGGTATGCCAAAGGTTATGGGCATTCGAGAAATTTTGACAGAATGGGTGGCCTTCCGTAAGGAATGTGTAAAAAGAGGAATTTTCTTTGAACTTAATAAGAAAAAAGAAAAGCTTCATCTTTTAAAGGGTCTTGAGAAAATCCTTTTGGATATAGACAAGGCAATTAAAATCGTAAGAGAAACAAAGGAAGAAAAAGAAGTTGTTCCAAACCTTATGATTGGCTTTATGATTGATGAAGTTCAGGCAGAATATGTGGCTGAAATAAAGCTTCGTAACCTAAATGAAGAATATATCCTAAAAAGAACAGCTGAAATTAAACAGCTGGAAGCTGATATTGCTGATATGGAGGATATTCTAAAAAGCGAAAAACGCATTAAGACCATTATTATAAACGGACTTAAAAATGTAATTAAAAGGTTTTCACAGCCAAGACGCAGTATGCTGGTTTATGTGGATAGTGAGGAGGAAAACTCAATTTTAGAGGAGATTCCCGATTATCCTGTAAATCTCTTCTTCTCTAAGGAGGGTTATTTTAAGAAAATTACGCCACAGTCCCTCCGTATGAGCAGCGAACAGAAGTTAAAGCAGGGGGACGAGGTTATTCAGCATATTGAGGCTCAAAACGCTGATGAAATTCTGTTTTTTACAAATAAATGTCAGGTTTATAAAACCTCTGCTGCTGAATTTGAGGATACAAAGGCCAGTGTACTTGGTGATTACATCCCAGCACTTTTGGAAATGGATGAGGGTGAAATGCCTATTTATATGGCAAATACCTCAGATTATAAGGGCTTTGTATTATTTATGTTTGAAAACGGAAAGGCTGCTAAAATTGACCTTGCTGCCTATGAAACTAAAACTAAGCGAAAGAAACTCCTAAAGGCCTATTCTGATAAATCTCCGCTGGTTTCCATTACAAAAATGAATGAGGATGGAGAAATAATTGTACAAACAGACACGGGCCGAACTATAATTTTTGATACAGTTCTACTTGAAACTAAGTCAACTAAAAATTCCATAGGAGTTAAGGTGCTCAGCGTTAAGAAAAATGCAAAAATTGTTTCTGCTGATAAATTCACAGAGGGAATAATAGAAAAATCCGACAGATACCGTATAAAAGATTTGCCGTCAGCAGGTCTTATTGCTAAATAAATAAAAGCTGATTTATCGTTTTTTGATAAATCAGCTTTTTACTTAAATTAAAATAATTCCCGCAGACATTCTGCCTGTTATCCCATTTTCCTTGCGATAGGAATAGAATAAATCGGTATTGCAGGAGGTACAATAGGGTGAAATTTCCACCCTATTAATGCCCATATCATTAAATTGTCTTAGGTTAATGCCTTTTAAATCAAGCATATACTTGCCATTTGCCTTTTTTACAGCATAATCATCTATATATGAGTAGTTCTCCTTAAATTTAAAATAAACCTCGTCTCCCACTTCAAAGCAGCATTTTGAAATTCCTGGGGAAATAGCGGAAACGGTGGTGGTTATATCGGCACCTAACTCATCACGCATTTTAGTAAAGGTTTTTTCTGCGATATTTCCCAAGGTACCCTTCCAACCAGCGTGGGCAAGACCTATAACCTGATTTTTATAGTCATAGAGATAAACCGCTAAGCAATCCGCATGGCAGGTGGTGAGAAGAATATTTTTATCCTTAGTGCAAAGTCCGTCAAATTCTCCCACAAAATTTATTTTATCACTTAAATTATTTTTATCAATAACAGCTATGTCAGTTTTATGCACCTGTGTAGGTACAATTTCTGTGATATTCGGGATATTAAGTGCAGATTTTACAATTTCACGATTTTTAGTAACATAATTATCATTGGTATTATAGCCCATATTAAGGGAGGCAAAGGGTGATGGGCTTACACCGCCTTTTCTATCGGTAAAATAGGCTTTTATACCGCTGTATTCAGTTAAAAAATTTATAAACATAAGCTTCTCCTGTTTTTATTTATTTTTAAAATTATAGCATTATATCGTATTTTTTTCAATCTGATTATTTTAGGATATATTGCCAATAATAATGGCATAGAATTATATAAATAGATTGAGGAGGAAAATATGAAAAATATATTTAAACCTAAATTAGAGGAAAAGGATGAATTAAAAGAGCTGACAAAAATATTATATGAAGTGAAAAAAGACATAGATGAGGCATATAAAATGTTTGAAATGACAAATGATGATTTTTTAGTTGACGCTTATATTTATCAAATAAATTCATTAAATGCAAGATATAATTATATTTTAAATGAAATAAAAAATAAGGAAAATGAAAAATATATTATCACAGAGGGACGGGTTTAGACTGAAAATTATATTAATTAGTTTAATTATAGCAGTTTTTATTTTTATAAGCTCTGGGGATTTTTTAGGTAGCCTTGGATTTACTTTTATAAGCGGAGCAATATGCCTTTTTTTAATCCTTATTTTTGCTCCTCATAGGTTTATATCTGAAATAATTTCTCCAATTTTTGTAGTAGAAGGTCTTGCCTTTGGAATACCGGGTATTTTAAGTATGCTTATTTTAATTTTATTAGATGTTATATAAACCTAATTTGAAACAGATTTAAAAGAATTTTTATACAGTATTAATATTATTTTCAGGATTTTGAAATAAATCCTTATTTTTGCTTGACTTTAATGTCAAAAATGTTGTATCATAAATAAAAAAGATAAGGGAGTAGCGACAGGTTTACTGTGATTAAGTCAACAATCTCGAATAAAAATTCTGGCTTAATCTTAATTGGTGAGACTTATATTCCTAAGGTAAAAAGGAATATAGTCTTATTTTTTTGCTTTAAAATTAGAAAAAAGAAAGGATTTTTCAAGATGACATTGGTTATTATTCTTTACTTAATCTTGGCTGCAGCGGTGGTTCTGCTATCCATTAAGCTGTCTTTTTATGTGGATTTATTGGATAAAAAAACCGACATTTCCGGAGCATTTATAGGAGGAGTAATTTTAGCGGCGGTAACATCTCTGCCAGAGCTTTTCACAAGTATTTCCGCAACAGTTTTCCTGGATGAACCAAACTTAGTTATGGGTAATATTTTAGGCAGTAACATTTTTAATCTGACCGCTATGGCAGGAATACTTATTTTCTTTGTGAAAACCTTTAAGGACGGAAAAATAGGACGCAGCCATAGAACTACAATTCTATGTAATTTATCGGTTTATTTACTGCTGACAATCAGTTTCCTTCTAAATTTTGACCCACATATTTTCACAGTTAGTGTGTTCTCATTAGCAATTTTTGTAGTATATTTTATCAGCCTTAAAACTATGTCAAATGATGAGGGACTTCCTGATATTGATGAACCCCTTAACTCTGACTTAACAATTCCACAAATCAGCGTAAGATTTATTATTTGCTCTGTTTTGCTTATAGCTTCAAGTATTTTAGTTACCTATGTAACAGATATTATTGCTGAAGAATTTAATTTGGGGGCTACCTTTGCGGGAGCATTGCTTCTTGGAATTGCGACTTCACTTCCTGAACTTGCTTCATCTATAAACCTTGCTAAAATCGGCAATTTTAACGCTTTGGTAGGTAATATGCTGGGAAGTAATATCTTTAATTTCTGTATTTTAGGTATAGCAGATATTCTTTATGTAAAGCATACAATTTATGATTACTCAGGACAGAATGTTCCTCTTATGCTTTTGGGTTTCCTAGCTCATATAGCTACACTTTTTGTAATTTTCAAAAAGACCTCTATGTATCAAAAGCGCAACACAAGGAGCGCCGTATACATTATTCCTTTTGCAGTAGTAATACTTTGCTATCTTACATTCATTACCCTTAATGTAGCCTAAAAATAAAAGCTCAGCTGCTAAAAACAGCTGAGCTTTGTTATTTAATTTTGTATTGGCCATAGGTGGGACTTGCATAAATTTCCTCGATTTTCCCCTCGTTAATAAGCTCGGTGATACATTTTATCTGCATTACCTTTGTAATTAAATCATTTGCAAAGTCAAATTCTATTATATCATTGCTTTCAATATATTTTTTTTCTAAAAGAATTCTATAAAATTCTCTTGCCTCTCTTGTCATAAATATTTCCCTCTTTTAAAAAAGTGCAACTACATTTAAGTAATTGCACTTTAATTTATTATTAAATTTCGTCCCCATCATCATCAAAATGCTGAAGATCACAATCAAAATCAATAGTCATAAGAGATTTTTTAAGTTTTCTTTGTTTTTCCTTTGTGTTAAGAATAACATCAATTCCCATATCACATTCGCAGTCATTATTATGTGTGTAAGTAATCATAAATAGCACCCCTCTCAAAATTTATTATCATTATATACCCCTATTTATAATAATACAATAACATATTTAGAATTTTTAGCCTTTTAGAATAAAAAAGTGTTTTTTGACCAATTATAGTACATATATATTATGCAAAATCACAATGAAAAATCATAAATATAAATTATGCTATAAGAATATTCAGTTTTACGGATATTATAATTAAAATTTTAACATTATTTAAATTTGTTTTTGCAAAATTTACAAATATATATTTGCAAAATAGATAAATGAGTGATATAATATAAAAGTCAGATAAAATTAAGAATGAGTGGTGAACCAAATGGCTGAAACTAAAACAATCGCTGTGAACAGACAGGCAAGACATGAATATTTTGTAGAGGAAGCTTTTGAAGCAGGGATTGAGCTTTTTGGCACAGAGGTAAAATCCATTCGTCAGGGAAGTGTAAATTTAAAGGACGCTTGGTGCGACATTGAAAACGGAGAAATTTTTGTAAAGCAAATGCACATAAGCCCTTATGAAAAGGGAAATATATTTAATAAGGACCCTATAAGACCTAAAAAGCTTCTTATGCATAAAAAGGAAATATTAAAGCTTTTTAGTATGGTTAAGCAGCAAGGTCTTACAATAATTCCGCTGTCGCTTTATTTTAAAGGCTCAAGAGTAAAGGTACAGGTTGGCTTATGTCGTGGTAAAAAACTCCACGATAAGCGTGATGATATGGCTAAAAGAGATGCTAAACGCACCATTGACCGTGTCCTAAAAGAACGCAACAGATAAAAAAGCGAGTTCATCGCTTTTATATATGGGGGCGTAAAGGTTTCGACGGGGATGTTGAAGTGTGGGAAGCGAGCAGAGACGCACGATCTCTTTAAAATGTGCACTTTTTAAAATTAAACGCTAACGATAATTTAGCTTTTGCAGCGTAGTTTTCGCTGCCGTCTAACTAAATAGTACCACGGATTTAGATTAGGCGTCGATTAGTGGTGAACGATTTTACCGATTATCCTTGTAGGTATAATTGTATTAAAGGATACTGAAAAGGAGAGTCTGCTTGTTGACGCTCCTCGGAGGGAATGTTAAAAAATAAGCTGCGCTCGGAGATGCCTGCATGAATATGTTTTCGGACAGGGGTTCAATTCCCCTCGCCTCCACCAAAATTACATTTATTTATATAATGCTTTCATAGAATATTGTATATGTAATTTACTGAATAAGTCTAAGATTAGTCTTAGGCTTTTTTGCTGCAAAATAACTATAAGTAAAAATTTCATTTTTACTGACTGCCTTGATAATAATTGATGGCTAAGTGGTATATTCAAAATATATTTCTTTTAGATTTTTCATTATAGCAATAAAAGCTCTGAATTTTTATAAATTTGGAGCTTTTATGTTATTTTAGTTGCATTTTTATGAAATAAGGTGTATTATAAAAATGAAAATTTAATCAGCGGGAGCTTGAATTGACAGGCTGAGAGTAAGGTGTTTCCTTAGACCGTAAACCTGATATGGATAATGCCGTCGTAGGGATGATAAAACAAAATTTATGATTTTTCTATGCTCCGACATTGTCGGAGTTTTTTTATGCAAAAAGAGGTGATATTATGGTAAAAATTAATGGAGAAGCCTTGGAAAAAGACGGACAAGTCTTGGCAGAATTTTTAGCTAATTCAAAATACAACGGCAAAAGAATTGCTGTGGAAATAAACGGTGAAATCGTGCCTAAGTCCCATTACAGCGAAACAATTTTGCGAAATGGTGATATGGTGGAGATAGTAAGCTTTGTAGGAGGCGGTTAATATAATTCCCTCAAAAGAAGAAATAACAGGAGTACTGATAAAGCGTTATGGCAGGGAAGCCTTTGATAATTTTTCTATGGCTACTGTAGCTGTTTGCGGCTTAGGTGGTTTAGGCTCAAATATAGCTATTGCTTTGGCAAGAGCAGGAGTGGGTAGACTTATTTTAATTGATTTTGACAAGGTTGATATATCTAACCTAAATAGGCAGCAATATAAAGCCTCTCAAATCGGAATGTATAAAACAGAGGCATTAAGGGATAATTTATTAGAAATTTCACCCTATACAGAAATAGAAATACACACAGAAAAAATCACTGATGAAAACGGAAAGGCTTTGCTTTCTGCTGCGGATGTAATCTGCGAAGCCTTTGACAATGCAGAAAATAAAGCTATGTTAGTGGATATTTTTGCCGAATATATGCCACAAAAATATTTAGTAGCAGCTTCAGGTATGGCAGGGCTTAACTCTCCAAACGCCATAAAAACAAAAATGCTCACAAAGCATATTTATATTTGTGGTGATGGAGTAAGTGATGTTTCCCCTGAAAATTCCCTTTATTCCACAGGAGCTATGCTTTGTGCCGCTCATCAGGCTCAAACTGTTCTAAGAATTTTACTTAAGAAATTTGATTTATAAAGAAAGAAGGATATTACAATGAATAATGACAAGCTCATTTTAGGTGGACATGAATTTAATTCCAGATTTATTTTAGGCTCAGGAAAATACTCTCTTAATCTTATTGAAGCTGCAGTAAAGGATGCAGGTGCAGAAATTATCACTTTGGCAGTTCGCCGTACAAACACCAGCGAAGAAAATAATATTCTTGATTTTATTCCAAAGAATGTAACACTTTTGCCTAACACAAGTGGTGCAAGAAATGCCGAGGAGGCTGTTCGTATTGCAAGACTTGCAAAAGAATTAGGCTGTGGTGATTTTGTTAAAATAGAAATTATGAGAGATTCAAAATATCTTCTTCCAGATAACAGAGAAACAATAAGGGCAACAGAAATTCTGGCAAAAGAGGGCTTTGTAGTTCTTCCATATATGTATCCTGACCTTTACTCTGCAAGAGATTTAGTTAATGCAGGTGCTGCTGCTGTTATGCCTCTTGCCTCTCCAATAGGCTCTAATAAGGGTCTTGCTACAAAGGAGTTTTTACAGATTTTAATTGATGAAATAGATATTCCTGTTATAGTTGATGCAGGTATCGGAAAGCCATCTCAGGCTTGTGAGGCAATGGAAATGGGAGCTGCGGCTATTATGGCAAATACAGCTCTTGCCACAGCGGGGGATTTACCTCTTATGGCAAAGGCATTTAAGTCAGCTATTGAAGCTGGAAGAAATGCTTATCTTTCTGGATTAGGCAGAGTTTTAACAAGAGGTGCTGCGGCATCTGACCCACTTACAGGCTTTTTGAGAGATTAAGGAGGCTTTGAAAATGGAAAAAGAAAATCAGTTTTTAGTTGACTCTGAATTTTTGTCAAAGGCAGCCTTAGAAAAAAAGCATAGACTGGAAACAGATCCATCCTCCAGAACAAATCATATGGAATACTTCCCAGATATGGAGGTTATTGAATCAGATGTTTGCGAAAAAGTTATGAGCCAGGTTAATTCCTTTGATTACTCTAAATACACAGCTAAGGATGTAAAGGCAGCACTTGACCACGAAACCTGCTCCTTGGAGGATTTTAAAGCGCTTCTTTCACCAGCGGCAGAACCATTTCTTGAACTTATGGCACAAAGAGCTAGTGAGGAAACAGCTAAGCATTTTGGAAACACTGTGTATCTTTTCACACCTTTATACATAGCAAATTACTGTGATAACTACTGTGTTTACTGTGGCTTTAACTGCTATAACCATATCAATCGTATGAAGTTAAATATGGAGCAAATAGAGCATGAAATGAAAATTATCGCTGAAAGCGGTATGGAGGAAATTCTTATTTTAACAGGGGAAAGCCGTACCTATAGTGATGTTAAATATATAGGTGAGGCCTGTAAACTTGCAAGAAAATACTTTAAAATGGTGGGTATTGAAATATACCCTGTAAATACAGATGAATATAAGTATCTTCACGAATGTGGCGTGGACTATGTAACAGTTTTCCAGGAAACCTATGATGCTGATAAATACGAAACTCTGCATCTTATGGGACATAAGCGTGTTTGGCCCTATCGTTTTGACACTCAAGAAAGAGCACTTAGGGGCGGTATGAGGGGAGTAGCATTTTCTGCACTTTTAGGTCTTTCTGATTTTAGAAAAGACGCTCTTGCCAGTGCACTTCATCTTTATTATCTTCAAAGAAAATATCCACACGCAGAAATGTCCCTTTCATGTCCAAGACTTCGTCCTATTATAAACAATGATAAGATTAATCCTTTGGATGTGCGCGAAAAACAGCTTTGTCAAATTCTTTGTGCGTACAGAATTTTCCTCCCCTATGTAGGTATTACAGTTTCCTCCCGTGAAAGTGCTGACTTTAGAAATGGCATAGTAAAAATAGCTGCAACTAAAATTTCAGCAGGTGTTTCCACGGGCATTGGAGACCACGAAAGCAAGTACACAGGCAAGGAAACTGATGACGAACAGGGCGACGAACAATTTGAAATTGATGATAACAGAAGTCTTGATAAAATGTATGATGACATTGCTGATGAAGGTTTACAGCCTGTTTTAAATGATTATCTCTATGTTTAATTTAATTTGTATAACTAACCGAAATTTAGTAAAAGAAGATTTTCTTGAAAGAATTGAGAAAATAGTATCAGCAAGGCCTAAGGCTATAATTTTGCGAGAAAAGGATTTATCCCAGCAGGAATATGAAATTATAGCAAAAAAAGTGATAGAAATTTGCGAAAAATATGACACAGTCTGCATATTACATAGCTTTTATACTGTCGCATATAGGCTTGATTGTAGGGCAATTCATATGCCTCTTTTTATGCTTAGAGAAATGTCCGAGGCGGAAAGAAAAACATTTGATATATTAGGTGCGTCCTGTCATTCTGTTGAGGAGGCAAGGGAAGCTGAAAACTTAGGCTGTACATATATTACCGCAGGGCATATTTTTAAAACTGATTGCAAAAAGGGTTTACAGGAAAGAGGACTTGATTTTCTGCAAAGGGTTTGTGAAGCAGTTTCCATACCAGTTTATGCAATCGGAGGTATTGCTCCTGAAAATAGCAGCGATGTTATAAAATCAGGAGCAAAAGGTGGTTGTATTATGAGTACAGCTATGAAATGTGAAAATCCTTTGGAATATTTTGGTGAATTTAATAGGACAAGGAGATAGAAAATGAAATTTAATAAGAATATGCTAACTTTGTATGCAGTTACTGATAGACATTGGGTTGGAAAACAAAGCTTATTTGAGCAGGTTGAGGAAGCGTTAAGGGGTGGAGTTACTTTAGTACAGCTTAGAGAGAAGAATCTATCCGAGGATGAGTTTATAAAGGAAGCTGTAGAAATAAAGGAGCTTTGCCATAAATACAATGTTCCTCTTGTTATAAATGATAATGTAGATGTAGCTTTAAAGAGTAAGGCTGACGGAGTTCATGTGGGAATAGAGGATTCCCCTGTGTCTGAGATAAGAAAAAGGGTTCCCTCTGATTTTATAATCGGAGCTACTGCTAAAACTGTAGCTCAGGCAAAACTTGCTGAAGTGTCTGGAGCAGACTATCTTGGAGTAGGAGCTATTTTCCCCTCACCTACAAAAACTACTGCTATTCGCATAACAAATGAACAGCTTAAGGAAATTTGTGGCTCTGTGGAAATTCCAGCTGTGGCTATTGGCGGGATTTCTTTAGATAATATAGATAAAATTATCCATAAGACTGTGGAGGGAGTGGCGGTGGTATCTGCCATTTTTGGAGCAGAGGATATTTATAAGGCTGCAAAGGAATTAAAGGAAAGAGTTAAGAATATAATTTAAGACAAAAATCCTGGTAATCAGGATTTAAAAAGCGGTAGATTGGGGGCACCACCTTATGCCGCTATATAAAAATAATGCAAAAGGAGAATAAAAATTATGAGAACAGCATTATCAATCGCTGGAAGTGATTCCAGCGGAGGCGCCGGTATTCAAGCAGATTTAAAAACAATGACAATGAATGGTGTTTTTGCTATGAGTGCAATTACCGCTCTGACAGCCCAAAACACAACCGGCGTAAAATCAATTATGGAAGTAAGTCCAGAGTTTTTAAAGGACCAAATCGATATGGTATTCGAGGATATTCGCCCCGATAGTGTAAAGATTGGTATGGTATCCTCTTCAAAGCTAATTGAAGTCATTGCAGAAAGACTTCAATTCTACAAGGCAGAAAACATAGTAGTGGACCCTGTAATGGTGGCTACCAGCGGCTCAAGACTTTTGCAGGAGGAGGCTATTTCCACCTTGGTAAAATGTCTTCTGCCCTTGGCAGCAGTTGTTACACCTAATATCCCAGAGGCTGAAATTCTTTCAGATATGAAGATAACAAGCAGGGAGGATATGACTAAGGCAGCACAAAAAATCGGTGATACATATAATTGTGCAGTGCTTTTAAAGGGCGGACACAGTATAAATGATGCTAATGACTTACTTTATTCTGATGGAAAATACCGCTGGTTTGAGGGAAAACGAATTGATAACCCTAATACCCATGGCACAGGCTGTACACTTTCCAGCGCAATTTCAGCTAATCTTGCAAAGGGTTTTGATTTGGAAGACTCTGTACAAAGAGCAAAGGATTATATTTCCTCAGCATTAGCTGCAATGCTTAACTTAGGTAAGGGTTCAGGACCTATGATGCATAACTTTGATTTAGGCGGTAAATTCGCTCAGGAGGCAAAATAGTATGACAGAAAAACGCACTTCGGTTTTTGAAAACGGATTAATTTGGTTTGGCGCAGGAGTTTCATTGGCTGAAATTCTCACAGGTACATATTTTGCTCCCTTAGGTTTTGGAAAAGGCTTACTTGCTATTTTGATAGGACATATAATCGGTTGTGCTATGCTATTTATGGCAGGACTTATAGGGGGTAAGGTTCGCAGAAGCTCTATGGAAACTGTCAAAATGAGCTTTGGACAAAAGGGAAGTCTATTATTCGCGGTTCTTAATATTTTACAGCTTTTTGGCTGGACAGCTATTATGATTTTTGATGGAGCCACGGCGGCAAATGGAGTTCTTAATATAGGCCCATGGATTTGGTGTGTATTAATTGGTGGATTAACTATTGTTTGGATATTAATAGGAGTTGAAAATTTAGGTAAGGTAAATACAGTTGCTATGGCCGCTCTGTTTATTTTAACTGTAATTTTAAGCTTTGTAATATTCGGAAAAGGAAATTTAAACAATATAGGCGGAGAAAGCCTTACATTTGGAGCCGCTGTGGAGCTTTCTGTAGCTATGCCTCTTTCCTGGCTGCCTCTTATAAGCGATTATACAAGAGAGGCTAAGGAACCTTTAAAGGCTACCGCTATAAGTGCTGTAACCTATGGCTTAGTAAGCTGTTGGATGTATGTAATAGGTATGGGCTCAGCTATTTTTACAGGGGAGTCCGACATAGCAAATATTATGCTTAAATCAGGTCTTGGAATAGCGGGACTTCTTATTATTGTTTTATCAACTGTTACAACTACCTTTTTAGATGCCTATTCAGCAGGTATTTCTTCAGAAACTCTCACTAAAAAAATACAGGGCAAATGGATAGCAGTTGTAGCTGCGGCTGTGGGAATTTTAGGTGCAATTTTCCTACCACTTTATGATATTACAGACTTTTTATATCTCATAGGCTCTGTATTTGCGCCTATGATTGCAATTCAAATTGCAGATTTCTTCATACTTAAAAATGATTACAGCGAAAGCAAATTTAACTGTAAAAATATTATTTTATGGGTAGTGGGTTTTGTAATTTACAGAGCCTTAATGAATGTGGATTTTGTTTTGGGAAGTACACTTCCCGATATGCTTATAACAATTTTAATTTGCTATGCTGTAAATAAGCTCACAAAGAAAAAATAATAAAATTAGATAGCCTCGAATTTTTCGAGGCTGTTTTTTTCTCTTGCCTTTTTTATAAAAAGAGAATATACTCATTATAAAGCGAAAATTTATTTTAAAATATTATTTAGATAGGAGTAATTTGCTATGAGTAATTTTAAGGTTTGGGATAGCCATGTGCATTTATTTCCCCCTGAAATATATAATAATTGGGGAAAATATGCCGAAAAGGACCCTTGGTTTGGAATGCTCACAAAAAAACCTGAAAATGGCAAGGGTACAGAGGAAGCATGGGCAAATGCTGAGGAGGCTCTCGAATGTGCTGATAAAGCAGGAGTGTATGGCCTTGTTATGCAGGGCTGGTATTGGAATGATGAAGGAATAATCACTTTACACAACGATTATATGGCAGAGATGATAAAACGCCATCCAGATAGATTAAAGGGCTTTATGTGCATAAATCCTAAGTTTAAAGAAAGAGCTATAGCTGAAATTGAAAGATGCGCAAAACTGGGATTTGATGGTATAGGTGAATTAGGTCCAGGGGGAAACGGCTACGACTTTAATGACCCTGATTTTCTTGAGGTTTTGGAATGTGCAGAGCATTACCATTTGCCTGTATGTATTCACTGTGGAGAGCCTGTGGGGCATAAATATCCTGGAAAGGATATGACCAGCTTAGCTCCACTTCCGGAGATAGTAAAAACACACCCTGATTTAAAACTAATTTTAGCTCATATGGGCGGTGGACTTCCTTTTTATGAAATGAATCCACGATATCATAAGCATTTTAAGAATGTATGCTACGATACAGCGGCAAATCCACTTTTATATGGAATACAGAGCTTTAGAGCAGTGCTCTCTATGATAGGCAATGAAAGGCTTCTCTATGGCAGCGATTTTCCCCTTTTACTTTATCCATCAAAATGTCGTGAAATGGATATGATGATGTTTATAGATGACATTAGAAACAATGCAGGACTTTCAGAGGAGGAATGGGAAAGGGTTATGGGTAATAATCTAATTAATTTCCTAAATAAATAAGAAAAGGTATCAGCTGATTTAATTTAGCTGATACCTTTTCTTATAATGATAAAATTTTATTATAGATGTCATCTTCCTTAAGCTCATGGCTTATTTTTAAAATAATTGCATCCTTACGCATAGAGATAATTTCTTTTTCAATTTCCTCCACTTTAGCCTTAGTTTCCTTATCAAGTCCCGCCTCAAGCTCGTCTAAAATAATCACTGAGGCGTTTTCATAGCAGAGAAGTAGTTTCATAAGCATAAGTTTTTTTCGCTGTCCCCCTGAGAGAGAATGACCGTTTTCTTTTATTTCAGAGATGCCCTTATCAAAACCTACCTTATCCATAAGCTGACTAATTTGTTTTTCATTTAGCATTTCACCGCTGATATTTTCCAGATAGTTTTTAATGGTATCATTTAAAATAATTTCATCCTGGTCTATGTATAGTATTTCTTTTCTAAGTGAAGAAGACGAAATTTCCTTGGAACTTATACCATTTATAGTAACTCTACCCTTTTGTGGCTGTAAAAGGCCTATTATAATTTTAATTAGTGTGGACTTGCCACCACCATTACTGCCTATAATTTTAACTACATCTCCCGAGGTGAATTCAGCATTTAGATTAGTTAAAATAGGCTTATTAACTTCATAGCCAAAGGATATATTATCAAGCTTTATGCTGTGAATTTTGTCAATTTTCTTAGAGGCGGCTGATTTTGGCATATCTAAAATTTCTGCTACATTATCAAAGGCAGGCATATTTTTTGAAATTAAATAAATTGTATCCTCAATATTCTTGCCCATATTAATAACCGTATCTGATATAAAAAGATAGAATACTAAATCACCTGTGGAATTTACTCCCATTGTCATAGTGAGTACTGCTGCCAGAATAAGTGAAACAAGCTGATGAAAGCTTGAAAGCAAATTTTTAAGGAATACCATTATGCCATCAGATTTAAGAGCGGTATTTATAAAGCTCCAGAGGGATGTTTTACTTTTATTTATAAAGTAAGCGTTTAATTCATTGGTTTTTGTCAGTTCTAAGGCATCAACATACTCATTGGAAATTTTGTTAAATTCCTTCATTTTTATATTTACTTCCTTAGAGGCAGTTTTAATAGGTGTTCTTGAAAAGTTAGAAATCAAAAATCCCATTAAACAAGCTATAATAAGTCCAAATGTCAGCTTTATATCAGTAAATGCTGAAAGAATAAGAAATACAGAAATTAGTATAGTATTTGAGAAAATTTGAACAGATTGCAGTGCTACAGAGCTAAAAATAGTTAGAGTATCCATAAAAAGTATATTTTTAATTTTCTCCTTGCCAACTTTGAGTAAACTAATATAATCAGCCTTTAAAATACTTTGATAAAGGTCAGCCCTTATTTTTTCCAGCAACTTGCCTCCAAGCCTATCCAGGGATTTATACCAAGCGACATTTATAATATTATGCAGAAGTAAAAATAGAGCATAAATAATTACAGCGATGATAAGAAAATTTACAGATTGCTTTAATTCAATCTTGCTTATTATATATCTCATAGAAAGAGGTAAAATTATTTGAACACCTGTCATCAAAATTACCCAAAATAGAGTTTGATAAAAGTATGACCTGCAATTTAGAATAATAATAAAAAAAAATCTTCTAAAGTTTTTCATTTTATATATACCTGCTACATAGCTTATTGCTTTTCCATTTTTCAATAGGTAATCTATTAGGTGGAGAAATATTATCAGGAAGCTCATGGGCTGAAAAGAATTTAAGCTCCTTAACCTCACTTTCCTGAGGTCTAATTGTGCCATGATATTTTTTACAGATAAACACTATATCCACATTGGAAACCACATCACCATTAGGGTAGGTATAGCTCATTTTCTCCCCTGAAAACACACCGAAAAGCTCCATTTCCTCTGCAGTAAGTCCTGTTTCCTCTAAAAGCTCTCGCTTAGCTGCTTCCTCAACTACTTCATTAACTTCCAAAGAGCCGCCGTGATAACCCCAGCAGTTATTATCCTTTCTAAGCTGGAGAAGAATTTGGCCTTCATTATTTTCAATAATTGTACTTGCACCCACCTGTATAAGAGGTCGATGTCCTACAATTTTCCTTAAATCTAAAATATATCCCATAAGTTCACCCTATTTCATAATCATCATTACCGCCAAAACACCAAAAACTTAAGAAATCCTATAATAGATGTTTTTTTATTTTAAAATAATTTATATAAATTATGCAAGTTATTACTCTAATATTCTAACAAATTATTAATATAAAATCAAGTTGTAATAACATATTTTACTAAAATACATTAAATGTTTACATATTAATATAGTATTTATAACTATTTAGTGCTATGCTAAAAAATATATTGTATTTAAAAATAAAATTAGGATGGGAGATATTTTGGATAATTTAATATTTATATTAGTTGGATATTCCTTAGGAAGTATGCTATTTGCTGAAATTTTCGGCAAAAAAATCGCACATAAAAATATAGCTATGGAAAGCGATGATAAAAACCCAGGAACATTTAATGCCTTTAAACACGGTGGCTTCCTCTGTGGTATTTTAACACTTAGTATGGATTTGTTTAAAGGATTTTTACCTGTTTTTTTGTACGCAAAATATTCACAAAATCAGGCATTTATATGGACAGCTTTAACTATTGCGGCTCCTGTTTTGGGACATATTTATCCATTGTTTCATAAATTTAAGGGAGGAAAGGGTATAGCAGCATCCTTTGGTTCTTTGCTGGGAATTATACCTCTTTTTGGTTGGAAACCAGTATTTTGCTTGGTTGGAGCATTTTTACTCTTTTCCTTTGTATTATGTATAACACCAAATTATTATAAAACATTGTTTTCTTATTTTGGAGCTTTAGCTTTAATGTTCATATATTCTGTGGATGGCGGTGTGGTTTTAGGTTTTGGCATAGTTTCTGTGGCTGTAACAATAAGATTATTATTAAGTAAGGAAGAAAAAGAAGAATTTAAAATGAGGTTATTATGGAAGTGTTAATTTTATCCTGTTCAACAGGAGGAGGGCATAATTCAGCTGCCTCTGCGGTAAAAGAGGAAATGGAAAGAAGGGGACATCATGCGGATATGCTTGACCCTTATCAGTTAGTTGGCAATAAGCTTGATGAAAAAATCGGAAATGCCTATGTAGACATAGTAAGACATGCACCATTAGCCTTTGGTTGTCTTTATAAAATGGGGGAGTGGTACAGTAAATTACCTGTAAAATCTCCTGTTTATGCGGCAAATAAAGCTTTAGAGGAGCCAATGGAAAAATACATAGAAAGCCACAACTATGATATTATTTTTATGACGCATATTTTCCCAGGTCAGATGATAGCAAATTTAAAATCCCGTGGAGTACGGCTGCCCAAAACCATTTACATAGCTACCGACTATACTTGTATCCCTTTTACTAAGGAGGTAAAGGCGGATTATTATGTTGTACCGTGTAATAAAGTGGTAGGGGATTTTATTTCCAAGGGAATACCTGAGAATAAAATTTTACCGCTGGGTATCCCTGTTAAAAGGATTTTTTCTGAAATCGGAGAAATTAAAAAGCCAGATGATAATCATTATATGCTTTTATCCAGCGGAAGTATTGGGGTAAATCGTATGTTTAATTTGGTTAGGGTCTTTAAAATGGTGTTAAGCAAATACCCCAACAATGTTTTGATTGTAATTTGCGGCAATAATGAAAGCTTATATTGCCGCTTAAAGGAGAATATCGGTGATTTTAAGCAAATTAAAATTATAGCTAACACAAGTCATATGGCAGAATATATGAAAATGTGTGATGTGTTTATCGGAAAGCCCGGTGGCTTATCTTCCACAGAGGCTGCTGTGATGGGAGTGCCACTTATTCATATTTTGCCGATACCTGGCTGTGAATCAGAAAATATTAAGCTTTTTAGTGAAACAGGTATGAGTATAGGTGTTGGAAACAAATTGATTGAACTGCCCTATGCACTACATAAAATTAAGAATAAGGAATTTCGTGATAATATGCTAAAGGCTCAAAAAAGAGAAATTAACGCAAATTCCACCTCAGATATCTGCGATTTTGCAGAAAGTCTTATCTTAAATAAATAGATACAAAAACCCGCTGCTGTCAAAATACTGACAATAGCGGGTTTTAAAAAGGAAAAATTATAAAATGCAAATTTTAATTTTCGATTTTTTCCCAACCAGCATAGAGAGTAAAGCTGCCCTCTATGGTGTCTGATTCTAAATCCCAAGGTCTTGTACAGCCTGAATCAGTGTACCAGCCTGTGAATTTATATCCCTCGCGGGTGGGTGGCTCGGAAATATCTATGGTTTCGCCGTATTGATATTTTGTCGCTGCTATATCACTTCCACCGCGGGAATCAAATGTAACTGTAAATCCAGGGTCGCGAAGGGCAAACAGGGTTACTATAATAATTACGGCTATACATACTATGATTATTCTATCCAAGGATTTTACTGAGATATTTACATAGCGGTAAAGTCCACGGAATTTAGGAGTTTTTTCCTCGTTTTCTGTTTTAGTTTCTAATTCTTTATTATCCATTATTTCTTAACCAAATATTTACGCATATCCAAAGCACAAGCACAAAGGATTATAGCACCCTTAATTATGTATAATGAGGATGAATCAACGCCGAGCATTGTGAGGGCAATAAAGATAATTCTAAGTACGAATACACCCATAATAATGCCACTAATCTTACCTGTACCACCGACAAAGGATACACCGCCGATTACACAGGCTGCGATAGCATCACATTCAGCGTTAAGACCTGTACTTGCTGCTACAGAACCACTTCTTACGCCTTCAATAAATCCAGAATAGCCGTACATAGCACCAGCCAGTGTATGTACCAAAACTGTGGTCCAGAATACATTAACACCAGAAACCTTAGCAGCTTCTGAGTTAGAGCCTACTGCAAACATATTCTTGCCGAATGTTGTCTTATTCCAAATAAACCACATAAGAGCTGTTAAAATAATTGCATAAAGTACATACCACGGAACAGGAAAGTTGTCTACTTTGAACATAGCACCGCCAACAAAGTTTTTGTATTCCTTGCTAAGTCCTGAAATAGGCTGACCATTGTTTCCGTTAAGACCAAAGAACCAAAGTATAATACCATAGGTAATAAGCTGGGTTGCCAGTGTTACGATAAATGGATGCAGATTAAACTTGGCAACAAAGTAACCATTTATAATGCCAACAAAAGCACCAATGAGCATTACTATAAAAAGTGTTGCCAAAATCCACCAAATATTTACCTCTGGTAAATGCTCAAACATCTTATTTGCAAAGTCTGTTTTTTGTAGGAATACACCTGCAACAGCAGCAGTAAGTCCCATTACACGACCTGCAGAAAGGTCAGTACCTGTAAGTACGATACATCCTGCAATACCAAGAGCAAGGGGCAAATAAGCTGCTACCTGTGTAATAAGGTTTGCAAGGGAGCTGAGTGTTAGGAAGTTATCTCTTTGAATAGCTGTGTAAATAACAAATATTGCCATAAGAATATAGAGGGCATTGTTAAGTATACCATTGCCTATTATACGCATTTTGTCTTTAGTATTTGTTTCGTTAAATGCTCTAATATTGAGAGCCATATCTTTTATGGGATTTTTCATGATTTATTTCCTCCTTATGCATACTTGGCCGCAAGGGTCATAATTTCTTCTTGTGTAGTGTTTGCAGCGTCCACCTCACCTGCAACCTGTCCGCCTGACATAACAATAATTCTGTCGCAGACACCTAAAAGCTCAGGCATTTCAGAGGAAACCATCAGAACAGTTTTTCCCTTATTTGCTAAATCTAATATAAGCTGGTAAATTTCATATTTTGCACCTACATCAATACCACGAGTAGGTTCGTCAAGCAAAAGTACATCAGGGTCTGTTAAAAGCCAACGACCGATAATAACCTTTTGCTGATTACCGCCTGATAAGCTACGGATTTTTGTGTCCTGTGAAGGAGTTTTTGTGTGCATAGCATCAATATAATACTGGGTATCAGCTCTTTGGGATTTTTCGCTTAAATAAACACCATATTTTTTATGACGCTTTAGGCTGGAGATAATAGTATTATCCTTTATGCTAAGAATACTGAATATACCTGTGGCACGGCGTTCCTCAGTGAGAAGTGCAAAGCCGTTTTTAATGGATTCTCCTGCATTTCTGTTGAAACATTCCTTGCCATTAAGTTTTATTTTACCTGATTTTCTGGTGCGAACACCAAAAATGCTTTCAAGGGTTTCGGTTCTGCCGGAGCAGTCAAGTCCAGCAAGACCTAAAATTTCGCCTTTTCGTGCATTAAATGATACATTTTTAAGCTGGTTATACATTCCACTAATATTTTCAACCTCAAGATAAACCTTGCCAGGCTTGTTTGTCTTAGGAGGGAACTGATTTGTAAGCTCACGACCAACCATAAGCTTAATAATATCTTTCATTTCAAGCTCAGAGGCAGGCTTTGTAGCCACCCATTGACCATCACGCATTACTGTGATTTCATCAGAAATACGCTTAATTTCAGCCATTTTGTGAGAAATATAAATTATAGCAATGCCTTGCTTACGAAGCATATTTATAATTTCAAACAAATGCTCAACCTCTTCTTCAGTAAGAGAAGAAGTCGGCTCGTCAAATACAATTACCTTAGAGTTATAAGAAACCGCTTTAGCAATTTCAACCATCTGTCTTTGAGATACAGGCATAGTACTCATAATTCTGTTTGGGTCAATATCAATACCTAATTTACTGAAAATTGCCTTGGTATCCTTGTACATTTTTCTCTCATTTACAATAATTCCACCAATTTTTGGATATCTGCCAAGCCAAAGATTGTCCATAACAGAGCGTTTAAGTGCCTGATTAAGCTCCTGATGGACCATAGCTACACCATTATCCAAAGCTTCACGGCTACTTTTAAAGTTAATTTCCTGTCCGTCAAGATAGATAGAACCTGCATCTTTATTGTAAATTCCGAAAAGGCATTTCATCAGAGTGGATTTACCGGCTCCGTTTTCACCCATAAGAGCATGAACAGTACCGCGTTTTACCTCAAGAGAAACATTGTCCAAAGCCTTAACACCTGGGAAAGATTTAGTGATGTTTTCCATTTTTAATATGACATCATGTTCCATAAATGTGCCTCCCTCACTTAAAATTATTTAGCACGGCATAAAATTACAGCTTAAAACTGTGTGCGGTTATAAAAAAGGCAACCGCCGCTATACTTGCGGACAGCTGCCCTTAATTAGTTTAGCTTAATACTGCTTATTCACCTGTGTAAGGAGCATAAGCAACGAACAATTTAGAAGCAGAATCCTTGGAAACGCTCAAACGATCATCGTTGAGGGAAGCCAAAGCATCAACAGGGGATTTACCATCTGCGATTGCTACGATTGTTCCACGGATAGCTGCAGCCATACCGTCTTTATCTTGCTTAACAGTACCTGTCATAGCACCTTCAGCGATAAGAGCCTTAGCATTATCTGTAGCGTCAACACCGAATACTGGAACTGTGTGTGCACCTTCCTTGTTGTATCCCTTTTCTTGGAGGGAAGCTACAACACCTTCAGCCATACCGTCATTGTTGCAGATAACAAGTTCAATCATATTGTTGCTGCCTTCATTGTATGTGATGAAGTTTGTATCCATATATTCCTTAGCAGCTGCTGCAGACCAGTTACCAGCTTGGTCAACCTGGTACTTGTCTGTGTTGTTTTCGTCAAAGTATTTCATTTCGGATTTTCCTGCTGCTGTAAGAACTGCGTTAGCATCTTCTACACCAAATTGTGTACGGTAAATAGCTTCGTCATTGCCTTCTTGACCCTTGAACATAGCGTATGTGATAACACCATCTTTGTTAAGGTCGATATCGTCGAAATGCTCTACAACATAGTCGCCGATCATTTTACCTTGCATATGACCTGCTTCTGGAGCGTCTGTACCAATGAAACAAGCTGTGCTGTGGTTGTTGAGAAGTTCGATTTCGGAACCGTCCTTACCAATACCACGGTTAAAGAAGATTACAGGAATATCACCAGCGATATCAATAATGTCTTCAGCAGTATCGGAAGCACCGGATGTAACAAGGTTAACTACCAAAAGGTTAGAGCCGCCGGAAATAGCTGTTCTGATTTGGTCGATTTGCTTGGATTGGTCATTACCTGCGAATTGGTTATCGTATGTAATACCTGCTGTGTCAAGCTCCTTGTTAAGTGCATCACGAACTGTGCTGAGATAAACGTCAGATTCTTCATACCAGAAAACACTTACTTTTGTAGATGATTTTTTATCATCCTTGCTTTCTGATGGAGCAGAAGAGCTTACTGTGCTGTTATTTGTTTGTGTATTATTGTCTGTTGGTTTGTCGTTGCCACATGCTGCCATGCTACATACCATAGCTGCAATAAGCAGCATTGAAATTATTTTCTTCATTTTAAATTCCTCCTTAAATAAGGTAACCTTTTCTTTGCAGCTACCTTTCTTTATATTTATTCTATCATTTATTGAATTAACTGTAAAGAGATAAAATGTTTTTCTACATTAATGTCATATATGTTTGAGCTAATAGGTAATATTTTATAGTAATTATGCTTAATAAACTTAAATAATAGCTTAAATATATACAACATAATAGTGCAATATGCATAATAGTCATATTTTGAAAAATATGTAAAAATAATTGTGGGAAATTACCTAATAATCTCCCACAATTACTCTTAATTTAGTTAGTTTACCGTAAAATATCTCTATTTAGATGCTCTGAAAATTTTAAAAATGCTTTTTTGCCCTTGTCAGTACGCTTAAACACTCCTGCGTCCTCAAGCACTTTTTCAAATACCGCACCTACCTCCTGTTTTAAAATATTTTCTGTATTTTCTTCGGTAAATTCATATTTATTTTTAAGCTCATTTACCCAAGCTAAATGCTTTGCCAAAATTTCATCCCTTACAATATCTTTACCACTTAAAATAGCGGTTTTTAGTAATGAAAGCTCATTTTTTAAACGGCTGGGAAGAACGGCAAGTCCCATAACCTCGATAAGACCGATATTTTCTTTTTTAATATGATGAAGCTCTGCATGGGGATGATATACACCCAAGGGATGCTCTTCTGTGGTGATGTTATTGCGAAGAACCAAGTCAAGCTCAAATAAGCTGCCATTTTTTCTTGCAATAGGAGTTATGGTATTATGTGGTTCACCATTAGTTTCTGCAAATATAAAGGCATCCTCATCAGTATAGTTTCTCCAAGCATTGAGAATTATATCTGCAAGTTCTACCAGCCTTTGACTTTCCTTGCTGCGAATTCTGATAACGGACATAGGCCATTTAACAATTCCCCCCTCCACATCCTCAAATCCTTTAAATATAAGCTTTTCCTCAATTTCAGCCTTAGCCATGGCAAAGGTATAATGACCGCCTTGAAAATGGTCATGACTTAAAATAGACCCGCCCACTATCGGTAAATCGGCATTTGAGCCTACAAAATAGTGTGGGAAAAGTGTTACAAAGTCAAGGAGTTTTCTAAAGGCTGATTTATCTATTTTCATAGGTGTATGCTCTGAATTAAAAACTATACAATGTTCATTATAGTATACATAAGGGGAGTACTGCAAAAACCAAGGAGAATTATTTATAGTAAGAGGGATAATTCTGTGATTTTGTCTTGCAGGGTGGTTAATTCGTCCTGAATAGCCCTCGTTTTCGGAGCAAAGCTGACATTTAGGATAGGATGACTGAGGAGCCAGTTTTGCTGCGGCAATAGCCTTAGGATCCTTTTCTGGCTTTGATAAATTAATTGTGATATCCAAAGGGCCATATTTACTTTGGTAAACCCATTTTACATCCTTTTTAATGCGGTCCTTTCTGATATAGTTTGTGTTGCAGCTAAATTCATAGAACCAGTCAGTAGCTTTTTGAGGATTTTCCTCGTAAAGCCTGTTAAACTCTTTTCTGATTTCATGGGGCATTGGAATAAGTACACCCATAAGCTTGGTGTCAAATAAATCCTTTGCAACTGTGTTATCATCAACTATATTTCTTGATACAGCATCATTTGTAAGCTTTTCTAAAATTTCACTTAGAGGAAGCTGGGCTGATTTTTCATTAAAATCAATGCTGTCAAGCTCCATTACCTCTAAAATACGGTTTATGGCAAAGACTCTGTCATCTTCTTCGATAAATCCCTTTTCTAAAGCGTAATCCACTAAAGCAAATATGTATTTATCCAAATTAGCACACCTCCGCTAAAATACCGCCGTCATGGCGAATTGAAAGTATATGGCAACTTCCCTCGCCTAAAGCATTTTCGATTTGTGATTTAAACTTATCCAGCATATCATTTGGAACGAAGGCCTGAACTGTACCTGCAAAACCACCTCCATGAACACGAACAGCACCCTTTCCGCCGAGAAACTGCTTAGCTAAGGTAATGGCAAAGGCCACCTCCTGTGCTGTTGTTCTACCCTCAGGGATAACATTTTGTAAAAGCTGCCAGGAGGAGTTACCTGATTCCTCAGAAATTTTAAGGAATTCGGCAAAGTTATTTTCCTCCAAGGCCTTGACTTCTCTTTCAACACGCTTGTTGTCCTGGTAAACATGGATTGCACGAAGTACAGCTCTATCTCCACATTGTTTGCGAACCTCGTTTATATTTTCATAGAATTTATTTTCTGGGATTTCCCTTAAAACTCTTTTACCGAAACATTTGCAAACAGTCCTTAGCTCCTCTGTGATTGCAGCATAGCAGTCAGTTAAATCAGCGTGGTTTGCCCCTGAATCTATAATGCAAAGAGAATAACCGCTCTTAGTAAAATCAAAGCTTAGGGGTTTGATAACAGGATTTTCGGGGTCCTTAAAATCAATAGTGATAATATTGCCTACTGAAGATGCCATTTGGTCCATAAGACCACAGGGCTTGCCGAAGTAAACATTTTCGGCGTATTGCCCCACCATAGCGATTGCAGCAGGAGAAAGACCACAACCGTTCATTTCATTTAAAATAACGCCTATAAGTACCTCAAAAGCGGCGGATGAGGAAAGACCGCTGCCTGGGAGGACATCTGACATAACATAAGCGTCAAAGCCATTTATAGGACTTCCCAGCTGTTGAAAACGAGCTATAACGCCTTCGATGAGAGATTTGGTTGTGCCAAAGTCTTTTTCGCTGGGATTTCCCACAGGAAGCTTTACCTCACATATAGGATAGCCCTCTGATAAAACGCGGATTATATTTTCTCCGTTTGGTGCCACAGCAGCTTTTGTGTCTAAATTTACAGCGGCAGCTAAAACACAGCCTCTTTGATGGTCAGTGTGGTTCCCACCAAGTTCCGTTCTGCCGGGAGCAGAAAAAATCCATTTAGCATTCTTGTTAAAACTCTTTTTAAAATTTTCTTTTAATATTTCGTACATAGGATTTCACACCTTTTCTTACATATAATTTAAGGAAATATTTCCTTATTTTAATTATAACATTCATAAGTATATAAAACAAGGAAAAATAAAAAGCGTTTCTGATGAAACGCTTTTTATATGAATAATTCTATTTGCTGTCTTTAAGGAAAGCACCTAATTTTTTGTCTTCTGTTCTGATATGGGAAACCAAAACGCCGATTTGCATATTAATTGCAGCCATATCTCCAACGGATGGGCCTTCAGCAGGAATTTTAGAAGCAATTTCTCTGAGTTTTGCCTTGTAGCTTTCGTGGAATTTGTAGTGATTGTCCTTATTTGGATATCCGTTTTGTCTTTGAAGTTGGTCTTCGTGAGCAAAATGCTTGTCTACATAATCCAAAAGGAATTTGAGGGTAGGCTCAAGAGCAGCTCTGCCATGTCCCTTTCCACATTCATCCATAAGCTTGTTCACAACGGATAAAAGCTGCTTGTGTTCAGAATCGATAATTGCATTTCCAGTTTCCAAATCTTTTGTAAATTCGTATACCATAATAATTTCCTCCTGTAAAATTTACTAATTTTATCCACTATATTATACACCCAAAATTCAAAAAGTAAATATAATTAAGAAATAATTTAATATTTATTAAAATAAAAATAATATATTGTAATAAAAACTAAAGTATGTTATACTTTTCTTACAAAGAGTAGGTGAATAATATGATAAAAGATATAATAAATGATGAAATGTTTTTGGCGATGAAATCCGCTGATGCTGCTATTGAAGATATTAAAATTGGAGAGGATTTATTAGATACCTTAAAATCCCACCAAAATGAGTGTGTGGGAATGGCGGCTAATATGATAGGTGTAAATAAGCGTATAATCGCCTTTGAGACTGAAAATGGATATATGATAATGTATAATCCTATTATCATTAAAAAATCAGAGTCTTATGAAACTGAGGAGGGCTGTCTTTCTCTAAAGGGAAAAAGAAAGTGCAAAAGATATAGAAATATAAAGGTTCAATATCAAAATGAAAAAATGGAAATAAGATTTAAAAGTTTTAAGGATTGGACAGCGGAGATTATCCAGCACGAAATCGACCATTGCGATGGTATTATAATATAGGAGATGAGTAAATGATTATATGTTTTTCTGGAACAGGAAACAGTCGCTACTGTGCGGATTTTATTGCTGATAAAATTGGAGATGAGGTACTAAATGCCAAAGAGCCTATTAAAAATAATACCTATGAGGCTTTGGTGTCAGAAAAGCCATGGGTTTTTGTTTCCCCCACCTATGCTTGGCAAATTCCTCATATTTTTAAGGATTTTATTAAAAAAACAAATTTTAGTGGAAGCAAGGACAGCTATTTTATAATGACTTGCGGAAGTGATATAGGTAATGCGTCAAGCCTAAACGAAAAAATTTGTGCTGTTAAAGGTTTTAATTATAAGGGTACAGCTGAAATTATAATGCCTGAAAATTATATTGCATTGTTTGACGCACCAAATGAAGAGGACACCATAAAAATAATAAGAAAAGCTCATCCCAGTTTAAAAAAAGCCGTGGAAAAAATAAAGTCGGGAGAAAATATACCTGATAAGAAAATAGGAATGTCAGATAAGCTAAAATCAGGAATAATTAACAAGGGGTTTTATAAATTCTATGTTAAGGCGGATAAATTTATGGCTTCTGATAAATGTACAGGCTGTGGAAAATGTGCAAAAGTTTGCCCACTTAATAATATATGTATAGATAATGAAAAGCCATTGTGGGGCAAGGACTGCACCCATTGTATGGCCTGTATTTGTAGCTGCCCTGTTTCTGCCATTGAATATGGAAAAATAAGCGTTGGAAAGCCTCGATATAATTGCCCGGAATATAAAAAAGTGGATATTAACGAAAAAAGGAAGTCTTAATTTGGCTTCCTTTTTTCATGAAATTTTATCATATAATATATAAAAAAGGCCAAAATATTTCTAATTAGCACTTAAAGTGAATGAGTGCTAAAATAATTGTTAATAAATTGTGAACCCTATTGACATTTGGACAATTCCGTGGTAAATTATAAACACTGGCACTCATAGTAATAGAGTGCTAAGGATTAGAGGTGAAGGTTTTGCAAATTGATGACAGAAAAATGCAGGTTCTCCTCAACATAGTTGAAACCTACATTAACACAGGAGAACCCGTTGGTTCAAAATGTGTTGCCAATATGCTGGATAATAAAGTTTCTCCCGCAACTGTCAGAAACGATATGGCAGGACTTTTTGATATGGGGCTTTTGGAACAGCCTCATACCTCGGCAGGAAGAATGCCGTCCCATTTGGGATACAGAACTTATGTGGACAATTTGATGGAGGTGGGTACACTTTCCAAAAATGATGTTTTGAATTTGGATGCTCTATTTAATGTGAGAAATCCAGATCCCGATAAGCTTTTGCAGGATGCTGCAGGTGTTATAGCAAACAAAACAAATTGTGCCGCATTTTCCAGCACCAATACCCCAAGAAGCGTAAAGGTTAAGAAAATTGAAATTTTATCTGCGGGTAAAACCAAGGTTATTATGATTTTGATGGCATCCAGCGGAGTTATCAAAAACAAAGTATGCAGAGTGGATTTTGAAGTTACCGAACAAATTTTAAAATTCTTTCAGGCCTTTTGCAATTCGGTTTTGGTAGGTAAAAGCATAAAGGATATTTCAGATAGCTTTTTAAATTCCGTGGCCATATCATTGGGGGAATATTCCCGAATATTTACACCCCTTATAAGCGGAATAAGTGAGCTTTGTACAGAGATTGCAGACGGTCAATATTATGTGGCGGGACTTAATAACCTCCTTGCCTACAATGAATTATCACCTATGGCTTATGAGCTGTTCGGACTTCTTGACAGCAAGAAGGATATGCAGGAGATAATAGACAGTTGCAATGATGATGCAGAGCTTATGATAGGAAAAGAAAATAAGCGAATGGAGCTTACAGCAGCCTCGGTATTTGTGAGAAAGTACCATATTGGAGAACACTCCACAGGGGCTGTGGGAATAATAAGTCCTATGAGGGTTAATTATTCTAAGGTAATTCCTTATCTTGATTATTTTTCCGATAAGCTGTCGAAACTTCTTTCAGATGTATATGAAGAATAATTTACCCCGAGAGGAGAAAATAAATTGGCAAAAAAAGAAAACAAAGAAGAAAAGGTTATTAAGGCAAAAATAAAGGATGCCGAAAAGGATATGGAAGAGGTAAACGAAGAAACTGCAGAAGCTGAGGCTACTGAAGAAAAGGAAAAGGATGAAAAATCCGAGGAAATCGAAAAGCTTCAAAAGCAAGTTAGTGAGCTTAATGATAAGTATATGAGACTTGTGGCAGAATACGATAACTTCCGCAAGCGTTCCCAAAAGGAAAAGGATGCAATTTATCCAGATGCAGTAGCCGCAACAGTTGAAAAATTTCTTCCTCTTTCTGATAACTTTGAAAGGGCAATGACCTTTGACTGCAAGGATGAGGAATTCAAAAAGGGAATGGTTATGATTGAAAATTCTCTTTCTGATATTTTTAAGAGCTTAAATGTAGAGTCTATCGGAGAAAAGGGCGAACAGTTTGACCCTAATGTTCACAATGCAGTAATGCATATTGATGATGAAACTTTAAGTGAAAACGAGATTACCGATGTTTTCCAAAAGGGTTATAAAATCGGCGATAAAATAATAAGATGTGCTATGGTTAAGGTAGCAAACTAAGTGTAAAAGCACTTAATATATAAAATAGTTAAAAATTGAACTTTAAATAATATGGAGGAAATTTATCATGGGAAAGATTATTGGTATTGACTTAGGTACAACAAATTCATGCGTATCCGTTATGGAAGGCGGAGAAGCTGTAGTTATTGCAAATGCAGAGGGTGCAAGAACAACTCCTTCCGTAGTTGCATTTTCAAAATCTGGTGAAAGAATGGTAGGTCAGGTTGCTAAGCGTCAAGCTATCACAAATCCAGATGGCACAGTAAGCTCTATTAAAAGACATATGGGCTCTGACTATAAAGCAAATGTAGACGGCAAAACCTACACACCACAAGAAATTTCAGCTATGATTCTCCAAAAGCTTAAGAGCGATGCTGAAGCATATATTGGCGAAAAGGTAAGTGAAGCTGTTATCACAGTTCCTGCTTACTTCACAGACGCACAAAGACAGGCTACTAAGGACGCAGGCAGAATAGCAGGTCTTGAAGTTAAGAGAATTATCAATGAACCAACAGCTGCTGCTTTGGCTTATGGTGCTGATAAGGAAAACGACCAAAAGATTATGGTATACGACCTTGGTGGTGGTACATTCGATGTTTCCATTATCGAAATGGGCGACGGTGTTCAGGAAGTTTTGGCTACATCAGGTAACAACCACTTGGGCGGCGATGACTTTGACGAAAGACTTATCAAGTACTTTGTAGAGGAATTTAAGAAATCCGAGGGTATTGACCTTTCTACAGATAAAATGGCTATGCAAAGACTTAAGGAAGCTGCTGAAAAGGCTAAGATAGAGCTTTCAGGTATGACAACAGCTAATGTTAATCTTCCATTTATTACAGCTGATGCTACAGGTCCAAAGCACCTTGATATCAATGTAACAAGAGCTAAGTTTAACGAGCTTACAAGCGACCTTGTTGAAGCTACAATGACACCTGTTAAGCAAGCATTGTCCGACTCAGGCTTGAGCGCTTCTGAAATCGACAAGATTTTGATGGTTGGTGGTTCCTCAAGAATTCCTGCTGTTCAAGATGCTGTTAAGAATGTACTCGGTAAGGAACCATTTAAGGGCATTAACCCTGATGAATGTGTAGCTTTAGGTGCTGCTATTCAAGGCGGTGTACTTGGTGGTGAGGTTAAGGGACTTCTTCTCCTTGATGTTACTCCACTTTCCCTGGGACTTGAAACATTGGGAGGAGTATTCACAAAGATTATTGAAAGAAATACAACTATTCCTACAAAGAAATCTCAAATTTTCTCCACAGCTGCTGATGGTCAAACATCTGTTGAAATCAATGTTCTTCAAGGTGAACGCGAAATGGCAAGAGACAATAAGCAGCTTGGTATGTTCCACTTGGATGGTATTCCAGCAGCTCCAAGAGGTGTTCCACAAATTGAAGTTACATTTGATATCGACGCAAATGGTATTGTCCATGTAACAGCTAAGGATATGGGCACAGGTAAGGAACAAAATATCACAATCACATCTTCCACAAATATGTCTAAGGATGATATTGATAAGGCAGTCAAGGATGCTGAAAAATTTGCTGAAGAAGACAAGAAGCACCGTGAAGAAATTGAAGTAAGAAACAATGGCGACCAAATGGTTTACCAAACAGAAAAGGCTCTTACAGACCTTGGCGACAAGATTTCAGCTGACGACAAGACAAATGTTGAAGCTAAGCTCAACGAGCTTAAGGAAGCCTTGAAGGGTACAGATAATGACGCTATCAAGGCTAAGACAGAGGAACTTCAAAAGGCATTCTACGATGTTTCCTCCAAGGTTTACCAAGCAGCTCAGCAGGCAAATGCTGAACAGGCTCCAAACCAAGACACAAATGCAGGTAGCGATAATGGAAATGCAGATCCTAATGTAGTAGACGCTGATTTCAAGGAAATCTAATAAAATTATAATATAAGCGGACTATTCTTCCCCCGATTTTTAGATAAGTCGGAGGGGAGAATAGTTGACTTTTAAAACTTGAAATCAGGTGATAAGGAGGGAGCATTACATTGGCAGATAAAAGAGATTATTATGAAGTGTTAGGTGTGGAAAAAAATTGCTCTGATGATGAGCTTAAAAAGGCCTACCGTAAAAAAGCAAAACAATACCACCCTGACCTAAATCCAGGCAATAAGGAAGCCGAAACTAAATTTAAAGAGGTTAATGAGGCCTATGAGGTCTTAAACGATAAGGATAAACGCGCAAGATATGACCAATTCGGGCATGCAGGAGTAGACCCTAACTACGGTGGTGGTGCAGGATTTGGTGGCTTTGGCGGTGGCATGGACTTTGGGGATTTAAGTGATTTGTTCGGCGATATGTTCGGAGGCTTTGGCTTTGGTGGCAGCAGCAGAACAAGAAATCCTAATGCACCTATAAGGGGAAACGATATAGACAGTCATATGGTTCTTACATTTATGGAGGCTGTTCATGGCTGTAAAAAGGAAGTATCTGTTTCTCGTATGGAAAAATGCCCCGACTGTAACGGTACAGGAGCAGAGGCGGGAACAGGAAGTGAAACCTGCTCTGAATGTAACGGAACAGGCCGTGTTAGAGTTCAGCAGAGAACGCCTTTCGGTGTAGTACAAAGTGAAAGGCCTTGCTCTAAATGCGGTGGTAAGGGTAAGGTTATTAAAAATCCATGTAAGAAATGTAATGGCCAAGGCAGAGTTAGAGTTAATAAAAAGCTGGAGGTTAATGTTCCAGCAGGTATTGATGACGGTCAAATTTTTGCACTAAGAGGTCAAGGCGACCATGGCTTAAATGGTGGCCCTGCGGGAGATGTTAATATTTCCGTAAGCGTAAGACCTGATCCAATCTTTGAAAGGGATGGAGTAAATGTATGGTGTGAA
>SAMEA104404100__coassemble_597_pt1 | contig 38170 bp, 34 predicted proteins | sample SAMEA104404100__metabat2_low_PE_056 | metagenome-assembled genome bin SAMEA104404100 (sample SAMEA104404100) | Balaenoptera acutorostrata
GTGGAAATATTACGCTAAGCTAAGGTCGTGAGTAGAAAATAAAGTTTAAGACTAATAAAATTCGCGTCTGGGAGCGGAAGCATTCCGCAATGTCTGAAAGTGGAAATATTACGCTAAGCTAAGGTCGTGAGTAGAAAATAAAGTTTAAGACTAATAAAATTCGCGTCTGGGAGCGGAAGCATTCCGCAGATTATTTTTCCCAACAGTCTGCCATACCCTTGCTGCCGAACATTCTGATTTTATTGATAGCCACAGCCTTAACAGCATCTCTTGCTGGGCCTAAAATCTTTCTTGGGTCAAAAACATCGGGATTTTTTTCAAAAACAGAGTGAATACCATCGGTGAACGCCTGTCTGAAATCAGTATCAATATTAATTTTGTTTACACCGAGGGAAACACATTTTTTAAGCTGTTCCTCAGTAAGACCTGATGCACCATGAAGTACAATAGGCATATCAAGCATTTTCTTTATGGTATCAAGGCGTTCGTAGTCCAACTTTGGTTCGCCCTTGTATTTACCATGAGCTGTACCGATTGCGATTGCAAGAGAGTCAACGCCTGTTTCTCTTACGAATTTTTCAGCTTCCTGTGGGTTTGTATAGATAGAATCCTTTTCTTCAACGGAAATATTATCTTCTATACCGGAAAGTCTGCCAAGCTCTGCCTCAACAGAAATACCTGATGCGTGAGCTACCTTTACAATGTGAGCTGTTTCAGCAATGTTTTCCTCAAGGGGAAGATGTGAGCCATCAAACATAACAGAGGTCCAGCCGTGAGTCATACACTGCATAATTGTTTCGTATGTAGTACCGTGGTCAAGGTGAAGACAAATTGGAATATCTGTTTCACTTGCGGCTATCTTAACCATAGCAGAGAGATAATCCATACCTGCGTATTTGATAGCACCTTCTGAAACCTGGAGCAGAACAGGGGAGCGTTCTTCTTCGGCAGCAGCTACCAAAGCCTGCATAATTTCCATGTTGTTAATGTTGAATGCACCTACCGCATAACCATGCTTGTGGGCGTGCATAAGCATTTCTTTACCTGATACTAACATTTTAATTACCTTCTTTCAAAAATTTATGATTATTTCATCGGAAAACCGATAGGTTTACTTATTTTTTATATTCCGCTGGCAAGGCGTCAGGGCATACTCGTACATAGTTAAAAATATACTGCTGAGCTATACCGCCGTAAGGCTCTGCGCATTTTGGCAGACCATTAGGGAATAAATATTCCATTGCCCTCTTTATCCAAACATCCTTTGGGAAAGCATCTGTTCTTCCAAAGCCAAATAAAAGTGAGCAATCTGCCACCTTTATGCCAACTCCAACTATTTTCATAAGCTCATTACGAGCATCATCCAAGGGCATTTCTGCGATTTTTTCAAGGTCAACCTCACCTGAAGAAACTTTTTTAGCCGCATCTATAATATATCTGGCACGAAATCCTGCCCTTAAATCTGATAAATCCTCCGGGGTAAATTGAGCTAATTTTTCGGCTGTGGGAAAGGAATAAAATCCGTTGCCGAGATTTTCTCCGAAGCTTTCACAAAGACGGTCAATAATACCCTTAATTCGCTTTATGTTATTATTTTGGCTTATGATAAAGGAGCAAAGAGTTTCCCAGGGCTTTTGACGAAGTATTCTTATGCCTGGAGAAAATTCACAGGCTTTTGCTAAGGTTTCGTCAGCGGAGAGGATTTTTTTAATTTCTCCGTAATCACGGTTTAAATCAAAGTAATCAATCCAGAGATTTTTAAAGTCCTCCTCGGAGCAGTTTTCTAAGATGTATAAATCAGCTTCTTTTTTTATGTGGCAGATTTTGCCCTCTACCACACCACTAAAGCTTTTATCCTGGTTTTCTCTCCATCGAAAGGCCTGTCCGCAGTCCAGAGTTTCAGCTAAATCAAAATCCTTTAGCTCTGAAATTATTATATTGTTATTTTCAAATTTGTAGTTCAAAGTTATAATCAAATCCTTTATTATGATATACTTAATAATACCATATTCAGCAGCTAAAAACAATGAAAATAAAAATACTTTATAAATATTTTATAATTTATTTTGCTGAAAAGTGGTGGGAAAATATAAACATATATAAAAATATAGTATAACAAAACAGTAAAACTCTGATAATTCTACAAATTGTACGATTTTGTAACTTGACATACTAATTATCAACAATTTTTTGATAAAAAGTTAAATTTTTAAATAGGCTTTATTAAGGGAACTTTCCACATTTTCCACAGAGTTATCCACAAAATATTAGAAAATCAATGAAATTATAATTACTAAAAGTATAATTAGAGAAATTCCAAATAAAATTGTGGAAAACTTAGGGGAATAGGTTAATATATATAAAAAGTGAGCGTATTATTTGCAATTTTTGCTAAATTTCGGCAAATGATAATAAAATGATATAATATATCACATATTGTAGCTTAATGGGGGATATATTTATTACAATTAAGAGTATATACCATATTATTATGTTAAAAATAGATTATATATGATTTTTTTATAAAGGTGGAATTGTATGCTCAGAGGTGTGAATAAAAATATTATTGAAATATACAAAACAGAGGATAAATATATAGAAAAAGCAATTTTATTTTTGAGAGAGGATAAAAAAGAAAGGGATAGTCTATTTTTAAAATCAAAAGCGGATGAATTTTTAAATAAACTGGATTTAAGCACATCTAAGTGGGATAGAATTAAATACAAAAGGATTTCTAATTTAATTTATATGCTTTTATCAGCGGCGACAGGAGCCGTAATTACAGCATTAGTATTTCTTTTGATATAAAATTGTACGCAATTAATAACAAAAAAATTCACCGTAAATATATTAAATGCCGCAATTCTGACAAAATATCAGTAAATCCAAAAAAGACTTTTTTTTTTAGTTATTTTATTGTATAATAAATGCTATAATATTATTAATATGCAAAAAAATATAAAAAAGGATGTGTTTACTTTGGCTAATCAAAACCAGAACATTGAACAAAACATCGAGCAAACCGAAGAACAGCTTTCTGAAGTATTGCAAATAAGACGCGAAAAACTCGCTGAACTCAGAGCAAATAACAAAGACCCTTATCAAATTACAACCTATGATGTAGATACCTACGCAAAGGATATTAACGAAAGTTACGATAAATACGAAGGCAAAACAGTAGCTATCGCAGGAAGAATGATGAGCAAAAGAATTATGGGTAAAGCATCCTTTGCTCATATTAGCGACCGCTCAGGAAAGGTGCAGATTTATATCGGCATCAATGTAGTAGGTGAGGATTCCTACAAGGAATTTGGAAAGTGGGACTTAGGTGATATTATTGGTGTTAAGGGAGAAGTATTTAAGACAAAAACAGGTGAAATCACTGTTAAGGCTCACGAAATGATTCTTCTCTCTAAATCTCTCCGTCCACTTCCTGAAAAATGGCACGGACTTAAGGATACAGATATGAGATACCGTCAGCGCTACCTCGACCTCATTGTAAATCCTGAGGTTAAGTCAACCTTTGAAAAGAGAAGTGCAACTATAAGATCTATCAGAAACTTCCTTGACAGCAAGGGTTATCTTGAGGTTGAAACACCTGTACTTCATTCTATTGCAGGTGGTGCAGCTGCAAGACCATTTATCACTCATCATAATACCCTTGATATTGATATGTATTTGAGAATTGCTCTTGAGCTTCACCTCAAGCGTTTGGTTGTAGGTGGCTTTGACAGAGTTTATGAAATAGGTAGAGTATTCAGAAACGAAGGAATGTCCGTAAGACATAACCCTGAATTTACAATGCTCGAATTCTACCAGGCATACACAGACTATGTGGGTATGATGGACTTAGGTGAGGCACTTATCAGAGATGCAGCTCAAAATGTAAATGGCACAACAAGGATTTCCTACTCTGGTACTGAAATTGACTTCGGTGTACCATTTAAGAGAATTACAATGGTAGATGCTGTTAAGGAATATTCAGGTGTTGACTTTGATAAGATTACAGATTTAGAGGAAGCAAGAAAGGCTGCTAAGGAGCACAATATTCAATACGAAGAACGCCACCTTATCGGCGATATTCTCAACCTTTTCTTTGAAGAATATGTAGAAGAAAAGCTTATTCAGCCAACATTTGTTATGGGACACCCTGTTGAAATTTCTCCACTTGCTAAGAAAAATCCTAAGGACCCAAGATATACAGAAAGATTTGAGCTTTTCATCTACGGCAGAGAGCTTGCTAATGGTTTTTCTGAGCTTAACGACCCAATCGACCAAAAGGAAAGATTCCTTCATCAATTAGAGCTTAAGGCTCAGGGCGATGATGAGGCTAATGATATGGATGAGGACTTTATCAATGCTTTGGAAATTGGACTTCCTCCAACAGGTGGTATTGGTATCGGTATTGATAGACTTGTTATGCTCCTTACAGATAGTGCATCCATAAGAGATGTACTGCTCTTCCCCACAATGAAACCAATCGGAGGAGAAAAGAAAGCTGAAGCAGCAGCTACAGCACAGGTGGTTACAGCTCCAAAGAATGCTCCTGAAAAGATTGATTTTTCAAAGGTGGAAATTGAACCTCTCTTTAAGGATGAGGTTGATTTTGAAACATTCCAAAAATCCGACTTTAGAGCAGTAAAGGTTAAGGAATGTGAAGCTGTTCCAAAGTCTAAGAAGCTACTTAAATTTGTTTTGGATGACGGAAGTGGTGAGGATAGAGTAATTCTTAGTGGTATTCATGCATATTACGAACCAGAAGATTTAATCGGCAAGACACTTCTTGCTATTACAAATCTTCCACCTCGCAAGATGATGGGCATTGATAGCTGTGGTATGCTTATTTCCGCAATTCACTCCGAGGAGGGCGAAGAAAGACTTAACCTTATTCAGTTGGACGCTCATATTCCAGCTGGAGCTAAGATGTATTAGTTAAATTGTCTCAAGATTTATTATTAAATAATCATAAAAAATCCACGATTTATAAGGCTAAAATTTATAAATCGTGGATTTATTTTAAAGTGAAGCTAATATTAAGCTGATTTAATTGACTTAATTTTAATTATTTGATAAAATTGTATTGTTTGTAGAAATTAAACTTTTTTGATATGTAATTTAATTAGTATCTTAAAATATTACAAAAGAAATTGGAGAGAAGTATTTATATGGAAAATGAAGAATACGAAAAGGAAATAGACCTGTTAAAGCTTGCGAAAAAAATTCTTAAAAGCTGGAAATTTATAATTGCTTTTGTTTTAGGATTTGCTATTATTTCTTATGCTACAACAGCATTATTTATTCCGAAAAAATATACAACATCTATGACTATGTATGTAAACAACAGAGAAGATGCTTCAAATAGCGTTAACATCAATGATATTAATGCATCAAGGGGTTTGGTGCCGTCATATTTATCACTACTTAAAAGCGATTGTGTACTGGATAAAATTGAAGAAAAATTAAACAACCCCGAATATGATGTGGAATTTTTAAGAAAGGCAATAGTTTGCCAACAGGTAAATAAGACAGAAATTTTTGAGATAGATGTTACTACCACAGACCCTTATTTATCAAAGGAAATTGCCGATTATATGAAGGAAGTAGCTCCTTTGGAAATTTCCAGAGTGTTTAAATTTGGTTCTGCTCAATTAGTAGATGATGCTATTGTGCCTGAAAAGCACAGCTCACCAAGCAAGGCTAAAAATACCCTTATTGGAGGATTTTTAGGGGGAGTTATTTCTGTTATGTATATTGCTTGTCTGGCTATATTTAACCAAAAAATATATGAACCAAGTGATTATGAGCAGTCATATAAGGATATTCCTTTAATTGGAATTATACCTGATAGAATAGGTAAGCAATATTAGAATCAAGGAGAAATATTATGTTTAAAAAGAAAAAAGAGCAGCATAGAACCATAATGAAGCCTATTGATGTGGAAAAAGAATTTGAAGCAACAGAGGCCTTTAAGGCACTTAGAACTAATGTAGTATTCAGTATGAATCAAAGAGATCACAAAAGAATATTTTTTACAAGCTCTGTGCCAAATGAAGGGAAAACCTCTACAATTTGTAACTTTGCTATTATTTTGGCTCAGACAGGGGCAAAGGTTTTACTTATTGATGGAGATATGAGAAATCCTAAGGTACATAGAATTTTTAATCACAAAAAGCCAAAGGAAGGTCTTTCCACTGTTCTAAGTACAGGAAATTTAGAAGGTACTATTATAAAATCAAAATACGAAAATCTTTACCTGATGTTTGCAGGTATGACACCACCTAATCCCACAGAGCTTTTAGGTGGAAAGTATGCTGAAGAAGTGTTTAACACCCTTGAGGATGCTTATGATTATGTATTGGTGGATACACCTCCTATTAATCTTATTACTGACGCGCTGGTTTTAAATAAATATAATTTTAGTATGGTTATGGTTATAAGAGAAAGCTATTCTGACCACAGAGAAATTCAAAAGGCATTAAAATCAGCAGAGCTTGTAGGAACTGATGTTATAGGGACTGTACTTATAGGAAGTACCCACGCACTTACAGCGGTTAAGAAGGATGGCTATGGTTACGGCTATGGCTACGGAGGCTATTACGGATATAAAGGCGAGAATGACTAATGAATAAATTTACTGATTTTCATATACATATTTTACCCGGAATTGATGACGGAGCCGCCGATGTGGAGGTTTCCCTCAAGATGCTGCAGTTGTTAAAGGAGCAGGATGTAAATAATATAGTTGCCACACCTCATTTTTATTTTAATAAGCAAAATGTTGAAAGCTTTATGGAAAAAAGAGCTGCAGCATATAATTTACTGAAAGAAAAATATGATGGTGAGGCTAAATTTGTTCTTGGAGCTGAGGTTTATTATTGCAGCGGAATTAATATGATTGAGGATTTTGAGGATTTAACCCTTGGAAACAGCAATTACATTATGCTTGAACTTCCTTATGCTGATAAAATTGACAAGGATATTTTAACTGAAATTGAAAAAATAATGGCAGAAACAGGACTTACTGTGGTTTTTGCTCATATCGAAAGATTTTTCAGTAAGATGACCTTTACTGCAAAGAGAAAATTATCTAAAATGGACGCAATTTTCCAAATAAATTTGCCATCATTGCTACATGAGGACAGAGTTCCTGAAATTATTAAGTTTATTAAAAAGAATAATAACATAATTTTGGGTTCAGATTCTCATAATTTAGATTCTCGTTCACCATTAAATTATCAGAAGGGTATACAAATTCTCGCTGATAATTTAACTGCAAAGGATTTAGACCGAATTATTACAGATACAAATAAATTTTTTGACGAAATTTATTAACTGATTAAATACCCTTTTTTGAAAGGTAGGTTATTACCCAAATGTCAAATAACAACAATATGACAGAAGAAAATGAAATAGAAATTGACCTTTCGCGCCTGTTAAAAAAACTTTTATCAAAGCTAAATTTGATTTTAATTTCAACCTTTTCTGTTTCTTTAATATTTATTTTAATTACTATGTTTCTTATTTCTCCTAAGTATGAGTCCAGAGTTTCTTTGTATGTAAATGTAACTCAGGAGGGAAGAGATTCCATTAATATGTCTGAAATCAATGCTTCCAAAAGTCTTGTAGATACCTATATGACATTTATCAAGAGCAATAGAATTATGAATAAGGTTTTGGAAAATTTTGATGAAGAAGAAATGGCCTTAAAGCAGCTTAAAAACAGTATTGAATGTACTCAGATAAGCGGAACCGAATTTTTTGAGGTTAAGGTAAAAACTGATGACCCCCTACTTTCTGCTCAAATTGCTGAATATATAAGTAAAATTGCACCTATTGAGTTTCAGGAGGTTTTTAAATCCAGCAATGTAGTAATTGTGGATAATGCAAAGGTTCCTGTTAAAGCATGTGAGCCAAATGTTTATAAAAATGCCCTATTAGGAGCTATTCTCGGTTTTATAATTATGACAGCAATAATATCAATAAAATCAATATACAGCCAAACTGTAGAGGCACCGTCAGATATAGAAAAAAGGTATGATGTACCGCTTATAGGAACTATTCCTGACAGACTTAATACAAAATAATTAGAGGGTGCTTTTTATGAAAAATTTTTCAAATAAAAATATAATTTTAAACACTGTTGCACTTTTTTTAGCTGTTATTGTTATTGTTATGTTGGTAATTTCTAATATTACAAGTAAGAAAATTTTAGAAGAAAATAAATATATAGCAGATAAATTTAATGAAAATCATAAATCAGTGGATTTATCTACCAAAGCAACTGATAAAACAGAAAAATATGACGAAACTGCAAGTAAAAGTAGCAATGAACAATCAAATGAAGAAATAGCTATTGTAGATTATCCCAGTAATTATGTTTGCATCGGAAACGAGCTTACCGCTGTAAATAAAGAGAAAAACTATGCCTATTCCATGAAAATGTCAGATATGCTTTCTGATATGGGCATTGAAAATAATGTTGTAAATTTAGGCTATATTGGTGAAGACAGCAGAATGATTATGGCAAGAACCGGTGGTTTTAAAATGCTTGTAAGTAATTTAGTGGATATTCCGTCAAAGCCACAAAGATGCTATGTAAATTTCTTAGGTGAAGATAATAACTGGATAATTCCTCTCCACAATATGGAAGAAGAATATATGGAGGTTTACATAGGTGGCATTGAAGGTAAGCTTTACATTGAAAAGGTGGAAAATGGAAATAACCCCTATTATATTTACTATTTTATAAGGAATGAAGAAGGAGAGGCCGCCGTAGCTGATATTGGCAGCGAAATAGTTCCTGTTGAAACCACTAAATATGCATATTATTTGCCTATAATTTGGCTTATTGACGGTTACAGCAATAAAAATGCCAATACTTATATTAATAATATAAATATTCTAAAAAATATTTATATAAATGATGATTTCATTGTTTTAAGTCCTTTGGAAAGTTCAGACAAGGATATTAATTCTGTGGATGAAAAAATGGTAAGTGAATTTGGCGAACATTTTATCAATATAAGAGAAAAAATGCTGGATAGCAACATTTCCGAGAAATATGGCTTTACACTTTCTGAAAAAGATATGAATTCTATAGGAAATGGCAAAATCCCGTCTTGCTATTATGAAAATTTTGAGCTAACCGAGCAGGGTAGTGAGTTTGTGGCAAGGGTTATTTTAGATAGCTTTAATTAATGAATTTTAAGGTGCTTATAGTTTTAAGCACCTTATTTTATGGAAAAATTAACTCCGATATGTATAATTTAATATTAGTTATACATATCGGAGTTTTGTTTAATTACATTTCAAATTCCTTAGGTGGTTCTATGCCAAGGAGATTTTTTACAAAGTAATCCCATTTTCTTCTTATCATATAATCTGATTTCCACATATCATGGAAGGTATTTGGGACAATCATCATATCAAAATCCTTATTATTTTGGATGAGTGCGTCCACAACTCCCATAGTAGCAGAAACATTTACATTGTCATCAATATCGCCGTGAGCTATGAAAAGCTTTCCCTTTAGGTTTTTAGCTAAAAGGCTGTTTTGCTGTTCATCATACATTTTTTCATTGTATTCGCCGTTATATCTTTCTACCCAAGCGGTGCAGTAGGTTCTTTCATTATGGTTGCCTGAGAAGGATACACCAACCTTGTATGTATCAGGGTATAGACACATAGCTCGGAAGGTAGCATAGCCACCCCCTGAAACTCCCCAAATTCCCACTTTGTTAAGGTCAATTTGTGGATAATCTGCAGCTAATTTGTCTAAAACATATACATGGTCCTTAAGACCTGCAGCTCCACCTAAGTTTTTATAACAAACATCGTGGAAAGCTTTACCTCTGTTTGGTGTGCCGACACCGTCTACGATTATACCTATTATTCCGAATTGTGCATAGGACTGTAAGCTGCCCATACATTCCTTAGGAGCTTCCCAAGTAAATTCCTTTGGAACATTGTTACACTGAACACCACCGTAAATGTAGTCGATAAGAGGTGCTTTTTCACCGATATCAGGTGGTAGAACAATAATTCCGTAAAGCCTTATCCCATCTTCATTTAAGTAGGAAAATCTCTTTGGTACAACATAACCCGCTTTTAAAAGCTCAGTAATATCAGCAGTTTCAAATATGGTTTCCTTACCAGAGGAAATTTCTACTATTTTTGCAACAGGAGGCATATCAATACGAGAAACGATATCAACAAATCTCTTGCCGTCAGGAGAGAGTGCTGTTCGGTGGAAGGCATCCTCCTTAGCCAAAATTTCAAGCTCTCCGCCATTTATATTTATTTTGCATAGAGTTTGATAATAGGGGTCGCTGAAAATATCAAAGCCTCTGGCGGTAAAGAAAATATCGCCTGTATCCTCATCAACTTTAACAAGGGAAATAGCCTCAAATTCGCCATTTGTAAGCTGTTTAAGCTTTTTTCCACTTTCCTTATCATAAAGGTAAAGGTGGTTAAAGCCTGATTTTTGAGATTGCCAAATAAAATAGGGTTTATCAGAGAAAACATAGTTGGTAAAGTTATAATCTATTCCACCATCACTTTCTCCATAGGAGTCATAGAATAAGAATGTGTCGGTGGTTTCTGTAAGTAAAACACGGGTTTTGCCTGTTTCTGGGTCAGCTAACACTAATTTAGCCTCGTTAAAATAACGGTTAAGAGCAGTAAAGTAGATTTCCTTTCTGTTCTTAGTCCAAGCAATTTTCATACAGCCGTCAGAAATAGGTGGAGCAAAGTTTACAGGAAGCTCAGGATAATTTATGGGAATTAGCTTATCTTTTTTTAGGTCATAGATGAAAAGCTTAGCTTTTATAATCTCCTCATCCCCTGGGAGGGAATATTTCATTTTGTGAAGAATTGGACGGGGATTTTCCTTATCACGAGGAGCGTTTTGTACAACAAAAAGGTCCTTTACAGCTGCATCGTCAATGGCATAGGTAATGAGCTTGTCGCTTTCCTTGTTCCACAAAACTCCTGCACAGGTTTCTGTCTTGTTAAACCATTTTTTTATAGGCTCACTGGTGCCACAAATATCTCCATAGGAGTAATTTTCCTTGCCGTCAAAGGTAAATTGCTTTAATTCCTCGGTTTTTAAATTTTTTAAATAGAGATTGTGTTCCTTTAAAATAACCTGATATTTGCCGTCAGGAGAATAGGAGCAGTCCTTATGTTCAGGAAGCTCATCTGCATCTTTTATTTCTCCTGTTAGGGCATTTATTTCAAAGTGCTTGTATTCATTTTCACCTATGGGGTATTTTTTGTAATGATATTCTGTGTCGCTTATCCATTTTCCGCCGTGTACTGCGTTTTTGACTAAGCGGCCGCCATTCATTAGATTTTTGGCTTTTTCGTATTTTTTAAGCATGGGACTACCTCCTAATATAAGTATTACATAGCTTATTATAGCATTTACTATGGATAATTCAAGGATAATAGTCATTAAAATAGAAAAAATATATGTATTAATTTTTTTATGTGAAAAAACACTTGTAAATATTCATAAAAATGATATGTGATATATAGTCAAATATACAAAAACAGCGTCAGTAACTTACCGACGCTGTTTAAAATAATATAAGCTAAATTAGATAGCAGCACATTTAACCTTAAGCCATTCCACTTCTTCTTCATTGAGGAAAGGAGTGAGTTTTTCAAGTACCTGTGCATGGTAATCATTGAGCCATTCCTTTTCTTCGCGAGTAAGCTCCTCAGGGATTACACAGCTTGTGTCAATCGGAACAAATGTAATAGGTTCAAAGCAGAGCCAGTTGCCGTATTCGTTTGTACCTGCTTCTTTACATACGAGTTCGTTTTCGATTCTTACACCTATTCTGCCTTCCTCATAAATACCAGGCTCATCTGTGATAATCATGCCTGGAACAAATACATATTTGTTGTGTGGACGAATTTGCTGAGGACCTTCGTGAACTGTTCCTACATGTCCTACACCATGACCTGTTCCACAGCGGTAGTTAATCATATGTCTCCAGAGTGGCTGACGGCAAATCATATCAATTTGTCCACCATTTGCTCCCTCCATCCATACTGCCATAGCAACATCAATGTGGCAGCGAAGAACTCTTGTGTAGTCAAGCTTTTCTTGCTCTGTAACCTCACCTACTCTGAATGTACGAGTGATGTCTGTTGTACCGTCTAAGTATGTAGCACCGCTGTCAACAAGGAGGTAGCCATTGCGGAGGATTTCAGCGTCAGCACCCTTTTTAGGTGCGTAGTGCATCATAGCTGCATTTGTGCCATAGGCTGCAATTGTTGGAAAGCTTTCTGTTACAAAGTTTTCGGAGTTTCCACGGTACTTGTGGAGAATATCATCAATGTCTGTTTCACGGAGAGTTTCTCCTGCTGCCAAACGCTTTTCAAGTTCGATTTGGAAGCGAACCATTGCAGCACCGTCTTTAAGATGAGCATGGCGAGTGTTTTCAAGCTCAACCTCATCCTTAGATGCCTTGAGAAGAAGAATAGGGTCTTCCTTTTCAACTATTGTGTAAACCTTGTTGTCGGAAAGTGCGTTATAAAGAGCAGAGTTAAGGCTTTCTGGGTCAATTAAAACAGTTTCTTTATCTTTGCCCTTTGCCAAAAATTCAGGCATACCATCATAATTCATAAGTGTTACATTAGCAGCAGAAAGCTCTTTCTTAACGCTTTCTGGAATTCTTGTTTGGTCGATGAACAAAACAGCCTTATTTTGGTCTAAGTAGCAGAAAGCAAGGGCATAAGGTGTGCAATCAACATCACTTGCACGAACATTTAAAAGCCATGCAACAGAATCAAGACTTGTGATAAGCATTGCTGTGCAGTTGTTATCCTTAAGCATACCGCGAACGATAGACATTTTTTCTTCAGCGGATTTACCAGCGTATTTTGTATCAAGTGTCCAAACCTCGCTGGTTGGAAGTGCAGGACGATTTTCTGTCCAAGCTTCGTCAGCTAAGGAAAGGTCAACTAATTTTGCATTATGTGCCTTGCAAATTTCTTCAAGACCTCTGCTTTGGCTGATAGGCATTGTTTCAGCACAGTAGCCGAGTATACTGCCATCCTTGAGCTTAGAGCCAATCCATTCATTTACTGTTGGAACACCTGCCACAGCCATATGCATAGATTTAATACCTGTGTCTTTCAAGGCTGCGTCAGCAGCACCGAAGAATCTACCGTCAACCCACATAGCAGCGTCGTCAGCTGTTACAACAAGGTTGGAGTTTTCGCAGTAAAAGCCTGAAAAATAAGCCCATACTGTGTAATGCTCGGGAACATACTCACTTGTGTGAGGGTCGCTGGTTGGCATAATGTAGGCATCACAGCCGTGCTTTGCCATAGCGGCACGAAGGTCGGATAATCTTTCTGGAATAGTCTTCATAATAAAATACTCTCCTTTAATTTTATTTAAACCTATATAAAAATATATTGTGTTTACTATAAATTAAAATATAACATTTATGTGAAAGTGTCAACAGAAAAAAGCTGAATTTATAGAAATTTGACGGATTACACATATTTACAGATGAATTGGCTCATAATTAAATGAAAAAACATAATATTGTTTCAAATTTAACAATATTGACGGGCAAAAGTGAAAATGATATAATTTTGTATAATAAAATTGCTGTTGGAGGATATTTAGATGGAACACAAGGAAAATTGTATTGTTTGCGGAGAAAAACTTGAATATTTAGCAGAGCCTATTGAAATGGAATGTATGTATTGCCATAAGAAGTTTATAAGTCAGGTTCAATGTGAAAGGGGACATTTTATCTGCGATGAATGTCATAGCAAAAATGGGGTGGATTTAGTTATTCAGTTCTGTACCTCCACAGAAAAAACCGACCCCTTTGCTATTGCCAATGACCTTTTTTTAGATAAGAGAATACATCTACATGGCCCTGAGCACCATGTGCTTGTACCAGCAGTTTTGACAGCGGCATATCTTAATAAAATCGGAGAGCCTGAGCTTAAGGAGCGTTATTTAAAGCTTTGTAAGGACAGAGGAAGTAAAATTCCAGGGGGCTTTTGCGGTTATGCTGGTTCCTGTGGTGCAGGAGTGGGTGTCGGAATATTCTTTTCGATTATCGAGCAAACCTCACCTCTCAATAAGGAAAAATGGGGCTTTGTAAATAAAGCGGCGGGAAAAGCTCTTATGAATATTGGGGAATATCCAGGTCCTCGCTGCTGTAAGAGAAATACCTATATTGCCTTTGACACAGCTAATGAAATTCTCAAAAAAGAGCTTAATATAAGTCTTTGCGAGGGTAAGCATTATTGTGGCTGGTTTAATAAAAATGAGGAATGTCTTATTGACACCTGTGCTTATTATCCAAGGAAGGAAAAGTAATGAATATTGCCATTGGAAATTTAATTATCAGAAATTTCATTTCAGAGGATTTTAATAATTTATATAAGCTTTTGTCAGATGAAAAGGTGATGAGATACTTAGAGCCTGTATTTTCAAGGGAAAAGACAGCGGAGTTTTTAAAAAAAGCTGGTCTTAGCGAAAATCCGCTTATTTATGCGGCTTGTAAAAATGAAAGTCTTATAGGTTATGTAATTTATCATAAATATGACCTAAAAAGCTATGAAATAGGATGGGTTTTAGCTCCTGATGTATGGGGAACGGGTATTGCGGATAGCCTTACTAAAATGCTGATAGAATATTCAAAGGGGAAAATGGATTATTTAGTTATTGAATGTCTTTCTGAACAAATTGCATCAAAACGAATAGCTTTAAAAAACGGGTTTAGATATTTTAGAAAAATAGATAATTTAGAGGTATATAGGCTAAATTTAAAATGTGGGAGTTAGCGGGAAATGAGTATTGAATTAAAAATGTATGATATGGCAGTAGAGTTTATAAAAAAGCGTTATCCCAAGGGTTTTGGAGGAGCGGCTGTAATACATACGGAGGATGACAGATTTTTAATAAGTGTAGCACCAGAGGTGTTAAATGCCTCCGCTGAGCTTTGCATTGAAACAGGGGCAATTTGCGAGGCTCATAAATTTAATACTGCGGTAACACATTGTATTTGTGTGGTAAGAAATGATGAAAACAGCGAATTTAAGATACTCACTCCTTGCGGGATTTGTCAGGAAAGATTGCGTTTTTGGGGCGAGGAGGTTAGAGTGGGAGTGACTACCCAGGATAATACTCTTAAATTTGTCAAGCTAAAGGAATTAATGCCTTATTATTGGGGCAAAGCCTATGAGGATTAGCAGAAAAGAGTGGTAATATGAAAAAATTGAATACAGTCTTAGATATTGCTATAAACGTTATTATGTATGTGTTTTTAGGTTTTGCTGTGATTACAGTTTGTATGCTATTAAAGCGAAACTGGTTATGGAGTTTATTTATGGGGGCATACTGTGGCCTTACCACTGATTTTATGAAAAAAATACAAAGTATAGTTTGCAAAAAGTGGATTACCTATATTATTTTAGCTTTATCACAGGCTTTAATACTAATTTTAGCCCTGCTGATTGGTATGCCTACGGGGGAATTTATTCCCTATAAAGTTTAAAAATCAGAGTTTTAACACTTGATTATTTTTTTATAAAAAAGTATAATATATACAAGACTAAAAATGAAATAAACCCTGTCCGCAAAGAGTAAAAACTATACGGGCGGGGTTTTTTGAGAATTACGGAGGTGCACTTTGAAAGTACTCATTAAAAATGGTCATATTATTGACCCAGCTAACAATGTGAATAAAATTGCAGATTTGCTTATTGAAAACGGCAAAATTGCAAAGATAAACGAAAATATTTCAGAAGACTATGACGAGGCCATAGATGCAGAGGGCATGTATGTGGCTCCAGGATTTATTGACCCCCATGTGCATTTAAGAGATCCAGGTCTTACTCACAAGGAGGATATTATCACAGGAACAAATGCGGCAGCCGCAGGAGGCTTTACAGGAGTTGCTTGTATGCCTAATACAAAGCCTGTAATAGATAACGAAGAAACTATAAAATATATTTTAGATAAGGCAAAGGAAGCTAAGGCTAAGGTTTATCCCATTGCCTCTATTACAAAGGGCATGAAGGGCGAAGAAATGAACGATTTTGAGGCTCTTTATAAGGCTGGAGCTATTGCGGTAAGCGATGACGGAAGACCTGTGGAAAATGCAGCTATGCAGCAAAAGGCTATGGAAACAGCAGAAAGCTTAAATATTCCTATAATAAGCCACTGTGAAGACCTAAAAATTATTAACGGCGGCATTATAAACAAGGGAGAAGTGTCTGAAAAGCTTGGCATAAAGGGTATGGACAGAACCAGTGAGGACAGCATTACAGCAAGAGAAATTGCCATTGCCGAGGGAACCAATACCTCTATTCATATTGCCCATGTTTCCACCTGGGGTAGTGTGGGAATTATAAGAGATGCTAAGGCAAGAGGAGTAAAGGTAACCTGTGAAACTGCACCTCATTATATGATTTTCACAGACAACGAATTACTTTGTGAAAATGCTAATTTCAGAATGAGTCCGCCGCTTAGAACCGAAAAGGACAGACAGGCAGTAGTGAGAGGAATTGCAGATGGCACATTTGATATGATTGCCACAGACCATGCACCTCACGCACCTGAGGAAAAGGCTGATTTTAGAAAAGCACCTAATGGAATTATAGGACTTGAAACCTCCTTTGCAGCAGCTTATACCGCACTTGTAAGCGGAAAAGTGATTTCCGTAAATAGGTTAGTTGAGCTTATGAGCACAAATCCCGCTAAAATGCTGAGGGTAAAGGGCGGAAGCTTGTCCGTTGGCGAATCGGCTGACATCGTAATTTTCAAAGAGGAAAAATGGACTTTCACAGAGGATAAAATCCACAGTAAATCTAAAAATTCACCGTTTATTGGAATGAAATTTGATGGCAAGGTTAAATATACACTTTTAAACGGAAATATAACATATCAAGACAAATAAAAGGAGAAAAATATCATGGCATTTGACAGACTTATTGAAAAAATTATTGAAACTAAAAACCCAACAGTAGTAGGACTTGACCCTAAGCTTGCTTATATCCCAGAGGAAATTATAAAGGATTGCTTTAAAAAATACGGTGAAAATGCTGAGGGTGCAGCTCAGGCATTTTTAGCCTTTAATAAGGGCATTATTGATGCAATTTGCGATATAGTCCCTGCTGTAAAACCACAATGTGCTTACTATGAGGCACTTGGATGGCAGGGAATGAGAGCGTTGGCTGAAACTATCGAGTATGCTCAAAGCAAGGGTATGTTTGTAATCGAGGACGGCAAGAGAAATGACATAGGCTCTACAATGGAAATGTATGCTATTGCTCATATAGGCGAAAACCAGGTGGGCGAAAACACATTTAAGCCCTTTGGTGCTGATGCTCTTACAGTAAACGGATATCTTGGAACAGACGGTGTGGCACCTTTACTTCCTATCTGCGAAAAAAGCGATAAGGGTATGTTTATTCTTGTTAAAACATCCAATAAATCCTCAGGAGAGCTTCAGGATAGAGTTTTAGATAACGGCGACACAATTTACAACGCTATGGGCAAAATGTGCGAGGAATGGGGTAAGGAAAGCCGTGGCAAGTACGGTTATTCTGCAGTTGGTGCAGTAGTAGGTGCTACCTATCCAAAGCAGCTTTCCGAAATGAGAGAGCTTATGCCTCATACATTTATTCTTGTTCCAGGCTATGGCGCTCAAGGCGGTACGGCAGAGGATGTAAAAGGTGCATTTGATGAAAGAGGTCTTGGCGCTATAATTAACTCCTCCAGAGGTATTCTCACAGCTTGGCAGAAAAAGGGTATGGAGGGCAAGGATTATGCAAAGGGTGCAAGAGAAGCCGCTCTTGAAATGAAAGCTGATATTACATCTAAAATTCCTGAAATAAAGTAATTTTAAGGAGGGTAAAATGAAGGTTGCGGTAATAGGCTCAAGAGAATGTGGAAGCCTTACAGTAGATGATATTATAAATTATATTCCTCTAAACTGCTCTCAGATTATATCGGGAGGGGCTCAGGGTGTGGATACCTTAGCTAAAAAAGCAGCAGAAAAGCTAAATATTACTTATACTGAAATTTTGCCAGACTATAAAAAATATGGCAGAAAAGCCCCTCTTGTTAGAAACGAAGAAATTGTGAAAAGCTCATATTATGTATTGGCTTTTTGGGATATGGAGTCCAAGGGGACAGCATCAGCAATAAATATGTGTATAAAAAACTATATTCCTATTAAAATTATTCCCATTGAAGAAAAAATTTCAAAAAAAGACTAAATTAAAAACCGAATGTGCCGATAACATTATTAAATAGATATAAATCTCACTATGGTTAATAACAGATTTATTATATAATAAAACAGGAGGTATGATTATGAACGGAATTAATGGAATGAGCTCAAGAAGAATAGGCGGTCTTGTCAGCGGTTTAAATACCGATGAGCTGGTTGAAGGTATGATGCTCAGAAGTAAAACAAGACTTAATCAGAAAAACCACGCAAGACAACAGCTTAAATGGAAACAAGATTCATACAGAAATATAATAAGAAGTACAAATTCATTTGCTAACAAGTGGATGAATAAAACCGACAGTAGTAAAAATATAGGCAGTGATAGCTTCTGGAAACTAAATTCAGCATCTACAAGCTCAAATAATTTTGATGTTGTAGCTAAAAATGGTGCTATGAACGGAAATATCACAGTTGACTATGTGGCACAGCTTGCTACAAGCGAAAGCTTAACAAGTAAGAAATTTGGCAATACTTATTTTGCTGTAAAGGATAATTCAAGTACTGCAACTGCTGATGAAAAAATAAAGTTAATGGACCAAATCGCACTTGAAGTAGACAGAATGGCTAAGATGGGAAATAAGCTTTCTGTAACAGTAGAGGTTGATGGCATTAAGAGAAATATTGACCTTGGTGTAGATAAGGCTTATCTTGATAAGCTTAAAAGTCCTGATGGTAAATTTACAGAGCAATCTTATAGCGATTTTCGTAAGCAAATTAATACAAGGCTTGAGGAAGGTATTAAATCTAACTTTGGAAATAAAGTAAGAGTTGAAAAGGGTTCAGGAAACGAGGACCTTAAAATTTCCAGCGACAGTAAGCTTAGAATAAGCGGAAATGCTACATTCTATTTCGGAATTGAAAGCGGTACAACCAATAAACCAGATATTTATAATTCAATTAAGCGTACAAAGGGACAATTTGGAAATATAGCGGGTGCTGAATACGAATTTAAGATTAACGGAAAAGAATTCAAATTTACTGAAAATGATTCTATAAATAAAATTATGGAAACAGTAAACAGCAGCGATTGTGGTGTTAAGATGACTTTTTCCGAGTATTCCAACACATTTAAATTAACTGCTGTACAGGAGGGTTCTATAAAATCAATAGATATTGAGCAAACCTCAGGAAACCTTTTGACAGAGCTTTTTGGTGTGGCATCAGGCAGCAGTATTTCCTCTAAATCCGTTTTAGGTGCTGTGAAAGCTGATAATAAACCTGATATGGCAAAATTAAAGGAAAATATCAGCGCACCCTTTGAAATCACAATGACAGATTCAAATGGAAATAAAATTACCAAAATAATTGAAATTCCTTCAAGAGATACAAGAGGTAATAAGCTTGATTATTCAAAGTATACAGATGACCAGTTCATTGGCCTTTTAGATACTGAGATAAACAAGGCTTTTGATTCTAAAAAGTTTGATGTTAAGCTTAATACAGATGGAAAAATTGAAATTAGCAACAGAGATGGGGCTCAGCTTGAAATAAGTGGATACAAGGGCGATAACAAAATGCTTGGTATCCTTGGATTTACAGGCAAAACTACCAATGCCGTTGATTTAACAACTAAATTGGCTGATATAGGATTTAAGGAAAATGACACTATCAAGGTTAACGGCGGAAATGAAATTAAAATCACAGCCGATATGACAATTGATGATTTGGTAAAAAAATCAAATGGAAATATTAGCTTTGAAAGTGGAATGTTCAAAATTAACAATGTCGATACTCTTTCAGTTACAGGTGGTGCTGCCGAAGTATTTGGAATTAAGGGAGATTATAAGTCAACTAAGGCTGAGGATGTGGACTTCACAGAGAAACTCTCAGTTCAATATGGACAGTATGGCGTACAAGGTGATGCAAAAGTCAATGTAGGCGGCGTAGAAGTACAAATAAATGCTGATATGACATTTAAGCAAATGATTGATACTATGAATACCGAGTATGAAAAAACTCATACTGGCGCTAAAGCTGTAGATTTTGATGAATATGGAAATATTAAGTTTAATGTTAATGTTAAAGATGTAAGCGGTAATTTTATGCAAAACATTTTTAAGAATGGTAATATTCAAGAAAATGCTACAGGTGTTGTAAATACACGAAATTCTCAAGGTAAGGATGCTATTTTCTCTATTAACGGTGAATTTATCCAAAAGAGTGGAAATACAATTGAATATGACGGAGTGGAAATTACCTTTAAGAATACCTTTGATGGCACACTTAAAGGTGGAACAGGCGAAAAAATTACCGTAAGCTCAGATGTTGATGATGCTGTTAAGCAAATCAAAGAGTTTATGGATGATTATAATAAGCTCATTGATGAAATTAAAGGTAAGCTCACAGAAAAGCAAAAGTACAAGGAATTTTCTCCTTTAACAGATGAACAAAAGAAGGAAATGACTAAGGAGCAGATTGAAAAATGGGAACAGGAAGCTCAAACAGGTCTTTTGGCTAATGATCCTGAGCTTACAAGATATTTGCAGGAGCTTAGAAGCGTGATGTATCAAAAATCTCCTAATGGCTTGGCTCTTTATGACCTGGGAATTACAACAGGGGACTTTAGAGATGGCGGTAAGCTTAAATTTGCTGATAAAGTAAATGGAAAGAGTGGAGAGGAACATTTAAGAGAAATGCTTTCTACTAATCCAGATAAGGTTAAGCAAATGTTTACTGACCCTAATAATGGTTTAGCTGCAAGATTAGAAAAAGCAAATGATGCTGCTATGAATACATCTGTTACAAAGAGAGGATATATTGCTAACATAGCGGGTATGGAAGGCACATTTAGTGATACAGACAGCCTTATTAGTAAAAAACTCATAGCTATGGAGCAAGATATAAAGAATTTTGAAGAAGCTATGAAGAAGGAAGAAGAAGGCTACTGGAATCAGTTTACTGCTCTTGAAAAGGTTATCGCTAAATTAAATGCTCAAAGTGAAGCTTTGTTTGGTCAAATGATGGGACAGTATTAATATAAGTTCCGTAAATTAAATTTGCCGCACCTTTTAAATGAGGGTGCGGCAACTGATAATATAGGTTAAGGAGTGAAAGTTATGTATAATCCTTATCAAAAATATAAAGAACAGTCCCTCACCACATTAACTCCGGCTGAACTTGTTATAAAGCTGTTTGATGAGGCTATAAAACAAGTAAAACTGTCTGTTATAAATATAAATGATAAAAATTTGGAAGAAGCTAACAAAAATATCATAAAAACAGAGGATATTATAAATGCTCTTAAATTTAATTTAGATGATAAATACGAAATATCAAAGGATTTGGAAAAAATGTATGATTGTATATACGATTGCCTTGTAGATGCCAACATAAAAAAGGATGTGGAGGCATTAAATGGTATTTGTGATATTATAACTGATTTCAGAGATACTTTCCAACAAGCAAGTAAAATTTCCAAATCATAAAATTAAATTTGGGGGAAAAAGCTATGACAATGGTATATAGTCAAAAGCTGTTTGATATGGTAATGGATTTGTTAGATAAAAAACAGCAACTTTTAATAGAGTATTATAATGTAACCACATCTGTTACAAGTGAAAATTTAGCAGATGTTATAAATGATGTAGTAGATAAAAGGCAATATTTAATTGAGCAAATTCAAATATGCGAAGCGGACTTGCAAGCCATACCAAAAAAACTTTTCGGAAATGATGCTCACGCGTTATCAGTAATTTTAAAGCATAAGGTTTCTGCTGATATGCAGCTGCCACCTATTTTAAATGAAATAAATAAAAAATGTATTTTAATTCAAAATATTATGCTTAGAATTAAAGAGGCGGATACACAATTAAATAATAAAGTTCAAATGGCTAAACAGGATGTAATGGATAAAATCGAGCAGGTAAAAAACAATAAGCAGGTGTTTTATTACAGAAAGAAAATGCAAGGTCAAATGAATGGCAATATGTTAGATGAAAAAAGATAGATAAAGCTGTTTTGTTTTTTAAAAAACAAAACAGCTTTTAAAAAATACAGCTAAATTTTTATTTTTGGCGAATTTATTTAGCGAAAGATAATCAGTAAAAATTAAAACTTATATACATATTCTGATAAATATAATTCTTTTACTTGCATTTTTAACAAATTAACGCTAAAATATATAATGAAATAGAATACTATTATATATTATTTATATAAATACGAGAAAGGAGAAAACTGTCTTTAAATTATATTTTCAGACAGCAAGGTTTAAAATATGGCAAAGATAATAGCCATAAGCAACCAAAAGGGCGGAGTGGGAAAAACGACAACTACTTATGCACTTGGCTGTGGGCTTAAACATCGTGGATACAGAGTTTTGCTTATAGATTTTGACCCTCAGGGAAATTTGACCTTTTGCGTAGGCGGAGATGTTAAATTAAATGCAAATATAATGGATGTGCTGAGAGGGACAGTGGCAGTACAGCACGCAATTCAACATACAAGTGTAGCGGATGCAATATGTGCAAATATATTGCTTTCTGGTGCTGAGCTGGAATTTATGGGTACTAATAGGGAATATCTTTTGAAAAGTGCGTTAAAACCAATTTTGGATTATTATGATTACATAATTATAGATACCCCGCCATCCCTAAGTATACTTACAATTAATGCCTTTACGGCGGCTGATTCAATAATTATACCTATTCATTCTGATATTTTTAGTCTTCAGGGTATTGCAGAAATTCAGGAAACCATAGAAAGCGTAAAGCTAAGATGTAATCCTAACATTAAAATAGAGGGGATTTTACTTACAAAATTTAATAAAAGAACAGTTTTTGGCAGACAAGTTTTTGAAACTGCTGAGCTTATAGCTAAAACTATGGGAACCTGTGTATTTAAGACACAGATAAGACCGAATATTGCCATTTCTGAGGCTCAGGCAAGCCAAATGGATTTAATGCAGTATGCACCCAAAAGCTCTGTGGCGGCTGATTACCTTCAGTTTACTGATGAAATAATAGAAAGGGGGATGTATTAAAATAGCAAAAAAAGATTTTGACAAGGAAGAATTATATAAAAAACTAATGCCCACAGGTAAATCTCCCAATAAGCAGGAAAGTATTGCAGATTTGCTTTCAATGCCGTCCGTAGATAATTCATCTCCACAAATTTTTGCAAAGAAATATGAGGAAGAGGAATTTGATGATGATTATGTGCCTGACGGAAATTGGGTAAATGAAAACTATACGCAAAAGCAAAATGAAAAAAAGTTATCCCAGCAAAAAAATAATATTAATACCGATGGTATTTATTCAAAGCAGCTTCAAAATCAGGAGGTACAGGCTCAAAGAAAACAGCCTATGCCAAATATGAATGAGTTTCAGTCAGTTCAAAAGCCTTATGAGAATAACAAGAGCAGTCAGCTTTACGATAATGCTTATTCAGATAATTTAATGCAAAATGTTCAAAAGAATAATTCAAATATACTCGGCAGTATTAATCAAATGAAAAATTTGCAAAGTAAGGTGGTAAAGGATATGAGTTTAAATTATAATAATTCACCTGTAAAATACAATTTGGAAAATTCTCATGATAAATCTAATTTGGTTGTTCACAATGCTATGGAGGATTTAGTTGTTATGAGAGTGAACACATTGGCTGAAAAATTCAATTGCTGTATGTGTGAAAAATGCCTAAATGATATTGCGGCAATCTCACTTAATGCTTTACCCAGTAAATATATAGTAGCACCGAAAAACCAGATTGAAGCTTTGACAATTAAATTTGTAAATAATCCCGGAATAGATATTGACAGTGAAGTTATAAAAGCAATTATGATAGTAAAAACTCATCCAAGACATTAATTTTTTAAACAGCCTCGTTTTATGTGGGGCTGTTTTAAATTTTATGAAAGAAAAAATGCAAAATTCATATAAAATAATAATTATATAAAAGATATAAAAAAATAAATAATTATATTATCATATAAATTAATGTTTTATCTGTGTTTTTTAGCCTATTTATATAAATTTAATAAAATTTAATGCGAATTCTCTTTACATAATGGAAAAAAGATGTTAAAATTTAATAGGACATTTGAAGATATAAAAATGTGAAAGGTTAAATTCATCCGTTACATCTAAATATCTTTAGATAGAATTTCATTATGCACAATTTAGGGTATCAGCACTACCCCCTAAAGCTTTTGCTAAATGAACATTCAGGGTTATCAGCACTACCCCTGTATTGTCCAAAAAAATTATTTTTTAAAAGGAAGGAAATGATTATCATGGCAATAAAAAGAGCAATGAAAACCATGGACGGTAATAACGCAGCTGCTCATGTATCCTATGCGTTCACAGATTTAGCTGCTATTTACCCAATTACACCATCCTCTGTTATGGCAGAAGTAACAGACAAATGGTCCGCAGAAGGTCAAAAAAATATCTTCGGTGAAAAAGTTAAAGTCGTTGAAATGCAGTCTGAAGCAGGTGCAGCTGGAACAGTGCACGGTTCTTTGGCAGCAGGTGCTTTGACTACAACATACACAGCATCACAAGGCTTGCTCCTTATGATTCCTAATATGTATAAAATCGCTGGTGAGCTTCTCCCTTGCGTTATCCACGTATCCGCAAGATGCGTAGCTTCCCACGCTCTTAATATTTTCGGCGACCACTCCGATATTTACGCTTGTCGTCAAACAGGTTTTGCTATGCTCTGTTCTAACTCCGCACAGGAAGTTATGGACCTCGGTGCAGTAGCTCACCTTACAACAATCAAGGGAAGAGTACCTTTCCTCCACTTCTTCGATGGTTTCAGAACATCTCACGAAATTCAAAAGATTGAAACTTGGGATTACAAGGACCTTGAAGATATGCTCGATATGGACGCTGTTGAAGATTTCAGAAGACATGCTCTTAATCCTGAACATCCAGCACTCCGCGGTACAGCACAAAACGGAGATATTTTCTTCCAAGCAAGAGAAGCTTGCAACAAGTACTACGATGCTATTCCTGAGCTTACTCAAGAATATATGAACAAGGTAAATGACAAGCTCGGCACAGACTACAAGCTCTTCAACTACTATGGTGCAGCTGATGCTGAACATATAATCGTTGCCATGGGTTCTGTTTGTGAAACAATCGAAGAAACAATCGACTATCTCAATGCTAACGGCGGCAAGTACGGTCTTGTTAAGGTTAGACTTTACAGACCATTCTCCGCTAAACATCTTATTGATGCAATTCCTGCTTCTGTTAAGACAATTTCTGTTTTGGATAGAACAAAGGAACCAGGCTCCTTGGGCGAACCACTTTACCTCGATGTTGTTTTAGCTCTTAAAGACAGCCAATTCACAAGCATTCCTGTTTACTCCGGAAGATATGGCCTCGGTTCTAAGGATACAACTCCTGCAGACATCGCTGCTATCTACGAAAACGCTAAGAATGCTGCTCCTAAGAAGAGATTTACAATCGGCATCGTAGACGATGTTACAAACCTCTCTCTTGAAAGAGTTAATATCGCTGACACAACTCCTGCAGGAACAATCAGCTGTAAGTTCTGGGGACTTGGTTCAGACGGTACAGTTGGAGCTAACAAGAACTCCATTAAGATCATTGGTGACCACACAGATAAGTACGCTCAAGCTTACTTTGCATACGACTCCAAAAAGTCCGGTGGTATCACAGTATCTCACCTTAGATTTGGCGATAAGCCAATTAAATCCACATACCTTATCAACAAGGCTGACTTCGTTGCTTGTCATAACCCATCTTATGTTGGCAAATACGATATGGTTTCTGACATTAAGAAGGGCGGTTCTTTCCTCCTTAACTGTGGTTGGGATATGGAAGAAATCGAAAAGAGATTCCCTGCAGAAATGAAGCGTTACATCGCTGAAAATGATATCAATCTCTACACAATCGACGGTATCAGCATTGGTAAGGAAATTGGACTTGGCAACAGAATTAACACAATTCTCCAATCCGCATTCTTTAGCATCGCTAAGGTAATTCCAGAGGATGATGCTATTAAATATATGAAGGACGCTGCTACTAAATCCTATGGTAAGAAGGGTGAAGCAGTAGTTAAGATGAACCATGACGCTATCGACAGAGGTGCTAAGAGCTACCATAAGGTAGAAGTTCCTGCATCCTGGAAGAATGCTGAAGGTCATTCTGAACTTCCAAAGGCTTCTGGCGACAGAAAGGACCTCGTTGACTATGTTAACAATGTTCTTATTCCTGTTAATGCTCAAAAGGGCGACGACCTCCCTGTTTCTACATTTGTAGACTATGTAACAGGCGAAGTTCCAACAGGTGCTGCTGCTTACGAAAAGCGTGGTGTTGCAGTTGATGTTCCATCCTGGGATCCAGAAAAATGTCTCCAATGCAACATTTGTTCCTACGTTTGTCCTCATGCTTGTATCAGACCTATCGCTTTGACAGATGAAGAAGCTAAGAATCTTCCTGCTGAACAAAAGGTTGCTGATATGAAGCAAATGCCAGGCTACAAGTTCGCTATGACAATTTCTGCACTCGACTGCACAGGTTGTGGTTCTTGTGTAAATGTTTGTCCAGAAGTTAAGGGCTCTAAGGCTCTCAGCATGGCTCCACTTGATACACAGCTCGATTCACAAAAGGGCTTTGACTTCGGCACAAAGGTTGAACCTCATGCAGAAGTTCTTGCTAAGTTCAATGAATCCACAGTTAAGGGTAGCCAATTCAAGCAGCCATTGCTCGAATTCTCCGGCGCTTGCGCAGGTTGTGGTGAAACTCCTTATGCTAAGCTCCTTACACAGGTAGCTGGTGATAGAATGTACATTGCTAACGCAACTGGATGTTCTTCCATTTGGGGTGGTTCCGCACCTTCTACACCATACACAGTTAACCACGAAGGACATGGTCCAGCATGGGCTAACTCCCTCTTTGAAGACAACGCTGAATATGGATACGGTATGTATCTTGCTCAGAATACACTCAGAAACAGACTTATCGTTAAGGTTGAAGCTTTGGCAGCTGAATCCAATGACGAAGCATTTAAGTCTGTTTGCAATAAATACCTCGAAACAGCTAACGATGGTAAGGCTAACTCTCAACCTGCAAAGGACCTCGTTGCTGCTCTCGAAAAGTGCGGATGCGAAAAGGCTAAGGAAATTCTTAAAGATAAGGAATTCCTCGCTAAGAAATCTGTATGGATTCTCGGTGGAGACGGCTGGGCATTCGATATCGGTTTCGGTGGTCTTGACCATGTTATCGCTTCCGGCGAAGATGTTAATATCCTCGTATTCAACACAGAAGTTTACTCCAACACAGGCGGACAGTCCTCTAAGGCTACACCTACAGGTGCAGTTGCTCAATTTGCTGCTGCTGGTAAGGAAGTTAAGCAAAAGGATTTGGCTGCAATAGCTATGAGCTACGGTTATGTTTACGTTGCACAAGTTGCTATGGGTGCTGACTACAACCAATGCATCAAGGCATTCGTTGAAGCTGAAAGCTACCACGGCCCATCCCTCATTATTGCTTACGCTCCATGTATCAACCACGGTACAAAGGGCGGTATGGGGATTTCCCAAACAACAATTAAGAAGGCTGTTGAAGCTGGTTACTGGCATACATTCAGATTCGACCCACGCCTCAAGGCTGAAGGTAAGAATCCATTTATGCTCGATTCTAAGGCTCCTAAGGCTGATTACCAAGACTTCATTAAGAATGAAGTTCGTTACAGCTCTCTCACAAGAAGCTTCCCAGATAGAGCAGAAAAACTCTTTGAAAAAGCACAAGAAGCTGCTACTGAAAAGTACAACAAGCTCGTTGAAATGGCAAAACCATACGACGCTGAATAATCGGTTCATTCCGTTTGAAAATCGCTCCATACTTTATGTATGGGGCGATTTTTTTATGGCAATACAATTATATCAAGGGAAATAAGTATAAAAAGATAATATATGGCGTTAAACTGTATTTAATAAGTAAATAATGTATGTATATCATTGACTTTTATCATAAATTATCATATAATAAACTGTACGAATGCTGAATTTTATCAATTAAAATTTTTATATAAAATTTAGAAAAGTGATAAAATTCTATAAACTAAATATTGGAGGATTGCACATGAAGAAAGTGGGGAAATCCGTATTTTTCATTGTTGCTTTGCTTATAGTGCTGGTTACAACTTTGGCATTTACAGGCATTAGCACCGAATACGGAGATGTTACAACTACTTATGTTAGAGGAGCAGGCGATATTCGTTGGGGTACAGACATCCGCGGTGGTGTTGATGTTACATTCTGTCCACCTGATGATTACGATGCTGCTGATAACGAAATGAAACAGGCAGAATCAATTATTAAAATGCGTTTGGTAAACTTAGGTATTACTGACTATGAGGTTTACACAGACTTTAACAAGGACAGAATTATTGTTCGTTTCCCTTGGAAGTCCGAAGAAACAAACTTTGACCCTCAGGCAGCTATTGCAGAGCTTGGTGAAACAGCAAGTCTTACCTTCCGTGAGGGTGCTGTAAGAGATCCGCAAACAGGAGCTCCTGCTGGAGAAACCTTGGAAAATGTACTTATTACAGGTTCTGATGTTGAAGAGGCTTATGCATCCGTAGATGCTGAGAGAAACAGATATATGGTTTCCTTGAAGTTCACAGAGGAAGGCAGAAAGAATTTTGCCGATGCAACAGAAAAATGCCTTGGCAAGCAAATGTCTATTTGGATGGACGACAGAATGATTTCTGCTCCTGTGGTAAATTCACATATCACAGATGGCGCAGCAGTAATCGAGGGCAACTTCACACCTGAAGAAGCTACAGCTTTAGCTGAAAAGATTAACGCAGGTGCTTTGCCATTTAAACTCCAAACAGAAAATTACAACACATTGTCACCAACACTTGGTATGGGTGCTAAGGATGCAATGGTTAAAGCAGGTATAATTGCATTTATCTTAATTGCAATTTTCATCATTGTTATGTATAGACTTCCAGGAGCTGTAGCTACTATTGCACTTTTAGGACAAGTAGGTCTTATGATTGCATCCATCACAGGCTTCTTCCCTGCATTTAGAAGCTTTACCTTGACACTCCCAGGTATTGCAGGTATTATTCTTGCTATTGGATTTGGTGTTGATGCTAATATTATTACAGCTGAAAGAATTAAGGAAGAGCTTAGAGCAGGAAAGACTATTGAGGGTGCTGTAAACTCAGGCTTTAGCCGTGCATTCACAGCTATTTTTGATGGTAATGTAACAGTTGTATTTGTTGCTGTTATCCTTATGGGCGCATTTGGACCTACAAACAGTATGTTCTCTAAAATGCTTTCACCTATATTCAGATGGTTTGGCCCAGCTACAGCTGGAGCTATTTACTCATTCGGTTTTACACTTTTGGTAGGTGTTATTTTGAACTTGCTTATGGGTGTACTTTGTTCAAGACTTATGCTCACATCCTTGACTAAGTTTAAATGCTTCCAAAATCCAGCTTTGTACGGAGGTGCTAAAAATGAAAACTTATAATTTTGTAGGTAAAAAGAAGATTTATTTTAGTATTTCCATACTTATTTTGGTTGCCTGCATAGTTTGCGCAGGTGTTTTTGGAATTAAGCTCGATATTCAGTTTAAGGGCGGTTCTATTATCACATATAACTACGAGGGTAGTATTGATGATAAGGAATTTAAGGCAGATATTGAAAATGTTTTGGGGGAAAAGGTTTCTGTTCAAAAGACCCAGAATGCTATCACAGGCTCTGATAACTTTGTAGTTTCCTTGGCTGCTGCAAAGGGTATTGGTTCTGATAAGCAAATGGAGCTTACAGATACTCTTGAAACAAAATATGCAGCTAATAAGCTGGAAACCTTGTCCATTAACATTGTTGACCCAACAATTGGTAAGGAATTCCTTTACAAATGTATTGTTGCTGTTGCATTCGCAGCAATTCTTATGATTGTTTATGTTGGTTTTAGATTTAAAACAATCGGCGGTGTTTCCGCAGGTGTAATGGCAGTTGTTGCTTTGCTCCACGATATTATGGTTGTTTTTGCAACATTTGTTATTTTGAGAATACCACTTAACGACAGCTTTATCGCAGTTGTTTTGACGATTCTCGGTTACTCCCTTAACGATACAATCGTTATTTACGACCGTGTTCGTGAAAATAAAAAGATTTACGGAAATCACTACACAATCGGTGAGCTTGTGAATATGAGTATTTCTCAGTGCTTGGGTCGTTCTATTGCAACAACTGTAACAACAGTTATGGCGATGGTTGTAGTATGCATAATGGCTTATATTTACAATGTAAACTCAATTCTCACATTCGCATTCCCAATGATTATTGGTATGCTTTCAGGTGTTTACTCATCTATTTGCATCGCAGGTCCATTGTGGGTTATGTGGCAGGAAAGAGAAAAGAAATAGTACTAAACAAAATACCTCCTCTGTATCAGGGGAGGTTTGTTTTTAAGAGGGGGCGTTTTTATGCTTAAGGATAATAAAAAGTCGCTACCGATTATTTTAATTGTGATGTTTTCGGCATTTATGGTAGCATTTATTGATAGGAATATTACAGCTACATATTTTACAAAATCCCTTATTAAAATAATTCTGTTTTTAGTATTGCCATTAGTCTATCTATATAAAAATAAAGCTGATGCAGTATGGATTAAAAAGCTGTTTATTCCAAACAAAAGGGACATTATACATTCATTTTTTCTGGGGATTATATGTTATAGTATTATAATTATTGCATATTATCTTTTTAGAAGCAGAGTTGATTTTACTGTAATAAGAAATTCTTTAACCGAATTAATGGGAGTAAATAAAGAGAATTTTATTGTGATTTCTCTGTATATTGCCTTTGTAAATTCAATGTTAGAGGAATTTTTCTTTAGAGGCTTTGCATTCATTGTTTTAAAGGGAAAATGGAATTTTACCTTTGCCTTTGTATTTAGCGCACTGAGCTTTTCACTTTATCATATGGGAATGATGGAAAACTGGTTCAGTCCCCTTATATACTTATTTGTTTTAGGTAGCCTTTTTCTTTGTGGCTGTATATTTAATTATATGAACTATAAAAGGAATAATATTTATACCTCATGGCTTACTCATATGTTTGCCAACTTTGCTATAAACAGTATTGGGTTTTTTGTGTTTGAAATTATATAAAAATAATCCGTGAAAATCTTATTTCTGATTTTCACGGATTTTGTTATATAGCGTAGAATATGCTTTCCCATGCAGGAATATAGTGATTATGTCGAATATATAGTTTATAATTGCTATTAAAGCTTAAAATAAGCTCAGGAAGCTTAAATAAATCCTCATTGCGATGATAAGCTGCTACACCTAAAGCGGGTTTAAATCGGTTAATACATTCCTTACAGCCTAATATTGTTTCGTATTCAGCACCCTCCACATCCATTTTTATGTAATGCACCTCATCTCCGTTTAAGATATTGTCAACGGAATTAACTGGGATTTCAATATGCTTACCATTACTACCAAGAGCTGAATTTCTGCCAGCTCTATTGTTAAAGGAAAGGGTTGCTTTAACATTATATGAGCCTATGTTGTGGATTTCCACATTGTCATATTTTTCGGTGTTGTTAGTTAGTTTTCTAAAATTTTTAGGGTCAGGCTCAAAGGCAATTATTCGCTTAGGTGTTATGCCATGGGATAGTATTTCCTCAATAGTATCTCCGTCATATGCGCCTAAATCCACATAGGTCATTCCGTTATTAAGAGGGATAAGCTCAGAGTAATCCTCGTTTCTGGTGGTGGAGATATTTTTTAAATAGTGTATTTTACCGCTTACTTTAAAATTTAAAAGCTGGGTATATACCTTTTTGGAGTAATAATCAGCTAATTTATTATACGCAAAGTCGAATTTATCTTCATTATCCTTTATGTATTCTAAAGTAAAAAGGCCATCTCCGAAAACAGGTACATCGGGGGCGTAGAGCTCGTGCCTTTCGGCTATGGAGTAAATTTTGTTCATAAGCCCCTCTTCAAAGGCTGCAAAAGCTAAAAGTATGATGAAATCTTCGTATTCTTCTTCTAATTTTGCCAGGGTTTTTACCTCATATCCTAAAAAAGAATTTCCACGAACATGGTCATCACTGGCGAAGATTTCAGCAATTTTTATGCCATAATCTTCGCATACATTCATAATTTTTATAGCGCCATCCCCCATGCCATAAATAACAATGGGTTTATTTGCTTTTTGGAGCTTAGTCCATAAATTTTCGTTTTCTGATAAAAGTTCCAGCATTATATTCTCCTATTTGTTTAAAAGCCAAACTACTTCGGATTCGTGGCGTTTTGGTCTGTCCATTAAATCTTCAATAGCCTTATCCATGGATTTATTTTCATAGAGGATTTTGTAAACCTGTGTGATAATAGGCATTTCCACATTGTATTTTTGAGAAAGCTCATAAGCACTTTTTGAGTTTTTATAGCCCTCTACGGTCATACCGATTTGTTTAATAGCCTCCTCAGCGGATACACCCTGTCCTATAAGCACACCTGCTCTTTTGTTGCGGGAGTGGTTGCTGGTACAGGTTACAATGAGGTCCCCTATTCCTGAAAGTCCTGCGAAGGTTTCGCTTTTAGCACCGCATTTTATACCAAGACGGGCAATTTCGGTAATGCCCCTTGTCATAAGGGCGGCTTTGGTGTTATCTCCAAGCTTTCTCCCCTCAATAGCACCAGCTGAAAGAGCTATAACATTTTTTAGAGCTCCTCCAAGTTCCACTCCGATTACATCATCGCTGACATAAATTCTAAAGGTGGAGGAGGAAAGGGTATCCTGTATATGCTCGGCAATTTCTCTTTCATAGGATGCAGCAACAATGGCGGTGGGAATATCTGCAGCTAATTCCTCAGCGTGAGTAGGTCCTGATAGAATAACATATTTGTTGTGAAGCTCCTCTGAAATTACCTGCGACATACGCTTTAAGGTTTCTTCTTCAAAGCCCTTTGCCACAGAAACAACAATAGCGCTGGGATTTATCCTATCCTTAATTTGCCTGCAGACATCTCTCATAGAATGTGAGGGACAGGCAAGCAAAACAATATCATTTTCTGAAATACTGTCTATATCTGAAACTAAATTAATATTTTCGGGAATTTTTATTTTAGGAAGCAGCTGACATATATGTGTTTTATTCATTTCTGATATTTTTTCGGAGTTTCTGCCATATAAGGTTACATTATGCTCCTTTGAAAAAAGTACAGCCAGAGAAACACCGAAGCTTCCCGCGCCTAAAATAAAGATTTTGCTCATATTTTCATCTCCTCATTTATTTTTTGGAATTTGAACCGAATTTTCTTTCTGTACCATTTAAAAGGCGTTTTATATTTTCGTGGTGGGAAATTACAGGTAAAGTAATTAGAACGATTCCCATTATAACTTCTGTAAAATCTGTGCCTCCTGTGAGCTTAAGCTGAATGAATGTGAAAAGAGGGTAGGAAAGCATACCTAAAATTGATGCCAAGGAAACAATTTTAACTATAAATGCCATTGGCACATAGATTGCAAAAAGGATAAGGAAAATAATAGGATTTAATAAAAGCACACTGCCGAAAGCAGTAAGTACACCTTTTCCGCCCTTAAAGCCAAAGTAAATGGGGTAGAGATGCCCTAAAAGTGCGGGGAAAAGTCCAAAGTAAACAGGGTCGAAATTGTCAACTCCAAGGATATGCTTAAAAATAAGTCTTGCTAAAACTCCGCAGAGTATGCCCTTGGAAAAATCAAAAACAGCGGTGAGTGCAGCGGGGAGCTTTCCGTAAACACGAAGCATATTGGTCATACCAGCGTTTCCACTACCGTGTTTTCTTACATCATCTTTTTTAACCATTTTGGAAAAAATAACAGCAAAGTTTATACTGCCTATTAAATAAGATATAGCTGCGACAATAATCGCCCCAATTAAAACTTTTGGTTCTTTTAGCATTTCTAAATTCATAATTATAATCTCCTGTTTTTTATTTGATTTTACTATTATATTTTATCAGCTTTTTTAGAATACTTCAACTGACTTTTTTAAAAAAATTGGGTTTTATATGGTAAATTAAATTTATTATAATATTTATATTTAAAATTATTAAAAAGTACGAAGCAGTATTACCTCGTACTTTTTAGCTTTATCCCACCATAATTTTGGCTTCTGGGAGAATTTCTTTTTTATTTTGAGGCCCCTTCATAGCAAGGGAAATAGCAAAGGATATAGGACCTACTCGACCTATGAACATCAGCATTATAAGGAAACACTTGGCAAGAGGGCCTGAAACTCCTGTAACACCGCAGGAAAGTCCTACTGTGGCAAAAGCTGAAACAGACTCAAAGAACACATCTACACCGCCAAAGCCCGTTGCAGCTAAGGTTGTTAAAATAACACTTGCCGAAACGGAAATCCCCAAAATAGCCAGTACCATTATGGAGAGAGATTTGTAAACTGTGTTGTGAGAAAGAACTCTTTTAAAAACAGTAGTTTCGTCCTCTCCCTTGATAATTGAATAAACTGTCATAATAACAACGGTGGCTGTAGTTATTTTAATACCGCCCCCTGTGGAGCCTGGAGCTGCACCTATAAACATAAGTATACAGGATAAAATTTTCGTTTCACCTTTTAAAGCACCGATATCAATGCTGTTAAAGCCTGCGGTTCTGGTAGTGACGGATTGGAAAAATGCCGCCAAAAATCTTTGCCCATAAGGAAGTCTGCCCAAAGTTTCAGGATTTGACCACTCAGAAAGCAGAAAAATCATAAAGCCACTAAATAGAAGTATAGCGGTACCTGTTAAAACGATTTTAGTATGCATAAGCAGTTTTTTTGTTTTGCGGTAGTGAATGACATCTCGCCAAACTAAAAAACCTAGGCCTCCTAAAATAATGAGCATAGAAATAGTAAGGTTTACATTGAGGTTTCCCACATAATTAGAAAGTGAAACAAATTGACTTTCTCTGCCTAAGATGTCAAAGCCCGCATTACAAAAACCTGATATAGCTAAAAATACGGAAATCCAGATGCCTTCCTTGCCGTAAATAGGTACAAAGGTAAAGGAAAGCAAAATTGCTCCAATAAGCTCTACGGTAACAGAGGCTGTAACAACAAACCGAATAATTCCAGATATGTCTGAAAGAGAGTTGCTGTTGATTGATTCCTGAGCCAGTTGCATACCTCGAAGTCCCAGCTTTCTTCCCAAAGCCACATTGAAAAATGATGTAAGCGTAACTAATCCAAGTCCGCCTATTTGAATTAAGAGAAGAATGACAATTTGTCCGAACAGCGACCATTTGGTATAGGTGTCAAAAACTACAAGACCTGTAACGCAAGTGGCGGAGGTAGCAGTAAAAAGTGCATCTAAAAATCCTGTCATATGACCGTCCCGCGAGGATATGGGGAGGGTAAGTAAAATTGCTCCAGTGATAATTACAGAAATAAAGCTTATCGCAATGGCTTGCGCCGGAAATTTAAAAATACTGGTTTTTTTTCCTTTTGTTTGAATCATTTTAGTGTATACCCCTTTTGTTAAATGAAATTTCAAAATTCAATCATATTATAGCACTATATATAAATATTTTAAAGGATAATTTTAAATTGATATTTTGATATTTTAATAATTATGCTAAATATATTGTTATAAATAATGCTATGGTATATAATTATATAAAAAAGATAAAGAAGGTGTAGTATTGAATAAATCAAAGTTGGTGCTGGTATCATTGGAAAGTTTGCCTGAGGTTTTTGAAAAGGTTTTGATAGCTAAAAAATTGCTTGCCCAAGGTAAGGTTAAAAGTGCGGCGGAAGCTGCCAGAACAGCAGGAATATCCAGAAGTGCATTTTATAAATACAGGGACTCTGTATTTTTTTATGAAGATAAGGAAAAGGAAACAATGGTAAATTTATATTTAAAGCTTGAGGACGAGCCTGGAATTTTATCATCAGTTATTTCGGCATTATATAATGAGAGCGTTAATATTATAACTGTAAATCAAAACATTCCTGTGGACGGAGTAGCTCCTGTGTCTATTTGTGCTAAGCTAACAGGAGAGGGGCAGGGTATGAGTGCTCTTTTAGATTTTCTCGAAAAACTGCCAGGAGTAGTAGAGGCAAGAAATATCTGTTAAATAATATCTATAAGCTTTATATAATATTGATAAAAGACAGTTTATTATTGGCATATATATCATAAACTATTGCAAATACAATTAAGATGTTATAAAATAATAGGCATTAGTATTTAATCTTTGGGAGGGAATTCAGCTTTGGATAAAAATGAAGCATTTAATCAGTTATATATTGAATATCGAAAATGTCGAGAAGATATGGATAAATGCAAGGCAATAATAAAAACTATGGAAAAAGAATACAAAGATACAGATGATATTCTTATAAAAATTAAAATTTATAGATGTAAAGCTGAATACAGTTATTTTCAGGAGGATTTTAATGCTAGTGAGAAATACTGCGATAAAATTATAAAAATATCACAGGATAGTCCCGGTACACTTGATCTTATACAGGCTTATAACATAAAGGGTATAATAAATAATTACAGAGGAAATTATGTTGAGGCTGTAAACTGCTATTTATGTGGACTTGAGTGTGGTGATGAATATAATATTAAGAATTTTAAATGTTCAATTAATAATAATATTGCATATCTTTTTATAGAATTAGGGCAATATGAAAATGCTATAAAGTTTCTAAAAAAATCTATTAAAACTATAGAAAAACAGGGGGAAAAAGGCTCTTCGGTTAGGGATTCCCTATATATAAATCTTTGTAATTGTTATGCTAATATAGATGATATAACAAACTTAGAAGCAACAATAAAGGATTATGATACATTTTTTAATTACGAAACAGCCAATCTAAAGGACAAAGCATCATATTGTCTTGTTAAAATGACATATTATGCGAAAAAAGCAGATACCCTCCATGTAAAGAAAATGTATAATATTTTGGTGGATTTATTAGATAATACTGAAAATTGCAAAATTGAAGCCGATGTTGTGGAGGATATGATTATACTATCTAAATGGTTTATCGAAAAAGGCTATATTGCAGAAGCAAGAAAGTTTTTGAGTATAGCTCAAAATAATTTGAGAAACTATGGATTGCCTGAATTTAGTAAGAAATACTATTATGCTATGATTAAACTATATGCGGCAACAGGTGAAAAAGATAAAAAAGATGAAATGGTGCTTAAATATTATGAATCCAGCGAGGAAATCAATGAGCAGCTTCGACTCATCAATGCGGAAAACATTTTAAATATTACTAAGATGTATGAAATGAAACGCAAAATGAAACAGGTTGAAGAAAGAGCAAATATTGATGAACTCACCGGGGTTTATAATAGACACGCTTTTAAGGAATATTTTAATCGAAAATTCAGAAAAGCCTGTGAATATAATTATAATGTTGGCATTGCTTTTATAGATGTGGATGAATTCAAAAAATACAACGATAATTACGGACATCATGAGGGCGATAACTGCCTTAAATTTGTAGCACGAGAAATTAAAAAGCTATGCACAGATAAAAATATACTTCCTCTTAGATATGGCGGCGATGAATTTCTTATTATGTTTATAAACAAGGATAATGATTCAATTATTGCTGGTTTAAAACAAATGAGGGATAAGGTCTACAACAGTAATTATGAAAATAAGGGTTCTAAAAAAGGTCGTCTTACTGTATCTATAGGTGTAATAGTCAAGGAGGCTAAATACTCTGATGATATTCATGAGTATGTTATAGCAGCGGATAGAGCATTATATAGAGGAAAGGAAGAGAAAAACTCCATGGATGTGGTGTATACACTTTAGAACCTCTATGGTATTTATGCAAATTTACTATAAAAATTATCAAATAGATATAAAAAACAATATAAAAGGTAGAATGAGGAAAAAAGAGTTGACAAAAGTGGAGGAG
>SAMEA104404100__coassemble_639_pt1 | contig 36839 bp, 37 predicted proteins | sample SAMEA104404100__metabat2_low_PE_056 | metagenome-assembled genome bin SAMEA104404100 (sample SAMEA104404100) | Balaenoptera acutorostrata
CACAATTTAGCAGGAGATATGTTAAAAGAAATAGATAAAAATTTAAGAATAGCATATCCCGAATATAAATTTGAAGCTTTTATTGATTAATCTCCTATAAGAGAGGTTTATGCGGCCTCTTTAGCGGGACTTGGTTCAGTAGGACTTAATAATCAGCTAATAAATGAAAAATATGGTACATATACATTTATAGGTGAGATAGTTACAGACGGAGAATTTTTTGAGGAAAACCCCAAAATAAATAAAAAACTCTGTCTTAATTGCAAAAAATGTTTAAATGCCTGTCCAACTAAGGCACTTACCGAAAAGGGATTTACAAAGGAAATTTGTCGTTCCTTTATTACACAAAAGAAAAAGGATTTAAGCGATTTTGAAGTAAATGAGATTAAAAAAGGCGGTATGGTATGGGGCTGTGATATATGTAATGATGCTTGTCCCTACAATAAAAATCCTATTTTATCTCCTATAAAAACTATGTATGAAAATATCACGGAAAAGATAACAGAAGAAAATATTTTAAAAATCAGCGGAAAAGCTTATGAATACCGAGGGGAAAAGGTTATTAGACGAAATATCGGTATAGTTAAGAAATAATCAGAAAGGGGTTATTAAGTGGAAATTTTAAATCCTAAGCAGTATGAGGAATATAATAATTTTGTAGAAAACCATAAGTGCAGTGAATTTATGCAATGTACTGATTGGCATAAGGTAAAAAACAATTGGCGTCAGGAGGTTGTAGTTTCCAGAGATGAAAGCGGAAAAATAGTTGGAGGAATGAATGTTCTTATTCAAACTGTTCCAATTTTTGGCTGTACATTTTTGTATGCTCCCAGAGGCCCTGTTTGCGATAGACATAATGAGAAAGTTTTAGCTGACCTTAAAAGCGGTGCGGATTTCTTAGCAAAAAAATATAAAGCATATATGTTTACTATGGACCCTGATGTTTTATCAGAGGATGAAGAATTTAAACGAATTGCCCAAAAAATGGGTTTTGAGCTTTTTGCAGGCCCAGACGGATTTGAAACAATTCAGGCAAGATTTAACTATAAATTGTATTTAGAGGGGAGAACAGAGGAGGAACTTTTTGCTCATATAAATCAAAAATGCAGATATAATGTCAGAGTGGCTATAAAACACGGCGTTGAAGTAAAGGTTTGTGGTAAAGAATATTTAGATGACTTTATTAGAATAATGAAGGTTACAGGGGAAAGAGATGGCTTTATTACCCGTGATAAGGAATACTTTGAACGCATGATGGACGCACTCGGTGAACACGTTCGCCTTTATATTGGATTTTATGAAGGCAAGGCGGTTTCAGGAGCTATTACTACCAATTATGGCGGAAAATGCTGCTATGTATATGGAGCTTCAGACAATGCTCACAGAAATGTTATGCCTAATTATTTAATGCAGTGGGAAATGATTAAATGGGCAGTGGAAACAGGCTGTTATGTATATGACTTCCAAGGAGTTTCAGGCAATATTACTGACACCACACGCCCTATATATGGCCTTTACAGATTTAAAAAGGGTTTTAACGGAACATTAGAGGAATACGCAGGAGAATTTAATTATATTTACAACAAACCTATGAAGAACATTGTAGATTTGGGCGTTACAGTTAGAAAAAAACTAAGAAGATTTAAAAACAAACTGAAAAAATAACGACAAAACGAGGATGTAAAAAATGGAAATAATAGATTTATATGATAAAGACAGAGTAAGAACAGGAAAAACAATGGTGAGGGGAGAGCCTGTTCCCCGTGGGTATTTTAAATCCGTAGTGCACTTATGTATATTTAATTCAAAGGGTGAAATGCTTATTCAGCAGCGTCAGCCTACTAAAAGGTCAATGCCTGATTTATGGGATTTTTCAGTAGCAGGGGCAGTTTCCACAGGTGAAACCCCCTGTCAGGCTATTCAGAGAGAAACCAAGGAGGAGCTGGGACTTGACATTGATTTTGCCAACGAAAGACCTTATTTTACCGTAAACTTTGAGCTTGGATTTGATGATTATTTTATAATCACAAACTATGATGTGGATATAACAAAGATTCATATTCAGGAGGAAGAAGTAAAGAATGTAAAATGGGCAAAAAAAGGTGAAATAATCTCACTTATTAAGCAGGGGAAATTTATCAAATATAATTGTGTGAATTTAATTTATAGTATGAAAAAAGCAAGAAATGCATATATAGGATAGCAAAAAGTCCTCCGTAAAATTGCGGAGGACTTTTTAAAATCTATTTAGATAAATAATAATGGCAAGGGCAATGACAACAGAATATGAGATACAAAATTAGCAGATAAATTATATAGCAAGGACAACAAGGACAACAAGGACAGCATTCATTTTCATAGTTTTTGTAAATTTCTAATATTCTGTGGGCAAGTTTCGGACAAATATCATTGTAATCGAAATTTAGGTTATCGGCAAAATTTTTTTCTGAACAATCATAATAGTTCATCTTGACATAATCGTATTTATAAAACATAAAATCATTCCTTTACTAAAATATTTTAGGCACAAAAGCTTTTGGCCTATCCCATAGGGAATGATTTATAATTTTAAAGAATAAAAATATATTTAGTTCCTTGTTATATAGTATATGCTTTATTATATAAAAAGTGTATACATTTTTTATAAATATTATAATAATGTATTATGAAACATATTATATATATCAATGTATATATTTGATATTTTGTCTAATTTGCCTTAATATTGTAATAGTATAGAAATACAGTTTGAAATATAATACAAATATTTATTTGCAGGTATAAGTTATATTGAATTACATAGCTAATATTGCTATAATGAATGTGTAAGGTTAAAATTATATTGAGAGGATATGAAATATGAATTTCAGACAATTAGAAGCTTTTGTTAATGTTGTTAAAACCAGAAGCTTTTCGAAAGCTGCAGAAGCAATTTTTATCTCACAACCTACAGTTAGTGTGCATATGGCATCTCTTGAAGAAGAATTGGGAGTTCCTCTTATAATTAGAGCACCAAAGGGAATTATTCCCACAGAGGCAGGAAAGATTTTCTACAATTATGCTATGCAAATTATTAAATTAAGGGATAAATCAGTAGAGGAAATTAAAAAATTCTCTGATAGAATTTGTGGTTCCTTGGAAATTGCATCCTCTACTGTACCGGCACAATACATTATACCAAAGGTTTTATCGGACTTGTATAAATCTTATCCCGATGTTACTGTTACTTTGAGACAATATGATACCTCCGCAGTAGTGGAAAAAATAGAAAATATGGAAATAGAAGTGGGAATTTGTGGTTCTAAATCGGATAAAAACAACTGCAACTTCATTCCATTTATGTCAGATGAATTGGTGCTTATAACTCCAAATTCGGAGGAATACAGGAATATTACTCCGGATAAGGTGATTGATTTACTTAAGGAAAAGCCTTTTATAGCTAGAGAAAAGGGCTCAGGTACCAGAATTGAAGCTGAAAGCTGTCTTAGCAATGCGGGATATGCTATAAAAGAGGGAAATATATCTGTGCAAATGGAAAGCTCTGAAAGTATTGTTCAGGCAGTAAAGAATGGTTTGGGAATTTCGATTTTATCCAAATATTGTGTGGAGGACTATGTGAAATTCGGAAGTATATTATGCTATAAAATTCCAAATTGTGATATGACAAGAACCTTTTACATAGTTACAAGAAAAAACAGACCTCTTTCAAATCAGGCAGAGCTTTTTATTAAAAATATGCTGGAATACAGCAAATAGGGTATACAAATTTATATTGGGTATTAAATTAGATTAAGAAAAGCGGACACAGGTGTGTCCGCTTTTTTGTTTATGATTTTAAGTAAGTCCATGGATTTACATGCTTTTTATTTACTCTGACTTCAAAGTGAAGGTGAGGACCTGTGGAAAAACCTGTTGAACCTACTGCGGCAATTTTTTGCCCTCTGCTGACGGTGTCGCCCACATTTACATATATTTCGCTAGTATGCCCATAAAGAGTTTGTATGCCGCCACCGTGGTCTATAATTAGATATTTACCATATCCACGACCTGGAGTATATGTGGTTTGAGCAAATGCTACCTTACCATTATTTGCAGCAACGATTGGTTTCCCGTAAACTCCGCTTCCAGAGATATCAATGCCTGTGTGGAAGTCGGAATATCCTCCGAATGAACGGGGTCCATAGCCTGATGTTATGGTTGTATATCCTGGGACGGGCCATGCAAAAATACCACCTACATAATCACCAACGGAATTAATCTTGGCGAAAACATCGTCAATTTCTTTTTGCATTTCTGCTAATTGCTGTTTAACTTTTTTAGCATCCTTCTTATATTGCTCTTCCAAAATGGAAATATCAGAAATTTGCTTATTTACATAAGACATTTTATTGTCAAGATCGCTGTGCTTTTCTTCCATTTCTTTTTTGCTATCCTCAAGCTCAGCCTTATCATCTTCTAAATTAGCTTTTATTTCTTCTATATTTTTCTTTTGCTCCAGAAGCTTTTTAAGCATTTCTGTGTCATGCTCGGAAATTCTGCCAACAACCTCCATACGAGTTAAAAACTCAGAAAAGCTATCAGCTCCCAAAATAAGACTCATTGTAGTTATATTTCCTGACATATAAATGGAACGGAGTCTTTGTTTAAATAATTCGTAATTATCTTCGATATCCTTTTGAGTTTTATTGATTTTATCTGTTTCTGCGTTTATATTGTTTGTGAGTAAATCAATTTTTTCATTGAGCAAACTGATTTGATTTTTTGTAATATCAATTTGAGTGTTTATTTGCTGTTTTTGAGCAACTTGTTTTTCCTTATCACTCTTTGCTTTATTTATATTTGCATTAATCTTCTTTTGCTCTTTTTCCAAATCTTCATATTTTTTGTTTAGCTCTTCTAATTGCTGTTTATAATCCACACCATAGGATTCTACGGGGGAGGCATTTGGAATACACAATACAGTAATACAAATAACCAAAAGCATGGATAAAAATTTTGTATACTTTTTTCTCTTATTCATAGCGTTAATCCTCATTTTTAAGAGTGGTTTAAACTCTTAAATATTTGCGTACAAAAATCATACTTCCTCCTGCACCCACAAAAACTCCTCCTGTTAAAAGCGAAAGGAATAATGGAAGTGCAACAGTTTTAAAATCCACAAGATTTTGAGCAAATGAGTGCATAGTCATAGTGTTATTTGTAACTATCCAATCAACTGCTAATTCATATCCACCCCAAACGAGAAAGAAAGAAACTACCGCTGAAATTATGCCTAAAAGACAGCCCTCTATGAAAAATGGAAATCTGATGAACTTATCGGTTGCACCCACCATTTTCATAATATTTATTTCTTTTCGCTGATTAAATACAGTTATCTTTATTGTGTTTCCAATTATTACAATGGAAACAACAAGCAAAATTGTTACAATGACAAGACCTGCAAAATAAATTGCAGAGCGAATATTGATAAGTGTAGCTGCCACATCAATAGGAGCGACTATCTTTTCGATTCCAGCTATATTTTCTATATCAGATACTGTTTCACTTAAAATTGAAATATCCTTTATTTGAAGTCGATAGGAATCGGGGAGTATATACTCATCCACTAATCCCTATAAATAGATAGAATCATCACCTAAGGTATCCATCCATTCTAATACACCATCTTTACCGCTGATAAAGGTAATTTTGCTTATATTACCAACAGCCCTAATTTCTTTGTCTATTTTTTCCTTGCTTTCCGTGGAAAGCTCCATTTCCAAAAAAGCAACTACCTCGTTTTGTTCCTCCACATAACCGAGTATACCAGTTACATTTACGGAAAAGAGCATAGAGGAGGCTATAAGCAGCATACATGATACTAAAACGCCAATGGCCGCAAAAGACATTACACGATTTTTATATATACTTCTAAACCCCTCTTTAAGCAGATACCCGAAACTATTACCGCGCATATTGTAATCTCCTTCTGTTGTCTGCGACGATTGAGCCATTATCTATTGTTACAACGCGGCGATTAAATCTTGAAACTAATTCATGCTCATGGGTTACCATAATAATAGTTGTACCCATTTGGTTTATTTGGTTTAAAAGGTCCACAATTTCATAAGAAAGTTCCGGGTCAATGTTTCCGGTAGGTTCATCCGCAATCAGCAAATCAGGGTTATGCACCAAGGCTCTTGCAAGAGCCACTCTCTGCTGTTCACCGCCGGAAAGATGCTGGGGATATTCACGCATTTTGTCCTGTAAACCCACTAATTTAAGAACTCTGGGAACGCGTTCCCTTATGTCGCGCATTCTCACCTGTGTAACTCTCAAAACAAAAGCTACATTGTCATATACGGTCATATCGGGGATTAAACGGAAGTCCTGGAAAACCACTCCCAATGAACGACGGAAATTAGGAATTTGACGATGTTTAAGCTTATTCAGCCTAAAATCGTTTATATATATTTCTCCGCTGGTAGGGTTTTCTTCCTTTAGCATAAGCTTTGTCAAGGTGCTTTTTCCAGCACCTGATGCCCCTACTATAAACACAAATTCTCCCTTTTCTACCTTAAAGTTGACATCCTTCAGAGCTACTGTGCCATTTTCATAAGTTTTTGACACATTAGAAAATTCTATCATCAGCGCACCGCCTCTTTAAATTACATCAATCATCTACAATAACAATTACAGCATTCTTTTATATGTAAAATGCTGTAATTTGTTTTTCTAATAATTAATATTTTACAGGGTTTGAAGTCAAGTATTTCTTAACCATCAAAGCTACCTTAAAGATGATAGCATGGTCAAATTCTCTTAAATCCAAGCCTGTGAGTTTCTTGATTTTTTCAAGTCTGTACACAAGTGTATTTCTGTGTACAAAAAGCTTTCTGGAGGTTTCGGAAACATTTAGGTTGTTTTCAAAGAATTTTTGAATTGTAAACAATGTTTCGTGGTCAAGGTTTTCAATAGAGCCTTTCTTAAATACTTCCTTTAGGAACATTTCGCAAAGGGTTGTAGGAAGCTGATAGATAAGTCTTGCGATACCAAGGTTATCATAGCTCACTATTGTTTTTTCTGTTTCAAAAACCTTTCCAACCTCCAAAGCCACCTGAGCTTCCTTGAAAGAACGAGCGAGATCCTTAATTCCCACTACACAGGAACCAATTCCCACAACAGCTCTGGTGTAAAATTCACTGCCCAGGGTATCAACGATGGAGCAAGCGAGTTTTTCCAAATCCTTGGAATCAATGTCGTTTTTAATTTCCTTAATAAGTACAATATCTGTTTCGCTGATGTTAAATACAAAGTCTTTTTGCTTATCAGGGAAAAGATTTTGTATAACCTCAAAGGCAGAGATATCATTTGAGGAAATTATTCTGATTAGGAATGCTACACGAGTAACATCTGAGTTAAAGTGAAGCTCCTTTGCCTTGACATAAATATCACCTGGGAGAATATTATCAAGGATAACATTCTTGATGAAATTATTTCTGTCATATTTTTCATCATAATACATTTTTACATTTGACAAAGAAATAGATAAAATATTGCAGAATTTAGCTGCCATTTCGTCTGTGCCTTCAACAAATACAGCATATTCGTTTGTGCCCTTTGAGCCGAATGGTTTGTAAGTATAACCATCTCTGATAAAAATATTGCCGTTGCTGTCGTCGCCGTCTAATGAAAAGTATTCGATAACTTCTCCGATTTTAATTAAGTTGCTGCATGATACAACAGTAGCTGTGTCGTCAACGACACCTATCACTCTGTCTATGGAGTCACGCATTTGACAAATAATACCTTGAAACAATCTGTTTGACATGATTATATTCCCTTCTTTTCTGTTAAATAAAACAAAATAAAATATTCAAATTACCGTTTCATATCTATTTTACATAATCTTATTGGAAAATGCAACAGTAAAATTCAAAAAATATGTTTAAAAATAACTAATTGAGCAAAAGATTTTATTTTTTAAATATTTTTTTGTAAATTATTAGGAGATTACCTGCTTTTTGTTATTAAATCGAGCTCATTTTTGGTAATTTCACGAGCTTCTCCCTCAGCTAAATTTTCATCAAGCTTTAAATTTCCTATTTGAAGTCTTTTTAAATAAATAACCTTATAGCCATAGGAGGAGAACATTCTTTTAATTTGGTGATACATTCCCTGCTTAATTTTAACCTCCACCATTGGGGTGCCATTGTTTTCTAAAATTCTAAGCTTTGCAGGAAGGCATATATCTCCGCCGCCTATGTCCACGCCTTTTTCAAATTCTGTAATAAGGTCGTCCGTAATTTTTTTATCAAGCCCAGCCAAATATGTTTTTTCTATATGTTTTTTGGGAGCTAAGATATCGTGGGCAAATTTGCCGTCATCAGTTATAAGTACAAAGCCCACTGTGTCCTTATCAAGCCTCCCCGCTGGAAAAAGTCCTTTTCGCTTAAGCTCGTCGGGGAGTATGTCCACAACTGTGGGCAAAATATTATCTTCAGTTGCAGAAACTACACCTGTGGGCTTATTCATCATAATATAGATGTGTTCCTTTAGGGAGATTTCCTCTCCGTTTACTGAAACAATGTCTTTTTCTGTGTCGATTTTAATATCAGATGATTTTGCGCAGACGCCGTTTATCTTCACATTTCCTGATTTAACCAGCTGCTTTATATCTTTTCTGGAGGCTGTGGATTGAGCTGCCAAAATCTTATCCAATCTTGAAATCAATGTTTTCACCTCCTAAAAATATACTATAATATTATTATATCAAAAATTTGTTATTTTGTATAGATATTTAATAAAAAAAACAGCACATTTTTCACTAAAAAGATAAAATGTGCCGCTTTAAGACTAAAGTTTAACTTTTTGGATTAGACAATTATTTTGTATTCCGATTTTAGAGGTTACATTTTTTACAAGCTCGGTGCTTCCTGTGGTGAAGATTTTAGTTTCTCCTGTGCCTTTTTGTTTAAGTAAATTATTTTCTTCAAGGAATTTTTTTATAGAAAGCGCCTGTTCAAAGGCAGGATTTATAAAATTAATGTTAGGAAAATATTTTTTAAATACATCAAGTACTATGGGGTAGTGAGTACAAGCTAAAATAATATCCCTTACATCAGGTTCAGAAGAAATTATTTCCTCGATTTTACTTTTAATTTCCTCTTTCATAGCTTGGGAGCTAAAATCTCCCTGCTCAATTAGAGCAGCTAAACAAGCACTGGATTTTGAAATAACATTTATGTTTGGTGATATGCTTTTTAAATAATCGTGGTAGCAGCCTGTGTTTACAGTAAAGGATGTGGCGAATACACCTATATTTTTTATGTTATTTTCAATTACATAATTTGATGCAGGTATAACAATTCCCTTTATTTTGTAGTCATATATGTCGCTGAATTCATCCAATGCTGATGAAATTGTGTTACAAGCCACAGCCGCTACTTTTATATTTTGACTTTTAAGGAAATCGAACATATTTATGGTTAGGTTTTTTATTTCAGTTTTATTTTTATTTCCGTAAGGACAGTTGATGCTGTCACCTATGTAGATAATATTTTCATAAGGCAGAAGCTTTCTTAATTCTTTTACTACGGTTAATCCGCCCATTCCTGTGTCTAAAACACCGATGGGATTATTAGAATCTGTCATTTCATGCCTCCTTTTGTTTATAGGCTTATATTTTAGATAAATAATCAATACTTATTAGTTTACCATTTATAAAATAATTTTTCAATATGCTTTACTAATATTTTATGAAAATAAATCCGAAAATATGCTTATTTTAAGTTTATTATAAAAAAATAAACCTTTTTGCAGATAATTTAATTAATTCTGCAAAAAGGTTTTTAAGCTTTAGCTTATTTTTTTACATTGCTGTTGACGGTAGAATCAACTAATTTTACCATTACATCAATATATTTTCCCTTGCCTGAAACACTATTTTTTCTGTAGACAGTCATTTTTACAACATCACCTGGCTTGTGATTAGCTAAAACTTCTCTCATAACAGTGAAGTCGCTCATTTCAACACCATCAAGCTTTGTAATAACATCTCCTGGAACAATGCCCTTATTTGCAAGGTCGGAGTTTGGCATAATAACCTGAATAGAAATTCCCATAGGGAAGCCATATCGTGAGGCTGTAACGGAGTCGAGCTGAATACCTTGGATACCAAGCTGTGCTCTGCCTGTTACAGTACCGTTTTCCATAATATCCTTAGCGATAATGAGAGCCTCGTTAATTGGAATAGCAAAACCTATGCCTTCGTAATCAACACCGGTGATTTTAACAGAGTTTATACCGATAACCTGGCCGTATTCGTTTACCAAAGCACCGCCAGAGTTACCTGGGTTAATAGCAGCATCAACCTGGATATATTTCATGCTGTATCCGTTCTCCATTTTAAGTGTTCTGTTAATAGCTGAAACAATACCATGAGTCATACTTCCGGAAAGTTCCATACCGCCTGGATTTCCGATAGCAGCTATAGGTTCGCCTACTACTGTTTCGTCGCTGTTGCCGAAGTTTGCATAAGGCATATTGTGAGCATCAACCTTAATAACAGCAATATCTGTTTGCTCATCAAGGCCTATTAATGTGGCAGAGTGAACCTCGTCGTTATCCATAATAACCTTAATTCCTTGAGCTCCATCCACAACATGGGCATTAGTGATTATATAGCCGTCCTCTGTCATAATAATACCTGAGCCTTCACCGCTTATGCCAAGACCTGCCATTTTGTAAATTTGAATACCAACAACACTGGGCTTTACCTGCTGAGCTATTTCAGTAAGGGTTAATTTTCCGTCAGCTCTTGTAGTTTCATTTACTTGTGGCTTATTTTTAATGCTGATATTAGGAAGCTCCTCTGTGGGGGAATGGCTTTCTTCGATTGTTTTTTCATTGTCAAAACGTTGGAAGGATACCATAGCATAAATTCCGTAACCTGCAAAGCCTACAACTGTAATACCTAAAACAATGGCAAGCATAGAGAGAAATACTCTAAGACCCTTGTTCTTTTTCTTGTGTTTTGCGGGATTATCCTGATTTCCCTTTGAATAGTCGTTTAAATCCCATTTGTAATCATCATTTTGTTGATGATTTTCAGTACCCTCACGATACTGCTGTTCTCTGCCATAATGGTACATATTTTCGGGATTTTGATAAGGTGGAACATTTTGGCTATCATATCTTGGTGGTTCATAATTTTGACCATAGGATTTGTTTGGATTGTAGCCGCTGCTATTTGCTTGATAATTATTATTGGGGTTTTGGTTTCCATTTGGATTAAAACCATTTCCACCTGAATAATTTGTGTTCTGTGTACTGTTTTCGTTTTGATTTTGCTGATTATTGTTTTCGTTCATATAAAAGCTCCTCCGCTAATTTAATTTGATTACTTTATTTATATGATAAAACGAATTTATAAACATAAGTTTTAGATTTCTTTAAAAACTTTATAATTTAGTTTAAACATTTGTGTTTAAAATTATTATGAAAGTTTTAATTTTGATTATTCTGATTATTTTGGCTTTGTGCCTGTTGTTTTCTAAATCTTGATGAAATTTTTTTATCATTAACTGCAGGCAAGCAAAAACCAAATTCACAGTATTCTCCTTCGGAACTTTTAACTACGATATCTGAATTGTGCAAATTAATAATTGAACGGACAATGTGAAGTCCAAGTCCCACACCTGTTTTATCAAGACTTCGGGATTTATCTGTTTTATAAAATCTGTCAAAGAGCTTTGGAATTTCCTCTTTTTTAATTCCTGCTCCTGAGTTTTTGATGCCTATATAAACCTTTCCGTCAGCTCGATTATAATCGTAAATTACTTCTATATATCCGCCGTCATTTACGAATTTGACAGCATTCTCAGTAAGGTTATAGACTACCTGATGAATTAAATCACAGTCCCCCTCTACCATAACTCTGCCGCTGTCAAGACCGATTATATCAAGGCCTTTTTCGTTTATCTTTTGTTCAAAGGTAAATACAGTTTGGCAAACTAAATCGTTTATATCAAATTCAGAAACCGTAGTGCTCATTTCTCCTGCTTCAATTCTGGCAATATTTAGCATAGAACGAACCAAACGGCTTAAACGCTTAACCTCATCGGAAACAATTTTAAGATAATGATTTTGTTTTTCAGGGGGAATTGTGCCATCAAGTATGCCATCCACAAAGCCTCCGATAGTTGTCATAGGAGTTTTAAGCTCGTGGGAAACATTGGCTATAAACATACGGCGGGTGCTTTCCATAGTGGCAAGGGAGGATGCCATTTCATTAAATGCCATAGCAAGCTTATCGATTTCATCATTTCCCTCCACATGAACTCTTACGGTAAAATCGCCTCTCGAAAAGCTTTCGGTGGCTTTTACCATTTCTTTAAGCGGAGTTACAAGCCTATCAGTAGTAAAATAAATTATTACAAAAGATATAGCCAGTACTGCTACTGCACTAAAGAGAAACATTTTGGAAATTTCCGCTAAAAATTGGGTAAGTCCCGATGCGTCAGCACAGGCAAAAACAGAGCCTATTACAATTCCGTCCGTGGATTTAACAGGAATTCCGACTATGTAATGAGCCTTGTCATAAATTCCTGAAAGTGAGCCTAAATCCTTATATGAACCCCGTGAAACTTCAGATAGTATTTCTCTATCCACTAAATGCTGTAAATAATGAGCGCTTTCATCATTGGTGCAGATTACGGTATTACCGCTGTTGTCAACTAAGAACATATCTGCTCCTATGGCATTACCCAAAATACGATAGCTTGATAGAGTTAACTTTACATCTATAAAATAGGATGATTTTCCTGTGGAAATATCGAAGCTTGTTATAGCTGCTGCCTGTTCAGCGTTTCTTTCCAATAAATTGTATTTATCCTCCTTAAAATACTGGGAAGCAAACATAAGGAGTATAAGTCCTAAAAATATAATGCTGACAAGGATAAGAGCTACACAGATTGAAAAATATTTTGAAAGTAAACTTTGACCATTTTTTTTCATAGTAAATTAAGCCTTCAATTCATTATTCTTTTACTTCAAATTTGTAGCCCACACCCCAAACTGTTTTAAGGCTCCATTTGTCGGAAACACCCTCAAGTTTTTCTCTTAATCTTTTTACATGGACATCAACGGTTCTTGAGTCGCCGTAATATTCAAAGCCCCATACTTCATCAAGAAGCTGGTCTCTGGTGTAAACTCTATTTGGATTACTTGCAAGGTGGAAAAGCAGCTCCAATTCCTTAGGTGGTGTATCTACAACTGTGCCATTTACTTTAAGCTCGTATTTAGTCATATTTACGACCAATTTATCGTAAGCTACTTCCTTTGCGTCAGGTTCAGAGGAGGTTTTGCCTGTTCTTCTCAAAACGGCTTTAATTCTTGCTACGATTTCCTTAGAATCAAAGGGCTTTACTACATAGTCGTCGGCACCAAGCTCAAGTCCTAAAACCTTGTCAAAGGTTTCACCTTTAGCTGTAATCATAATAATAGGGCAATCGCTCTTTTTGCGAATTTCTCTGCAAACCTGCCATCCGTCAAGTTTTGGCATCATAATATCAAGTAAAACTATATCAGGAGTTTCACTATTAAATTTTATAATAGCATCCTCGCCGTCCTCGGCAGTTACAACTGTGTAGTTTTCTTTTTCAAGATATAATCTAAGTAGTTCGGCAATGTTCTTGTCGTCATCAGCAACTAAAATTTTTCCCATAGACATAATAAATTACCTCCATTATTTTTAAACATATTTAAAATTATACTATAATTATAACTCTTTTTTCTCAATTTGCATTAATAATTTTTGAACATAATAAAACATTATAGTAAATATAAGGACATATTAGTATTTATTATGTATAATAAAAAGGACAACAGCAAAACAGCCATTGTCCTTGCAAAATTATCTTACTTTTTCAGGTTCTGGATAGGTTTCACCCTTTGTATCAACGGTAATGGATTCAATAATTTGATCTTCCATTGGCTTATCCATAAGGTTTCTTTTTACATTTACAATGCGAAGAGCCTCTTCTACTCCCTCGATAACCTTTCCGAAGGCTGCGTATTCTCCGTCAAGGTGAGGAGCATCATCGACCATAATAAAGAACTGAGAACCTGCACTATCTGGGTCCATAGTTCTTGCCATAGAAAGAACACCTAAGGTATGTTTAAGGTCATTTTTAAAGCCATTTGATGCAAATTCGCCCTTGATAGAGTAGTCAGGACCACCTGCACCTGTACCTGTAGGGTCTCCGCCCTGAATCATAAAGCCTGGGATAACTCTGTGGAAAATAACATTTTCATAGAAACCGCTGTTTGCAAGAGAAATAAAGTTATTGACCGTGTTAGGAGCAACCTCTGGATAAAGCTCCGCAATCATTTTATTTCCGTTTTTCATTGTAATTGTAGCTATTGGATTTGACATAGCATATTCCTCCAAAAATATATTTTATATTTATATTTCACTTTGAAAATATAATCGTTTAAAAAACAAAGGCAAAGACTATGTAAATAACTGCACCTAAACAGATATTGTTAAAGGCTAAAAATTTATCACCTGAAACATAGTGGAACAAGGACAAAAATGTTGCGATTATCATATAAGCTAATGAAACGCCGTTTAAAAGCTTTACAGAACCGTAAGCCCAAATACAAGCGAGAATATATAAAAGCAAAAGCAAAACACTTTGAGTTACTTTTACTCGTTTTGGAATATTATCGAAATTATCCACTTTTTAAATCCTCCTTTGTGTTATTAAATTAATTTTATCATTCATTATATTAAAAAGCAACATAAGAAATTAAAATTTGTTACATATTGTTATGGTATTTATATTGAATTTCTGATAAAATATATTATATGTACAGAAATGGGGGGTTAATTTGTTAAAAAGAAAATTCTTCGGAAATAATATAGCGCCATCCTGTAAGTATTGTAAATTCGGCAGGATTAATAATTTTGACGGGACAATTCTATGTGAAAAGCACGGAATTTTAAAGGAAGCTGATAGCTGCAGAAAATTTGCTTACGACCCTCTTAAAAGGCAGCCTATGAAAAGAAAAAAACTACCCCAATTTAATTTGGAAGATTTTTCATTGTAGCAAAAACTTTTTTATTTAAAGGAAGAAAAAAATATGAAATTTTTAAAAAAGTTAACGGCAATTATTTTAGTTTTATCGATGACCTTTATGTGTACCTCAGCTTGTCTAAAGCCAGTTAAACCTCTTTTGCCGGAGGGGACTAAAATTAAAAGAAGCGGTGCTGTTCAGGCGGTTATGATAAATACTATTTCATCCAGAGATTTCCCTTATACATCTAATTTAACTAATAATGAAATGCAGCTTTATGTTCAAAATATGGTAAAGCACCTTCACGAGATAGGTATAAACACTATTCTTTACGAGGCTGTAAATGATTTTCAGGCTACCTGTTTTATAAAAAGCTGTCCAGAAAGTCCTTTTCTCAGAACAGAAAAAAATATGAGATATAGTGCTGACCCTTTAAATCTCATAAAGCAGCAGGCTGATCAATACGGAATGGATGTTTATGCGGTAATTAATCCTTATAAAATAGGAGATAGCTCTAAAATAAATATTTTAAAGGAAAAATATAAGATACTAAATGACAATGTATTTATGTATAACGATGAGGCGTATTTTATACCAAATACCGATGTAGCCTTATATGTAGCGGAAATGGCAAAGGAGTTTATAAAAAAATATAAGTTAGATGGTATTATATTCAAGGATTTTGAAATTGATGCTTATAGCCAATATGACGATATGAACTATTTCTGGGTTACTCAGTTTGCAGCGGTAAAAAGCGTTATAGAGGATATTAAATCCGATGCTATTATAGGTGCAATATTTGATGACAGTAATATAAAAACTGATGAATCTCAAAAAATTGCCACAGCTCTGCTTGAAAATATGGCAATAGATATGGTCTTGCCTGCAATTAACAGAACAGTACAAAATGGCTATGAAAAAAGAGCGGAAAGCTGGTATAATTTAGTTTCACGATATGGTGTGCCAATTATAACGGTCAACAACGCATATCGTATTTATGCCCCTGATGCTAAGAATGATTTTTGCGGGAACAGATTTGAAATTAATTATCAGGCAATTATAAATGAAAATTTGGGAATACATGGTGTGGCGGTAAACGACTATACTGCTTTAGTCAGCAAATTTACAGATGTGGAAAATTCTCTTTCCACCCTGTTTTTTAATGACATAAAAACCACGGAATACGATTATAAAATTGACAATAAGCTGAAGGTGAATTTTGTAAAGTCAGGCATAGTTTACACAGATAAAAATTATGTTTATGTAACAGGAACTTGTAATCCGAAAAAACCCCTTTACTTAAATAACCAGGAAATTGAAAATGTTATGCCAAACGGAATTTTTGGAATAAATTTACCTGTAAAAAATAATGTGAATATTTTTATGTTTAGACAGGATAACGATTATTCGGTAATAAGAATTTATAAGGAGGATAAATCAGCTGTTGATTATAGCAGAAAAATAAACTCTATTGTATCTGAAAGCACATATCCCCCTCAACCCCAACTTATTAATGTGGGCGAGCCTATTAAATTAAGCTGTATTGCTCCGTCTGGAAGTACAGTTACAGCAACACTTAAGAAAAACAGTATTATACTGACTCAGGTTGAGGAGGCAAAAGAGGGTAAGCCTGTGCTTTATGAGGGTTATATGGATATAAGTGAGGAAATACCGCAGCGTTCTGTTGTTGATATGGGAAAAATATCTTATGCTATGACCTATGGTGGAAAAGTTAATGTTTCCCGCTCTGTGGGAAATTTGTTTATAGCAGGAGAAAAAGCTGCAAAGGCAGTGAGAGCTGACGACTATATGACCTATGTTTATAGTGAACCTAATGTAAAAAGTCCCAGCCTTTATACTATGAAAATGGGCGCTGCGGACTATGTGGTAGGAGAAACAGATGATTTTTACGAGCTTAAATCAGGTGGCTTTATACAAAAAAATTCGGTGAAAATTATCAGCGATATAGCTAAAATAGATGCCTCCTATACATCCTACACCACAGAAAGCGACAGCAAGGGCGAATCTGTAAATATAATGGGAAATAATGCCGCAGTTATAAAATCCAAAATGACGGATAACTCAATTATATTTACATTTTATAACACTAAAACACTTCCCGATATTGTGCCATCTAATACAAAACAGTTTAAAAATATAATTAAGCTTAAATTAGAGGAGGGTATTTATCAGCTGCAATTTATTTTTAAGGATGGCATAGAGCCTTGGGGATATAACTATAAATATTACGGTGAAAATCACGAAAACCTAAAGATTTATTTTAAGTTTAAGCCAAAGCTTTCTGAAGAAGTGTCAAAGCCCTTGGAAAATGTTTCAATTTATCTTGACCCCGCCTGTGTGGATACGGAATTTGATACACTTGACATAATGGAAAACTATGGTTTGCACGAAGCAGAGATAAACCTAAATATAGCTTTAAAAACTAAAGAAATTTTGGAATCCTTAGGTGCAAATGTCGTACTGTCAAGATATGATAATAGATATCTTAAGGCATCGGAGCGAATGGCATCGGCAACTCAGGCGAATGCAGATTTCTTTATTTCCATAGCACATAATCACATAAAAAACAACGAGGATAGACTTATAATGAGAGGCTCCTCTGTGGAATATAGTGATAAATCCTGGGAATCATTCGCTGAGGTATTAAGCAAAAATATGGAAGTATCCACAGGACGACCAGTTAATGGAATAGCGGAAAAGGAGGATTTAGTTATGCAAATAACCTCCTGCCCGTCGGTTACACTCAAAAATGGATATCTTTCCAATCCTTATGAATACAATAAAATTTTAGAGCCAATAAGCGTATATGAAACTGCCTGTGCAATAGCAAATGCTGTTTTAGATATGCTATCATAATTTAAGTTAAATATGAATTAATATACGGAGGTAAGAAAAGATGACAGATAAACAAAAAGCGTTGGAAACCGCATTATCACAGATTGAAAAGCAATTCGGAAAGGGTGCTGTAATGAAGCTGGGTCAACATTCCACACTTAATGTTGAGGCTATACCCACAGGCTCACTTTCTCTTGACATTGCCCTTGGAATAGGTGGAGTTCCAAAGGGAAGAATTGTGGAAATATATGGCCCTGAAAGTTCAGGTAAAACTACTGTTGCCCTTCACATAGTGGCAGAGGCTCAAAAAAGAGGCGGAGAAGCTGTGTTTATAGATGTTGAACACGCTCTTGACCCTGTTTATGCTGCGGCCCTTGGTGTAGATATAGATTCACTTTTGGTTTCACAGCCCGATACAGGTGAACAGGCCTTGGAAATTGCCGAGGCATTGGTTCGTTCAGGTGCTATTGATGTAGTGGTTGTGGACTCAGTTGCTGCTATGGTTACAAAGGCCGAAATCGAAGGAGAAATTGGAGATTCCTTTGTGGGAGTTCAGGCAAGACTTATGTCCCAGGCACTTAGAAAGCTTACTGGTGCAATAGGAAAGTCAAATACTGTGGCAATTTTCATTAACCAGCTCCGTGAAAAAATTGGTGTTATGTATGGTAATCCCGAAACTACACCTGGCGGCCGTGCACTTAAATTCTATTCCTCAGTTAGACTTGATGTAAGAAGAAGTGAACAAATTAAAGTTGGCGGAGAAATTGTAGGTAACAGAACCAGAGTAAAGGTTGTTAAAAATAAGGTTGCTCCTCCCTTTAGAGAAGCTGAATTTGATATTATGTACGGAAGCGGTATTTCCCGTTTCGGCGAAATTGTGGACCTTGGAAGTAAGCTTGATATTATTAATAAGAGCGGTTCTTGGTTTAGCTATAATGGAAATAAGCTGGGTCAAGGCAGGGATAATGTAAGAGAATATCTTAAAAACAATCCTGAACTGGCAGAGGAAATAGCTGCTAAGGTTGCAGAACAGGCAGACCAGCTTATAAGTATGCCTAAAACCGTTAAAAAGGCTGTAAAGACTACTAAGAAAACCGATGTGACTATGGAGGTCGATGAGGAAGATATTGAAACAGAGATGGAAGAGGAAACATCTGAAGAATAATAAAAATGCTTATAACCAATATTGAGAAAACAAAAAAAGGCAGATTTTCTATATTTGTTGATGATGAGTTTTACTGCGTTCTTCATGTGGAGGTATTTGCACTTTCAGGTATTAGAATTAATGAGAATTTTCCTCAGGAAAGATTAGATGAACTAAAAGAGAAATCCGAAAGAAAAATCACAAGGGACAGAGCCCTAAAACTTTTATCGGCAAAGGAATACAGCAAAAAAGGGCTTATTGAAAAGCTGCTTAAATACGCAGATGAGGATATTTGTTGGGAAACTGCCGATAAAATGGAGGAATTAGGCCTTATAAATGATTTGGACTATGCTATGAGAATGGCAAGGGATTTACACAATTTAAAGGGTTATGGAAACAATCGTATAAAGCAGTACCTATGGGAAAAGGGTATTGACAGAGATATTGCCGAGGAGGCAATAAGCCAATTTGATGATGAGGATGAGCAGGAAAAAATTATGGAGGTTATCCGTAAAAAATATAGAAATCCACTTTCTGATATAAAGGAAAGAGAAAAAATGTTCGGTAAGCTTATGAGAATGGGCTATAAAAGCGGAGATATAAAAAATGCTATAAATGAATTTATAGAAAACGAAGAGTAAAAAGGAGATTTAATATATGGCAAGGGTAGGAATGGTATCTTTAGGTTGTGCAAAAAACCAAGTTGACGGTGAGCTTATGTTGGCAAAGCTTGCAGAGGCAGGATTTGAAATTTGTGCTGACCCCACACTTTGTGATGCAGTGATTATAAATACCTGTGGATTTATTGAGAACGCAAAAAGAGAATCCATAGAAACAATCTTTGAATTTTGTGATATGAAGGAATGTACAAATATTAAGGCTGTTTTAGTTACAGGCTGTCTTTCTGAAAGATATAGAGAGGAAATGGCAAAGGAAATTCCAGAGGCAGATGTAATTTTAGGTATAGGCAAAAACGGTGATATTGTAAATATCGTAGATAGAGCATTAAAGGGCGAAAAAATTGCCGAATTTGCTGAAAAAACTGATTTATCCATAGAAGGTGAAAGACTTTTGACCACACCTGCTCACTATGCTTACATCAAGGTGGCAGAGGGTTGTGATAACAAATGTGCTTACTGTGCTATTCCTATGATAAGAGGCCCATTTAGAAGCAGAACTATGGAAAGCATTGTGGCAGAGGTTGAAAATTTAGCTGAAATGGGTGTAAAGGAATTTAATATTATAGCTCAGGATACCACAAGATACGGCGAAGATTTATATGGAAGACCAATGCTTGCTGAACTTCTGAGAAGAATAGCTAAAATAGAAAAGGTTAAGTGGATAAGACCGCTTTATTGCTATCCCGAAAGAATTACCGACGAGCTTTTAGATGTAATAGCAAATGAGGATAAGATATGTAAGTATATGGATATTCCAATTCAGCATGCCAGCGGAAAAGTACTTAAAGCTATGAACAGAGCAGGGGACTACAATACCATAGTAAAGCTTATGAAAAAAATTAGAGCTAAAATCCCAGGTGTTGTGCTTAGAACTACTCTTATAGCGGGTTTTCCTGGAGAAACAGAAGAAGATTTTGCAGAGCTTTGCAATTTAGTAAAGGAAGTAAAATTTGAAAGATTGGGCTGCTTTGCATATTCCAGAGAGGAAGATACCCCGGCCTATGATTTCCCTGACCAAATTGATGAGGATATAAAGGCAAGAAGAGCTGATATTATTATGGAGCTTCAAATGGAAAATGCAGAGGAATTCTCTGAAAAAATGCTTGGCAAAACTATGGAGGTTTTGGTAGAGGGTTATGACGAGGAAATTGATGCAATGGTTGGAAGAAGCTACATGGACGCTCCCGATGTTGACACTAAAATTTATTTTGTAACAGACGAGGACCATTATGCAGGAGATATTATTAAGGTTAAAATCATTGAGGTAAATGGTTACGATTTAATCGCAGAAGAGGTTTTTTAATAAAATATAATTAATTATTTAATCAACAGATTGGAGATGTAATTTATGAATTTACCTAATAAGCTTACAATGCTGCGTATTTTTATGATACCCTTATTTTTGGTGTTTATGGAAATAGACGCAATTCCTTATAGTTTTTTATGGGCATTTATAACATTTGTTTTGGCTTGTCTTACCGACACATTGGACGGATATATTGCCAGAAAAAATAATCTTATAACAAATTTTGGCAAACTTATGGACCCATTAGCTGATAAGCTTTTGGTTATGTCAGCACTGATTTCCCTTACAGCCTCCCAAAGAGTGCCTGTTTGGGTTACTGTGGTAATATTGAGCCGAGAATTTTTGGTAACCTCTATAAGACTTATCGCCGCAGGAAACGGAAAGGTTATTGCAGCTGATAAATGGGGTAAAATGAAAACAATTTCCCAGATGATTTGGCTTTCATTGGAGCTACTTAATTTCACACTTTGCAATTACTTTGTGGGCTTTGCTTGTGAAATACTTATGTATGTTACAATTTTCTTCACAGTATTTTCAGGCTACAATTACATCAGAAATAATTTAGAAGTTTTCAAAGACTAAAACAAAAATCGAGTGCATTTTTCCTGCACTCGATTTTTTTATAATTCTATTTCTATTGCCTCGAATTCATAAAATTTGTCTTCAGGCTTAGTACCATCGGGGCGCTCTAATCCCAAGGTATCATAATATTCATTTGTAAATTTAATATGTTCATAGGGAAAATCTCTTTGTAGGCCCTTTACATATTCAAATGGATTTTCTATTGGATTTATTTTTAGATCGTTTTTAATTTTATTTAATACAGCCCTAACATTTTCATTTTTTGCCCATTTAATTTCATTAGGCTCATTTATAAAGCTTTTATATTCGCTTTTATCCCATAAAATAATTTGCTGTAATGTATTTGCATTTGAGGCTGTAAGTATAAGTCCTAAAAAATCATAGAAATTTTTAGCTATGGGGTAAACATAATAATCACAGCAGCTATCAGGGTTTACACAAAATATATTTTCTCCGAAGCCTTTTATAAAGCAATAGTGGATGCCATTGTCCCAACCTATTATTTCAGCCCCTATGGGTGTACAAAAATAATCCGAGGTGCTATCTCCCTTTTCAAAGCCTATATATGAACCATCTAAATTTAACTTAATATATTTATTAAATAGCTCTTTTGAATTCATAAGTAGTTGCCCCCTTTTTTTAAAAAAATTATATCACTTTAAAATTAAAATGTAAATTAGATTTGAAAGAATAATTTAAGTCCAATTAAAATAAGTATAACTCCACCAATTATTTCGGCTTTATCCTTTAGGATATCACCAATTTTTTTGCCGATTTTGAACGCTAAAATGCAAATAAAAGTTGTTACAAAGGCTATTATACCTGCAGAATAGATTATATTTATATTTTCAGCGGTTAAGGCTATTCCCACAGAAAGAGCATCAATACTTGTGGCAATAGCCTCCATAAAAATAAGTCTATATGAGAAATTCATAGAAATATCAGTACATTTTTCTTCTTTGCTTTTAAAGGCTGAATAAATCATATTTATTCCAATAAATGATAGAATAAAAAGTGCTAATATATGGCTGAATTTTAAAATAAAGTTTTTGCAGATATGTCCAAGTACGCTACCTATACAAGGCATAAGTCCCTGAAAAAATCCAAAACACAGGGCAATAAAAATTTTGTTCTTTTTTGTTAGATTTTTATATGCTAAACTATCAGTTAAAGATACAGTAAAAGCATCAGCAGAAAGAGCAAGAGCTAATAAAAATACAGTAAAAAAATTCATAAAACCCACACCCCAATTAATTAATTTTATAAAAAGATGAATTATTCCATATAATTAACAATTTCTTAACCTTTTTTGTGTAATTATATTGTACTATAATAAATATGCAATAAGCTAATAAAAAATATGTGGGAGTGCTAATTTGTTCGGATATGTAAAACCCTATAAGCCACAAATGAGGTTTATAGAATATGATGTATATAAATCCTATTACTGTGGACTTTGTAAAGAAATGGGAAAAAAATTCGGAGTTTTTTCAAGACTTACATTAAGCTATGACCTATCTTTTTTAGCCATTCTCTATACAGCGGTAAACGGTGATATGCCTAAGACTAAATGTGAGGGCTGTCTTTTTAATCCCTTGAAAAAAAAGGATTGCTGTCAGCACTGCGATGGTGTGGATTATGCCTCTGATATTGCTATGCTTTTGTTTTACTATAAGGCTAAGGATAATATTAAGGATGAAACTTTTTTTAAGAAAATTCTTTGGTATATGATTTATCCCTTTGCTAAAAGCTTTAGGAAAAAGGCTCTTTCTCAAAATGAAGAAACCGACCTATACATCAAAGAAAAAATGGTAGAGCAGTCAACTCTGGAAACAGAAAAATGCTCCTCCATAGATATGGCAGCAGAGCCTACCGCAAAATCCCTTTCATATATTTTTGGAAATATAACAAATGACCCTATGCAAAAAAGAGTATTAGAGCAAATAGGATATTTTTTAGGTAAATTTATATATTTTTGCGATGCTTTTGATGATTTGGAAAGTGATTTTAAAAATAACAGCTATAATCCTTTTATAATATCGCATAATTTAAAAAGCATTGAAAAAAATAATATTAAAGAAATAACAGAAGAAATAAAATCTGTATTATACCTAAATATTGCGGAAACTATAAAGGCTTACGAGCTTTTGGATTTAAAATGCTATAAGCCCATACTGGATAATATTTTTTATCTTGGTATGAAATCCGTGGTTAATACAATAGAGTATAGAATAAATGAGGAAATTAAGTAAGGCCATAAGGCAGATTGGATGTAAATAATGACAGACCCATATAAAGTTTTGGGAGTATCTCCCAGTGATTCAGATGAACATATTAAATCCGTTTACAGAGATTTAGCGAGAAAATATCATCCTGACGCTTATGTAAATAATCCATTGGCGGACTTAGCGGCAGAAAAAATGAAGGAAATTAACAGCGCCTATGATGAAATTGTGGAAATTAGAAAAAAAGGCGGCGGAAATTCCTACGGACAATCAAGTGGCTATGGCTACGGACAATCTAGTAGCTATGGACAGACAAACAGCGGAAGAACCTCTCAGTTTTCCGATGTGAGAAGAATGATAAATCAAAACAGAGTTATAGAGGCAGAGGAAATTTTGGATGGTGTTCCTGATGCCTCAAGAGATGCAGAATGGTATTTCCTAAAGGGCAGCATTTTTTATAAGAGAGGCTGGACAAATGAGGCCTATAATTATTTTAGAATTGCTGCTCAAAGAGACCCTTCAAATGCCGAGTATAGAACTGCTTTAACTCAGCTTCAATGGCAAAGGCAGCAGGGAAATCCTGGTAACACTTACTCAGGAGGATATAATACTACAACCAGCGGATGTTCGGGCTGTGATGTGTGTAATGGTCTTATTTGTGCCGACTGTTGCTGTGAATGTATGGGCGGAGATTTGATAAGGTGTTGTTAGTAAAATGAAAAGTGAAAAGAAAATGAGAAAAAGCACTCAGGTAGCTCTGGGAGGACTTGCGTCCTCTCTCTGTCTGGTGCTTATGTTTATGACTGGATTATTCCCCTTTGCCACCTATGCGCTACCAGCAATGGCGGGAATTATCCTTATAATTATCGTAATAGAAAATGGACCATCTACAGCGTGGCTGGTTTATACGGCGGTGTCCTTGCTTTCTATGTTTGTAGTTCCCGATAAGGAAGCGGCACTTATTTTTATTGCTTTTTTTGGTTATTACCCCATACTTAAGCAGTCCATAGAAAAGCATATAAAATTTAAGCCCCTACAACTTGTTATTAAATTTATCATTTTTAATACTGCTATAATTTTGATGTATACTGTACTTATCAGATTTATCGGAGCAACCGAGGCTATTATGGAAATGGGAGCTATGGGTAGAGCAGGAGAAATACTTCTGCTTGTTATGGGAAATATAACCTTTGCAATATATGATTTTGCACTTACTTTATTAATAACCGTTTATTTTAAAGTATTACGCAAAAAGATTATTAAGAAAGTATAATTTAATTAAAAGAAAAATCCTCAGATTTTTAAAAATCTGAGGATTTTTTTAGCTTAGATTAGGTATTACTTAATAATTTCTCCGTAAACTTCACCAGCACAACCAGCAGCATTGGATTCGTCTGTATCAATGTGCATAGCTGTTGCATAGCTTTCGCTTACACGGCATACAACATCGTCAAATACGAGGCTTCTTCCATTGGAGTCAATCTTAACCTTAACATTTTCCTTGTCCTTTACGCCAAAGCTTTCAGCATCAGCAGGTGTAAGGTGGATATGACGCTTAGCAGCGATAACACCTTCGGAAATTTCGATTTCTCCAGCAGGTCCTACAAGCTTGCAAGCACCACTTCCAGCAACATCTCCAGATTCTCTTACAGGAGCTGCAATTCCCAATGTTCTTGCATCTGTGAGAGAAACCTCTACCTGTGTAGCTTTTCTTGCTGGGCCTAAGATTACACATCTTTCGATGGATTTCTTAGGGCCAACGATTGTAACTCTTTCTTCACAAGCGAATTGACCTGGTTGAGAGAGGTCTTTTTTCTTTGTGAGAGTTGCATTTTCACCGAACAATACTTTAATGTGTTCTTCGCAAAGGTGAACATGTCTTGCACTTGTTTCAACTAATACTTTATTCATGTCAAACACTCCGTTCCGCCTTAATGGCAAAATAATATACAAATTTCAGGTGGAAAATAAAAATTTTTCCGCAAATATTATAACTCTTTTTGCGATTATTGTCAAATAATAAGCCTATGGGTAAAATTTGTATTTGCTAAAAAAATCCCATTATTAAGAGAAAAATTGCTTTAATATATAGAAAAAAATTAAGAATTCATTTATTTACATATAATAGCTATGTTTTCCTATGCAAAAATCCATATTAATACTATATAACTAAGATATGTAAAATGCTCTATCATATATAAATAAAAATATAAAAAATAAAGTGATATTTATGGATATTATGCTTATTAATAGTTACTTAATAATTACAAAATGGTTTCAATTTGGTATTGATTTTTAACTTTTTATGCTTTATAATTGGCAATGTTCCCGAGTGGTAGTGGGGAACAAAAACTACCTAAATATTTTTTAAAAATGAAAGCGAGGAAAAAAGATGAAAAAGATTATTTCATCCGTAATGGCAGCAGCAATGGTGGCATCAATGTCCACAGTGGCTTTTGCCGCAGAACCGACAACACTTATGGTAAATGACGAATCAAGATTATATAAGGAAGTAAATGGCGTATTATACGAAACTAATAATGACCAGCAAGTAAAGCCAGGTGATAAAATTTATGTAGAAATTTTATCCGAGGGCTATGGTAAAATAACTTCCTATGACATTAAAAACCATAAGGTAGCAACAGAATGGCTTACAGGGGGAGAAGTATTCCAAAAGACAGAAATCGAAAATAAAAAGGTAGCCGAAAAAACAGGAAAGCTGAAGTTAGCTAAGGGGAAAACAGCTCCTTACGGTTTAAAGGACAGCTACGACAGCTTGGAAGAACTTACAGTAGCATTGAATGAAGCAACAAAGCACGATGAAAATTGTAAGCTTAAGGATTGTGATGATGCAACTCATATTCTTCCGCTTACAGAAGCTGACAAAGCAAATGCAGTTAAGCTTTATACAGAGGTTTATACAAATGATTACAGATATTTTGTAGCAGTTTACACTAAATCCTCTTTCAATGTTAAATCCACAGATTTTGTTGGCTCTGTAAAGCTTATAAAGAGAACACATAGCAATGCTACACAGGTAGAAAGCAAGGTAATTAACACCGTTGTAGGCTATGATAAGACAGAAGTAACAGGCAGCTATCACACATTTGACAATGCAAATCCTGTGCTGGATTTTTCTCAGGTAGATGGAGAAATTGAGCTTATCATTGGTGATATGGCAATATTTTCTGTGAATGTAGCTAACCAAAATGATATTTATATGGGCTATAACACAAAGCCAGATACAGATATTCTCGACCAAAATCCAAATGCTAACATTGATTTCTTGAACTTTGAAGCTAAACCTGAATTTAGCAGAATAGGTACAATGATGATTTTAAGCGATAAGGAAGTATTTGTATATGAAAAAACAAATACAGGTCTTAAGCTAATTAAAACTTCATATGATGAGGATTATGAAGCACACACATTTAAAACAAGAACTCTCTCCTCCTATGTAATTTCAGACAGTGAGCTTAAATTTACAGGCGAGACAGAAAATCCAAGCGAAACTCCAGCAGAAAAGCCAACAGAAAAGCCAACAGAAAAACCTAATGATGATAAGGGCAATCCACCTACAGGTACTGATAACGGTATGATGGCAGCTACACTTATGCTTATTCTCTCCACAGTAGGTGCAGCTACTCTCCTAAAAAAAGTAAAGTAACTGTTTAGAAAACACATTCTAAATTTCTCCTAAAAATAAAAGGTCTCACTTTGTGAGGCCTTTTTATAATTATTTACTGAAGGATTGCATATTTTTTTGCTTAATTTCATCTGAAATTTCAAGCAAATTAAGATAAAGCGTGGCTACTAATTCATAAAGCTCCGGTGGTACAGGACTTCCCACATCCAGCATAGAAAGCACAGAAACGGCATTTGTATCACGAAATACAGGCACACCGCTTTCGTCAGCTATATTTATAATCTGTTCGGCTATATGACCGTAACCCGAAGCTACAATTATAGGTGCAGCATCTTTTTGAGCATTGTATTTAAGTGCAACTGCTTTTTGACTTTGAGTTTTATTATCCTTATTATATGCTGACACTGAAACCATCTCTTTTCCCTGTTAATTTTGAAAATACCTGAGGTAATGCGCGTTTTTTATCTAATTTTTCTATATTTATGCCTTCAAATTTATAGCTTGTAGTGGCTGCTACTGCCTTTACAATGCGGTCTTTCATAGATTTAAAACTGTTTACATGGTCAGGAGGACAGAAAATATTTATATTTAGATTATTTTTAAGCAGGTATATTTCTGTTTCAAAATAGCCTATATCCATAATATCAGCTACAAAGAAAATATGAATAGCTCTTTCGTCCTCGATATTACCTTTTTTATCCTTAGCAATTTCAAAAGGGTCAACCCAAAGCTCCCCAAAACCCTGAGCGGTTTCATATTTCATAGGTAAAATAAAATGGAGCAGCGGGGTAAAAGAATTCGGAGCAGCAATAAGACTTCTAAGCACATTATTTATTTCTGAATTTCCGATAGTGTTTTTCTGAGGATTTGCATAATATGAATTTATAAATCGTGAGATAGAATCTATTAAATCGGATTTTTGTGGTTTTGGCATTGCATTTTCCTTGCAAAATTTCTCATAGGTATTTACAAAATAATTAGCTAAATCCTTGTTGTCGGAAAGCTTTACCAAAACAGAGGCAAATAAATTATCCATATTTAATGGGGTGCTATTTATAAATGATAGGTTATATTTAGCAAGAGCGATAAATTTTTCTGTATCCTCTGTGGAAAAGGGACTTACTTGTAATTTGGCAGCAGCATCGGAAAATGCTGCTTTTATTTTCTCTAAATTTTTAAGAATATTTTCGCTGAATTTTTCCGAGAAAATATTGCTATTTCCTGAATTAAAAATATGTTTTAAATCATTTTCTGTTAATGAATCGTGTAATTTTCCTGAATTTTGCAGTTGCTGTTTTATAAGCTCATCTATTTTAGAGGAGGGAGAATTTTTATCTGTATAAGCTACTTTATATGAAAGCTCATCAAGGTTTTTTGCTGTTATTTTATCGCCAAAGGCTTCCAGCATAGAAAGAATATCCTTCATATTTTGGTAGTGGACAGTGCGTTCGGGCAAAATATTCATAAGCTCCTTTATATTTGCCTTAAGGGAGTTTATGACATTGGAGTTAGATGAAGAAATACTTATGCCCTTTAGCAGCCTTATAATTCCCAATTTAAAGTCATTATCAGAGGAGCTGTTATACAGCATACGAAGTACATCGAAAAATTCTCCCTTAAATATACTCATTCCCTCAGCTTGAGTAAATAGTTCAGTTAACATCTGGCTATAATCTAAGGTCATAGCCTTTACAAGATTTGACATTTCCTCCATATTGATATTAGGGCTTTTATTTGAAAGAGCAAGTATTAAATAAGAATTAAATATATTTTTAAGAGAACCGGCAGCAAGACCAGGCTCTTTGACTAAGTTGAAGAAAAATTTTTCTGTAAGCAGTTGTTTTTGCTGCTCTAAGAAGCTGTTGTCAGCCAAATCATCTCTGTTATTCGGCTTTAAAACCTTTGCCAGGTCCACGATATTAAAATTGTGGTCAGGTTGGCGTGCTTGCTGGTCAGGGCGAATGTGATTTTGGTTTACATTCATTTTAGCATTCACACTTTGATTTACAGGCAAAATATCTGACAATTTAATTCTCTCCTATCTTTTAAAAGTCTATATAAAAAGCTGATATAATATTTATATCAGTTTTTTAAAAATTTTCAATAAATATGATATATAAATATTATATCGACAGTTTTTATGAAAATATTAGTAGGTTTATAAAATTTTATTTTCTTTTGTGTAATAATTGTAATTATAAATATGTATGAATAATAAAATGATGCAGCTATTCATAAAAAAATTAAAATAATACTTCCAAAAGCTAATAAGATGTGGTATAATATTAGTTAACCAGAATATTAAAATTTATAAGGAAAAAGGTGAGGATTTTTGGGAACTTTGGATACTAAAGATTCAATGCTGGATATGTTCATATTTGAAACATCCACATTGCTTGATCAGTTAGATGAAATAATGATTGAAGCGGAAAAAGATAAAGATTTCACAACAGATAATGTTAATGAAATTTTCCGCATAATGCATACTATTAAAGGTTCTGCAGGTATGATGAGCTTTGATTGTATTGCCACTGTTGCTCATAAAATTGAAGACTTGTTTTTTGTTATAAGAGAAGATCACTCTAAGCTTGAGGGAAATGACGAAATATTTGACCTCGTCTTCAAGGGTTCTGACTTTATTAAACTTCAAATAGAAGAAATTCAAAATGGAAATGAGCCAGATGGCGATAGTGAAGACCTTGTTAATGAGCTTATGGCTTGCCATGCTAAGCTTACAGGTAAAGCTCCTGCGGCTAAAAAAGAAACAGAAGCTGTTTCAAAATCTGTAAAGGCTAGTGTTGAGGATGACGGGCTTACAGCAGTAAGAGTATTCTTTGAAGATGGCTGTCAAATGGAAAATCTAAGAGCATTTATGCTTGTTACCTCTTTGAAGGAATATTGCGAGGAAATAAAATACATACCTGAGGATATTGAAACTAATACAGAATCCTCCGCTGAAATCGTCGAAAATGGATTTATTATTAAATTTAAGAGCTTTACAACAGATAAGGATGTATTTGATGTTATTCAGGCAGCCCTTAATGTAAAGGATTTTGAGGTAATCAGCGAAGCTAAGGCTGAAAAGAAGGAAGAAGTTAAGGAGGAAAAGGAAGAGGTTAAGGAAAAACCTAAGGAAGTTGCATCAGCAGCTAAGCCTAAAACTGCAGCTGAACAGGCTAATAATACAATTAACCAGCTTAAATCAGGCTCTGTTAAGCAAAATCTCATTAATGTAAACCTTACAAAGCTCGACCAGCTTATGGAAATAGTAGGTGAGGTTGTTATTACTGAATCTATGGTTTCTGCAAGTCCTGATTTGGAAGGACTGCAGCTTGATGATTTTAATAAATCTGCAAGACAGCTTCGCAAGCTTACAAGTGAGCTTCGCGACCTTGTTATGAATCTTAGAATGGTACCTGTATCAGGTGTATTTAATAAGATGCACAGACTTGTTCGTGATATGAGTAAGGATCTTGGAAAGGATGTTGAGCTTGTTATCGAGGGTGGAGATACCGAGCTTGATAAGACAATTATCGACTCCCTTAGCGACCCACTTATGCACCTTGTGAGAAACTCTATGGACCACGGTATTGAAACAGTGGAGGAAAGAATAGCTGCAGGAAAGCCTGAAAAGGGTACAGTTTTACTTTCCGCTGAAAATACAGGCGGCGAGGTTATAATTACAATCCACGATGATGGTAAAGGTATGGACCCACAAAAGCTTATGGCTAAGGCCAAAGAAAATGGACTTCTTACTAAGGATGAGCAGGATTACACAGAGCGTGAAATTCTTAACTTTGTTATGATGGCAGGTTTCTCCACTAAGGAAAAGGTTACAGAATACTCAGGCCGTGGTGTAGGTATGGATGTTGTTAAAAAGAATATTGAAAAAGTTGGCGGTATTATCAATATCGAAAGTAAATTAGGTATAGGCACAAGCTTCATTATTAAAATTCCGCTTACTCTTGCTATTGTTATGGGTATGAAAGTTAAAGTTGGAGATTCTGTATATACTCTCCCTATTAACAGTATGAAAGAATCCTTTAAGGCAGATAAGGGTCAGCTTATCAATGATACAAACGGCACAGAAATGATTATGATAAGAGGCGAATGCTATCCTATTATAAGACTTCAAAATATTTATAATGTGGAAAATGCTATTACCGACCTTCAGGAAGGTATACTTATCTTGGTTGAGGCTGATGAAAGAAGAGCATGTCTCTTTACAGACCGCTTAATCGGTCAGCAACAGGTGGTTGTTAAATCAATGCCTAATTACTTCAGCAGCTACAATCTTAAGGATATAGGTATTTCCGGTTGCACAATTTTGGGAGACGGCAGTATAAGCCTTGTTTTGGATGTCCCAAGTATTTTGAATGCTTATTAAAGGAGGGATATAGATGTCTGAAAATATAATTCAGCTTAATAACGATGATGATTTAAAGGGTAAAATCTTAACCTTTAACATCGGCAATCAAAGATATGGTATAGAAATTGTCTATACCATAGAAATAATCGGTATGCAGCATATAACAAGAGTACCAGGTGTACCTTCCTACATAAAGGGTATACTTAACTCCAGAGGTAAGGTTGTACCTGCTATTGATGTAAGTATGAAATTTGGTAAGGAACCAAAGCCTTATGATGATAGAACTTCAATTATTCTAATTCAAGTACACGATCTTTCTATCGCTCTTATTGTAGAATCTATCGAAGAGGTTATTACTGTAACAGAGGAAAATCTCACTTCTGTACCTGAATTTTCTCAGATTAACAGCAATAAATATGTAAAATATTTAGCTAATGTAAATAACCAAATTAACATTGTTTTGGATTGTGAACAGCTTTTCAGCGATGCCTTAACACAAACTAATTTTAACTAAATAAAATAAAGTGAGCTGAGAGATTATGATATATCTTACTGATAAAGAATATGCGGAAATTGCGGCTCGTATCAAAAAAGAGTACGCCATTGATATGGCAAAGAAAAAAACACTTGTAGAAAATAGATTAAGTTCAGTTTTATCTTCCAAAGGAATTACAAGCTATAAAGACTATTTTGAAATGGTTTTTAACGATAAATCCGGTACTGAGGCCAATATTATGCTTGGTAAAATTACCACTAACCATACAAGCTTTATGAGAGAAAAGGAACATTTCGATTTTCTTATGAATGAGGTTTTGCCTAATTGGGAAAAAACTTCCAAAACAAAGGAGCTTAGGACCTGGTGTGCAGCCAGCTCCACAGGCGAAGAACCTTATAATATAGCAATGTGCTTAAGTGAATATTTCGGTGCCAGAAAATCACAGTTTGATACCAAACTGCTTGCCAGCGACATATCTATGAATGTTTTGAATAAGGCAAAAAACGGTATCTATTCAGCAGAAACAGTTTCTACCCTGCCTCCTGCTTGGATAAAAAAATATTTCAAAAAAATAAATGAGGATTCCTATCAAGTGGTTGAAAGTATAAGAAAAGATGTTGCCTTTCGACAGATAAATCTAAAAAACGAATTAAAAGTTAAGGGTAATTTGGATATTATCTTTTGCAGAAATGTTATGATTTATTTTGATGCTCAAACCAAGGATGAGCTTGTAAATAAATTTGCAAAGCTTCTAAAGCCTGGAGGATATCTTATAATAGGCCATGCAGAATCCGTAAATAGGGATAAGGTAAAGCTAAAATATATTAAACCTTCTATCTATCAGAAATAATCAATTTGTGAGGTGAATCTCAATGGAAGATAAAGTAAAAGTTTTAATAGTAGATGACTCAGTTGTGTTTAGAGAAGCATTGGCAAGAGGTCTTGATAAAGACCCTCACATTGATGTTGTAGGCAGAGCGTTCGACCCCTTTGATGCTATGAAAAAAATAGAAATGCTTCATCCCGATGTACTTACTCTCGATATCGAAATGCCACGAATGAATGGTATCGACTTTTTGCACAAGCTTATTCCCGAGCATCCAATGCCTGTTGTTGTAGTAAGTTCTGCACCAATCAGCATTTTTGAGGCACTTGATGCGGGAGCTGTGGATTTTGTTAGAAAACCAAAGGTTTCTACTGCAGCTGATATGGATTTATTCTGCGATGATATGGTTGCTAAAATCCGAATAGCGGCATCTGCCAGAGTGCCTAAAAAAACTGTAGTTCATCATGATGCAACTACAAGACCTGTTATGGTTAAAAATTTTACAAGTGCAAATGATAATAAAATTATAGCTATAGGAGCGTCTACTGGAGGCACAGAGGCTATTTTGAGTGTAGTACAGGATTTGCCTTCTACTACTCCTGGTATTGTAGTTGTTCAGCATATGCCACCTGTGTTTACTAAGATGTATGCTGATAGAATTGATAAAATCTGCAAAATGAATGTTGCAGAGGCTCAAAACGGCGATAGAGTTATGAGAGGTAAAATACTAATAGCTCCAGGAGGAGACCAGCAGATGACTATCGCTAAGGATATGAACGGCTATTATATTAAGCTTACAAAGGGCGAAAAGGTAAGCGGACATTGTCCTTCTGTGGATGTTATGTTTGATTCTGTTGCGAAAGTTGCAGGAAGAAATGCTGTGGGGATTATTCTTACTGGTATGGGAGCTGACGGTGCTAAGGGACTTTTGGAGCTTAGAAAAAGTGGTGCTCATACAATAGGTCAGGATAAGGAAAGCTGTATTGTATATGGTATGCCGATGGTAGCTAATGATATAGGAGCAGTCGAGAAGCAGTGCAGCCTTGCACAGATTCCATCGCAAATAGCAGCTTATTTATAAATCAAAGTGAGGTGTAGCTATGGTAAAAAATTTTATGGAAGCATACATAAAGGAACAGTTGGATATAACAATTGCAATAGATGAATCTTATAAGGATTTTGCCGTAGATGAGACATTATATAAGATGGCTTTTGCAAAAGCATTAAATTTAGTTAAACCCTCTTATTTTACCACACTCACAGGAGAAGTTTATCTTACCTTCGATAATATTCCTGTTCAAGCCAGAAATGACGCTATTGCAGCAGTTGTAAAAGCACTTGAATATGTAAAAAACGAAAGAGATAAATATAATAATAAGTAATTTTAAAGCCGCTGATTTTAATTTCAGCGGCTTTAGCTTATATATTAAAGAATTTACAAATCAGCAGTTCATATCAATTTTCAGAGCGATTTTTATTTTCTAAATAGAATTTATAAAATTATTTGTGATTTCTTAGCTGCCAAAAAGCAACAGCTCCAGCGGCCGCAACATTTAATGAATCGACATCATAATACATAGGAATTTTAACTGTGTAATCACAATTTGCAATAGTACTATGGGAAAGGCCGTCCCCCTCTGTTCCTAAAATAAGGGCAAGTCTTTCCTCTGCCATTAAATTTTTATCATCTATGCTTACAGAATTATCGGATAAAGCTAAGGCAGCTGTTTTAAACCCAAGAGAATTTAACTTAGTTATGCCATTTGTTTTCCATTCTTCAGGTGTTGTACAAATTTGTGTCCAGGGAATTTGAAAAATAGTTCCCATGCTGACACGGACAGCACGGCGATTATAAGGGTCAGAGCAGGAGGGTGTGATAAGCACAGCATCCATACCTAAAGCTGCAGCAGAACGAAAAATAGCACCGGTATTGGTTGAATCTGTGATGTTTTCCAGTACTACAATTCTTTTGGCATTTTTGCAGACATTTTCTAAAGCTAAAAGAGGGGGGCGTTTCATAGCACATAGCACACCTCTTGTTAGGGTATAGCCTGTTAACTTTTCTAAAATAGCTCTGTCAGCGGTGTAAACAGGAATATCTTTGCATCTCTCTATAATTTCTTTACCTTGGCCATCAATATTTTTTCTTTCCATTAAAAGAGAAAGGGGATTATAGCCGCTGTTAAGGGCGGTGTTTATAACCTTTGGGCTTTCGGCAATAAAAATACCTTTTTCAGGCTCAAGGCGATTTCTCAGCTGTGCCTCTGTGAGCCTTGTGAATACTGCAAGTTCAGGAGAATTTATATCTTCAATTTCAATAATATTAGCCATAGTGTTTCCTCTCATTTATAATACTATTTAGATTTTAACATTATTTCCCCTAAATAACAATAGAGCAATTATACTAAAGCCAAAATAAATCCTCTGAGACCGTTAGCCACGGTAGGCAGACGCGAATTTTACTTCTACAAATCTTTTAACTTTTTCTCGCGACTATAATTTCTTAAAAAAGTTTTATGAAAGCAAAGCCGCGAAAGTGATAACTTTAGTTATGACATAATATCGTAACGCGTAATTGGTGTTGAGTTTCTCAACAAAAAAAAGACACGCAAATGCGTGTCTTTTAATGGATTGGTGGGAACAACAGGGCTCGAACCTGTGACCCTCTGCTTGTAAGGCAGATGCTCTCCCAGCTGAGCTATGCTCCCGAATCACGAATAATATTATAGCATATAATAGGGGAGAATGTCAAGAGGGAAAATGCGATTTTACAAATTATTTTACCTTTTCAAAAACCTCACGGATTTTTTTGCGTTCACCTAAAACCATAACGACGGATTTTTTGGTGAGAATAGTGTTAGCTTCTGCTTGATGAGATATTCCGCCGTCTTCCTTTACCATCATAACTAATATATTGTGCTTTTGTTTAATATTAGTTTCTTCAAGGGGTATTCCCTCAAACTCGTGGGGAACTTTATTTAGGTAAATTTTAGCTACCACCATATTTCCATAGTCATCCATAATTGCAATAGGGTTTGAATCCTTGCCAAACATAATTTTATTGGCTATAATTTGAATTATTTTGTTAAACTTTGTTTTAATAAAGGTAGTTCTTCTTATAACTGTAAAAACTAAAAATACCGCTAAGAATATGCTTATGCTGGCAGTTACGGATTTTAAATCCGTTAAATTCATATTGGTAAAAATGTTTACCAATGAGGAAATAATGGTAACACTAAAGGCATAGCCGAAAATCATAGTTATTTTAGCTAAGGTTCGGCGGATTTTTGAGTGGACTATAATTTCACTTTCTGCTGTGGTAAAGCCGGAATTAGTCAAAAGAGAGATGACCTGAAATCTAGCTTTTTCCTCAGTAAGTCCCGTAAGCTGGAATAAAACTGTGATAATATCGGAAATTATCATATAAATCATAATAAATAAAACAAACATAACGGTAGCACCTAATATGGTCATCATCTCCTTTTAATTTAATTCACTATTTAACGGTGAACTTGTGTAATTAATATTTTTTTAGCTTAAAAACAGCCTCACTATAGCCTGCAAGTTCATTTTTGTGATTAAATACCTTAGGCTCAATATTATGATGAATGTAAGGCCGGGGAAATTACCTTCCCGGCTTTTTTAATGC
>SAMEA104404100__coassemble_655_pt1 | contig 36356 bp, 31 predicted proteins | sample SAMEA104404100__metabat2_low_PE_056 | metagenome-assembled genome bin SAMEA104404100 (sample SAMEA104404100) | Balaenoptera acutorostrata
ATAACAATAAGATTAAGGAAATAACTCGGCTTTTATCTTCCAAAAAAGAAAGGAATGATAAAGGTCTATTTGTAGTTGAGGGAGTAAGAATTTGCCGAGATATTGCCATGGGTAATATAAAAATAAATGAAACCTATGTAACAAGGGAATGTATGGAAAAGTTTTCTGCAGAGGCCAAAGCTATTTTGGAGGCTTCCGAGGTTATATATGAAATCACGAAGGAAATAGCGGCAAAAATTTCCGATACCAAAACACCACAGGGAATATTCTGTGTATGTGAAATGCCAAGGGATGTTAGCGAGATAAATCCTAAGGGAAATTATCTAATGCTCTGCTCCTTGCAGGACCCTGGAAATATAGGCACTATTATAAGAACTTGTGATGCCTTTAAAACCGATGGACTTATAATGACGGCAGATTGCCCGGATATATACAGCCCTAAACTTTTGCGTTCCACTATGGGAGCAGCCTTTAGGTTAAATATTATAATATATCCCGATGCAAAAACAGCTGTAAATGCTCTTAAAAAGCTGGGAATAAGGCTTTATGCAGCAGCACTAAAAAGTGATTCTAAGCTTATAACAGATGTTAGCTTAGGAGAGGGCAGCTGTGTTATGATTGGGAATGAGGGTAACGGACTTTCCGAGGATGAAATAAAATTAGCTGATGAAAGAGTTATAATTCCTATGAATAAGGAAAGTGAATCGCTGAATGCGGCAGTGGCATCTTCTGTATTTGCTTGGGAAATGTTTAGAGAAAAGTTAAAAAAGGAAAATCATTAAAATGACAGAAAGTTTTTATTGGATATGGGTACAGGAATTGTTCGGTATCGGCTCAAGAAGAGCGGAGCAATTTTTATCCTTAGGCATAAGTCCTAAGGATTTTTACAATATGAATGAAGATGAAATCAGACAGTTGAGTATATTCAATGAAGGCGAAATCAGTAAAATTAAGAATACAACCTTAAAATCCGCACAGGAAGCAGAGGAAAACGCTTATAAATTAGGAGCTGAGATAATAACTCCAGATAATCCCGTCTATCCAATACGGCTTAAAAATATTTATTCACCACCTCTTACTCTATATGTTAAGGGTAAACTTCCCGATGTGGATAATAATCTATCCATAGCTATGGTGGGAGCAAGAGATTGCACAAATTATGGCAAAGCCGCAGCACAATATATAACAGAGGGCTTAGCAAGGGCAGGAACGGTGATAGTCAGCGGACTTGCCTTAGGAATAGATGGAATATGCCACCAAACCGCCATGGATATGGGTGCTAAAACCATAGCTGTATTGGGAAACGGTATAGAAAATATCTACCCTGTGGCTAATATTGATATAAGAAATAAAATTATAAACGGTGGTGGAGCTGTAATAAGTGAATATAAGCCATATACAAATCCTATGGCCTATAATTTTCAGATGAGAAATCGTATTATTTCTGCCCTGTCGGCGGGAGTATGTGTGGTGGAGGCTGCAAGGAAAAGCGGTACGCTTATAACAGCGGGTCACGCACTTTCTCAGGATAGAGATGTTTTTGCGGTACCTGGCAGTATATTTGAAAAGAACAGCTATAGCTCTAATAAATTAATTCAACAGGGTGCAAAGGCAGTAACCTGTGCTGAAGATATACTTATAGAATATATGGAATATAACAATTATATTCTTAGCAAGGATATAAGAGAAGATAAAGTTAAACAAGTAAATCCACAAATTAGTTTTGATATAAATTCAGAAAAAGAAAAGTCTGTAAAACAGAGTAAAAGAAAAGCACCGTCATATTTAAACAGCATTCAGGCGGCAGTTTTTAACTGTATTTCAGAGGGGGAGAGAACTAAAGAGGAAATCAGTATTATAACTGATATTCCTGTAGAAAAGGTTCTTTCAACTCTTACGCAACTGGAAATATTCGGTGAAATAAAAAGCACAAGTGGAAATAAATTTTTTCTGTAAATTAATTTGTTTGATATAGAAAATAGAAATTTTACGAAAGGGAGTATGAAAATGTCTAATTTAGTTATAGTGGAATCTCCTGCAAAGGCTAAAACAATACAGAAGTATTTAGGCGAGGGCTTTGAAGTAGTAGCTTCCAATGGACATATCAGAGATTTGCCTAAGAGCAAGATAGGCGTTGACATAGAAAATAATTTTGAACCAAGGTATGAAAATATTAAGGGAAAGGAAAATCTCATAGCAGAATTAATGCATAAAGCAGAGCTTTCCGATAAAATATATCTTGCAACGGACCCAGACCGTGAGGGAGAGGCTATTTCATGGCATTTAGCACATATTTTGGACTTAGATTTAGATGATAACAATAGAATTACATTTAATGAAATCACTAAAACAGGGGTTAAAAATGGTATGGAAAGTCCCAGAAGCATTGATATAAATTTAGTTAATGCTCAACAGGCAAGAAGAATTCTTGACCGTATAGTAGGTTATAAGCTAAGTCCTTTCCTTTGGAGAAAGGTAAAAAGAGGCCTTTCAGCAGGTCGTGTTCAATCAGTTGTAGTAAGACTTATAGTAGATAGAGAAAAGGAAATTAAGAAATTTAAGCCTGAGGAATACTGGTCCATAGACGCTAAAATGACAGCTAAGGGCAGTCGTAAGGTATTTGAATCAAAGCTTGCAGCTCATAATGGCAAGAAAATCGCAATAAAAAACGAAGAACAAGCATCAGCTATTTTAAAAGAAATTTCCGAAACTGAATTTATTATAGATAAGGTTAAAAAAGGTGTGAGAAAGAAGTCCCCCGCACCTCCTTTTACTACTTCCACATTACAGCAGGAGGCCTCAAGAAAATTAGGCTTCCAGGCTAAAAAAACAATGAAAGCCGCACAGGAGCTTTATGAGGGTGTTGAAATTGATGGAATGGGTGCAGTAGGTCTTATTACATATATGAGAACTGACTCCCTTAGAGTTTCCGAGGAGGCTATGAATGCCGCTGAGGAATATATTATCTCTAAATATTCTAAGGAATATGTGCCATCTGCAAGAAGATATTATAAATCAAAATCAGGAGCACAGGATGCCCACGAAGCAATTCGTCCTACAATGCCAGGGCTTACTCCTGAACAAGCTAAGAAAAATCTAACAACAGAGCAGTTTAAGCTCTATAAGCTAATTTGGGAAAGATTTATCGCATCTCAAATGGCAAATGCACTTTTAAATACAGTTTCTGCTGATATTAAGGCGGGGGATTATACATTTAAGGCATCTGGATATACTGTTGAATTTGACGGTTTTACTGTACTTTACGAGGAAAGCAAGGATGAAAAAGAAGAAAGCAGCGTATCACTTCCAGCACTTGTGGAGGGCGACCCTGTAAAGATTAAGGAAATTACACCAAATCAGCATTTTACACAGCCACCAGCAAGATTTACTGAAGCCTCTCTCATTAAAACCCTTGAAGAAAACGGCATAGGTCGTCCTTCCACCTATGCTCCAACAATTACCACGGTAATTCAGCGTTCCTATGTGGAAAGAGAGGGTAAAACTCTAAAGCCAACTGTTTTAGGTGATGTTACTACGGAGCTTATGGAGGAGCAGTTTAAAAATATAGTTGATGTTGACTTTACAGCTAATATGGAAAAGAGCCTTGATAATGTGGAGGCTGGTTCTCAGGATTGGGTAAAAGCCCTGCAGGATTTCTACGATGAATTTTCCGCAACTCTTGATAAGGCTGAAAAGAATATGGAGGGCAAGCGTGTTAAAATTCCCGCTGAAGAAACCGATGAGATATGTGAGGTTTGTGGAAAGAAAATGGTTATCAAAATCGGAAGATTTGGTAAATTCCTTGCTTGTTCAGGTTTCCCAGAATGTACCTTTACCAAGAAAATTATGACTCCTGTTCCTGGTAATTGCCCTGTTTGTGGTAAGAAGATAGTGGCTCAAAAATCCAAGAAGGGCAGAACCTTCTATGGCTGTGCAGGTTACCCTGAATGTAATTTTATGACCTGGGAAAAGCCACTGGAGGATAAATGTCCTAAATGCGGTAGCACTCTCTTTAAAAAAATGGGCAGATACGGAAAAATTCACTGCCTTAAAGAGGGATGTGGCTACGAAAAGGAGAACCAATAATGGTTAATGTAGTAGGAGCAGGTTTAGCGGGATGTGAAGCTACTTGGTCATTAGCTGAGCGAGGCATTCCCGTTAGGCTTATAGAAATGAAGCCTAAAAAGTTTACCCCCGCTCATAAATATCAGGGCCTTGCGGAGCTTATTTGCTCAAATTCCCTTAAAGCTATGCGACTTGGCTCTGCCGCCGGTATGCTAAAGGAAGAAATGAGAATATTAGGTTCAATAACTATGGAGGCCGCGGAAAAAACTGCTGTGGGAGCTGGAGGAGCCTTGGCGGTGGATAGAGAGAAATTCTCTGATTATATCACAGAAAAAATAAAATCACATCCACTTATTGAGCTTATCTGTGATGAGGTTAAGGAAATTCCTAAGGGCGATGTGATTATCGCCTCAGGCCCTCTTACCTCTGAGGCCTTGTCAGAGGATATAAAAAAGTTATTTTCCACAGAATATTTAAATTTCTTTGACGCAGTAGCGCCTATTATTTCCTTTGACAGCATAAATATGGATAAGGCTTTTTTTGCTGCCAGATATGAACGGGGAGATGCGGACTATATAAACTGCCCTTTTAATAAGGAGGAGTACGAGGCATTTCACGAGGCTCTTGTAAACGCTGAAAGTGCAGAGCTTAGCGACTTTGATAAGAAGATATTTAAGGTTTATGAGGGTTGTATGCCTATTGAGGTTATGGCAAAGCGTGGTGCTGATACTATGCGTTATGGCCCTCTAAAGCCTGTGGGAATAAGAGACCCTAAAACTGATAAAAGACCTTGGGCAGTGGTTCAGCTTAGAAAAGAAAATGCTGAGGGAAGCATTTATAATATAGTGGGATTTCAAACTAATTTAAAATTTGGTGAACAAAAAAGAGTATTTTCTATGATACCTGGACTTGAAAATGCGGAATTTATGCGTTACGGTATAATGCACAGAAATACCTTTATAAATTCACCTAAGCTCATAAAGCCAACCTTTGAAATAAAAAATCGTCAGGGACTTTATTTTGCAGGACAAATTACAGGGGTAGAGGGTTATATAGAATCAGCAGCATCAGGAATTTTAGCGGGTATAAATATGGCTCGCAGACTAAAGAACGAGGAGCAGATTATTTTGCCTAAAACTACAATGCTTGGAGCTTTGGCAGGATATATCAGCGATGAAGCCAATGAAAATTTCCAGCCAATGGGTTGTAATATGGGCATACTTCCTGAATTACCCGAAAGAATAAGAGATAAGTCCCTTCGCTATGAGGAAACAGCTAAACGAGGAATTGCGGATTTAAAAGAATATCTTAATGAAAGGAATTTTTAAACGCTATGAAAATTGTATTGGACGGATTTGGCGGAGATAATGCACCCTTGGATGTGCTTTTAGGTGCTGCAATGGCAGTTAAAGAATATGATGTGGATATAATTATAACAGGGGATGAGGAAAAGCTTAATGCCCTTGCTAAAGAAAATAATATCTCACTTAATAAAATAGAAATAGTTCACGCTCCCACAGTTATTCCTGTGGAGGAGGAGCCTTCAAAAATTGTGAGAAATTACAAGGATTGCTCTATGAGTGTGGGACTTTATAAGCTCAGAAATGATGAGGCTGATGCCTTTGTTTCTGCTGGCAGCACAGGCGCTTTAATTGTTGGTGCTACTACAATAGTGGGCAGAATAAAGGGCATAAAAAGAGCCGCTATCGGTACTGTTGTACCAACCTTAGCAGGAGAGCATAATTCCTATCTTTTGATAGATGCAGGAGGAAATGCTGAATGCCGTCCTGAAATGCTGGTACAGTTTGCTCTTATGGGTAGTGCTTATATGGATAAAATTGTGGGCAGAAAAAATCCGAGAGTGGGACTTTTAAATATTGGTACAGAGGAAACTAAGGGTCTTGAGCTTCAGCAAAATGCTTATCCAATGCTAAAAACCGCTCCTGTTAATTTTGTGGGCAATGTGGAGGGCAGAGGCTTGCCTCTCTGTGAATGTGATGTGGCGGTAACAGACGGATTTTCTGGAAATATTGCTCTTAAAATTACCGAGGGATTAGCTATTTCCTTTGGCAAAAAACTCAAAAAAATCTTTAAGAAAAATTTAGTTACTAAAATTGGTGCATTATGCGTAAAAGACGGAATAGACGAAATTAAAGATGTTATGGATACCTCAAAGGCAGGGGGAGCTCCTATTTTGGGACTTAAAAAGCCTGTTATCAAGGCTCACGGAAATTCTAACCCTGAGGCTTTCAAAAATGCTATAAGACAAGCTATTCTTTGCGTTGAACAAAATGTGGCAGGAGAAATTTCTGATTCCCTTGCAAAGCTCAAATCCACAGAAGCTGTAGAATAAAAATTAATGTAAAGCTATGCTGCAAAAGTATTGCTTATGTATTTAACTATAATTAAGCTTATCTAAAAAGCGTAGGTAAGCTTAATTATAATAATACTTTTACTATGATAGCGGAGAGCCTCCACAGGCAGACGCAGATTTTATTTCTGATAGCCTTTTAAATTCTTCTCGCGATTATAGTCTGATTGTATAATGCTGCAACTAAAACCGCGAAAGTATCATTGGAATTTCGACAGCATTAAATAACGCGTAACGCCTGTCGGTGCTACCGACCGTGGTTGTGTTTTTAGGTTTTACCATGTGTGTTTCTGTTTTTGGAAAATCATAGGGTAAAACTCAAAAATGCAAAATAAACCTAATTGTTATAAAATATAGAAAGGAAAATATTTATGTCATTTGAAGAAGTAATAGGATATACTTTTAAAAACAGAAAATATATGGCAATAGCCCTTACTCACTCATCCTATGCAAATGAGTCAAAGGAAAAAATAATACATAATGAAAGACAGGAATTTTTGGGAGATGCTGTTTTGTCAATCGTAGTTTCTGATTTTCTTTTTAATCATTCCCAACTGGCCGAGGGAGATTTGACAAAGCTTCGTGCTGCTATTGTTTGCGAAAAATCTCTCCATAAATTCGCACTTAAAATAAGGCTTGGAGAGTTTTTAAAGCTTGGAAAGGGCGAGGATATGAACGGTGGCAGAGAAAGACCATCTATTTTGGCTGATGCCTTTGAAGCTGTTATTGCTGCTATTTACCTTGACGGAGGTATGGAACCTGCTAAAAATTTTATTTTGCCTTTTGTAAAGGATGCGTTGGAAAATGAAAAACGCCTTAGCTTTAAGGATTATAAAACAATTTTACAGGAAATAATTCAGCAAAACCCCGAGGAAAAGCTCACCTATGTTTTAGTTAGAGAGGATGGACCTGACCACGATAAAACCTTTGAAGTAGAGGTTCACCTTAACTCAAATGTAATAGGAAAGGGTGTAGCAGGAAGTAAAAAAGAGGCTGAACAATTTGCCGCAAAGGAAGCATTGGAGCTAATGGGAGAATGAGTAAAAAAGGAAATATAGCAATATTTGTACCCCATTTAGGATGTCCCAATCAGTGCAGCTTTTGTAATCAAAAAACAATAACCCATACTAAAACACAGCCCACAGCAGATTTTGTTAGGCAGGAATGTGAAAAAGTACTTCTTATTAATAAGGATAGGGATGTTAAGCTGGAAATTGCTTTTTTTGGCGGAAGCTTTACAGCTATAGAGCATTCTTATATGGAGGAACTTTTACAGGCAGCTTCTGAATATTTAAAATATGATAAAATTATTGGAATAAGGCTTTCCACAAGACCTGATGCCATTGATGAAAATATTTTGGAAATATTAAAAAAATACGGAGTAACAGCTATTGAGCTTGGTGCTCAGTCTATGGACGATGAAGTTTTAAAGCTAAATTTAAGAGGACATGATTCCAAAGCTGTCTTTAATGCCTCAAGGCTTATAAGAAAATATGGATTTTCACTGGGACTTCAAATGATGACAGGACTTTATGGGGATAATGATGAAACCATACTAAAAACAGCGGAAGATTTTATTAAAATAAAACCTGATACAGTAAGAATATATCCCACAGTTGTACTTAAAGATACATATTTAGACAAGCTTCGTGAGAATGGAAAATTTATTCCTAGAACTGCTGAGAATAGTGTTGATATTTGCGCAGAGCTTATAACAATGTTTGAGGAAAACGATATAAAGGTAATAAGAGTTGGACTTCATGCCGAGGAATCGGTGGAAGAAAATATGACAGGTGGAGCTTATCATCCTGCTATGAGAGAAATTTGCGAAAGCAGAATATTTTTAAATAAAATAAAAAATGCTATTATAGAAAAAAATCTGCCTAAGGGTGAATTAAGTATACAGGTAAATCCGAGGGATATATCAAAAATAATAGGTCAAAAAAAATCAAATATTGTAACACTTGCGAATTTAGGGTATAATATAAAAATAAGACAAAATAACAAAATAGAAATTGGAGCAATAGATATTTAAATAGACGGGAAGTGAAATATTGAAACTTAAATCAGTGGAAATACAAGGCTTTAAGTCCTTTTCAGATAAAACTAAATTGGAATTTCATCAGCCGATTACTGCAGTAGTAGGCCCTAACGGCAGTGGTAAATCCAATATAGGCGATGCTATCAGATGGGTTTTAGGTGAACAATCCACAAAAACCTTGCGTGGAGCAAAAATGGAGGATGTAATTTTCGGAGGAACACAAAAAAGAAAGCCTATGGGCTTTGCATCCGTATGCCTAAATATTGATAATGAGGACAGAAGCATAGATGTTGACAGTGATGAGGTCAGTATTTCAAGAAAAATTTACCGAAGTGGTGAAAGTGAGTACAAAATAAACGGAAATTCCGTCCGTCTTAAAGATATTTATCAGATGTTTTTAGATACCGGACTTGGGAAAACAGGCTATTCGATTATAGGACAGGGTAAAATAGCTGAAATAATTTCAGCAAAAAACACCGAAAGACGAGAAATTTTTGAAGAGGCCGCAGGTATTGCAAAGCATAAGTATCATAAGGAAGAGGCACAGAAAAAGCTTAGTCAAACAGAGGAAAATTTAGATAGACTCCTTGATATTATGAACGAAATAGAGGGAAGAATTGAGCCTTTAAAAAAAGATAGCGAAAAGGCCGCAGAATTTGTTCAGTACTCTGGGGAAAAGAAAATTTTAGAAATTTCTATTTGGATAAAGGCTATAAACGAGGCTAAAGCACTTATAAATAAGCAGAATGATTTAACATTAATCACTCGCTCCGATTATGAAAAGGTAAACGGAAAAATCGAAGAAAGCGAAAAAAGTATTCAAAGAATTTTTTCTGAAATGCAAAACTGCTCTGTTAAAATAGAAAATAACAGGAATGAAATAAAAAAATTTGAAACAGAGCTTACTGAGCTTAATTCGCAAAATGCAGTTTATAAAAACGATATTGAACATAATAATAAAACTGCCGAGGACTTAAAGGAAGAATTAAAGCTTTTAAATTCAGATAAGGAGAATACAGAAAAAGCTATTTTAGCTATCAGAAATGAAATAGAGAAAAATAATGATAAACTAATTGATGCTAAAAAAGCCATAGAAAAATTAAGAAAAAAATCCGATGAGGATTTATCAGCAAAAAAATTTATTTTATCTGAGATATCCGCTAAAAAAGCACACCGAACCGCTCTTTATGTAAAAATTAACGAGGCAAAGGTAAATGCAGCTACAAGCAGTACTATGCTAAGTGAAAACAGAAATCGATTAGAGCAAATTAATGAACAGATAAATAATTTTACTGTAAACACAGAGGATAGGCAGAAAAGCTTAGAGGAAATTGAGGACGCTCTTCTTATTTTTGATGAAAAAATTACAGAAGAGGAAAACGAAAAGCAAGGCTATGAAATGAAGCTTAGATTAAGGGAGGAAAAATTTAATCAGCTTAACAAAAAATTAACTGATTTAACTGACCAAATAAAAGCTAATTCCCAAAGAGCCAAGCTTTTAAATGATATGGAAAAATCTATGGAGGGTTTTTCATATAGTGTAAAATCAATACACAAGGCCGCAGAAACGGGAAGATTAAATGGCATTTTAGGAACAGTTTCAGGTGTAATTTCCACAGAGGAGAAATATAGCCTTGCTATTGAAACCGCACTGGGTGCTGCTATGCAGAATATCATAGTAAGGGATGAATTTGCCGCCAAACAGGCTGTTTCCTATTTAGCAAGGGAAAAAGCAGGACGAGCAACATTTTTACCCCTCACCTCCATAAAACCTACATTCTTAGATATAAATAAGGTAGAAAAAGAACAGGGATTTGTAGGTTTAGGTAAAAATTTAGTGAAATATGATGAAAAATATCAAAATATAATTTCATCACTTTTGGGAAGAATTGTAATAGCTCAGGACCTTGATTTAGCTACAGATATAGCAAAAAAATATGGCTACAAATTTAAAATTGTAACTTTAGATGGACAAGTAATTAACGCAGGTGGTTCCTTTACTGGTGGCTCCCATGTACAGTCAGCGGGACTTTTATCAAGACGAAGTGAGATGAACAGACTTTATTCCTCAAATAAGGAAATTGAAAGAGAAAAAATTAAATTTGAGGAAGAATTAAACAAGCTTAATAATGAAATTAATGAGATAAAAGCCCATATAAAGGCAACTGAAAGCCAAATAAATGTGGCTATAAGTGATAAGCAAATTACTGTTTCAGAGAAAAATGAAATTTTATATGCCATAAAAAATGAAACCATTCAGCGTTTGAATTATGAAAAAGAAAAAGAAAAGCTTGAAAAGCTGATGGTTTCATGGGAGGAAAATGAAAATTCTGTAAAAGAATTCATTATGAGCTTGGAAGCGGATTTAAAACAAACGGAAGAAGAAATAGCCAGTTTAAATTTACAAAATGATGAATTTGCAAAAACCTCTTTAAATAATACAGAAAAAATAAATAATGCTAAAACATCCTTACTTTTATTGGAGAGAGATATTGATGCACTTAAAGAAAAACGCAAAAATCTTGCGGCACAGGAAATTGACCGTGAGGAAAGAAACAAACAAATAAGTGAAAAGATAGCTATAACTTTAAAAGAAAATGAGATTTTAAATTGTAAAATTTCAGAAAATGAAATAAAAGCTCTAAAAATAGCTGAGCATATAGGTGAATATGAAAGCAGTATAAAAATTCTTTCTGATAAAAGAATATCCTATGAAAAGGAAAGTACAGAGCTTAGAGTAAGCATAAAAAATATTATGTCAGATAGAGAAAATATTTCCGCTGAAATTGTAAGACTTGAGGAAAAGCTTACAGGTTTGCAGGTAGAGGTTGATACTATTGTAGCTAAGCTTTGGGATGAATATGAGCTTACCCGCAGCGAAGCTGAAAAAATGGCTGTGGAAATAGGAAATAATTCCGAGGCAGAAAAGCGGCTTTTGGAATTAAGAGCGGCTATAAAAAGTCTTGGCAATGTAAATTTAGGTGCTATTGAAGAATATCGCGAGGTTAATGAGCGTTATCAGTTTATGAAAGCTCAAATTGATGATGTGGAAAAATCGAGAACTGCATTAAAAAAACTCATTGATGATTTGACAAGAAGTATGAAGGAAATTTTTGCAAGACAGTTTAATCTTATAAATGAAAATTTCAAAAATATTTTCTATGAGCTTTTTGAGGGCGGCAAGGGAAACCTTTACTTAACAGAGCCTGATAATATATTGGAATCTGGAATTGAAATTGAAGTTGAGCCACCTGGAAAAATTATAAGAAATCTGACAGCTCTGTCAGGTGGCGAACAGGCATTTGTAGCCATTTCAATTTATTTTGCCATTTTAAAAGTAAATCCCTCTCCATTTTGTATTTTGGATGAAATAGAAGCGGCACTAGACGATGTAAATGTAACTAAATATGCAAGATATTTGCGTAAGCTATCGGATAAAACTCAATTTATTGCCATCACTCACCGCCGTGGTACAATGGAAGAGGCTGATGTACTTTACGGTGTTACTATGCAGGAAGAAGGAGTTTCAAAGTTATTGGAGCTTAAGGTGGCAGAAATTGAGCAGAAACTCGGTAATATAAATTAGAAAGGGTAAGTGAAATGGGATTTTTTAGTAAAATTGCAGAGGGACTTAAAAAAACCAGAGAATCCTTTGCAAAAAAATTAGATAATATCACTAAAGTATTTAAAAAAATAGACGATGAATTATTTGAGGAGCTTGAGGAAGCTCTTATAATGGCAGATGTAGGAGTGGTAACCTCTGAAAAAATCTGCGAAAATGTAAAGGAACTTGCTAAGGAAAGAAAACTTACAGATGCAGGAGAGCTAAAGGGGCTTATTAAAGAGGTTGTAGCTGATATGCTAAAGGGAGATTATTCTCTTAATCTAACAGGACATCCAGCGGTTATTTTGGTAATCGGAGTAAACGGAGTGGGGAAAACCACTACTATCGGAAAGCTTGCGGCAAATCTAAAGGCAGAGGGAAAATCCGTAATGTTGGCAGCAGCTGATACATTTAGAGCAGCAGCTATAGATCAGCTTCAAATTTGGGCGGATAGAGCAGATGTTTCAATCGTTAAGCATAACGAGGGCGCTGACCCTGCGGCAGTTGTATTTGATGCAATTCAGTCAGGCAAGGCTAAAAACACAGATGTAATTATCTGTGATACAGCGGGTAGACTTCACAATAAGAAAAATCTTATGGATGAATTGGCCAAAATTTCCCGTGTTATAAAAAGAGAGCTTCCCGATGCCGAAACTGAGGTACTTTTAGTTTTGGATGCTACCACAGGACAAAATGCACTTAACCAGGCAAAGCTTTTTAAAGAAGCGGCAGGACTTACAGGTATTGTACTTACAAAGCTTGACGGCACAGCTAAGGGCGGTGTTGTAATTGGCATTAAGGAGGAGCTTGGAATACCTGTTAAATATGTAGGTGTGGGAGAGCAGATAGACGACTTAAAACCATTTGATCCACAGGAATTTGCAGATGCAATTTTTGAATCAGTGGAAGATGAGGAGGAAGCAATTGATGATAGCAATAGCAGCGACGAAGAATAACGGAAAGCTAAAAGAGCTTAATCGTGTTATGGAGGCCTATGATATAACCTTGGTATCCATGAAGGATATGGAATTACCTGTTGAAATAGTAGAGGATGGCGAAACCTTTGAGGAAAACGCACTTATAAAAGCAAGAACTCTTTATAAAATCACAGGAAAACCTGTTATAGCTGATGACTCAGGTCTTTGTGTAAACTGCTTAGGAGGAAGACCTGGAGTACATACTGCCAGATACGGCGGTGAGGATTTAGATTATGACAGCAAGATGAAAAAGCTTGTGGAGGAAATCGCAAATCAGGGCACAGAGGATAGAAGTGCATATTTTGCTTGTGTAATTGTATATATAGATAAAAATGGCAAGGAATATGTTTTCTACGGCAGATGTGATGGAGAAATAGGCTATACACCAAAGGGCAAAGGTGGATTTGGTTACGACCCTATTTTCATAGCTAAGGATGGAAAAACAATGGCTGAGCTTTCCGATGAGGAAAAGGATGAAATCAGCCACCGAGGAAAGGCACTTCGCCTTTTGGCAGAGGCCCTTCCCGAAATCGTAAAGGAATAATTATTTTAAATTTGAAAGGAACAAATATATGTTAAATAGCAAACAAAGAGCAATGCTCAGAGGAATGGCAAATTCAATCGACACCATTTTGCAGGTGGGTAAGGGAGGAATTACAGAGTCCCTTATAAAGCAAGTGGATGAGGCACTTAAAGCAAGAGAAATTATCAAAATGAGAGCTTTAGAGAATGCACCAGCCTTTGCAAGAGAGGCAGCCGAGGAAATTGCAGAAAAAACAAATGCAGATGTAGTACAGGTTATCGGAACAAGATTTGTTTTGTTTAGAAGAAACCACGAAAACCCCAAAATCCAGCTTAAATAATGGAGGATATTATGAAAATCGGAGTTTACGGAGGAAGCTTTAATCCACCTCACAAGGGACATATTAATTTGGCTGATACCGCAGTTAGAGAACTTGGACTTGATAAACTCTGCATAATGCCTGTGGGGGACCCTTGGTACAAGGATGACAGCAATTTGGCAGCAGGAAATTACAGAATTAGAATGTGTGATTTAGCTTTTAATACTAATGAAAAAGCTGTTATTTCCGATTGGGAAATAAAAAGTAAGGAGCGTAATTACACAGTTTCTACTATTCACCGTATAAGAAGTGAATATCCTGATGCTGAAATTTATCTTATAATGGGCAGCGATATGTTTCTAACTTTGGAAAATTGGTTTAAATTTACCGAGCTTCGTGATATGGTTACATTTGTAACAGCAGCAAGGCTTAAGGAAATAGATGATGAAATTGTAAAATATAAATCCTATTTAGAAGCTAAGGGTGCAAAAACCGAAATTTTAGATATTGATGTAATGCCTGTAAATTCTACTCAAATAAGAGAAAATTTAAGCCAAAAAGGGGAAGACGAGAATATAACATCTGAGGTTTTAGAATATATTAAGCAAAACGGGCTTTATGGCTTTGACGAAAATGCTTATACCTACCCTTTGGAAAAATTCAGAGAAATCGTAAAAAAATCTGTGGATGAAAAAAGATATATTCATTCTATAAATGTGGCTGAAAGTGCAGTATATTTAGCAGAAAAATACGGCTATAATCCTCATATAGCTAAAGCCGCAGGACTTTTGCATGATGTTTGTAAGAGAATGGATGTTGATAAGCAGGTTGAAATTATTAGAAAATCCCGTATAAAATGGGATGAGATAACCTACTCACAGACTAAAATACTTCATGGCTTAACAGCAGCGGAATATATTTTTAATGAAATGGGAGTTTATAACGAGGATATTATAAATTCTGTTAGATATCACACCACAGGCAGACCTGATATGAGCCTTTTGGAAAAAATCGTTTATACCGCTGATTTAATTAGTGTAGAAAGAGATTATCCCGATGTGGATTATGTGAGAAAATTAGCTGATGAATGCTTAGATATGGCTGTGGCTTATGTTTGTGAATATAATTTAGAAAAGCTTTTTAAAAGTAAAAATCCCATAAGCCAAATAACAGTTGAAACATATAATTATTATTCAGTAAAAAAATAAAAGGGGGACTTTAATTTGACTTCAGTTGAAATTGCTAAAAAAGCAGCAAAAATCTTAGATGATAAACTTGCTAAGGATGTTAAAATATTAAAATTAGAGGGACTTACAGCTATTGCAGATTATTTTGTAATTGCATCAGGCTCAAGTATATCCCAGGTAAAATCTCTTACAGAATATCTTGACGAGGGTCTTGCAAGAGAAAATATTTTTGCCAGAAAGGTGGAGGGCGAAAATAATGCTGATTGGACACTTTCTGATTACAGAGATGTAATTGTGCATATCTTTACCGAGGAATCAAGACAATTCTATTCTTTGGAAAGACTTTGGGCAGATGCTCCCGAAATTGAATTTTAAAACTAACTAAAAGGAGTTTTTTAAAATGTACTACGACTATAAAAAAATTGAGAAAAAGTGGCAAGATATTTGGGATGAGAAAAATACCTTTGCTGCAACTAATGATTACAGTAAGCCTAAATATTATGTTTTGGTCGAATTTCCATATCCATCAGGTCAAGGACTTCATGTAGGACATCCACGTTCCTACACAGCTATGGATATTGTGGCAAGAAAAAGACGCTTTCAAGGCTACAATGTTCTTTATCCTATGGGTTGGGACGCATTCGGCCTCCCAACAGAAAACTTTGCTATTAAAAATCACATTCACCCTGAAATTGTAACTAAAAACAATGTGGATAGATTTAAAAAGCAAATTAAATCTCTTGGTATTTCTTTTGACTGGAACAGAGAAATTAACACTACGGACCCTGATTATTACAAGTGGACACAGTGGATTTTCCTCCAGCTTTTTAAGCATGGACTTGCTTATAAAAAGGAAATGAATGTTAACTGGTGTACAGGATGTAAGGCAGTTCTTGCTAATGAAGAAGTTGTAAACGGTGTTTGTGAGCGTTGTAAGAGTCCTGTTGTTCACAAGGTTAAGAGCCAATGGATGCTTAAAATTACAGAATATGCTGATAAGCTTATTGACGGACTTCAAGATGTGGATTATATTGACAGAGTTAAGACCTCACAAATTAACTGGATTGGCAGAAGCACCGGTGCAGAGGTTAATTTTGACACCACAGCAGGCGATAAGCTTTCGATTTTCACAACAAGAGCTGATACTATGTTCGGTGCTACCTATATGGTAATTTCCCCAGAGCACCCATATATCGAGCAGTGGGCTGATAAGCTTAAAAATATAGATGAAATCAGAAAATACAGAGATGAGGCTGCCAAAAAATCTGATTTTGAAAGAACAGAAATGAATAAGGATAAGACAGGTGTTATGCTTGACGGAGTTAAGGGCATTAACCCTGCTAATGGTAAGGAAATTCCGATTTTTGTATCCGATTATGTTCTTATGACCTATGGTACAGGTGCAATTATGGCAGTACCAGCACATGACACAAGGGACTGGGAATTTGCTAAGAAATTTAATCTTCCTATTATTGAGGTTGTTAAAGGTGGAAATGTTGAGGAAGAAGCATTTACTGATTGTGCAACAGGTATTATGGTAAATTCAGGATTCCTTGATGGACTTTCTGTTGAGGATGCTAAGAAGAAAATGATTGAATATCTCACAGAAAAGGGACTTGGCAAGGAAAAGGTAAATTATAAGCTTCGTGACTGGGTATTTGCTCGTCAAAGATATTGGGGTGAGCCTATTCCTATTATCAACTGTCCTCATTGTGGATATGTACCTATGGATGAAAAGGATTTGCCACTCACTCTTCCCAATGTTGACTGCTTTGAACCAACAGATAATGGCGAATCTCCACTTGCAAATATTGAGGATTGGGTTAATGTAAAATGTCCTGTTTGTGGCTGTGATGCTAAGAGAGAAACAGATACTATGCCACAATGGGCAGGTTCTTCTTGGTACTTTATGAGATATTGCGACCCTAAGAATATGGATGCCTTAGCAGCTAAGGAAGCACTTGATTACTGGCTCCCTGTTGACTGGTATAATGGCGGGATGGAGCATACTACACTTCACCTTCTTTATTCAAGATTTTGGCATAAATTCCTTTACGATATAGGTGTAGTCAGCACCCCAGAACCATATGCAAAGAGAGCAAGTCATGGTATGATTTTAGGTGAGGACAACGAAAAAATGAGTAAGTCCCGGGGAAATGTGGTAAATCCTGACGATATTATCAATGACTATGGTGCGGATACTCTCCGCCTTTATGAAATGTTTATTGGCGACTACGAAAAGGTTGCTCCATGGAACACCTCCTCTATTAAAGGTTGTAAGAGATTTGCCGACAGAATTTGGAATATGCAGGATATGCTTGTTGATGGTGATGCTTATAGTGAGGATATGGAAAGCTCCATGCACAAGACAATTAAAAAGGTTTCTGAGGATATTGAAAATATGAAGTTCAACACAGCTATTGCAGCACTTATGAGCCTTGTAAATGAAATGTACGATAAGAAATCCGTAAACAGAGCAGAATATAAGACAATTCTTGTTTTGCTCAATCCATTTGCACCTCACCTTACAGAGGAGCTTTGGGAAATTTGCAGCTTTGGAGGAATGCTCAATGAACAGGTATGGCCAAAGTTTGATGAAAGCAAATGTGTGGATAATGTAATTGAAATTGCTGTACAGATTTGCGGCAAGGTTAAGTCCAGAATTACAATTCCTGCTGATGCTGATAAGGATACAACTATTGCAATAGCTAAGGAGGATGAAACAATTAAATCACTTCTTGAGGGTAAAACAATAGTTAAAGAAATTTGTGTACCAGGAAAAATTGTAAATATTGTAGCTAAGTAATAGAAAATCCGAAGAATACATTTTAAGTGTTCTTCGGATTTTGTTTTTTAAAAATTAAATCTCCCACTTTTTTTAAAATGGGAGATTATTTTTATGCCATAGCAGTTTTAAGCTTGAGAAGTGCCACCAAAGGATAGTGGTCAGAGGGATATTGACCGTTATAGTCCTCTGTGGAAATATAGGTTTTTTCGATTTCAAAATCATCGGAAACAAACATATAGTCAATAGGCTTTTTCTTGTGATTTTGTGTACCCTTAAAGTTGTGGAAAGTGTTGCAGATTGTAGATTCATCACATTGAGTGTAGACATCGTTTAAATGAATGGATTTATAATCGTGGAGATTATAACGCAAAATCTTAGCAGCCTTGCTGTCAGGCTTACAGTTTAAATCACCCATAAGAATTGTAGGCAAGGGCTCAATATTGTTAAATCTGTTCATATAATCGAGGATAATTTTTACACCAAGCTTTCTTGCAATCCAGGAAATGTGGTCAAAGTGAGTGTTAAAAACACGAATTTTTTGATTTGTGTCTTTAATAAGCACTTCGGCAACTGTGCAAATTCTTGGAAATACCGCGAAAGTACCACGGCTGCATTGCTTTTCGGGTTTTTTAGAGAGCCAGAAAGTTTTATACTCCATTACCTCTACTTTATCATTTTTAAAGATAATATCGGAATGCTCGTCATTGGAGGGCTTGTTTCCGCCATATCTTCCTTCACCTATGATTGTAAACTGGTTTTTAAAAATATTTTTAAAATCGGATTTCATTGTGGGGAGAAGCTCCTGTACTCCGATTATTGCAGCTCCTGAATTTTTAATTACCTCGGCAGCTATATCTTTTCTGTCAGCCCATTTATTGCTTTTACCTATAGAAGCATCACGCTTTAAATTAAAACTAATAACTTTAATAACAGATGAATCAAAAGATGTAGTCAACTGAACAGCTCCTTATCTATATAAAATATGTATTAAATTCAATATCTTTTTCTATTATACACTAAATTTATAAAAGTTCAATAGTTTTTTTCTTGAATAATCACAGAATTACAGCAAAATATAATAGTAGTATTTGTAGATTTATACCATAAAGCCATATTTTAAAAAATAATTTATAAACAAGGTGAAGAAATATTCTAATATGAGCAAATTTGAAAGGTTTTTTGCTGTTGCATAAGTTAAAAATATCTGATAAAATGTATGTATAGAATTTTTAAAGAGGTTTAATTTATGCTAATTTCACTTAACGATATATCAAAATATTACGGTGCTACCCTTATACTGGAAAATATAAATTTAGTTGTTGAGGATAATGACAGAATTGGTTTAATCGGTATAAATGGAGCAGGAAAATCCACACTTTTAAACATTATAGAGGGCAGTCTTGATTACGAATCAGGGACAAGGGACCTTGGAAGTAATTTTTCCATGGGATTTTTAAAGCAGAACAGTGGTCTTGATTCAGCATCCACCATAGCTGAGGAAATGCAATCAGTATTTAGCGATGTAAATAAGGTCTTATCTGATATGAACAAGCTTTTTTCAGATATGAGCAAAATTCCACAGGGTACAAAGGAATATACAGAGGCTATGAACAAATATAATGAGCTTCAAGCTTTTGTAGATGCTAAGGACGGCTACAATATAAATGTTAAAATAAATAAGATTTTAACAGGTATGGGATTTTCTGAAAAATCACCTGATACTGTTATTTCAACCCTAAGTGGCGGAGAGAAAACCAGACTTGCTCTGTGTAAGCTTCTTTTAGAAGAACCCAGACTTTTAATTATGGACGAGCCTACAAACCATTTGGATTTTAAAACCCTTACCTGGCTGGAGGATTACCTTAAAACATATAAGGGAGCTTTGCTGATAGTATCCCATGACCGTTTCTTCCTTGATAATTTGGTTACTTCAATGTGTGAAATTGAGGACCATAAAATGTACCGATATCCTGGCAATTATACCCAGTATCTAACCCTAAAGGATGAACGAATAGCAAGAATGCAAAAAGTTTATGATGCACAGCAGGATGAAATCAAAAAGCTGGAGGATTATGTGGATAAAAACCTGACAAGAGCCTCCACCTCAAATATGGCAAAGAGCCGAAGAAAAACCCTTGAAAAAATGGAACTTGTAGAAAAACCTGCCACTCCAGCAAGAAAGGCAAAGCTTCATTTTGATTATAAAATGGAGCCTGTCAAGGATATACTTCATGTAACTGACCTTTGTCTTTCTGTGGGAGCTAAGGATGATAGGCGTGAGCTTATGCAGCATTTTGATTTGGATGTAATGCGAGGAGAAAAGGTGGCACTTATCGGGGAAAATGGTGTGGGTAAATCGTCATTTCTAAAGGCTGTACAAGATATTATACCCATAGACAGCGGAAATATTAAATGGGGTAAAAATGTTAAAATCTCATATTTTGACCAGGAAAATGGCGACTTAAATTTTGAAAAAAATGCCCTAAATGAGCTTTGGGACAGATATCCCACCATATATGAAACAGAAATTAGAAATATGCTGGGCAGCGTTTTAATTACGGGAGAGGAATGCTATAAGCCTGTTGGAAAACTATCGGGAGGAGAGAGAGCTAAGCTAAAATTTGCCCTTATTATGATGGAAAAGGGAAATGTCTTAATTTTAGACGAGCCGACTAACCACCTTGACCTAAATACAAAGGAGGTTTTGGATAAGGCATTAAATGAGTTTACTGGGACAATAATAATGGTATCCCATGACCGTTATCTCTTATCAAAGGTTCCCACAAAAATTGTAGAAATCACTTCTGACGGTAAAAATGAATACAAGGGCAATTATTATGATTACTTAGAGCAACTTAAAAAACAGGAGCTTAAAAAAGAAGAAGCTCCAGTAGCTAAAGCCGAAAAGCCGGAGTCAGCAGGTAAAACAGGCTATAATAAGTCAAAAGAGCAGAGAAGTCTTTTGGCGGCACTTAGGCGTGAAAAAACTGAGCTTGAAAAATCTATTGAGGAAACAGAAAATTCTATTACAGAATTAGAAGAAAAGATATCTTCTTCTGAATTTGCGGCAGATTATGAAAAATTAAATGAAGCCTGTCTAAAAGCGGAGGAGCTTAGAAAATTACTTGATAAGTACTATGAACGCTGGGCAGAAATAAGTGACTCCATACCTGAATAATTTTATAATGAAAGTGAAGTAATGCTATATGAAAATGGAATGGAATAAAAAATACACTACAATAGCCGTTTATTCGTTTTTAACATTATCGGCAGTAGTTTTCTTTGGGTTCTTTTTGAGTAATTTAGGCTATGTAACAAAAAATTTAGGCTCATATATGGGGCTTATTGCTCCTATATTATATGGCTTTGCTATTGCTTATGTGCTAAATCCTATGCTTAAATTTTATGAAAATACAGTTGCAGGTAAATTATTAAAAAAATCAAAGCCTAAGACTAAGCGAAGCTGGTCAATATTGATGACCTATTTAACAGCGTTTATTATAGTGGGCATTATGTTTTGGATTGTTATTCCTGAGGTAGGGGACAGCATCACAAATCTTGCTAATAAAACCCTTATTTTTGTAAATAATATTGATACCCATATAGCAAATTTGGAAAGCATTATACCTTTTAATGATATTCCACAGGATATAACAAATAAAATCACTATGTATATTACAGAGGCCTTGATGGGAATTTATGATGTGATTACCTCTGCAGCTCCTCATATTGTAAATGCTACTGTTAAATTTTCCAAAGGTATTTTTAATTTTATTTTCGGTATAATTATAGCAATTTACCTTTTAGCAGGAAAAGAACAGTTTATAGCTCAAATTAAAAAAATGTGTTATTCCCTTATTAAGAAGGAAAAGGTTGATTTTCTGATTGAGCTTACTCATGAGGGCAACGATATTTTCAGTGGATTTATTTCAGGTAAAATTTTGGATTCATTTATAATAGGCATTATTTGTTTTGTAGGTATGACAATTTTAAATATACCGTCTGCTATGCTGGTAAGCTTATTGGTGGGAATTACAAATGTTATTCCTTATTTCGGACCATTTATTGGTGCAATTCCATCAGTCCTTATAATTTTAATGGATAGTCCGTCAAAAGCCTTGGTATTTGTAATTTTTGTACTGGTTCTTCAGCAGTTTGATGGAAATATTTTAGGGCCTAAGATTTTAGGTCAGTCCACAGGACTTTCACCATTTTGGGTTATTTTTGCAATTTTATTCTTTGGTGGTACAATGAAGGTATTAGGTATGTTTATTGGAGTTCCACTTTTTGCAGTAATTTATAATATTATTAGAAGAGCAGTAAATTACAGTCTTCGTAGAAAGGAAATGTCTACTGTTACTGATGATTACGCTTCTACTGACCATCAAATTTTAAAGTAAACACAAAAATCCCCCACATCAGTTGATGTGAGGGATTTGTTAAATTAGTTGTTTTTCTTGCCGACTTCTCTCATTCTGTTAAGACCGTTTTCAACAGCGCTCATTACAGTAGCACGGAAGTTACCGTTTTCCAAAGCTCTTACACCTGCGATTGTACCACCACCAGGTGTGCAAACATTGTCCTTGAGAACCTCAGGATGTATACGCTTATCAATTACCATTCTGCCTGTTCCGATAAGCACCTGTGCGGCAAGCTCAACGGACATATCTCTGGAAAGTCCCATTTGAACACCACCATCAGCTAAAGCTTGGATGAACATACCAGCATAAGCAGGTCCACAGCCGCTTACTGCTGTAAGTGGGTCCATAAGTTCTTCGGAGAGGATGAATGCAAGACCTATGGAGTTAAACATTTCTCTTGCCATTTCGCCGTGAACAGTTTTTGCATTCTTACCAAGAGCAAGACCAGCAACACCTTCATTTACCTGCATAGGTGTATTTGGCATAACTCTAATTACAGGAGCAGTTTTGATATATCCCTCGAGGTATGAAAGAGAAACACCACCCATAATGGACATAATCAAAATATTTCTTTCGTCCATTTTAGGAGCTGCACTCTTGAGAAGGTCATCAGCACTTTGAGGATGAGTTGCAACAATAGCAATATCAACCTTATCCAAAAGATTTATACTGCCGCTGTTTGGTACATCCACTGTGTTTTTAACAATGTTAACGCCGTGCTCTTTTTCAAGGTAGTCAAGTCTGTTATCCAAAATATCTGTAACATAAATTTGTTCAGGCTTAACGAGCTTTGCTGTAATCATACCTGAGAAAATGGCTTCTGCCATTCTTCCGCCACCTAAAAATCCGATTTTCTTATCACCTATTAATCCCATTTTCTTTTCTCCTTTTATATTAAAATTCATTGTTAAATAATAAATTTTTATAATATGTATTATAACTGAAAATTTTATCATTGTAAACCCCTAAATGTTATTATTTTAATTTAAAGATAAATTTATGTGAAAATGTATATAAACATCTTTTAAGATAATAATATATCTGAGATAAAATTGCTCAAAATTTTTTAGGAGGATTTATAAAATGACAAGACTTAAATGTAATATTTCAGATTGCGTAAGTAATAAGGATAACCTTTGCTGCCGACCTTATATTGATGTTGGAGGTACAAATGCCTGCTCCTGTGGCGAAACCTGCTGTGATTCCTATATGAAAAAAACAGGGAATGCCACTAATAGCGCAGATTTTTCTTCCCCAAATGCCGCTTTGGAAATTAACTGTAAGGCACAAAACTGTGTTCACAACAAAAGTGGTAAATGCCATGCTGGTTTGGTTAATATTTCAAATGGCTCAAATGGCACAGAATGTGCTTCATTTAAGGAAAAAAGCTGCTGAGGAAATTAATTAGGATAAGTTTTTGTCCAAAAACAAAAGGACCGAGATTTTATTTCGGTCCTTTAAATTATTTTTAGAAGCTTTCAATATCCTGGGGTTTTAAGGCTTTTAGTATTTCGACTACCATTGAAACAGTATTTTCATAGTCATCCATAGCACAGTAGCCGTGGTGGCTGTGAGCATATCTTGTAGGAACACCTAAAACAATGCAAGGGATTCCCTCGTTCTCTTGGTGAATTATACCACCATTAGTACTTCCGCCGCTGCGAACAGCGCGTTGAGTTTTAATGTTATTTTCTTTTGCGATATTTTGAGCAAATTTATTAAATCTGGGGTTATTAACCATACTTCTGTCAAAGTATCTCACCTGAACACCGCCGTGCATAATTGCTTGAGCTTTTTCACTACTCATAAATGTGTCATCTGAAGGTGTACCCTCCAAAACAATAGCTACATCTGGATGAATTTTCTTAACAGCAGAAAGAGCACCCCTTTCGCCGATTTCCTCCTGAGCTGTGAAGGTGCCAACAACATCTACCTCAAGGTCTAAATCCTTGATAGCCCTCATAATTTCTACAACAGCAGCACAGGCAATTCTGTCATCCAAGGCTTTAGTCATAACAACGCCGTTTTTCTCGTTGTATTCAAAACCCACATCAGGAACACAGGGAGCACCTACACTTATTTTATAATCCTTGAGGAGTTCCTCTTTGGAAGTAGCTCCAACATCTAAAACCAGCTCTGAAACTACAGGTGCCTTGGTTCTTTCATCTCCGCTCATAAAATGAGGTGGCTTAGCTGCAACAGTAGCTTTAATATATTCGCCGTCATCATTTAAAATTCTAAATCTGCTGGAGGGGAGTGAAGAGCTTACCCAGCCGCCTATAGTAATGAATGATAGCGTTCCGTTATTATTTATATGCTGAACCATAAGACCTAATTCATCACTGTGAGCATCCACCATAACAACAGGTCTATTACCCTTATTTTTGCGATTTTTTATGTAGAGATTTCTGAGGTGATTTTCCTCTATGTCCGCAAAATCCCTTGTATAATTTTTTCCCACCTCGATAACCTCATCCTCAAACCCTGATACACCATTTGCACAGCAGAGTTCTTTAATGAGATTAATAGAATAGTTTCTGTCAAAATTCATAATTTTGCCCCCCATAAATTAAAAATAGAATAAATTTGTTATTTTGCCCAGTTTCCGTTTTCAAAAATGACTGTTTCGTTTCCGTTTGCCTCAATACCTGTAATCTTCATATCAGCTGTACCGAACATAAAGTCAACATGAGTTGCTGAAACGTTAAGGCCTAATTTTTCAAGTTCATCCTTAGACATATTTTCTGCATTTTGTACACATTCGTTAAAGCCTCTGCCGATTGCCAAATGACAAGCTGCATTTTCATCAAATAATGTGTTGTAGAAAAGTATACCCATTTCGGAAATAGGAGATTTAACAGGAACTAAAGCAACCTCGCCCAATCTATGGGAGCCTTCGTCTGTTTCTACCAATTCCTTAAGGGTTTCATAACCCTTTTGAGCGGAGAAGTCTGTAATTCTGCCGTCTTTGAATATAAATTCAAATCCTTCAATCATTGTGCCTTGATAGCAAAGTGGCTTTGATGCTACAACTCTACCGTCTGCACGCATTCTATCTGGGCTTATAAAGGTTTCTTCTGTTGGCATATTTGGGAAATAATAAACTCCATCAGGAGTTTCAGCTCCGCCACCTGCCCATTTGTGATTAGGAAGCATACCTATTGTTATATTTGTACCGTTGCCGCTTTCAAAGTGAAGTCTGTCAAATTGCTTTGAATCAAGCATTTTAATATTTTCCTGAAATGTCTTTTTGTGGTTTTCCCAAGCTTCAATAGGATTTTCTGTGTCAACTCTTACAGCTTTGCAAATTGCTGTCCAAAGTTTTTCAATAGCCTCTTTTTCAGAAACGCCAGGGAATACTTTCATAGCCCACTTTGGAGAAGGAGTAGCTACGATGCACCATGTGTTAAGCCCCTTATCCATATTTTCTCTGTATAATGTGAAAGCTTTTTCTCCAGCTTTTACTCTTGCAGCCGGTTTTTTAGGGTCTATACCTGTGAGAGCATCGGGGTCGGAGGAGTCGATATAAACAAATCCAGCACCATTTTTAGCTGCGGAGTTTTTCTGAAGAGCTTCCCATTCAGGAATGTTTTCAAATATCTCCATAGGAGCATTTTCGTATTTAATTTTAGCAAGCTTGTCATCGCCCCAAAGCATAGTAACATTTTTAGCTCCCGCTTTATAAAGCTCTTCAACTACCATTCTTACAAATGGTGCATTGTCTACTTGAGCAGAAAGAAAAATTTCCTGACCCTTTTGAACATGAATACCTGACTTAGCAATAAGCTCTGCATATTTTTGCAGCATTACATTAAAATCCATAACAAAAGTCTCCTTTTTTATTTATTGTTTTGTTAAAGTAAATTTTATTTACAATTAATTTTACCATAGAATTATATTTAAAGCAATATATATAGATAATATTTAAAATTTTATTCAAAACTATATATTTTGAATTAATATATATAAATTATTCGGTTAAACTAATAGTAAAAGTATGAGGTACATATAATTTATTTTTTAAACTTACTGTGATGTATAAAACAAAAATAATTTGTCAAAATTATAGTAAGCAAATAAATTATATAAATTTTTGGGAGGTATAAAATTGAAAAGATTATTAGCTATTATAATGACAGCTGTTTTAACCATAGGCTTGGCTGCTTGTTCAAGGTATGATGAAAGCAGCTCATCATCAAGCTCTTCTCAAGGCTCAGGCTCTATGTCATCTTCCGTACAAAATATGAAGGATGATTTAAAAAATGGCTCAGATAAGGTAATGGAGATGTTCACCGAGAGAAAATATCCTGATGGAACATACCGAGGAGCTTTTATAAATCCAGCTGAGCTTGATGTAAGCTTTGAGGTAAAAAACAATAAGTTTGTGAGTTTTGAGTTTAATTCCATTGGATACAAGGATGAAAATGGACAAAGTAATCAGTATCAGGAACTTGCCGATTATTTGGTGGGAAAAGAGGTTTGGGATTTAAAGCCACTTTATAAGCCTAATGAAATCATAAAGGATTTTGATAAAAGCAATGTGGATAGTGGGAAGCTCATTTCAGCTATAAATGACGGGCTTAATCGTGGAGTTTATATGCTTTATAACGATAAAAAATCACCTGCTGAAAAAGTTGATAACAGTGAAAATATGTCATCCTCGGAGGAAATAAGCTCCTCTAATTCATCTGAAAACAACTAACAATTAAAATCCGCAGTAAAAATTGCTGCGGATTTATTTTATTTCTTGTTTTATTTAATTAATTATGATAAAATTAATTAAAATTATAATGCAAGGAGCTATAATAAATGAAAAAATTAATTGCAGTTATGTTATGTATGCTTATGCTCACAGGCTGTGGAAGTAAAACTGCCTTGGGAATGGTTTCAAAACGCTATGCGGCCGGTGCCGATATGGAAGCTGATGGTAGAGCAGAATCTAAAACTACTTCCTGTGCCTTAACCTTAGACGATAAGGGAAAGGTTATAGATATTTCCATAGATATGATAAGGACTAATTTTGATTTTGATTCAGATGGTGTTATAACCAATGATATTGGGGAAGAGGTTTTTACCAATAAGGAGCTTAAGGATGGGGCAGGCTATCGTCGTCATTCTAAATTGCAAAAGGAATGGTATGAACAGGCAGAGGCCTTTGAAAACTGGGCGGTGGGCAAAAATATTATAGATGTGCTTAATGCCGAAAATGAGATTTTGCCTGAAAACAGTAAGGATTTACCTCTTTCAGCTCAAGTTGATATGGATTTAAGTGATATTTTAGATGCTGTGCAAAAGGCATATGAACAAATTCAAGCAGAATATGATGCAGAAAAAAATAGTAAGAAGAAATAAAAATAAAAGCCACGGTGATTTCTTCATCGTGGCTTTAGCCTTTAAAGGTATTTATTCATAATATCCAAGGATTTTGCAATTTCTGTGCTGTGTTCCTCAATATCCTTGTAAATCTTGGTGGACATTTCAGAGAATTTACCCAGCTCCTGTGCAACTATGGCAAATCCTGCTCCTGCTTGACCTGCTCTTGCAGCTTCTACAGAGGCGTTTACTGTAAGCAGAGATTGCTGCTGGAAAATGGTATCAAGAGCCTTAGTGTCCTTTTTAATTTTATCAACTACTTCATTAAAATTGCTGATAATTTCGGAGAATTTATCAAGAATTTCCTTATTCTGTGTATTTTCACAGCTTTTTATAATAATGTCGTTTAAGGTATCTGCTAAAAATTTTGATGAGGATTTTATTTTATCATCATCAGCAGCTTTTGCAGAAACTCCTACCTTCAAGGTTCCAATAACAGCATTGTCATAGGAAAGGTTTTGGCTTTCATAAAAGCCTAAATTAGCTGAGCTTATATTACCTGCCCAATCAGCATTTCGGCTGTTTTGTATAACAGCATTAAATCCCGTGAAATCTGTGAAAGAATTTAAAATATGGTTGATGTCTTCCTTGCATAAATAAGTGAAAACGTCCATTAAATCACCGCCTTATTAAATTTTAAAATACTATTAACATTATACAACGAGAATAGTGAAAATTCAAACGCTTTTTTATAAAAAAATTAGTTAAATCATAGTATTTTTGATATAGTTGTTAGATGTTGCAAATTAGTATTGAAAAATTGAGTAAAAAAGAATAAAATAGAGATGTAATTTAAGAAAAATTTTATAAAATTTTGGCAGAGAACCTTTGCATAAAGGAATTTGACCGAAAAAGTAATTTAATTTTTCAAATAAAATAAAAAAGAGGTAGAAATATGAAAAAAATTATTGCGATGACACTTACTGCGGTAATTTGCATCGGACTTTTTCTCACAGGCTGTGGCTCACAGGAAAATGCCAAAACAAATACTGACACTGAAAAAAAGGTTGTACGCACATGTATTGCATCGGAGCCTGACAATCTTGACCCATGGAAATCCGATGCAGGAGATACTGCGGCTATTATGATGAATGTTTTTGAGGGTCTTGTTTCCTTTAACGAGGACGGTGATTATATTCCAGGAATTGCTAACAAATGGGATATTTCCGATGACGGACTTACCTATACCTTTACCTTGAGAGATGATGTTTATTTTCACAACGGAAATAAGCTCACTATGGAGGATGTAATTTATTCTTATGATAATTACACAGGCAAGGAAACGGGAAAACCACTTTCATCCAAATTTGAGATTATTGAAAGCTATGAGGCTGTAGATGATTTAACCTTTAAAATTACACTTAAAGAAAAATCCTCTGCTTTCTTAGGATTTACAAATGAAGCTATTTTGCCAAAGGACTACACAGAGCAGGAAAGCTTTCCAATAGGAACAGGTCCTTTTAAATTTGCAGAATATATACCAGGGCAAAAGGTTGTTTTTGAGAAAAATGAAAGCTATTATAATGATGCTAAAAAAGCCAAGATAGATGGTGTCGAGGTTTTTATAATGAGCGATTACAGTGCGATTGTATCAGCACTTAAATCAGGTCAGCTGGATTTAGCTATGATTATGCCTGATAATATCGAAACTTTGCAAAATGATTTTAATATTATGACTTCAGCTCAAAATATGGTTCAGCTTTTAGGACTTAATAATAAGGTAAAACCCTTTGATGATGAAAGAGTTAGAAAGGCTATTAGCTATGCTGTGGATAAAGAAGAAATAATAAAGGGAGCCTTTGACGGCTATGGAACAGAGATTTATTCAAATTTCAGTCCCGTGCTTAAAAATTACTACAATGATGAGCTTTCCGAGGTTTACACCTATGATATAGAAAAGGCTAAGGAGCTATTAAAGGAAGCAGGATATGAAAACGGTTTCGATATGAAAATAACCGTTCCAGGAAACTATGTTCAGCATATGGATTCCGCTCAAATTGTAGCACAGCAACTTAAGAAAATCGGTATCAATGTGGAAATTGAAACAATAGAATGGGCAACCTGGCTGGATAGAGTTTATAAAAAGGCTGATTATCAAAGCACAATAATTGCCTTTGGCGGAAAGCTTAATGTAAATGATATACTTATAAGATATACCACAGGCTTTAGGAAAAACTTTATAAATTTCAGTGATGAAAATTATGATAAATGTATTTATGATGCAGCTAAGGAAAGTGATATTAATAAGCAGCAAGAACTTTATAAAGAGGCTCAGAGAATTTTAACAGAGAAAGCAGCCTCAGTTTATATTTGCGACCCTAATTTAACTATGGCAGCTGTTAAGAATTTAAAGGGATATACATTCTATCCTCTTATTTTCCATGATTTTTCAAAGCTTTATTTTGAATAGAACAATAAATTATTATAAAGACTGTGGAGGATTTTCACAGTCTTTATTACAAACGGACGGTATGAGATGAAATACTATTTTAGAAAAATAATCGGACTTTTTATAACACTATTTTTAGTGTCTTTAACTACATTCTTTGTGTTCCAGCTTTTGCCTGAAAACCCTGCTGAGATAATATTGGGTGTAGATGCTGAGCCTGAAAAAATCGAGGCTATGGAAATAGAGCTGGGACTTGATAAGCCACCCTTTGAGAGATATTTAAGCTGGGTTGAAAATTTATTTAAAGGAGATATGGGTAAATCCTATCGCTATCATCAGCCTGTGGCTAAATTAATCGGAAATTCATTTAGGGTAACCTTCGGCTTAGCAGCTATGTCGCTGTTTTTCACGGTTTTAATAGGCTTACCAATGGGCATTTATATATCCAAAAGGCACAATAGATTTACGGAAATAATGCTTTCCATAGTAACACAAATAGGTTATTCAGTGCCGTCTTTTTGTATGGCAATACTTCTGATGACTATTTTCTCGAAAATACTTCCCACATTAAATTATGTGCCATTTTCAGTAAATCCCTTTCTTTATTTTAAAACAATGCTTCTTCCCTCAGTCGCCTCAGCACTTGGCTCATCGGCTATTTTAATGCGATATATAAAGGTTTGCATTGAGGAGGAGAAAACACAGGATTATGTTAGAACCGCTAAAAGTAAGGGAATTTCAGATAATAAAATTTTAAAAAGACATGTGCTTAGAAATTCTCTTATTCCCTCAATTACTATGTTAGGTATGCTGGTGGCTGATATTTTAGGTGGAAGCATTATTATAGAAAATGTATTTTCTCTGCCTGGAATTGGAAAATTAATTGCAGTTTCGATTTCAACCAGAGATTTGCCCCTTATACAGGGATTAGTTTTATATCTTGCTATTATAGTTGTTCTGTGTAATTTTATGGTGGATATTGTGTATTCACTTATTGACCCCAGAATACGCCTTAAATAAATTCGGAGAAATATTATGAAAAAATACAATAAATATTTTAAAAATCCCAATATTATAGTGGGTACAATTTTTATACTTATTATATTTGCGCTGATGCTTGTAGGATTTTTTTACACTCCCTATGAGTTTGATGCTATAAATGTAGAAAATAAGCTTTCATTTTTTTCTAAGGAGCATATTTTAGGCACAGATGATTTAGGTAGAGATATTTTAAGCAGACTTATGTTAGCTTGTCGTTCCTCGTTTTTTATAGGTACAGCAGTTTCCGTGCTGGGACTTTTAGTAGGTGGTATTCTCGGAAGCATAGCGGGATATTTTGGTGGTATCATTGATGAAATAATAATGAAGCTAATAGATGTGCAAATGGCTTTTCCAGGAATACTAATAGCACTTATGATAATTGCAGTTTTCGGAGGAGGCACAAATAATATTATTTTAGCACTCTCTATAATGTCAATACCGAAATTTGCCAGAATTATGAGAAGTGGTTTTATTAAATATAAAAACTATGATTTTGTAAAGGCTGAAAAAGCAAGAGGTGCGGGACATCTTAGAATAATGTTCATACATATTCTACCGAATATTTTGCCTGAAATTATTGTAACAATATCTCTAAGCTTTGCCTCGGCGGTTATGAGTGAGGCGGGGCTTAGCTATTTAGGACTTGGAGGAGATCCTACATTTCCAAGTTTTGGGGGAATGCTAAGTGAGGCTCAGGGAGCTATTTTTAAGGCACCCTGGTATGTGTTTATTCCAATAGCTGCTATAACCTTATTTTTAATGGGATTTAATTTTATAGCTGACGGAATAAGACAAATTCAAAAAGAGGAGAAAAATAAAATATGATTAATTCCTCAAAGGGCTCTCTTGTGGAATTTGAGGGAGTTACAATTAAATTTTTTGAAAATAATGAAGAATATACAGGTGTAGAAAATCTCTCCTTAGCAATAAATAAGGGGGAAAAGGTGGCAGTAATCGGAGAATCAGGCTGTGGTAAAACTATAACAGCACTTTCTCTTATGGGACTTTTAGGCGGTAGTGCCCAAATTACTTCAGGAAAAATTTATTTTGATGGAAATAAAATAAACAAGCTTTCCACTGATGAATTTAATAAAATCAGAGGGAAGGATATTTCCATGATTTTTCAGGAGCCTATGACCTCATTAAATCCTCTTATAAAAGTGGGAAAACAAATTGATGAAAGTCTTTTAGAGCATACTGACATAAGCAAAAAAGAGGCAAAATTAAAATCTATACAAATGCTTAAAGAGGTGGGATTTTCAGATGCGGAAAAAATTTATTCTGTTTATCCCCACCAGCTTTCAGGCGGTATGCGTCAAAGAATAATGATTGCTATGGCACTTATCAATGACCCCAAACTCATTGTGGCTGATGAACCAACCACAGCCTTAGATGCAACTATTCAGGCACAAATAATTGAGCTTTTAAAAAGGCTTAATAAGACAAAAGGCACAGCACTTTTGCTTATATCCCATGATTTAGGACTTGTAAATAATATTTGCACTAAATCCTATATAATGTATGCGGGACATATTGTAGAATGGGGCAGTACTAAGGATTTATTAAAAAATCCCCAGCATCCCTATACCAAGGGACTTATAAATTCTATGCCCTCCATAGAAAATAAGGGTAAGCCGCTTAATTCAATTAGAGGCTTTGTTCCATCATTAGAGGAAAGAACAAACAAGGGCTGTCCTTTTGCTGACCGCTGTGATTATTGTATGGATATTTGCAAAGAAGCCTTGCCTAAGGATAAAATATTTGGAGATAGAGGAATAAAATGTCATCTTTTTGATGAAAAGGATATTTAAAATGAATGATGAAAATAATTTAATTTTAAAGGTAAATAATATTTCTAAGGTTTATGCTGAGGATAAAAATAATATAGTAAATGCCTTAAATGATGTAAGCTTTGAGATAAAAAGAGGAGAGGCCTTCGGTTTGGTGGGGGAATCAGGATGTGGTAAATCCACCTTAGCTCAAATTATTATGAATTTGATTTCTGCTGATAATGGTGTAATTTTATATGGCAGATCTGATAGCTATGTGGATATTTTAAAATTAAAGGGCAGAAAAATGAAAGAACTTCGCAGGGAAATTCAGTTTATTTTCCAGGATCCCTATTCTTCGATAAATCCGAAAAAGAAAATCGGCTGGCTTATTAAGGAGCCTTTAGTTATACACAAAATTGGAAAAAATGATGCGGATAGAGAGAGAATGACTGAGGAAATGCTTTATAATGTAGGACTTGATAAAAGCTATAAAAATCGCTATCCCTCAGAGCTTTCGGGAGGACAAAGACAGCGTGTTGCCATAGCTATTGCCCTTATTTTAAGACCTAAATTTGTAATTTGTGATGAGGCTGTATCTGCACTTGATGTTTCGGTACAGGCACAAATACTGAATTTACTAAGTGATATGCAAAAGAAAATGGGACTTACCTATCTCTTTATTTCCCATAATTTGAATGTAGTTTCCTATATTTCCGATAGAATTGCTGTAATGTATTTGGGAGAGATTGTTGAAATGGGGGAAAGTAAAGCTATTTTTGAAAATCCCATGCACCCTTATACTAAGGCACTTTTTTCAGCCTCTGTAAATATAAGCAGCGAAATAAATGCTGTTATATTAAAAGGTGAACCACCCTCTAAGGAAAAGCCTGTTAAGGGTTGCGTGTTTGCCTCAAGATGTCCGTTTTGTATGGAGTGCTGTAAAAACGAAAAACCTATTTTGACAAAAGGCTTAGATAACAGAAAAATAGCCTGTCATCTGTATGATAAATAAAAAAACAAGGATACTTATTAATGTAGGTATCCTTGTTTCCTTTTAAAATATTGTAATTATCTCGATTTTATCAAGCAAATTTAAAAGTAATTCGCCGTCAATTTCTGCGTTTTTGATTAGCTCACTTACAGAGCAAAAGCCCTGCTCGATATTATCCACCCAAAGAGAGCAATATTTTTCCGAGCTATTTTTTGAAATAAAACCACTGTGATTGTTTATAGTAAATTCTAATTCTCTACCATTTTCAATTAAATATTTTAAGGAATTAGGGGATTTACTTTTAAAAAATTCTTTTTCATATTTATCGTGAAGTAAAATATTATTCAAGATAAATTCACCTCCCATTGTGGATTTATTTTATCATTGATATAATTAATTTGCAACAAAAATCCGCTCAAACAAATTGTTTAGCGGATTTTTAAAATTATTCTTCTAATTGCTTAGACAAAAATTCAGCAGCTGTGGAAAGAAGTTTTACTCCTGCATCTGAAATTATTTCATTGCTCATTTCGCATGAAAACATCATAATAGAACCATAAATATCTCCTGAGGCAATGATGGGTTCAATAGCTAAAACAGGCTTTTCAAAGCCCTCGATTGCCTTTATAACTCTATGGTCTAAGTTATTTGAATAGGGCTTTCGGCTTTCTAAAATTTCCTCAAGAGCCTGTGAAATTCGTCTTTCCAAAAGCTCCTTTTTAGGAAAGCCTGAAACTGAAATCACATGGTCCTTGTCGCAGACTACCACGGGATAACCTGAATTTTTGTAAAGTACCTCCGCATACTGAGCGGCAAATGTGCTTAGCTCTCCTATGGGAGAATATTTTTTAAATATAACTGTTCCATCAGTTTCTGTAAAAATTTCCAAAGGGTCTCCCTCACGAATTCTCATAGTGCGTCTTATTTCCTTTGGGATTACAACTCGTCCTAAATCATCTATTCTGCGAACTATTCCTGTTGCTTTCATATATATAAATCCTCCTAATTAAAACAAAATAATAATCACTTTATGGATATTATTTGCATAAAAGAGGAAATTATAACTATAACTATAATTTTATTTTTCAAAATCATTAACCTATCTTAACATAATATATAGTAAATAACATAAAAATTATGTTCGTATTTATAATGAAGTATTTTACTTTATTATAAATCCCTTTAAAACACGCATTTAAAAGGGATTAATGGTTTAATTGACCACAATTATGACGGCTATAAGGAAATAGGAGCAAGAAGATTCATTTGTTTTCGTTTTTGCTGCATAGTTGGATGAACATATACAGCTAAGGTCGTTGTGATATTAGAATGACCTAAAATTTCTGATAATGATTTTATATCAAAGCCAAGCTCGATACAGTCAGTTGCGAATGTATGACGAATGGCATGGAAACTAAGCTCCCTAATTCCTAAATCAGCCATAAATTTTTTATATTTAACATAAAACTGTGCTGGTTCTGTATGTTTTTCGGACGAAGTAAGAAAATAAATATTATCGTTTTTTCTGAATTTCAATAAATAAGAACAAAGAAAATCTGGTAAAGGAATTGTTCGCAGGGAGCTGCTTGTTTTAGGCGTGGAAATAACAACCTTAGTTTTTTTCTCTGAATTTGGATTTAAGTCGGCTATGCGTTCAATTGTTCTTTTTATTGTTACAACCGCTGATGATAAATCAATATCCTCCCATTTTAAACCACATAGCTCACCTATTCTTATGCCTGTAAAAAGCGAAAAAAGAATTCCAAGGCTTACATTATCCTCGGAATTAATTATTTTTCTTTCTAAGATTATTCTATTTTCTTTTGATAAAATATTAATTTTTTTTGGACATTTCTGAGGATATTTTATTCCTTTGGTATCAGGAACGGGATATCCATTTTCCTTACCATATTTAATAATGGATTTAAGTACACAGATAATATCGCTTACTGTTTTAGGGGCAAGAGTTTTCTTTCTTAAGCCGCCTTCCTTTAAAAGCTTTTCTGATATATTATCTATAATATTTGAATCTATTCTTTTTAAATTTATATCTCCTAAAATAGGAATTAGATACTTATCTATAATCCTCACATATCTTCCATAAGTGGATTCTTTAACAGCTATTTTCGTATGTGAAAGCCATAGTTTTGCTAAAATTACAAAAGAAATATTTTTGTTTTTAGATAAATTTCTTTTATAAATAGGTAAAGTTAAAACAGCTTCTTTTTTTGATTTAGCTTCCTTATAACTATGGGCATATAGATAGCCATAAATAGCTTTTCCATTTTGGTAGCCTTTTATATATCTAGCTTCCCAACGCCCATCCTTTCTGTGATATATATTTTCTCCTCTTTTAGACATAGTAACCTCCTCATATTAACAGCTATTAAGCTGAATTTGACTTAAATTTTGACGGCTATAAAAATTTTTATTTCATAGTTATATAAAAATATGCAACTATATGTTATTAAAATATCACCATACACAATGGAAT
>SAMEA104404100__coassemble_657_pt1 | contig 36344 bp, 34 predicted proteins | sample SAMEA104404100__metabat2_low_PE_056 | metagenome-assembled genome bin SAMEA104404100 (sample SAMEA104404100) | Balaenoptera acutorostrata
CTATTCGTCATTATTTTTTTATTATTTGTAACACATCTATTGTAAACCTACAAAAGCAAAAAGTGAGATTAAACTTGTTTTATTGACTAAACTACTTAAATATGCTATAATAACTAAACAGTTTTAGAATATAGTGAATTGTCCGAATGGTCGAAGGTTGCAAAACTCGAAAGTCCCATCAGGTCTGTAAGCCATGTATTTAGAAAACATAGTGTTTATGTCCGTTTATGGCACTTTTCCGATTGGAGTTTCACAAATTTCTATCCTGTTTTTCTCTCCAAAAATCAGAGAATTTTTTCACCCTTGCCTTTTGGAAGAGAAGCAGAAGTGAATATATTTGGAGATGTACCCAAGTGGTCGAAGGGTCCGCACTCGAAATGCGGTAGGTCGGGCAACCGGCGCAAGAGTTCAAATCTCTTCATCTCCGCCATGCCGGTAAGTCATACTTGACTTGCCGGTTTTTTCTATGCTAATTTGTAATTGAAATGGACTCCAGTTTGGAGTACAATAATAAAAAACTAAAGGAGAGAGTGCTATGAAAATTAATCTCAAAAAGGCTTTAGGCATAGGCATTGGTGCTTTAACCCTTGCGGCCTCGCTCTGGGCTGTTCTGAACAATAAAGACACTTTTTCTGACTTTCTGGAAAATGCAACGGATGAAGAATTGGACACTGAGCGAGAAAAGGTTAGGCTCGATTATTGCAATCCAAAACTGGATGATGAGCACCGCAACGACTGCTGGTATAAATTACAAGCATTTGATAGAGAAATGAGCAAAAGAGCTTGGGGAGATGAAGAACCCTATGGACCAAGTTACCACAGAGAACACGGTTGGTACTTACCAAACGATGACTGATATACACACCAAAGCCGCTGCAGAATTGTGGAGGTTTTTTAGTTGGTAAAATTTTGTCACTTTCCACTTACATTGCTAAGTTGCTGCCATGCACTCTCAGCGATATTGGTTTGAGGAAAGCTAAAACCGCTTTCCATTGCCTGTTTAGAGGAGATCTTGGAGGAAGGATATATGTGGGCATAAATGTCAAAAATTTAGCTAATGGTTAAAGAACTAAATCTGCTATATATTGTATTTGAAATAAATGGTGGGATGCAGCGCTGGATGATTTCTGTAAATGGTAAAATATATGACTATTCAGCAGTTTTTAAAAATGTTATGTTTTGTGTGTGGTAAGATAGAGAAAATTTAAAAATTGGAGGTTTTAAATATGGAGTACAATTGCAGTCTTGTAAAAGATAAAAAATGGTTTCGCTATCGTGCAGCAGCTATTATAATTGAAGATGGATGCGTACTTTTAGCAGGAAATGAATTAGAAGATTATTTTTATTCAGTAGGTGGTGCTGTCCATATAGGTGAAACAGCTGAAAATGCTGTTTTAAGAGAAGTGTACGAAGAAACAGGGATTCATTATGAAATAGACCATCTTGCTGTTATCCATGAAAACTTTTTTTATGAAAACAGCGGAACCTTAGAAAAATTAGATTGCCATGAGGTTTCCCTTTATTATATTATGAAGCCAAAAGGAAATAGAGAGCTTTGTAGTAATAGTTATACAAATGGCGTTAAGGAATCTATGCACTGGATACCTATCTCAGATTTAGAAAAATATAAAGCATTTCCGTTATTTTTGAAAAAATATCTATGTGAAGAACATAATGGAATAGAGCATATAGTTACAGATGAAAGATGTTAAGTATTATAATTTTAAAATTATAATACTTTCTGCGTGTAGAAAATATAAATTTCTGTACGCAGATTTTTATTATTTATTAGCTGTATAAACTTTTATTTTTTGCAAAAATATGATAAAATATTACTTAATCATTAATTTAATTAAAACAAAAGGAGAAATAAAAATGGATTTTTTAGAACTTGCTAAAAATAGATATTCCTGCAGAAAATTTTCTGATAGAAAGGTTGAAGATGAAAAAATAGAAAAAATAATTAAAGCGGGAATTTGTGCTCCAACGGCTGTAAATTATCAGCCATTTAAAATTTGGAGAGTAGAAAGTGAGGAAGCAAGGGTAAATATTCATAGTGTAACCACTTGTACATTTGGAGCTAATACATTTTTAATTGTGGGTTGCGATAGGACTGCTGCTTGGACAAGAGAATATGATAATTATAATTTTGCCGATGTGGACGGAGCTATTGTTGCTACTCATATGATGCTGGAAATTCAGGCTTTAGGCTTGGGGACAACATGGGTGGGGCATTTTGACGCTGCTAAATTAAAGGAGATTTATCCTGAAATGAAAAATTATGATTTAATTGCCATTTTCCCCATAGGGTATTCTGACGAAAGTGATGGTGGAAAACCATCTCCAAGACATAGCATAAGAAAATCAGAAGCGGAATTAGTAAAGAACATATAGGAGTAAATTAAAATGGCATCTAAGATAGTAAAAACTAACGCTATGCGTTTACTGGATAAAGAAAAAATTGAATATACTGTAAGGGAATATCCTCAGGACGGGCCTATTGCCGCTGTTGATGTGGCAAATTATTTAGGACAGCCCTCGGATAGAATTTTTAAAACATTGGTTACAACAGATAATAGCCATGGATATTATGTATTTTGTTTGCCTGGTGACCATGAGCTTGACCTTAAAAAAGCTGCTGTAATAGCAGGTGTTAAGAAAATTGAAATGCTAAAGCAAAAGGATTTATTGGGACTTACAGGATATATTCACGGCGGATGCTCTCCTATAGGTATGAAAAAGGTTTTTCCTACCTGCGTGGATTCATCCGCTCTTAACTGGGAAACAATCTATGTATCAGGGGGCAAAATCGGTGTGCAAATAGAAATTCATCCTAAGGATTTGGAAAAAATGCTCACAGTTAAATTTGAAAAAATAACTAAGTAATTTTTAGGGGAATACTTATGCAAAATGATAATATAAAGGTAATTGATGCGGTACAAAACAATTTAAAAAACATCTCGGTAGAAATTCCTAAGCATCAAATTACAGTGGTAACAGGAGTTTCAGGCTCGGGAAAAAGCTCCTTGGTTTTAGATACTGTGGCAGCACAGTCAAGAAGGGAGTTAAACGAAACCTTTCCCAGCTTTGCCCAAAGATATTTGCCTAAATATGGCAGACCTCATGTGGGTAGTGTCGAAAATCTTCCAGCGGCTATTGTTATAGACCAGAAAAAGCCCTCATCTCAGGTGCGTTCTACTGTGGGAACCTATACTGATACCTATGCACTTTTAAGGCTTTTGTTTTCCCGTGTGGGAAAGCCTTTTGTGGGATATTCTGATTCTTTTTCCTTTAATCATCCTCAGGGAAGATGCCCTCGCTGTGATGGTCTTGGAGAGGTTACGGAGATGGATATCCATAAATTAGTTGATTTTGATAAATGCTTAAATGATTCAGGGGTTATAAATTATGCGGCCTTTGAGCCTGGACAATGGCGTTGGGAGCGATATGCCAACAGTGGTCTTTTTGATTTAAACAAGAAAATAAAGGATTACTCCGAAGAGGAGCTTAATTTATTTTTGTACTGTGAGCCTATGAAACTAAAAAATCCTCCTGAAAACTGGTTTAAAACTGCAAAATACGAGGGACTAGTTCATCGTATGTATAGAAGTGTTATCAATTCTGAGGAGGGAAAGGTTCACAGAAAGCTCCTTGAGCCTATGATTGTTGAGGGAGTTTGTCCTGAATGTCATGGTGCAAGACTCAATAAAACAATTTTAAGCTGTAAAATATGCGGAAAAAATATTGCAGAGATAACCTCAATGCCTTTAAAAAATATTATAAAATGGCTTAATGAAATTACTGACCCTGTGGGTGAGGATATAGTTTTATCTCTTAAAAATCGCATACAGGCTCTCATAGATATAGGCCTTGATTATATCACTCTTGATAGACCTATGGGAACTTTGTCAGGCGGAGAGGCTCAAAGATGTAAAATTGCAAAATATAATAATTCCTCATTGTCAGATTTACTTTATGTTTTAGATGAACCCAGCGTGGGACTTCACAGCCATGATATACACAGGCTTAGTGAGGCTATAGTGGGACTTCGTGATAGAGGGAATACGGTTTTAATGGTGGAACATCACAAGGAAATGATGGAAATTGCCGACCATATTATAGATATGGGGCCTGAGGCAGGAGCTTTGGGAGGACAAATTCTATTTGAGGGAAGTTATAGTGAACTTAAAGAATGCGATACACTTACAGGTAAATTATTAAGAAAGCAAAATAATTTTAAGGAAAATAGGAGAGAACCTAAGGAATGGTTTAGTTTAAAGCATTTAAATCTCCATAATTTAAAGGATATATCAATAAGGCTTCCTAAGGGTGTGCTTACGGTTATTGCAGGGGTAGCAGGTTCAGGAAAAACCTCTCTAATGGAAGCCTTTGCTAAACAGGCAGATGAGGAAGTAACTTTTATAAATCAAAAAAATATAGGGGCAAATCTTCGTTCGACTCCTGCAACCTACCTTGGACTTTCCGATGATATAAGGAAAATCTTTGCCAAAGCAAGTGGGGAAAAAATAGGCTTATTTTCCTTTAACGGAGCAGGAGCTTGTCCTGCTTGTCAGGGAAAAGGGGTTATAGTTTCTGAAATGGCATTTATGGATTCTATTGAAACTGTATGTGAGGTATGTGGTGGACTTAGATACTCCGAGGAAGCATTAAAGCATAAGGTGGATGGATTAAATATAGCAGAGGTTATGGATTTAACTATTCGTCAGGCGATGGAGAGATTTAGTGGTACTGTAATTGAAGCTAAACTAAAGCCCTTAGCAGATGTGGGACTTTTCTATCTTCACCTAAACCAGGCTCTTTCCACTCTTTCGGGCGGAGAGCTGCAAAGAATGAAACTGGCGTCTTATTTAGGGAAAAAAGGCCAGATTTTAATTTTAGATGAGCCTACAGATGGACTGCATTTACAGGATGTACAGAATATCATCTCCCTTTTTGACAGCATAGTTGAGGAAGGAAATTCGGTATTTTTGATTGAGCATAATTTAGAAGTGCTGAAGGCTGCTGATTATGTAGTTGAAATAGGTCCTGGTGGAGGAGATGAGGGTGGAAATATTATTTTTGAGGGAACACCTTGTGAAATGATAAATTCCGATAAATCAGTAACAGCACCGTATTTAAAAAAATCGGTGAATATGTAAAAAAAACGACGGGGAAATCCGTCGTTTTTCTTATTTAATCTCTTTTTTCATAGCATTAAAGCCGATTAAAACTGTCCAAACATAAGTGCAGGTTTTTGGAATCATAAGCATCCCTATAGCGGGAATAGTATTTGCCTAAAGGACTACTGGAATATAAAAACTGAAACTCAATACTATAATAAATACAATTTATTATATAATATTTTTCCTAAAATAGCTATTATGATATTGGTATAGCTAAAATTAGGAAAAGAATTGTGATATTTATATAAAATTAAGGATGATAATTTTATATCGTATTACAACTGTTATGTTATTTTTATAACAAAATGACCTATTAATAAATAAAATTTTATGAAACCATACAAAGAAATTTATTTTTCCTATTGAAAATCAAATTTTAAAATGCTAAAATAAATCAAATAGTTTTATTATAATTACAAAAAGGAGATTTATAGATATGAGCCGATTAAAGATAAAAACTCCAAATAAAGCTCAAACAGTTGTAGAAGAGCTTTATAAGGATTTGGAAAGACGCATTGTTGCAAGTCCTCCCGGGCTTTGCCCCATAGATATGTCCCAGGCCTTTCTGCGACTTGCTCACGCTCAAACCTGTGGTAAATGTGTGCCCTGCCGTATAGGTCTAACACAGCTTACAGACCTTATTACCAGTGTGCTTGACGGAGAAGCCACTATGGAAACCATTGATTTAATTGAAAAAACAGCCAGAGTTATTAAAAATTCTGCTGACTGTGCCATAGGCAGGGAAGCTGCTAAAATGGTACTCCGCGGTGTAGTAGGCTTTAGAGATGATTATATTGAGCATATAAAAAATCATAGATGTCTTTATACCTTAAATCAGCCTGTTCCCTGTGTTTCACAATGCCCAGCTAATGTTGATATACCCGGCTATATTGCTCTTATTGCTGACGGCAGATATGCGGACTGCGTAAGACTTATAAGAAAGGATAATCCTTTTGTAACCTCCTGTGCTATGGTTTGTGAGCATCCTTGTGAAGCAAGATGTAGAAGAAGTATGATTGACGCTCCTCTTAATATAAGAGCTCTTAAACGCTATGCTGTTGAACATTCAGGCATTGTTCCAGCTCCCGAATGTGCTGCTAAAACAGGCAAAAGAGTTGCAGTTATCGGCGGTGGTCCAGGTGGACTTAGTGCAGCTTATTATCTTTCTCTTATGGGCCATGAGGTGGAGGTATTTGAAAAACGCAAATATTTAGGTGGTATGCTTCGCTATGGTATACCAAGCTATCGCTTGCCTCGTGAAAGATTGCAGGAGGATATTGACGCTATTTTATCCACAGGTGTTAAGATTTCAACAAATGTAAACATCGGTGTGGATATTACCCTTAAGGAACTTCGTGAAAAATTCGATTCTATTTATATAGCTATCGGTGCCCAGCTTGATAAGAGTGTTGGCATAGATGGCGAGGACAGCCGTGGTGTAATTTCCGCAGTACAGCTTTTAAGAGGAATTGGCGACGGAGATTTGCCAGACTTTACAGGCAAGAAAATAGTGGTTATAGGCGGTGGCAATGTCGCTATGGACTGTGCAAGAAGCTCTGTTCGCCTTGGCGCATCTAAGGTTGATATTGTATATAGAAGAAGACGAGGAGATATGACAGCTCTGCCTGAGGAAATTGACGGAGCTATTGAGGAAGGCTGTGAACTTATTGAGCTTGAGGCTCCTTCAAGAATAGAATCCGATGAAAGCGGAAATGCTATTGCTCTTTGGACTAAGCCTCAGATTATCGGACAAATTGACGGCTCAGGCAGACCAAAGCCAAGAAATGCAGACTTGCCAGAAAGAAAAATTGAGGCTGATATTATTATTAAGGCTATTGGTCAAGGCATTGAAACTAAACATTTTGAGGAAAACGGTATTCCGATTAAACGCGGTGTTATAGATGCTATGAGTTCCAGCGATGTGGGCACTATAACAGGTGTATTTGCTGGCGGCGACTGTGTAACAGGCCCTGCTTCAGCTATTAAGGCTATTGCGGCAGGTAAGGTTGCAGCAGCTAACATCGACGAATTTTTGGGCTTTAATCATGAAATTACAGTTGATGTGGAAATTCCTGAGGCTAAGCTTTATGACCGCACACCATGCGGAAGAATTACATCCTCTGAAAGAAGTATTTCCGACAGAGTAAAGGATATGAGCCTTATCGAATATGCTATGACAAAGGAAGAGGCAATGCAGGAGGCAGGTCGCTGTTTGCGCTGCGATAAATTCGGTTATGGTTCATTTAAAGGGGGCAGAGAACACAAATGGTAAAATTAAAAATTGATGGTATAGATGTAGAAGTAAAGGAAGGCACAACTATCCTTGAGGCTGCTCGAAGTGTTGGCATAGGCATACCAAGCCTTTGCTACCTTAAGGGTTTAAACGAAATTGGAGCTTGTCGTGTTTGTATTGTAGAGGTTGAGGGCATTGAAAATTTAGTGCCATCCTGTAATACTGTGGCTGAGGAGGGTATGGTAATTTACTCCAATAGTCCAAAGGTAAGAGAGGCAAGAAAAATAAATGTAGAGCTTATTCTTTCACAGCACGATGCTCGTTGCGCTACCTGTGTAAGAAGCGGAAACTGTACCTTACAGAAAATTGCCAATGACTTAGGTATTATAGATGTTCCATACAACTATAAGCCTACAAAATCAAAATGGGATAAGAGCTTTTATCTTCAAAAAAATGCGTCAAAATGTATTAAATGTATGAGATGCGTTCAGGTTTGTGAGAAAATACAAAATGTCCATATCTGGGATGTGGAGGGTACAGGCGCAAGAACTAATATTGATGTTTCCTTTAACAGAAAAATTGCGGAAAGTGATTGCAGCCTTTGTGGCCAATGTATTGTAAACTGCCCTGTGGGAGCTTTATATGAGCGTGATGATACACAGATGGTATTTGATGCATTGGCTAACCCTGAAATCACCACAGTAGTTCAGGTAGCTCCTGCTGTAAGAACTGCTTGGGCTGAATCTCTAAGGCTTAAAAAAGAGGATACTTCTGTGGGAAAAATGGTTGCCGCATTAAAGCGTATAGGATTTGACTATGTTTTTGACACAAACTTTGCCGCAGACCTCACCATTATGGAGGAGGGAAGTGAGCTTCTTGCTAAGCTGAATAATCCTGATAATGACGGAAAGCCAATGTTTACCTCCTGCTGTCCTGCTTGGGTTAGATTTGTAAAAACTAAGTACCCTGAATTTGTGCCACAGGTTTCCACCTCTAAATCTCCCCAGCAGATGTTTGGAGCTGTTGCTAAAACTTATTTTGCAGAAAAAATAGGTGTGGACCCAAGTAAGCTATTCTGTATTTCAATTATGCCCTGCCTTGCTAAAAAAGCTGAATGCGATATACCTACAATGAATTCATTAGAGGGCATTAAGGATGTAGATGCCTCCCTTACCACAAGAGAATTTGTAAGAATGATAAAAGCAGAGCATATTATGCCAGAATATTTAAAGGAAGCAGAATTTGATAATCCTTTGGGTGTTGCCACAGGTGCGGGAGCTATTTTTGGTACTACAGGCGGTGTTATGGAGGCAGCTCTCAGAACAGCCTATGCCTTGGCAGTGGGTAAAAATCCAAATCCTGATACTTTCTCAGAAGTAAGAGGTATGAATGGCTGGAAGGAAGCGGTGTTTGATTTAGCGGGAAGACCACTTAAGGTAGCAGTAGTAAGCGGTCTTAACAATACAAGCAGACTTTTAGATGCTCTTAACAGAGGCGAGGTAATCTATGACTTTGTTGAGGTTATGTCCTGTCCTGGAGGCTGTGCAGGTGGTGGCGGTCAGCCAATTCACGATGGCTGCAGCTTAACTAAGGAGCGTGGAGAAATGCTTTACGATATTGACTATATGTCATCCCTTAGATTTTCCCACGAAAACCCTGAAATTAAAAAGCTTTACGAGGATTATCTTGGAAAGCCCCTATCTGAAAAGGCTCATCATCTTCTTCATACTGACCATACTTCATGGTATGTGGAAAATATGTGCGAATAAAAACAAAAAGCTGAAAATCGAATTTGATTTTCAGCTTTTTATATATTTACGCTTTTATTGCCCAACGCATTTTTGTGGAGGTAGCACGGCTGTTTTGATGGCATTCTTCAGAGGAGGGGCAAATTACATTTCTTGCTACATCACTATAAACACCATCCCTTTGCAGCTGCTTAAAGGATTTTTTAACAAGCCTGTCCTCGCCCGAATGGAAAGTTAGAATAGCCGCTCTTCCCCCTGATTTAAGGGCATAAGGCAGCTTTTCGAGAAACTGATATAATACCTCAAATTCCTGATTAATATCAATTCTAAGAGCTTGGAAGGTGCGTTGACAGGATTTTTTTACAGCGTATTTGCGATCCTTTTCAGGAATAAATCCCAAAGCCTTATCTACCACACCATATAAATCCTTGGTTGTTTCTATGGCAATGTGATGATTTCTTCGGTAGAAAATTTCTCTGGCAATTTGTTCCGCATAGGGTTCATCTGAATTTTCTATAAGCATACCTAAAAGCTCATCGTATTTAACCTGCTTTAATCTCTCAGCAGCAGTTATGCCATGGGTTGGGTCAAGACGCAGGTCTAAAGGGCCATTATGCTTAAAAGAAAATCCTCTGTCGGGATTATCTATCTGCATAGAGGAAACCCCTAAGTCAGCCATAATAAAATCAAAAGGGCCATGTTCCTTGGCTACCTTATCAATATTTTTAAAGTTTGTGAGGATAACTGTCATATCCTCTGGTCCAAAGCCCTTTTCTTCAAGTCTTATCTTGGTTTTTTCAGACTCAATAGGGTCTATATCAAGTCCATAGAGATGTCCTGTGTGGTTTAATCTTTTTAGCATTTCTAAGGAATGTCCGCCGTAGCCTAGGGTGGCATCAAGTCCCACCTGTCCCTCCTTAATCTGCAGGAAATCCATAATTTCATTTACCATTATAGAAATATGCATACCTGCGGGAGTATTTCCCTTTTTTATAATTTTATCCACAGTATCAGCGTATTTTTCGGGGTTTAACTCTTTATATTTTTCACTAAATTTTCTTGGATGTGTTCCCTTATATCTGGGGCGACGCTTGTGAGGAGTTTCAGAAGCTATTAAATCTTTTTTCTCGTCCATTTATAAATCTCCTTGTTAAAATTAAAGTGTTTATTATTATAGCATAGATTTTACTTTTTGTTAAGACAGACAATTTATGTTTTTAAATTTAGATATTAGTTTTTTAGGGATAATTATTATAAAAGCTAATAATATGGCAATTTAGAAAAAATTGTCTAATATTATGCACATATTTTAATAATAATTTTATTAAATGCTACAAATAAAATGCTTTTATGAGGTGAATAAAGTATAGATAATTGATTTATTTTCCTTTAAATGTTATATTATATTACAAGTTGAGAGTATTTTATTTAAAAAACAGGAGGCATTTTATGAAAACATCAAGTAGGTTTGCCAAAACAAAGCAATCAGTAGGAATTAAATTTTTAAGTATAGTGTCTATTGTATCAGTTTTACTGGTATTTGTGATGCTTATTTGGAATTTTTCGGTTAGCAATGAATACGATAATTTGGTTTATACTCAAAAATTACTTATTAATAATATTGATATGTTTGAGGATGGTTCAAATTATTTAACCAAAGAAGTCCGCAGCTTTATTGCTACTGGAAATGAAGAAAATTACAATAACTATATGAGAGAAGTAAATACAAATAAGCGCAGAGAAAAAGCTGTGGCAACTCTCAAGCAGCTGGGAATGACATCTGAAGAAGAAAATATTATAAATGAAATTTTAGCACTCTCCGATGAGCTTGTACCTTTGGAAGAGAAGGCGATGGAGCTTACCCGTGATGGTCAAATAAATCAAGCTATTGGATATGTTTATAGTCCTAAATACAATAAAAATATAAACGAAATGGAAATACTTACTACACAGCTTTATGATTTGGCGGAGGCAAGATTAGAAAAATTAATGAGCAAAAGTGGAAATATAATTGATATTTCTTTATATTGCACATTTGTTAGCCTTTCCTTTGTAATTTTATTTCAAATCTTTGTAATTTTGTATGTTGTAAGATATATAATTGGACCTGTGCTTAAAATTGAAAAGGGTATGACAGAAATTTCAAATGGAAACCTTAATTTTAAGCTTAATGTAGAGGAAAACGAATCTGAAATCGGTATACTTGCAAAGGCGGTAAACACAACCCGTGATAATACAAATAATATTATTGCTGATATAGGCTATATAACAGGGGAATTAGCTGACGGCAACTTTACTGTTGAATCAGAAAATGAAGCTGCATATATGGGGGACTATCGTCCTATTATCGATTCCCTGAATGAATTAAAGAAAAAGCAAAGTGCTACTCTTGTACAAATTGATGCGGCGGCAGAGGAGGTTTCAATAGGCTCTGAGCAGGTTTCAAATGGAGCACAGGGTACTGCACAGGGAGCTACAGAACAGGCCTCATCTATTGAGGAGCTTTCGTCAATAATTAAAACTGTGGCAGAAAAAACCGAAACCAACAACCAAAGCATTGAATCAGCTAACACATTGGCACATAAGGCTGGTGAGGAGGTTATGCTTGGAAATGAAAAAATGCATGAAATGGTAGATGCTATTAAGGAAATCAGCACTAAATCCGATGAAATTGCAAATATCATAAAAACAATTGAAGATATTGCATTCCAAACAAATATCTTGGCTCTTAATGCCGCTGTTGAGGCTGCAAGAGCAGGTGATGCAGGAAAGGGCTTTGCTGTGGTGGCTGACGAGGTTAGAAACCTTGCATCTAAATCCGCAGATGCAGCAAAGAACACTACAGTTCTTATTCAAGCTTCCTTGGATTCTGTACAAAAGGGAACTGTTATTGCCGATGAAACTGCAGAAAAGCTAAGAAATGTAGTTGAAAGCACAAATGAAATTGTAAATGTTATTAGGGAAATTTCTGCTGTTTCTGAAGAACAGAGCAAGATGTCTGTTGAAATTTCCGATGGAATAAATCAAATTGCCTCCGTAGTTCAAACAAGCAGCGCTACTGCCGAGGAAAGTGCTGCTGCTAGTGAGGAGCTTTCAGGACAGGCAAATATGATGAAGTCATTAATTAAGCAATTTAGATTGGAAAAACAGGAAGAAAACGCATAATGTAAAAACAAAAAGGTCTGCATTTAGGTTAAATTAAAATGCAGACTTTTTTTGATGTGGATAAAGGCACTCGGCTGAAATATGAATAGTTAAGATGTGGCTAAACCCGCGAGGTAATAACTTTAGTAAAAAGAAAAACCCCGCCACGCGTAATGCGTGTCGAGGCTCTGGACTGGTGCCGCTGGCCGGGCTCGAACCGGCACGGTTTGTTAAGAACCGAGGGATTTTAAGTCCCTTGTGTCTGCCTATTCCACCACAGCGGCTAATTATTGTACTTGATTATTATATTATAAAATAACCGAAATGTCAAGCACAAAATAAACAGTTGACTTATTTTAATAAAAATATTAAAATAGTTGTATAATTCAACTAAGAAAGGAGAGCTTATATGAATAATATGATGAGGAAGCTTATAAAAATTGAGCGTATAACAAAAAAATATAAAAATGTCGCAGTAAGGGATATGGAAATAAACGGAAGGGACAGTCAGTTCTTAATTTGTATAGCTCATGATGAGGGAATGTCTCAGGAAAAGCTTGCCGAAAGGCTTTGCATAGATAAAAGTGCAATAACAAGAAGAATAAGTACACTTGAAAAGGACGGATATGTTGAGCGAAAAAAAAATCCCGAGGATAAAAGAAGTATTCAGCTTTTTTTAACAGAAAAGGCAAAGAAAATTATGCCAGAAATAAAAAAAATAGGCTTGGATTGGAATAGATATTTGATGTCGGAGCTTACAGATGAGGAGCAAAGGCTTTTGGATGATTTTTTAGAAAAGGTAAAGTTAAAAGCAGAGGAATGGCAAAGAGTGAACGAAACTTTATAAATATAATCAAAAAGAAAAGAGTGGATTTTTGTGAAAAAACAACTTAAGGGTTATTTAATTGAAAAATATAATAATATGGCAGACGCCTATACCTGTCATAGATTATTAGAGGAAGCGCAAAAACAGGGAATTGACCTTAAAATGATTGGTATTTTCGATATTAGGGACGAAAACGGAAGGCTTTATAACGGAGATGAACCTTTGGAAAAGCGTGATTTTGTGATAAATCGTTTTAAATTTGGTCTTCTTAAAAATGAAATAAATAAATTAGCTGATAGACAATATAATAATATTGACGGATTAAATACATATATTAATAAATATAATCAGGTTAAGACTCTAAGCTCCGAGGCATATATTATCCCTAAATATATTTGTGCTCCGCTTACCTTGGAATATGAAAGAATAGTAAGTGCCTTGGGAAGTCCTTTTGTGCTAAAGGGTTTGGAAAGCTCCGAGGGTAAGGAGGTATTTCTAATCGAAAGTGAGAAGGATTACCTAAAAATAAAAAATGAAAATAAAGACTATCAGGAATGGCTTTTTGAGGAATACATTAAATCCAGCTTTGGCAGAGATATGAGATTTTATTCCGTAAAGGGTGTGCCTGTTGCTTGTATGGAGAGAAAATCCAAGGGAGATTTTAGAGCTAATGTAGCATTGGGAGCAGGAGTAAGAGAGATAGAGGCTACTGAATATATGAAAAAGGCTGCAAAGGATATTTATGAAAAAACAGGCCTTGATTTTTTGGGAATAGATTTACTTTATGGTGAAACCGAAAAGCCGTATTTCTGTGAAATTAATGTAATGGCAGGAATGAGCGGAATAGAAAAGGCCACAGGCATAAATGTAGCTGGAGCGGTTTTAGAAGCTATTGCAAAGGATTTTGAATAATGGAAAATAAAAAGGATTATGCTGATTATATCTATGCCTCTTTTATGAAAGCAGAAAAATATTTAGACAGAAATGCACCCGATAGCGAAAAGAGAAATCCTAAGCTCTCGGAAAATATTATTAAGAATTTAGCTATAAATTCTGCGCCCTGTATTGCGGTAACCGGAAGCAAGGGAAAGGGTTCGGTTTCTAATTTTATTTCTGCTATAATGCAAACAAAGGCTAAAACAGGACTTATGACAAGCCCCCATTTAATTAAATTTAATGAGAGAATAAAAATAAATAATATAGATATATCCGATGAGGCTATGGAAAGAATTATTTTAGAAATAAAGCCTTACTTTGATAAAATAGAGGAAAATTTAAGCCAAAGTGAATTTATAAGTCCTATGGCTTGGCAGGGTGCGGTGGCACTTAAATATTTTAGTGAAAATAAAACAGGTTTTAATATTTTTGAATGTGGCAAAGGCGCTAAATATGATGATATTAACAATATCCCTCACGATTATTCTCTTATAAATCCTATATTTTTAGAGCATACACGAGAGCTTGGAAAGACATTAGAGGAAATTGCCTTAAACAAATCGGAAATAGTAAAATCAGGGCAAAAATGCTGTTATATGGCAGAGCAGGAGCCAGAGGTAATTAAGGTTATAGAGAGTAAATGTAAGGCTGTGAATGTACCGCTAAAAAAATACGGACAAAATTTTTATTGTGAAAATATTACTTTTCAGAAAAACGGAATGAAATTTGATGTTCATACTGAAAAAAATATTTATAAGGACCTTGAAATTCCACTTTTAGGTAAGCATCAGGCGAAAAATTGTGCAATAGCCCTTGCTGTTTGTGAGGATTTTTTAGGCGACTTAGATATAGAAAAATGCAGAGAAAATTTATTAAGAGTAAGCTGGCCAGGAAGATTGGAGGTAATTTCAGCTGAGCCTTTTATTATAGCTGATGCGGCAATCAACAGAGAAAGTACTAAGCTAATAAAAGAAACCTTGAATTTTATGAATATAAAAAAAATAATTTCCATAATTGGTGTACCTGATGATAAAGATTTTTTTGGTGTAGCAAAAGCTATGGAGCATATGTCAGAAAAAATCATTATAACTAAATGCTCAAATCCCTATTATGTTTTCACAGATAAGCAGGAAAAAACCTTTATCGATAGTAATATAGCTGTTATTTCTACATATAGCTTACAAGAGGCATTAAATAAAGCTAAGGATTATAATTTACCAATTGTGATTATGGGAACTACGGGACTTATTTCTGATGTGGAAAAATTTAAAATGAATTTGTGATAAAAAAAGCGAGATTTTCTTTCGAAAATCTCGCTCTTAATTTCTATAATTTCTCAAAAACAGATACAGGAGCTCCACAAACAGGACATACAAAATCAGCGGGAAGCTCTTCTCCCTCGTAAACATATCCACAGATTGAACAGCGCCAGCCCTTAGCCCTTCCCGCGGATTTTTCATCTTCCTTTACATCACCGTGATAGGAAGAAGCCTTAGCTGGTGTACCTCCCTTTTTAACCTGTCTGTAATAAGCATAGGTCATAGGGTCGCCCTCCATAACCTCGGCATCAATAACCTCACCTACAAAGATTACATGAGTGCCTACATCCATTTTATTTACTACTCTACAGCTAAATCTTGCAGCAGCCTTTTCGGTAATGTAGGGGACGCCGTTTTCATCTCTTTTAAAGCTTATATCAGCAAATTTTTCTATATCCTTACCTGACTTAAATCCAAAAACACCAATTACATCCATATCGGCATCCTCGTTAAGAGCCTGTACACTAAATACACCTGATTTTTCAATAAGCTGTTCGGTGTAGTTTTCTTTGTTAATTGTAACTGAAATTTGTGCTGGGGTAGAGGTTACCTGAAGTGCTGTGTTAATGATACATCCATTGTCTTTGCCGTCAAAGGCTGTGGAAACTAAATAAAGTCCACTGCTTAGGCGATAGAAAGCTTTTTTATCCATAATATTCTCCTTATAATGTTTATTTTAATTTTAAAATACTATAAAACTGTAATTTAATCAATAGCCTTTTGAAATTTTTATTTGATTATAGCTCCGCCGAAGACAGAGGCTCCGTCATAAAAAACTATTGCCTGTCCTTTAGTAACAGCTCGTTGAGGCTCATCAAAAATAACCTTTAATTCTCCATTTTCCATAGGATATAATGTGGCTTTGGCTTTAGGGTGGGAGTAGCGAATTTTTGCTGTGAGCTTAATAGGCTCAGTTAAATTATCTATGGCGATAAGATTAGCTTTTTCTGTATAGAGGGTATCGGAGAAAATTTCGTTATCGTCAGCTAAGGTTACGCTGTTATCCTCAGGACTTATATCCATTACAAACATAGGTTTTCCAAAGGCCATTCCTAAGCCCTTTCGCTGACCGATTGTATAGTGCCAAAGTCCTAAATGTTTTCCGATAATATTTCCCTTTACATCCTTAAAATTACCCTCTGGACATTTTTCTCCTGTGTAATTAAGAAGGAAATTTTCATAATTTCCGTCAGGAATAAAGCAAATATCCTGACTGTCTGGCTTATTTGAAACTAATAAATTATTATCAGCGGCAATTTGTCTGACCTGCTCCTTGGAATATTCTCCTAAGGGGAAAAGTGTATGGCTTAACTGTTCCTGTGTGAGGGAGTAGAGCACATAGCTTTGATCCTTTTTGTCGCTTTTAGCCTGAATAAGCTCATAACGCTTTGTTTCTTTGTTATATTTGGTAAAAGCATAATGACCTGTGGCAATATAATCATATCCCATTTCTAATGCGCTGTTTAGAAAGGCTTCAAACTTAATTTTTTTGTTGCAGATTATGCAGGGATTTGGAGTTCTGCCCTTTTTGTATTCCGAAACAAAATAGTCTATAACCTCATTTTTAAAAAGCTCCTTATAATCAAAAACAAAATGCTTAATTCCTAAGGCTTCGCAAACTTTTTTTGCATCCTGTATATCCCTTTCGTTGGCGGAAGTTTTATCTCCCCAAAGCTTAAAGGTAACTCCTGCCACCTCATAGCCCTGTTTCTTTAAAAGCAGAGCTGCTACGGAGCTATCCACTCCACCGCTTACACCTATTAAAACTTTTTTCATAAATACCATCCTATAATAAAATTTCCTGTGGCTGACGGTTTTGATAATAATAATATCTGTCAAAGCCACATTCCTTTAAAAGAGCAAAGGTTTTGTCAAAGTCCTTTCCCATATCCTCGCTTCTGTGAGCATCTGAGCCTATGGTGATGAGTTTTCCACCTAATCTTTTATAAAGTGATATAATTTCCTTTCCTGGTATGCTTACGCCGATTTTCTGTCTAAAGCCTGAGGTGTTTACCTCCATAGCCTTATCTCTTTTTATTAAATTCAAAAGAGTTTGCTCAATTATTGGCATAAACTCCTCCATATTTACCTTAATACCGTAATTCCCGCAAATATATCGGAGAGGATAGGTTATGTGAGCTAAGCTATCAAAATCACAAGCACGGGAGGATTCCTCTAAAATCATAAAATAATTTTTCAAAAGTCCCTGTATATCTTTTTCCTCGTCATAATTTTTGCGGCAATAATCGTGCTGACCTTTTGCACTATGGCAGCTGCAAAGAATGAAGTCCAAATTATTATTTTTAATTATTTCATTTGCTTTTTCAGGCTCAAAAAGTGCACCGCCTATTTCCACTCCCACGGATATTATTATTTTGTTTTTATATTTATCTTTAAATTCAGCTGCAGTTTTAATTGAGCTTGGAATGTTTCTTTCACAAACATCTATCCAGCTATTATCCTCTAGCTCACAGTGGTCTGTTACAGCATAGCCCTTAAAGCCTTTTTCCAATGAGATATTAAGCTGTTCTAAGGGAGACTGTGTGCCATCATGAGAAAATGTATTGTGAGTATGGCTATCAAATATAATCATAGTTTTCCTCCAAAAATTTTATTAATTACAAAAATATTATATATCAAAAATTATATCTATTCAACTAAATGCTTTTAAAAATGAAAATAATTTAAAATAATGTGGGAATTTTAAAAGAAAAGCATTGAAAAAATTTGTACAATATGATTAAATTAATATAATGACTAATTATATGTATGAAATTTTGAAAGGACTGATTTTATGAACACAATAATCAGAGTGGCAGCAGCTGCAAATAAAATAAAAGTTGCCGATGTAGATTGTTCATTAGAAAATATTACCGAAATTTTAGACGAATTTAAAGAAAAACCTGCGGATATAATTGTATTTCCCTCATTGGCACTTACCTCCCCCAGCTGTGGACTTCTTTTTAGCAATAAGGCACTTTTAGATAGTTGTATAGAGGCTGTGGAAAAAATCTGTATTCAAACAAAAAATATGAATTCCTTTGTTTTAGTAGGAACTCCCATAGAGGATAACGGTAGTGTGATTTCTGCCATAGCTGTAATTAACAAGGGGAAAATCATAGGCTACATAAAGGCAGAAAATGACCAAATGGGATATTTAAGCAAGAATTATTCAGATAAAATTTTGCCTGCTACAACTGTTTTTTCCATAGGAGCTATGAAATTCTGTGTACTTTCCTGCGAACCTATGAAAATTGCAGAAAATATAAGGGATGTTGCGGCAACAGGCTGTGATTTAATAGTTGTTCCAAGCTATTCTCCTGTTATTGCGGGATATCAAAATGAAGTTAGAAATGAAATAAAGGCTATTTCCAGAGCTTATGGCTGTGGTATTGCACTTATTAACGGTGGAATTGGGGATACTACCTCACCTTATCTTTACAGAGCATTTTCTATTATTTGCGAATGTGGAAATATCATAAAGGAGGAAACCTTTAACTCACAGGGGATGATTATGTGCGATTTGGACAGCGATATTATCCGCTCACAAAAATCTTCTAAGGGACAAGCACTTCCTTTTTATTCTTCCTATGCAGTAGAGGGAAAACAAAGACTGCTCCGTCCTGTGCCTATGAATCCATATCTTCCTCAGGGAAAGCTTGCCGAGGATAATTTTATAGAGGAGCTTTTTACATTTCAGTGCTTAGCATTAAAGGGAAGACTGGAAAATACAGGAATTGATAAGGTGGTTTTAGGTTTTTCAGGAGGACTTGACTCCACATTAGCTCTGCTTGTAGCTGCTAAAACCTTTGATTTAATGGGTCTTAGCCGTAAAAATATAGTTTGCCTTAGGATGCCTGGCTTTGCCTCAAGTCAGAGAACACAGGGTAATTCTCAGGCCTTGGCAGAGGTGTTGGAGGTAACATCCCGTGAAATTTCCATAGAAAATGCTGTAAACGGACATTTTGAGGACATAGGCCATAATAGTGAAACTAAGGATGTTACCTATGAAAACGCACAGGCAAGAGAAAGAACACAGATTATCTTTGACGTTGCCAACGAGGAAAAAGCTTTAGCATTAGGTACTGGAGATTTATCTGAAATTGCTTTGGGCTGGTGCACTTTTGGAGGAGATCAACTTTCGGGATATAATGTAAATGCCTCTGTAACAAAAACATTGGCTAAAAAAATAGTTTCTCACCTTGCTATTACAGAGATTTTTGAAGGTACAGCGGGACTTTTATCAGATATAGTTGAAACACCAATTAGTCCAGAGCTTGTAGGAGAAAAGGACGAAATTACTCAAAAAACCGAGGATATTTTAGGCCCATATGAGCTTCATGAATTTTTCCTCTATCATCTTATTAAATACGGCTTTAGACCAAGCAAAATTTATTACTATGGCTGCTTTGCATTCAGCGGTATTTTAGAGCCCACATTTATTAAAGAAAAATTAGAGCTTTTCATCAGAAGATTTTTTGGTTCTCAGTTTAAGAGAAGCTGTGCACCTGATAGTGCAGTACTTTGCGATGGTGTATTTGGTAAGCATTTTTATATGCCATCTGATATTTCTCCCGAAATGTATATAAAAGAGCTTAAATCAGCAAGTTTCTAAAAAATTAAAAAATAAATTTAAAAGCAAGGGTTATTATGAAAATATAGCTACCCTTGCTTTATTTTTGAGTTTAGGTATATTTTTTCTCAAGCTGTTAAAAATAACTCCGAGGACATAAATCTTTAAATATTTTAAAATACCGATTTTTAATTTAAGTCGGAGAACGGAGTTATAAAATGGCAAAATCTAAAAGCTTTAAAGAAAAGTTTAAAAAATTTATAGCGGGTAATGGATTTTACGCAGTACTTGCAGTATGTTTAGTAGGAGCTGGAGCAGCTGCTTGGGTGGCAGTTAATTCTACTATTGACAGCATTGAAGAAAATAACAGCCGAGTGATTGAAGAAAGCAACTCAAAAAGAGCAGAAATGCCAAATTGGAATGATAAAACTGAAAAAACCGAAAATAAAAAAGACGATGTAAAGGTTGAAGAAAAAAATCAAAAGAAGATAGAAACCGCAAAGCCAAAAGCAGAAAATAAGGTGGAAAAGGCTGATAACCCCGCTGAAAAAAATCAAGAAGCTCCAAAAGCAGACAGTAAAACCCTAAGACCTGAGCCTATTAAATTTATTATGCCTGTGGAGGGAAATATTATAACAGCATTTTCTAACGGCAAGTTGGTAAAGGACCCCACTCTTAATGAATGGAAAACTCACAACGGCGTGGATATAAAGGCAGCTGTGGGAACAGCAGTTGTAGCCTGTGCTGATGGTAAAATAGAGAAGATAAGGCAGGATAAGCTTTGGGGTGGTATTATAGAGGTTTCCCATACTGACGGTACAACAGCCTTTTACTGCGGAATAGAGCCTATAAATAATATTAAGACGGGGGATATGGTGCGAACTCGTCAGCAAATCGGTAAAACTATGTTAATTCCCTGTGAAGCTGCATTATCGCCTCATCTGCATTTTGCTATGAAACAGGATGGAAAATGGATAAATCCTTTAAAGCATATGGGAATTGAAAAATAATGAAAACAACCGACCGTAAGAGGTTTTCTTATTACGGTCGGTAGATTTTGTCGAAAGATTTAAGTACATACAGTATTCTATTTACTTGACATTTTTATGATTTACTATTATGATGTAATAGATGTAGTGTTCGGATTATAAAATATTTTTGTCATTTGAGAGAAACTTATTATTTCTAAGTCTGTTAAAAACAGCCCCTAATGTGCGGAAATACAGGGAAAGAAATTAAAGATCTCAAGACTATTTAATTATTCTGTAAGTCAAATTTGACTGACAGTTATTTTTGTTTTGTTTAAAAAACTCTGCATTTAGAAAATATTAAAATTAACTTAGTAAAAAGGAGGATTATTGTGTCTGAAAACTCAAAGAAGAACGAAAATTTAGCTGAAAATGGCACTCAGAAAAAAAGGCATTATTATAAGCGAAAAAAATCATACCAGATAAATAAAGTAAATAATAATTTTATACCTAATGTTATGAAGGAACAGCATTTGGTTCCGCCTAAAAGTAAATCTATGTATACTGCGGTGGAAAAAGAAATTATGGGCAAGAATAATAAGCCCCTCATAATAGAAGAAGCTGCTGCTGAAAGACCTAAATCAAAGGCTAAATATAATCAGGCAAAAAAGAAAAATACAAATAGAAAAAGACCATCCATTAAAATTATATCTCTTGGTGGCTTAAATGAAATTGGCAAAAACCTAACAGTTTACGAAAGTGGAAATGATATGTTTATCATTGACTGTGGTTTATCTTTCCCTGATGATGATATGTTAGGTATTGACCTTGTTTTGCCTGATTTTACCTATCTTGAAAAAAATGCCGATAGAATAAGAGGTCTTGTTATAACTCATGCTCATGAGGACCATATTGGAGCAATACCCTATCTTTTAAAGAAAATGAATATTCCGATTTACGGAACCACTCTCACCTTGGGAATTTTGGAGGGCAAACTCAAGGAGCATGGACTTCTAAATTCTGCAAAACTTCATGTAGTTAGCCCTGGAGATACAGTTAAAATGGGTTGTATGGCGGTGGAATTTATAAGAGTTAATCATTCAATTCCCGACGCCTGTGCCTGTGCTGTATTTACTCCTGCGGGAATTATCGTACACACAGGGGACTTTAAAATTGACTATACTCCTGTGGCAGGAGGAAGCATTGACCTTGCCAGATTTGGAGAACTTGGAAGACGAGGTGTTTTGGCACTTTTGCCCGACTCCACCAATGCTGATAAGTCAGGCTCCAGCGGTAGTGAGCAGGAGGTTTCCGTAAGCTTTGACGCTTTATTTAAAAAGGCTGGACAAAAGAGAATTTTGATAGCTACATTTGCCTCAAATGTCCATAGACTTCAAACAATTTTTGACTATGCAGAGGCTCACGGCAGGAAAGTTGCTGTTTCTGGCAGAAGCATGGATAATGTTGTGGCAAAGGCAACTGAGCTTGGTTATTTAAGCTACAAGGATGGACTTTTAATTGATATTGATGCTACCAGAAATTATCCTGATGATAAACTTGTAATTATTACTACAGGAAGTCAGGGAGAGCCTATGAGTGCTCTTGCCAGAATGTCCACAGGCGACCATAAGAAAATTACAATTACCCCAAATGACTTTATTATTATTTCCGCACATGCCATTCCGGGTAATGAAAAGCTGGTAAATCGTCTTATCAATGATTTGATGAAATTAGGTGCTGATGTAATTTACGATGGAAAGTACAAAACCCATGTTTCCGGACATGGCTCCCAGGAGGATCTAAAGCTTATGATGAAGCTTACTAATCCTAAATATGTAATACCACTTCATGGTGAATATAAGCATCTTAAAAACCAAAAGGATATTGCAATATCCATGGGTGTGCCTGAAAAAAATGTTATAATAAGCGACATTGGCAAGGTAATTGAAGTAGGCTATTCATCAGCTCAAATAACAGGAACTGTACCAGCAGGCAGAATAATGGTGGACGGACTTGGCGTAGGAGATGTAGGTAGCATTGTTCTGCGCGACAGAAAGCATCTTTCTGAGGATGGATTAATCGTGGTAGTTGCTACAATAGATTCAGTAACAGGGGATGTTGTAGCAGGGCCTGATGTGGTTTCCCGTGGCTTTGTTTATGTAAGAGAATCAGAGGACCTTATGAACGAGGTTAAGGAAATTTGCCGAAGGGCAATTGGCAATAGTGCACAATGCGGACATAATGATTGGAACAGTATGAAACAACTTGTGAAAGACCAGGTAAGCCAGTTTCTCTATGTAAAAACCAGAAGAAGTCCTATGATTTTGCCTATTATTCAGGAAATATAAAAATAAACCGTTGATATGAATTTGCCATATCAACGGTTTTTGTTATTTAGCTAAGGCGTTAAATGTATCATCTGCTACTTGAAGCATAACAGGTACATTAATTTTAAGAGGACATTTTTCTACACATTGATTGCAGGTTACACAGTTATATGCTTTTTCGTAATTTTTTAGACCATTATATTCAGAAACAGCCTTTTCTTCGTCTCTATTTTTTACATAATCATTGTAGATTTTAAAAATTCCTGGAATATTTATGCTCATAAAGCAGGGCATACATTTTTTACATCCTACACAGGGATTTGGCTCTAATTTTTTTTCTGACATTAATAACTCTCCTATTTTAAAATTGTTTTGATTGCATTTAAGCAAAAATCAACTTCCTCCTGGGTGTTAAATTGACTAAAGGAAAATCTAACTGTACCCTGAGGATAGGTGTTTAAGGTTTGATGGGCTCTTGGAGCGCAATGTAAGCCACAGCGTGTCATAATACCATACTCGCTTTCAAGCTGAAAAGCAGCCTCAGCGTTATCAATAGCAGTAAAATCCAAGGAAACAATGGGTGCTCTGTCAATAAAGTCAGTTTTTCCCACAGCATTTACGCCCTCAATTTCCTGTATACCGTCATAAAAGCTCTTGGCAATTTTAATTTCCTGTTCAAGTATTTTTTCGGGATTTTCTTTTTCAAGATATGTTAGAGCTGCATGAAGTCCCACAATACCGGGGAGATTCATAGTTCCTGCTTCGTATCTATCGGGAAGCTGTGCTGGCATTTCCTCCAAATTGCTGAAGCTGCCTGTTCCTCCTGCGATAAGTGGAATAGTTTCCTTAGCCATTTCATCTGAAATAAGAAAACCGCCTATACCCTGAGGTCCTCTTAGGCTTTTGTGCCCTGTAAAGCAAAGAGTATCAATATTCATTGTTTTCATATCAATAGGGAATACACCAGCTGTTTGAGCGGTATCTACAATAAATTTAAGACTATGCTTTTTGCAAATTTCCCCAATTTCCTTAATAGGGAGAAGTGTTCCACAAACATTTGAGCCGTGAAGCATCATAACAGCCTTAGTGTTAGGTTTAATGAGTTTTTCTACATTTTCTGGATTAAGAGAGCCGTCTTGATTGCATTTAGCAGCATCAAATTCGATTATACCCTCATCTCTTAATTGTACTAAGGGTCTTAACATAGCATTATGCTCCATAGAGCTTATAATAACATGGTCGCCCTTTCTGAGAAAACCCTTGATAATGTAGTTAAGAGAATAGGTTATGCTTGGGGTAAAAATAACATTGGAAACCTTATCAAAATTAAAAAGTCTGCAAAGCATTTCACGGGTGTCGTAAACTACATTTTCCAAGGCATAGGCCTCACTATATCCGCCTCTGTTTATGTTATAACAACCATTATCCAGCATATCCTTTACGGCATCGGAAACGCCTGGAGCCTTTGGGAAAGATGTGCTGCTGTTGTCAAAATAAATTCGTTTCATAAAATTGCCTTCCTATCATTTAAAAATCGTGTAATTTAATAATATCATATAAGATTTTATTTGCAATAGAAAAAATTATATATAGACAAAATATATATATGGATATAGATATATTCAATATTTGTATTTTACTTTTTTTAAATGCTGTGCTATTCTGAAATTACTGTAATTACGGAAAATATTAACAAGGTTTTTAAAAGGGAGATTTTAAAAATGAAGAAAAACAGATACATACCCATTATTGCAATGGGACTTATTACAGGCGTTTTTTCTGTATTGCTTGTATATCTCGGTAATCCTAAAAATATGGGTTTTTGCATAGCTTGTTTTATTCGTGATATGGCTGGAGCTATGGGAATGCACAATGCAGCTGCGGTGCAATATATGCGTCCCGAGGTAATTGGACTTGTCCTGGGGGCTTTTGTTATGTCATTAATCGGAAAGGAATTTAAACCAACAGGAGGCTCTTCACCCTTTACCAGATTTATTTTAGGTGTTTTTGTAACAATAGGGGCACTTATGTTCCTTGGATGTCCTCTCAGAATGATTCTTCGCTTGGGCGGTGGTGATGTAAATGCGATTTTCGGATTAATTGGATTTACAATAGGCATTGGTGCAGGTACTTTTGCTTTGAATAAAGGCTTTTCACTTAAAAGGTCATATAATCAAGGTGTGGTGGAGGGCTCACTTTTCAGCATTGCAAATGTAATTATGCTGATTTTGGTTTTAATAGCTCCACAAATTTTCATATACAGCGAAAAAGGACCAGGCTCTATGCACGCTCCATTGTGGATTTCTCTTATTGCAGGTCTTGTGTTAGGAGCATTGGCTCAAAAAACTCGTCTCTGTATGGTTGGTGGTATAAGAGATGCTATCCTTTTTAAGGATTACTATTTGATAAGTGGATTTGCTGCAATTTTTGTAGCTTCACTTATCGGAAATCTTATTACAAATAATTTCCATCTAAGCATGGCAGACCAGTCTGTAGCTCATACAAGTATTCTTTGGAATATTTTAGGTATGGTGCTTGTGGGCTTTGCCAGTGTGCTTTTAGGCGGATGCCCTATGCGTCAGCTTATTTTGGCAGGTTCAGGAAACTCCGATAGTGCTGTAACTGTGGTAGGACTTTTGGTGGGCGGTGCCCTGTCCCATACCTTAGGTTTAGCAGCTTCCCCTGCTGGTCCAACATTTAACGGAAAAATAGCAGTTATTTCAGGAATTGTAATTTGTGCGGGAATAGCTTATGCAAATATTCAAAAGCAAAAAAATTAAATTAAAAAGGACTGATTTACAATGGATAGAGAAAATATGGTTGATGCAAGAGGACTCTCCTGTCCTCAGCCTGTAATTTTGACAAAGAGAGCCTTGGAGAAAAACGGAGGAAGAGCAGTTGTAATAGTGGATAATGCTGTGCCAAGAGATAATATCAAGGCCTTTGCTGAAAGTCGAGCTTTAAAGGTTTCAATAGAGGAAAAAGGAGAGGACTATATTTTGACAATAGGGTAGGTGAAACGCTTGTATATTGCCACATTTTTTACTCATTTTGGTGCAGTAAGCTTTAATAAATCATTGGAAAATTTAGGACAAAAGGGTATTATGATGCCTGTTCCCAGAGTGCTTAGTGCATCTTGTGGTGTATGTATTAAATTTGACAGCATAGATGAAATAGACTTTTCAAAATTTGATGATTTAAGCGAGGTTTATCTCCAAGAAAACGGAGAATATAAACAAATTTATTCAAATGATTAATAGAAATCCCGATATGAAGGACCTTAATTTCCTTCATATCGGGATTTTTTAGTTGTGAGTATTTAAAAATGACCTAATTTGCTCAAGTAAAACTGAAATTGCCACCTTGTTAAATCCGCCCTCTGGAATTATTATATCGGCTTTTTTCTTGCTAGGCTCTACAAATTGCTCGTGCATAGGCTTTACCGTGGTGAGATATTGAGCTACAACGGATTCAAGGCTTCGGCCTCTTTCCTTTACATCACGCATAATTCGGCGTAGGATTCTAACATCAGCATCAGTGTCTACAAAAACCTTTATATCCATAAGGTTTAGTAAATCCTGATTTTCAAAAATCATAAAGCCCTCAATAATTATAATTCTTTTTGGGTTTACAACCACAACTTCAGGTTTTCTGTTGTGAATTTTATAATCATACAGAGGGTGCTTTATGGTAAGTCCATTTTTCAGCATTCTGATTTGGTCTACCATAAGCTCGGTGTCAAAGGCATTGGGATGGTCGTAATTAAGCTTTGTTCTCTCTTCTAATGGCATATCATCGTGAGCCTTGTAGTAGAAATCATGGGATAAAAGTATGCAGTCATCGGGAAAAGCGTCTTTAATTTTTTGAGATAGGGTGGTTTTACCTGAACCTGTACCGCCACACACACCTATAACAATAGTATTGTTCATTTTTGCTATACCTCCATTAAGAATTTTATTCAGAATATTACAAAATATTATAGCATAAAAATCCTCATAAAACTACATAATAAACTGATATTTTTAATTGATTTATCAAAATAAAGCAAAGACTTTATTTGTATAATTTGTACAAATATAAATACATAAAAATATCATATTAGTTCAAAAAGATATCATAAATTATTTATTGATTTTAATTGTTAACATAATCGTAAAATTTGTTGACAAACAGACAAAAATATCATAAAATAGCTATCAGAGTTATGTCGAAAGCTTTTAAAAAAGAGAGCGAACTTTTTTACTTGCATTTATGACATAAAAATATTTCAATACATTTGAATAGGAGTGTAAAGACAATGGATTTAATGTTCCTTGCACCTGTCGGTGCTGTCGCTGCTTTGCTCTACGTAGCTTACCTTTACAAAAAGGTTCTTAAAGAAGACGAAGGCACAGCAGAAATGAAAAAAATTGCCGGCAATATTAAGCACGGCGCTATGGCTTACCTCAGACGCCAATACAAGGGCGTAGGTATTTTCTTCATCATCATGTTCGTTGTAATGATGATTTTGTCAATGTTCGGAATGGTTAACAAGTTTACACCATTTGCATTTGTAACAGGCGGTTTCTTCTCCGCACTTTCTGGTTACATCGGAATGTCCATCGCTACATCCTCTAACTCCAGAACAGCTAATGCTGCTATGAAGAGCCTTAACGATGGTCTTAATGTTGCTTTCTCCGCTGGTTCCGTAATGGGCTTTACAGTAGTAGGTCTTGGACTTTTGGATATGTCCATTTGGTACTACATCCTTAAAGCTTTCCTCGGCAATGATGTAAATGCTATTGCAAACGCAATGCTTACATTCGGTATGGGTGCTTCCGCTATGGCTTTGTTCGCAAGAGTTGGCGGTGGTATCTTCACAAAGGCTGCTGACGTTGGTGCTGACCTCGTTGGTAAGGTAGAAGCTGGTATCCCAGAGGACGACCCAAGAAACCCAGCTGTTATCGCTGATAACGTTGGTGATAATGTTGGTGACGTTGCTGGTATGGGTGCTGACCTTTACGAATCCTATGCAGGTGCAAGACTTTCTGCTTGTGCTTTGGCTGTTTCTGCAGGTCTTGGAATTACAGGTATGTCCATTCCTACAGCTCTGGCTACAATCGGTGTAATCGCTTCCATTATCGGTACATTCTTTGTAAAGACAAAGGAAGGCGCTTCTCAAAGAGAGCTCCTCGGCTCCCTCAGAAAAGGTACATACATCAGTGCCGCTCTTGTAGCAATCGCAGCATTCTTCCTCATTAAATTCTCAGGTGCTCCTATGGGACTTTACGGTGCAATCCTCTCTGGTTTGCTGGCTGGTGCTCTCATTGGTTACTTCACAGAATACTACACATCTGATACATACAAGCCAACACAAAAATTGGCTGAAACATCCCAAACAGGTCCTGCTACAGTTATTATCGGCGGCTTGTCCCTCGGTATGAACTCCACAGCTATTCCTGTTGTTATCGTAAGTATCTCCATCCTCATCAGCTACTTTGTAGCAGGTCAAGGTGGTATGGGACTTTTCGGTATTGCTCTTTCCGCAGTAGGTATGCTCTCCACACTCGGTATTACACTTGCTACAGACGCTTACGGCCCTGTTGCTGATAATGCTGGTGGTATTGCTGAAATGGCAGGTCTTGGTGAAGAAGTTAGAAACAGAACAGACGCTCTCGACTCCCTCGGTAACACAACAGCTGCTACAGGTAAGGGATTCGCTATCGGTTCTGCTGCTCTTACAGCATTGGCTCTTATTGTTGCTTACATCGATCAGGTTAAGATTATTAAGCCTGAATTTGAATTTAACCTCAGCGTTACAAATCCATCCGTATTGGTTGGTTTGTTCGTAGGTTCCGTTCTTCCTTTCATCTTTGCTGCTATGACAATGGAATCCGTTGGTAAGGCTGCACAGAGTATCGTTGTAGAAGTTAGACGCCAATTCAGAGAAATCAAGGGCCTTATGGAAGGTACTGCAGAAGCTGACTATGCTTCCTGTGTTGACCTTTGCACAAAGTCTGCTCAAACAGAAATGGTTCCTCCTGCAATCCTTGCAGTAGTAGCTCCAATTGTTGTTGGTTTCATTCTCGGAGTTAACGGAGTTGTTGGTATGCTCGCTGGTTCTACAGTAACAGGCTTTATCCTTGCTATTATGATGGCTAACGCAGGTGGTGCATGGGATAACTGTAAGAAGTACATCGAAGCAGGACATCACGGCGGCAAGGGCAGTGATAACCACAAGGCTGCTGTTGTTGGTGATACAGTTGGTGACCCATTCAAGGATACATCTGGTCCTGCTATCAACATTTTGATTAAGCTTCTCTCCACAGTTGCTATCGTATTCGCTCAGTTAGCACTCACATCTTTGATTAAGTAATTTAATAGAAGATAAAATAGTAAAATCCCCTCGAAAATTTCCGAGGGGATTTTTTGCGTCTAATTTTCTTTGCATTTTTTAGCTAATATAAAACTAATTACTATGCAGATTATAATATATGCGGCAATAGTACATATATAAGCTATTCCCTGATTTATAGCTATACCAGTTGAAATATTTATTAGGGAAAATATAAAGCTTGATAGAAGATAAACAGGACCTAAAAGCCAAAGCCAATTATTTATCATAATATATTTATAAGTTTTTTTTCGCACTATTTGGAAAAACTTTGGAGCGGATAGCTTTATCATATATTCGGCAAAAAACATAGCCATAAAGCCATAAATCATAAATACAGAGCCTACTAAAAATGCAAAGGCATTTTGCCAAATTTTCCATACTGCAAGTCCCGCAATTAAACCAATTATATTTGATGCTGTACCGGTAATATAAAATATATTAGATGAAAATAACATTGTATCCATAGATTTAGACTTGGAGTTTACATCATTTTCACCTTTTAGGAGGTAATCGGCGCTTACCTCAAAAAAATCACTTAAAGCTATTATTTTGTCAATATCTGGAGTACTTTGATTACTTTCCCATTTGCTGACAGCTTGTCGGGAAACCCCTAATTCATCTGCCAACTCCTCTTGAGAAATACCTTTTAATTTTCTAAGTTTTTGAATTCTATCTGCTATTGTCATAAATAAAACCTCACTTTCGTTTTTCTATGAATCTATTTTAGCATAAGCTGTGGTTGCATAGCAAGAAATTACAGCTTGAACTCTGTCAACCGACAGTTGCAAGAGCTTTTTAATGCAAAAAATCCTCGCCTTAGTTTAAAGCGAGGATTAATTTTACATACAAGCTAAAGCACATATAATACAACAACAAGATAGTGGAACAGACTTCCTAAAAGTACAAACACATGGAAAAGTTCATGAAAACCAAATTTTTCAGATATGTTCGGTTTTTTAATTGCATAAATAATTCCACCGATTGTGTAGGCAAGGCCACCAGCTAAAAGAAGTCCAAAGCAAGTAGGCGTCATATTGGAAATAGCATTAAAATCAAAAGCTATAGCCCAGCCCATTATGAGATAAAGCATTGTGGATAAAATTCTCGGAGCGTTCATCCAGCAGAGCTTTATAATAATTCCGAAAGCAGCTAAGCCCCACATAATTCCTGTAAATATAAGAGCTTTTTTCTGGGGAAGGTTTGCGATAAGTATCGGTGTATATGTTCCTGCAATCAGCACATAAATCATTGAATGGTCAAGTTTTCTGAGTATTTGTTGAGTTTTGCTTGAGCCGTTGCTCCAATGATAAATGGTACTTGCTGCATAAAGAGCTATGAGAGAAACACCAAAAATAACTGCACCGGCAAATTTAGCGGTAGCTTTTCCTATTAAGCTGTAACCCTGGATAATCATACAAATTGTGCCAAGCACCGAAAAAATAACCCCAGCCAAATGTGTATAGGCACTTATGGGGTCCCTTGGTAATGATAAATTCTTGTTCATATTTACACCTCATTTTATAAAATTATATTATGTAGTATTAATAACTATATGATGATATTATTATAAACCTAAACATATTAAATATCAAGTCTTTTTTGTAAATAAATTTAAGCCGTGAGCTAAAAGTTCACGGCTTTTGCTTTTTACTGAAAGCTTTGCTGATTTTGGTATTTTACCTTTGCTTCCTCAATTTTACTTGGCTCTGCCTTTACTGTGTTATACCATCCACGCTCAGCCATTTCCTTGTAAATATCGTGTTGAATGGAGTGCTCGTGGGTGAGGATATTTACAATTTCGCTTTTAAGGCTTGAGCTGGCACATTCATTTGCTACCTCATTATAGCAGGATGTCATAAATTTTTCTGTTGACAGGATGTCATCAAGCATTTCTCTATCGCCAAAATTATTTTTATTCATTATATTGTCCCCCTTAGCTTAATTTGTTTAATAGCTTTGTATAATGCTCGCTGTGAGCAGAAGCAATTTGTTCACATTTAGTTTTAAGCTGAGGGTCAGACATATCCTGAGCATACATTTTGTATTTTTTGATAACACATTGTTCCTTAGAAAGCTGATCTTCAATAGATGCCAGTTCTTTGGTTGTGAGATTTTCCATTTTAAATTCCTCCTTTTTGTTGTCGCTTATATTATTAACTTATTTTGTTTTTTAATTCAGGTTTTTAAAAATTTTTTCAGCGAAGGAGTTATCCACTAATTTTTCAAAATCAGCTTTTTTAGAAAGCTCACCGGAGGCTATCATAACCTCCTGTAGCTTTTCAAAGGCATCCTTTTTCATTATAGGAGTATCGCACCATGCATCGATGCTTTTATATCTTTCCACAACTCTTGTGAGAATATCTAAATCTGTGTCGGGGAAAAAAGGGGCAATAACCTCTGCAATATCCTTAGATGTATTATTTTGCACCCATTTTTGTGCCTTGTAAATAGCTCTTGTAAAGTTCTCTATTATGTCAGGGTGATTTTTAATATAGCTGTCCTTGGCATAATAGGTGGTGTATGGAATTTCTCCACTTTCTTCGCCTATTGAGGATAAAATATAACCCTTGCCCTCTTTTTCAAAAATGGTGGCTGTTGGCTCAAAAAGCGTAACATAGTCGGCGTTTCCTGCTGCAAAAGCTCCTGCCATAAGCGAAAACTGTATGCTGTCATCAAAATTCATATCCTTATGAGGATTAAGTCCCTTTTCTTTTATAGTGTATTCCAGCGTCATATAGGGAACTCCGCCCTTTCTTCCTGGGAGTATATGGGAATTTTTAAGATTATTCCAATCAAAGTTATCTTCTTTTTTTCTTCCCATAAGAAATGAGCCGTCTCTTTTTGTAACCTGTGCAAAAACCTTTGGAAAATCCTCCTTGCCTTCATTGTAAACATAAATAGCAGCCTCAGGTCCTGAAAATCCAATATCAATATTATCAGAAATTAGAGCTGTCATAACCTTGTCAGCTCCTTGACCGTTGGAAAGCTCAATTTCAATTCCCTCATCTTCAAAAAAGCCTAAACCCATAGCTACATATTGTGGTGCATAGAATACTGAATGGGTAACCTCACTAACTTTTACTTGTTGCAGTAATTTTTCATTTTTTCCACAAGCACCAAGGGAAAGCAAAATAATAGAGCTTAATAAAATCGCTGTTAATTTTTTAAAAATCATTTTACAAATGCCTCCTAAAATAATATTAATTGCGACTTATTTTTTTAGCTGCAAATTTTTCCGCAAAAGCCACAATTTCATACATAACAGCAGCCATTATGGCTAAAATTATAACTCCTGTCATAACTAAATCCATTTTAAAAACCTGACCGCCATATACAATTAAATAACCAAGTCCCCCTTTAGAAACTAAAAATTCCCCTGCTATAACTCCCACTAAAGATAAGCCAATATTTATTTTAAGTGAGTTTATGAGAGAACTTATATTTGAGGGGAAAACAATTTTAGCAAAAATCTGTTTTTTGGTAGCACCAAAGGTTTTTGCCATTATAATTTTTTCTTTTTCTGTTGCTAAAAATCCATTTAGCATTTCAAGAACTGTTACTATAAGAGAAATTGCTAATGCCATAAAAATAATCGCTTTTTGACCTGCTCCCACCCAAATAATTATAACAGGGCCAAGAGCTATTTTAGGAAGGCTATTAAGCACTACTAAATATGGCTCTAAAATTTTAGAAAGCTTAGGGGACCACCAAAGGGCTGCTGCGATAATAAGACCTAAAACAGCACCTATGAAAAATCCCATTACAGTTTCATATAGGGTTATTCCAATGTGATGTAAAAGTCCGTTTTGAGATAAATTAGCTATGGTATTTAAAATATCCGAGGGTTTACTCATTATAAATGAATCTATTATGCCAAGCCTTGCAAAGACTTCCCAAAGCAAAATTAAAGTCATAAGTATTCCCCAGCGAGTACAGCTTAATTTTATTTTTTCATATTTTTTATTTTTTAGATAAATTTTTCTTTCCTTTGAAATCTGGGTATTTTCGTTATACATGGATATCAAGCTCTTTCCAAATGATATTAAAATATTCAGAGAATTTCTCGTCATTTCTGACGGAAACAGGCAGCCGATAGCTACCGAAATCAATTTTATGAATTGATTTAACATGAGCGGGGCGGTTTGATAATACAATAACTCTGTCAGACATACTTATACTTTCGGGGATATCGTGAGTAACTATTAATGTAGTTTTCTTTTCTTTTTTTAGAATTTTATACACATCATCAGTAACAGCTAATCGTGTTTGATAATCAAGGGCAGAAAAAGCCTCATCTAATAAAAGAACAGCGGGTTTGGTAACCAAGGTGCGTATAAGTGCGGCTCGTTGCCTCATACCTCCTGAAAGCTGAGAAGGGTACTTATCCTTAAAATCGTAAAGACCATAGGTTTTCATCAAAAATTCTGCATATTTTTTATTTTCCTCTGTCAGCTTATTTTGAATTTCCAAGCCTAAAATAATATTTTTATATATGGTTCTCCAGGTAAGCAGATTATCTCTTTGAAGCATATAGCCCACATCAGAGTTTATGCCGTTGATTTTTTTGCCATCTAAAAAAATTTCTCCTTTTGTTGGCTTTATTAAACCTGCAATAACTGAAAGCAAGGTGGATTTTCCACAACCACTGGGACCTACAATGCTGATTATTTCACCCTTTGCTACATCAAAGCTGACATTATCAAGGGCGGGAGTTTCACCATTTTCCGCTTGATATGTGGTGGAAATATTTTTGATTTTCAGATAATCCCTCATTTACATCACCTCCTGTTTATACTTTTATCATATTATGCTTAGGTAAGTTGTTTAGTTAATAAAATCTCCTTTAATGCTAAAATACTTATATATATTTATGTATTTGTCAAAAATATCCTATTAAATCTATTATAATTAGAAATAAATAATTTTGTTTACAATTTATTTACAAATGTTTATGCTATATTTGTTAAAATAGTATTGTGTAATAAACAGTAGTGTGCTATAATCAGTACATAGTGAGGTGATGAGATGAATACGCAATTTAGAAAAGGCGTTATAGAAATGTGTATTCTTGCCTTAATTGAAAGAAAAGATATGTACGGATACGAAATTGTACAAAGCATCGCCGAATACACCGAAATAAATGAAGGTACGGTTTATCCGATTTTGCGAAGGCTTACTTTGGAGGAATATTTTGTTACATATTTAAAGGAAAGCCCCACAGGCCCCGCAAGAAAATATTATCATCTTACGGAAAAGGGCGGAGCTTATTTGGGGTCTTTAAAAGCAGATTGGCAAGAATTTTCATGTATGGTAGATAAAATTTTAAGAGGTGAAAAAAATGACTAGACTTGAATATTTAGACATATTAGAGCAGAAATTAAAAAAATATATGACACAAAAGGAAGTAAATGATATAGTGAGAGATTATGCTGAATATTTTGAGGAGGGCAAGGCCCAGGGAAAATCTGATGAAGAAACAGCCGCAAAATTAGGTTCGCCAGAAAAAATCGCGGAAGAAATTTTAGCAGAAAATAATTATGATATGGAGCTTAATAGTGTTCCTAAGGACAAAAATCATTTTTGGAAGGATATTAAAGAAAAAACATATAACATTTTTAAATCCTGTGGCAGTGGTATTAAAAGTTTCATTTCAAAATTATTAGGAGGCATAAAAAAATTAAATATACCTAATTTCCTTAAAAATATTCTTTGGGTAATTATAGGCATACCGCTGGGACTTATTATTGCAGTCTTAGGCTTATTTTTGGCTTTGGTATTAGTTTGGGCTATACTTGCAATTTTTATAGGATTATTAGCTTTTGGTGTGGCACTTTTTATTCCAGCAATTCTGCTCATTGCATCAGCGGGAATTGTTTGGGAATTTTTCTATATGTCAATTCCAATTTTAGCTATAATTTGCGGTGTGGGATGTTTAGCATTGGGACTTTGCTTTATAGGTCTTGCCTTTGTAATTTTTCAGGATACCAAGAAATTTATAACTGGAAAAATAAAAAATGGAAAAAAGTTTTCTTCAAAACAAATTTCTGAGAATAAGGAAGGATGTGAAAATAATGACTAAGCTAAAAAAATTTACTATAGCCTGTGCTATTATATTTGGAATTTCTGTTGTATCAGGTCTTGTTATGTTGCCTTTTTGTATAAACGACCTAATGGATACATATAATGAAATTGTTTCTGAAAATTTGGAATATACATATAATAAAATAACACTAAAAAAAGGAGTAAAAAAGCTGCATTTATATAACCCTTGTTCTATAGAGGTTAGAAAATCAAGCGATAATTTAATACATATCGAAACTCTAAATGCTGGGATGGTAAGTTATAGAGCAGAGGAGCATTATTTTGACGATGAAGAAAAAGCAGAGGTTACATTATATCAAAATCAAAGCGGTGCAATTACTCGTGATAATATTGTGAAGCTTATAAATTGGAATATAAATTATGTTCCTGACGCTATTATTTATGTACCAGAGGATGTGATTATTACTACTGCTTTTCAAAGGCTTAGAAATCCTTACACAGGTGAAATGTATCCAACTAAGTTGATTACTGATCCAAATAGTTCTACGGATACGGAGAATAATTCAGTAGATAATGAGTCAAATCACTCAGACAAGACCAGCCTTATTTTGTCTATAAACAGTTGTAAAAATAGGCTAATAGCTTTGGATTATGAGCTTTCCAGAATTA
>SAMEA104404100__coassemble_697_pt1 | contig 35016 bp, 32 predicted proteins | sample SAMEA104404100__metabat2_low_PE_056 | metagenome-assembled genome bin SAMEA104404100 (sample SAMEA104404100) | Balaenoptera acutorostrata
TTCAACAGTTATCATTGCTCCCTTAGGGGAAGAATTTTTCTTTAGATATCTGCCTTATAAAAAATTAGCCCCCTTTGGAGATAAAGTATATATTTTAGTAACTGCTCTGTTCTTTGGACTTTTCCATATGAACATCTTTCAGCTTCTCTATGCCTTTTTATTAGGCATAATTTTAGCCTATATGTATGCACGCACACGAAATATGCTCTATAACATTTCCCTACATATGACAATTAATTTTATCGGTGGTATTCTTTCACTAACCATAGGGGATAATGAGGCTGCTCTGATAATTTTCGGACTTTTTGTAATTGCAGCTGTTATTTCTGGATTAACCCTATTCTTCAAAAATCGTAGAAAGGCTATTTTTACTCCAGCCAAAATAGAAACTGAGCACCCCGCTAAAAATTCTATTTTTAACCTTGGAATGTTCTCATTCATTTTACTTTTTATTGCTAATTTTATTATATCCTATCTACACGCATAAATTTAAAAGGAGGATTTTATTATGGATTATCAAAGCAAAGACACCACACAGGTTTGGCGTTCAATAGTTGCTATTATGATGGCAGCCGCAGGTTGTGCTTGTTTTATTATGAGTATGGTTTGCTCAATGATTGTAGCTAAAAACCAAAAGTAACAGAAAAACTAAATTCTCAAGTTTTTAATTTTAGTAAAAAATAAAGGCAAAAGCTTTAAAAGCTTTTGCCTTATATTTTATTATTTTATTGTGATTACTTACGAACAGCGCCAGACTTAATAGCAGCTTCCTTAACCTTTTCTGCTACAAGTGGAGCAACTCTTTCATCGAATGGTGAAGGAATTACATATTCAGGGTTAAGCTCTTCGTCAGAAACGAGAGAAGCTATTGCGTAAGCAGCAGCCATCTTCATATCGTAGTTAATTTCTCTTGCATTAACATCGAGAGCCCCTCTGAAGATACCAGGGAAACAAAGAACATTGTTAATTTGGTTTGGATAGTCGGAACGACCTGTACCCATAACCTTAATACCGCATTCCATAGCTACATCGTGAGCAATTTCTGGATCTGGGTTAGCCATAGCAAATACGATTGGGTCAGCATTCATTGTCTTAACCATTTCAGGTGTAAGGCAGTTAGCTACAGAAACACCTACAAATACATCTGCGCCAACAAGAGCGTCGGACAAGCTGCCTTGAACATTTCTTGGGTTTGTTGTTTCAGCCAGTTCAAGCTTGTAGCCTTCTTCACAGCCCTTTCTGCCCTTGTAGATTGCTCCCTTACTGTCGCAAGCGATAACATCCTTAACACCTGCATACATAAACATCTTGAGGATAGCTGTACCAGCAGCACCTGCACCATTAAGAACTACCTTCAAATCCTTGAGGTCCTTCTTAACAATCTTAACAGCGTTAAGAAGAGCCGCTGTTACAACGATAGCTGTACCGTGCTGATCATCGTGGAATACTGGAATATCAAGTTCCTTTTCAAGTCTTTGTTCAATTTCAAAGCACTTTGGAGCCTTAATATCCTCAAGGTTAATACCGCCAAATGTTGGTGCTAAGTATTTACATGTCTTGATAATTTCTTCAGGATCCTTTGTATCAAGGCAAATTGGGAATGCATCAACATTACCGAAAGCCTTAAATAAAATGGATTTACCTTCCATTACAGGCATAGCACCTTCAGGTCCGATATCGCCTAGACCCAATACAGCAGTACCATCAGAAACAACAGCTACAAGGTTCTTCTTAGCTGTGTATTTATAAACATCTTCCTTATTAGCAGCAATTCTTCTGCATGGTTCAGCAACACCAGGTGTGTAAGCAACAGCCAAATCTTCCTTTGTCTTAACAGCAACCTTAGGAGTTACTTCGATTTTACCTTGGTTCTTTTCATGCATTTCAATAGCCATTCTATTGTAATCAGCAGTTGTGTAGCCCATTTTAATAATCCTCCGTAAATTAAAATTTTAACAATATAAGTTCATTTTAAGGGAGTTATGATTTCATAGCTCCCTTAAATTTATAAAGCGTATTTACTCAATTACTTGTTGAGGTGAACCTTTCCTTCTCCGGAAATACCTGGTTCTGTCATACCCTTAGCATCAAGAATGATATTGAGTTCTTCTTCTGTTGCAAGACCAGCTTCGATTGTGAGCTTTCTTACAGATTCGCCTGTCTTGATAGCCTTCTTAGCAACAGCTGCAGACTTAGCGTAGCCAACATGAGGAGCGATAGCTGTGATGATACCAACAGAATTTTCAACGAGATCCTGGCATCTTTCCTTGTTAGCTGTAATGCCTGTAATGCAGTTATCAACCATTGTCATAATTCCGCCTTCCATAGCAACGAGGGATTCAATCATGCACTTGAATGTTACAGGTTCAAAAGCGTTAAGCTCAAATTGACCAGCTTCAGCAGCCATTGTAACTGTCATATCGTTGCCAATAACGAGGAATGCAACCTGGCTCATAACCTCAGGGATAACTGGGTTAACCTTACCAGGCATAATGGAGGAACCATTTTGCTTAGCAGGAAGGTTGATTTCGTTGATACCAGTTCTTGGGCCAGAGCTCATAAGTCTAAGGTCGTTGGACATCTTGGAGAGTGTAACAACACATGTCTTCAAAATGCCAGAAACTGCAACATAGCAGTCGAGGTTTTGAGTACCGTCAATAACATCAGCTGTTTGGTACAAAGGAAGGTTTGCAACTTCTGCCAAGGTAGCACTTACAGATTTGAAGTATTCCTTGTTAGCGTTGATACCTGTACCAATAGCTGTACCGCCCATATTGATAGCGTAAAGCTCTTCCTTAGCCTTTTCAAGTCTTGTAAGATCTCTCTTAACAGCACTTGCGTAAGCGTGGAATTCTTGACCAAGTCTTACTGGAACAGCGTCTTGAAGCTGTGTTCTACCCATCTTGATAACATCATCAAATTCTTCGCTCTTAGCCATCAAAGCATCATACATTCTGTTAAGTTGTACGAGAACCTTGTCGATAAGTCTAATAATTGTGATTTTGCCAGATGTTGGGTAAACATCGTTTGTGGATTGACCAAAGTTTACATGGTCGTTTGGATGAACCTTAGCGTAGTTACCCTTAGCATCGCCGAGAATTTCGCCAGCTCTGTTAGCGATAACTTCGTTAGCGTTCATGTTAGCAGTTGTACCTGCACCACCTTGGATTGGGTCGCAGATAAATTCTTCGTGGAGCTTACCAGCAATAATTTCGTCACAAGCCTTAACAATAGCATTGCATACTTCGTCGGAAATTTCTCCAACCTTATTATTTGCAATAGCACAAGCCTTCTTGATGTAAGCCAAGCTATTAATCATTTCGTCATGCATTCTTGTGTGTGTGATAACAAAGTTTTCAGCACCTCTAAGAGATTGTACACCATAGTATGCTTCTACGGGTACTTGTTTTTCACCTATTGAGTCTTTTTCCAGTCTAAATTCAGCCATTGGATTATCCTCCTAATATTATATATAATTTAAGGCAAACATACCTATTAGCCATATCGTTATTATATCAAATACTTTGTAATTTTGCAAGATTTCTTTTATATTTTTATAAAAATAATAATTTTGCAGTTTTTGCTGCATAAAATTCAAATATTTAATAAAATAAAGTGATTAACAGGCTGTTTTGCCTTAGTTTTTGACTAAAGACAACTTCTTTTATTCATTTTTCGATTATTGTTGGTAACGCTTATAGGGATTTTTAAAAATTATTCTTCTTCAACTATATTTCCGTCAATAATTACGACCTTTGCTTTAGTAGCATATTCCAGCGGATTGCCGTCAAATATAACAATGTCAGCATCCTTTCCAGCCTTCAACGAGCCTACTCTGTCGTCAATTCTGCCGATAATAGCACTATTAATTGTCATAGCCTTAAATGCTTCATATTCATCCAAGCCATTCTTAACAGCCATAGCTGCACAGGTTGGCAAATATTCGATAGGTGTAACAGGATGGTCAACTGTAATAGAAACCAAAACTCCTGCCTTGTTGAGTATTCCAGGAGCTTCAAAGGTCTTATTAGTAACCTCAGGCTTACCTCTGCCACAAAGAGCTGGACCTGATATCACTTGAGCGTGTTCCTTTGCGAGCTCTTCAGCCACTAAATGTCCCTCTGTGCCGTGAACTATTGCATAATCCAAATTAAATTCCTTTGCAATTCTAATTGCTGTGAAAATATCAACAGCTCTGTGGCAGTGAATATGTACAGGAATTTCTCTTTTAAGCACAGGAATAAGTGCTTCCATTTTCATATCAAACTTTGTTTCTTTTCCTGCTTCCTTGCTCTCCATATATTCTTTTGCTTTAAAAAGAGCTTCTCTTATAACAGCAGCTGTACCCATTCTGGTCATAGGCATTTTATTTGCTTTTCCATAGCAGCGCTTTGGATTTTCTCCAAGTGCCATTTTCATAGCTGCAGGAGCTTTTAAAATCATATTATCTACACGGTTTCCAACTGTCTTTACAGCAAAAAGCTGTCCTCCAATAGGATTACCGCTGCCAGGGCCTGTAATTACACAGGTAACACCAGCCTGTCTTGCTTCAGCGATATTTCTGCAAATAGGAGTAAATGCGTCTATTGCTCTTACATGAGGAGTTACAGGGTCTGTGATTTCGTTGCCGTCATTATCTTCAAATCCAATACCATCGCCAAATACGCCAAGGTGAGAGTGAGCATCAATAAGTCCTGGAAAAACATATCCGCCGTTAGCATCAACTATTTTTTCGCAGGATGGCATTTTAAGGTCCTTCATATCTCCCACAGATTTAATTTTGTTGTTTTCAATAACAACAAATCCGTTTTCGTAAATAGATCCCTCCATTGTATATACTTTTCCGTTTGTAATAATCATTTTTGCATACCTCCGTATTATAATTTACTATCATTATAATACATTTTCTTTGTATTTGCACCATTTTATTAAAATTTGTATAATTGACTATGTAAAATACTTATTTATTGTGTAAAAAGCTGAAATATTATTTTACCTCTTGATTTTTTCTCAAATTTATGTATAATAAATAAGTAATCTAATTAGCCGGTGTGATGGAATTGGCAGACGTGCGGGACTCAAAATCCCGTGGTAGCGATACCGTGTCGGTTCGACCCCGACCACCGGCACCAGTCCAGAGCTTCGACACGCATTACGCGTGGCGGGGTTTTTCTTTTTGCTAAGGCTATCCCTCGCGGATTTAATTTCCTATTAACTATAAAAATTTTAAACTTTTAGTGCCTATCATCCGCACCAGAACAAAATACTATGAGGTATATTCTAAAAATTTCGTTATCTAACCCGAAAGAACTCCAAAAGCACAGAAAAATTAAACAAATTTATGTAACTAACAGGTAGCTTAATATGCTCCCTGTTTTGTTTTATGATTATTCTATTAATGTATTTTTCTTCCATCCTGCAGGTTCTTTTTTCTTTCTTCACTTTCATAAAATACTTGTTTTTAGAAAATAATTTATATAAAAAAATCCCGCATACTTAATGTATGCGGGATTTGCCTTTATTCAATTTAAAATAATCTTAAATCAAATACTACTTCTTAAGTGTAAGTGGCTTGTCTGTGATAACAATGCTACCACCGAGTTTTGTATCGAAGTGAACATAACCGTTCTTATCTACAACATATTTAGGGTTAGCAATCTTCTTAAATGTGTTTGTCTTAGCGTCGTAGGAGTAGAATACGAGTGTTTCCTTGTTGAGCTTTTCGAGGTCAACCTTAACAGCCATTCTAACATTCATACCGAACTTGCCTTGTTGTTCACATTTAGCTACTGCAACTTCGTTGTCAAAGTACTTTGTGAATGTGTTGTTTACTACCTGTGTAGCAGCCTTGTCTGTCTTAACGCCGAGCTTAACTGGCTTTTCGAGCTTAGCAGCTTCAGCAGCGTCAAATGTAATTCTTGCAATTACCTTGTTACCAACAACATTATCAGCCTTAACTTCAACCTTTACATTCTTAGCTGCAGCTTCCTTAGCTACTTCTGCAAATGTTTCAGCGTTAACCTCTGCAACGTTTTTGAGTTCAACAGTTACAACTTCTTGCTTTGCTTCTTCTGTTTTGTCTTCAGCCTTTACTTCTACATCCTTGATTGCTTCAAGAGCCTTGTCTGTAGCTTCTGTAACTTTATTGCTTTCTTCCTTCTTAGTTTCTGTTACAGCTGTGTCCTTCTTAGGTACATCAATTTCTGTGTTGTATCCAGATGTTGCGAAAGCTGTCATAGACATAGAAGCCAACATTGCAATTGCCAAAGCAAAAGATACTAATTTTTTCATTTTAAACATTCCTCCTAAAATTTATAGTCATTTAGACTTTTAAACATTATATCACTAATAAATCTATTTGTAAATAGATAATTTATTGATTATACTGCCATTATTTGATAATTAGTAAAAAAGCTCATTTAATCATATATTTTTTGTTAATAATACAACACATTGTATTATTTCTATGGATTATAAATTATTATTTATGTTCCAAAAGCTCAATGGACTTTTTAAGTCTGCTAATAGTTTCTTCCTTGCCAATAATTGTGCAAATTTCCAAAGCGCCCCCTGGTGTAAATTGCTTACCGCTGACAGCAACTCTAAGCGGCCACAAAACATAACCGTTCTTTACTCCCATTTTTTCAATTTGTGCAAAGAGCATTTCGTGAAGTCCGTCCATACTGTAATCGTTATGAGCCTCCATAATAGGTAAGAGCTCTTTAAGTACAGCTAAGGATGTTTCTTCATTTGTCTTCATCTTCTTGCTAACATACAAATCTGTAGAATATTCAGGAAGTGCCTCAAGGAAATCAATTTGTTCAGGAATTTCGCTTAATACCTCACATCTTGGCTGGATAACCTCTGCAATAAACTTTGTATCAAAATCCTTGGTAATAGCCTGTTTAATCCAAGGAAGTGCCTTTTCGTGGAATTCATCCAATGTCATCTTATGAAGATAACCTGCATTAATATATCTTAGCTTTTGTGGGTCAAAAATTGCAGAGGATTTAGAAATACCTTCTATATAAAAAGCTTCTTTCATTTCTTCCAATGTGAAGAATTCTTCCTCACCCTTAGGGCTCCAACCCAGAAGCAAAATGTAGTTTAAAATTGCCTCTGTCAAGTAGCCCTTAGCTACCAAATCCTGATAGGATGCATCTCCATTTCTCTTAGAAAGCTTATGTGTAGCGTCCTTCATAACAGGTGGGCAATGAATATACTTAGGAATATCCCAGCCGAATGCTTCATACAATAAGTTGTACTTAGGTGAGGATGCCAAATATTCATTGCCTCTTACAACATGAGTTATTCCCATTTCGTGGTCATCAATTACATTTGCAAAGTTATATGTAGGCATACCATCTGTTTTTATAAGAATCTGGTCATCCAATGTGCTGTTATCCACTGTAATATCGCCAAAAATTTCATCGTGGAATGTGGTTTCCCCGTCAGGAATTCTTTGACGAATTACATAAGGCATACCAGCATCTAAATTAGCTTTAATTTCCTCAGGTGTAAGCTTAAGACAATGTCTGTCATACATAGGAGCCTTGCCACTTGCCTTTTGAAGAACTCTGGATTCCTCCAATCTTTCCTTATCGCAGAAACAGTAATAAGCTGCGCCCTTTTCTACAAGCTCCAAAGCGTACTTTTTGTACATTCCTGACTGCATTCTTTCACTTTGTATATAAGGAGCAACAGGGCCGCCAATATCAGGTCCTTCATCCCAAATAAGTCCTGTTTCTCTCAAGGTGTTATAGATAATATCTGTTGCACCCTCCACAAGTCTTTCTTGGTCTGTATCTTCTATTCTGAGAAGGAATTTTCCTCCCTGAGATTTAGATATAAGATAAGCATAAAGAGCTGTTCTAAGGTTTCCAACATGCATATAGCCTGTTGGGCTTGGTGCAAATCTGGTTCTTGCATAATCAAATTTCATAGTATATATCCTCCATAGTTATTTTTATCAATATATATTAATAGTACGGCAATTATCCTATTTTGTCAATATTTTTAACATTTAAAATCCATTTTAAAATTAAATCATTACAATAAAAAAATTTATTTTTAATAATGTATCATATTTAAAATTTATTGTACATTTATACCTAATAATGTGCTATTTATATTACTATATTTACAGTTGATAAACCTATTTATTTATTGTATAATGATTTTATAAGATTAAATAACCTTTTCCAAATACGAAAGGAGAAATAAATATGAACTATTCAAATGAAGTAGAAAATATGTGTCCTATTCGTCAAGGATGCAACCACGGACCTGCTCCAATCCCAGAAGAGGGAAGATGGGTTAAGCCCTGCCAAATTGGTGATATTTGCGGTCTTTCCCATGGCGTAGGACGCTGTGCTCCTCAGCAGGGAGCCTGTAAACTTACACTCAATGTTAAAAACGGAATTATTGAAGAAGCTTTAGTAGAAACTCTCGGCTGCTCTGGTATGACCCATTCTGCTGCTATGGCAGGTGAAATTCTCCCAGGGAAAACCTTGCTGGAAGCTCTTAATACTGACCTTGTTTGTGATGCTATCAATGTTGCTATGAGAGAAATTTTCTTGCAGTTAGTTTACGGCAGAAGCCAAACTGCTTTCTCAGAGGACGGACTTCCTGTGGGTGCATCCTTAGAAGACCTTGGCAAAGGACTTTGTTCTCAAATCGGAACAATATTTTCCACAAGAAAGAAGGGTGTTCGCTACCTCGAAACAACTGAGGGTTATATTCTCAACTTAGCTTTGGATGAAAATGATGAAGTTATCGGATATAAATTTGTACGCGAGGGCAAGATGATGGAAGCTATCAGAAAGGGTATGAACCCTTCCGAAGCATTTGAAAAGAATGTCGGAACCTACGGCAGATATGAAAATGCAGCTAAATACATCGACCCAAGAGAAGAATAAGGGAGGATTTTGTAAAATGGTTAATTTTGAAGGTAAAGAAAGAAGAATTGATTCCATTGAGGCATTCCTCAAAGAAAATGAAATTTCCTCTCTTGAGGAAGCAAAGGAAATTTGTGAAAAACACAATATAAATGTAGAAAATCTTGTTAAGGGTGTTCAGCCAATTGCTTTTGAAAACGCTGTTTGGGCTTACACTTTGGGAACCGCTCTTGCTATAAAGCGTGGACACAAAGAGGCTGACAAATGTGCTGAAGCTATCGGCGAGGGCTTACAGGCTTTCTGTATTCCAGGCTCTGTTGCAAGCATAAGAAAAGTAGGTCTTGGCCACGGTAATCTTGCTGCTATGCTTCTTCGCGATGAAACAAAATGTTTCTGCTTCCTTGCAGGACATGAATCCTTTGCCGCAGCAGAGGGTGCTATCGGTATTGCAAGAACAGCTAACAAGGCAAGAAAGAAACCACTTAGAGTAATTCTTAACGGCCTTGGCAAGGATGCCGCTTATATTATTTCCAGAATAAACGGATTTACCTATGTTGAAACTGATTATGATTTCAAAACAGGTGAGCTTAAAATAGTAAGAGAAAAAGCATTCTCCGACGGCGACAGAGCTGCTGTAAGATGCTTTGGTGCTAATGATGTACAGGAAGGTGTTGCTATTATGGAGCATGAACAGGTTGATGTTTCCATTACAGGCAACAGCACTAACCCAACAAGATTCCAGCACTTAGTTGCTGGCACATATAAAAAGCAGACTATTGAGGAGGGCACTAAATACTTCTCCGTAGCCTCAGGTGGTGGTACAGGCAGAACACTTCACCCTGATAATGTTGCGGCTGGTCCTGCCTCCTATGGTCTTACAGACTCTATGGGACGCATGCACTCCGATGCACAGTTTGCTGGTTCTTCCTCCGTTCCTGCCCATGTTGAAATGATGGGACTTATCGGAATGGGTAATAACCCAATGGTAGGTGCTACTGTTGCATGTGCAGTTGCAGCCTCTGAAGCTGTTAAAAACGCTTAATTTTTAAAAACAAATCCGAGATTTACTTTAATTTTGTAAATCTCGGATATTTTTTAGCTATTTTTAGCTTTAAATACATTATAAATAGTATTCCAAAGGCAGAAAGCAAGTACTGCGAATATTATTATAATTTTAATTAAGGGTAAATCTCCCTTTTCTTTTTCTATAAGAAAATAGAAAATACAAAATAATATTGTAATTAAATCATAGGTTAAAAAATCAAAATCATATTTGATTTTACCTAATAGCTTACCCTTACTTAAAAAATCAGCTATCAAGGTTAATATGACAATTAAGCATATAGGTATCATGGTATAGCACATATATTTTTCTATATTAAAAAGGGCATTTACGGATTTTTTCATATCATAATAAAGAAAACTATACAACACTCCTACTAAAGCAAAAGAAGAAAGTCCCCAATTAAATTTATTTTTTTCCATAATTAGCTCCTATAAAATTAAAAATCTCCCCGACAAAACGAGGAGATTTTATATTAAATTATTATGTAATTCTTAGTATTCAACACAGAATTTCTTGATGGATTCAGGAATTTCTTCATTAGCACAGGAGAGTGTGAATGTAACTACTACATTGTTTTCTTCTGCCAATGGTTCCAATTTAGCTGCAACCTCTGCAAACTTTGTCAAATCATTTCCCCCGATTTTAAGTGTGGAATCAACGAACAAATCTGTTATATCGTAGTTACCTGCCAAAATACCTGTAATAAATCCATAGAGGTTTTCAAATCCGTTAATGGAGTAATGTTCACTGTCGATAAGACGAGCCTTGTGGTCTATATCATAAGTAAGTTTAAGGCCTTTTTCGATACATACTACATTTCCCTTGGAAGTAGCTACTGCATTGTTTACCATGTTAATAAGAGCCTTTGTTTTTCCTGAGCCTTTGTTGCCTACGATTAATTTAATCATATAAGTTTCCTCCCTTTTATGCACAAAGCATGTATTAAATAATTTATATTTAATATTTTCAAGCCATAATATAAAATATATGGTTTGGTTTAAATTTATTATACAACAAAGGTGAAAAATTTGCAAGATTAATATTTATTTTTTAATATTTTTTGTGTGGTTTTGCCAATTTTTATATAATTTATTGCACATAATAAAATTTATCCCTGTCTTACAAAGCACCGCCACATTAGATTTATGCTGCTTAAAAGGCTTCTTTTTTCTATGATTTCACTGGATTTTATATAGTATATTCCTATACATTCGCCATTTTGCAAAAGCTCTGCTGTGCCTAATATTTCATTTTCTTCAATGGGTGCTGTTACGCTTTCCTTTAAGTTTATTTTAACCTCCAAATTATTTTTATTATCCTTTTCCATTATTAAGCTTTCAGGTGCAGCCATTCTTCCTCTTACAGTTTCCTTTTCTCCCCCTAACACCATAATTTCATACTCATCCCTCATTTCCTTTGGCAAGAAAACCCTTGAATAATGAGAAAATCCATAATCAAGCAAAGAAGAAGCCTCGGAAAATCTATCCTTTCCTGTGGGACAATTCATTACAACAGCAATAAGCTCTAATCCATCTCTTTGAGCTGTCGCTGATAAGCAATGCCCCGCTGCCTCGGTCGTACCTGTTTTAAGTCCCGTCGCTCCCTTATAAAACCTTATTAGCCTATTTGTATTTACAAGCTCCGTTTCCCCTCCTCTTAGGCTATCCATCCAAATAGTTGTATATTCCTTTATTTTTTCGTGTTTCATAAGCTCACGAGTGAGTATCGCTACATCCTCGGCACAGGTATAATGGTTTTCTTCATCCAAGCCATGGCAATTTACATAGTGGGTATTTTTAAGCTTAAGCTCCTCTGCTTTTTTATTCATCTTATCCACAAAAATTTCCTCTGTGCCGCAAAGATATTCTGCCACAGCTACCGCCGCATCATTGGCACTAGCTACAGCTATTCCCTTAAGCATATCATTAAGGCTCATTTCCTCTCCCTCAGCCAAAAAAATTTCACTGCCTCCCATAATTTTTGCATTTGCGGAGGTAGTTATCATATCATCAAGACTAACATTCCCATTTTCCACAGCCTCAATTATAAGAAGCATTGTCATAATTTTTGTAATAGATGCAGGAGCTGTTTTTTCTAAAGCATTTTTACTTAATAGAATTTTTCCTGTACTTTGTTCCATAAGCACCCCACTTTTATTTGTCATTGAATCTAATAATGTATTATCCTCCTGACCAAAGCTTATAACAGCGGTATTTATCAAAATCCCAATAAAAACAATAACAGAAATAAGTTTTTTTAGCATATATATCACCTTTTTCGTTAAATCTTATGCTAATATATATGAGAAGGTAGCTTTTTTTATCACAAAATTTTTTTAATATATTTTGTGAAAAATATATTAAAATTATTATTTTCATCAAAAAACTATTGACATATTCAATAAGTTTGACTATAATACCAATATTATGTTTTAGCCTTGCTCCTTTTCTTAACTAGAAACGGGCAAGGTTTTGAGTTTATATTAAATAAACCTTGGGGATTTCCCGCAAAACAACTAAAAATAACTTCATACGGAGGAATAATAAAATGGCAAACGAAATTTTTATGACAGCTGATGGCTACCAAAAGCTTAAAGATGAGCTTGATTATTTAAAAACAGAACGCAGAGATGAAATCTCTGAAAAAATTCGTGTAGCAAGAGGCTATGGCGACCTTTCCGAAAATAGCGAATACGATGAGGCTAAAAACGACCAAGCTATAGTTGAAGCAAGAATTCTTCAAATCGAGGAGCAACTCAAAACAGTTAAAATCATTTCCTCTGATGACATTAAAACAGATGTTGCATCAGTAGGTACAATGGTTAAAATTTTGGATATGGAATTTGATGAGGAAATGGAATACAGAATTGTTTCTTCCTTGGAGGCCAACAATGATATGTCATCTCTCACAGATAACTCCCCTGTTGGTCAAGCACTTATCGGTCATAAGGTTGGCGATATTGTAGATGCTCATGTTCCATCAGGCACAATTCAGTTCAAAATTCTTGAAATTAAACGCTAAAATAAAAACGGACGGAGAACTTTCTCCGTCCATTTTTTATATTTCCGATAAATCCTTAGGCATTTCATCAGGATATAGTTTATACATCAATGACACTAAATTCATAAACATTTGTGGACTTTTGCTTTGAAAATATTTTCCTTTCAGAGCATAAAGCTTATTTTCTGTTATAGCTGTTGTTGTTGCATAGGATACATAGGCTTTTATTTCTTCTGGATTTATGCTTTTATTGTAGAAAATAACATCAGGATTTAATTCCTTCATTTTTTCATCGTCTAAAATCCAATTTTCGCTTTCCTCTGCCAAGTTTTCAAAGGCTAAAACCTCTTTTAAAATAATATTTTGGAAGCTTTCCCCCGTAGCAAGAGTTTTAGGGAACATATCCATATAAACCGCTGTTTTTTCTTTGCTGTTTTTCACCGAAATTTCAGAAACTAAATTTAAAATATCCCTGTATCTATTTATCTTTCCTTCGGCATATTTCCCGCCTTTATTCTCCCCCAGCATTACCTTACATATCATTCGGTAATTATCAAAAATTTCGTCAAAGGTCTGAGCATATGGAACCTCTACTACCTTTATACCCATAGCCTCTATTCTTTTTCGATTTAGTTCTGTGAGAGGTGCGTGTACAAAAAGCACATCGGGCAAGGCTTTTTTTAGGTTTTCCAAATTAGGCTCCATAAGTGTACCTATTTCATATACAGGATAGTCATCCTTTAAATCAGGAAAAACAGGAGCAACACTTCCTGTTCCCATTGCTGTAATATTATATTCAAATCCCAACCCTTTTAAAATATCTGTCATAGCAGGAGAAATTGTGCCTATGGTGTCGGGCTTTTCTTCAATAATAGTATCTCCCACTTTAACAGGATATTCCATAACCCTTACTTCTTCTGCCTTTTCCTCAGAGGAGCTATTATCTGCAAAAGAGGTTACGGAAAAAATAAGGGAAACCACTAAAAATACACTTAAAAATTTTCTCATTATAATTCCTGTTCCTTTTCTTCATCAGCCTCGTAATCATCGGGAATAATATTATAATCCCTACCTGTAAAGGTAATATATTTACCTCCGATTTTATTGTAGGCTATATCAACTAATTTTGCTGCTGCAAGTCCCATAGCTCCTGCAGCTACACCTAATGATATTAGTTTACCTGATAATTTCATAATTTTTCCTCCCTAATATTTTTCTGTTTTAAATATGCCGAAATTTTTAAAGGCATCTTCGCTTACAAAATCTACTGGAAAATAGCTTCCCCTATGACAACGCTTTCCATCACATAATTTATAAATATTGCCCTCAATTTCATTTACTTCAGCTGAAAATTTACTGTCATAATTTTTAATAAGCTCCATAGGTATTAAAAAATCTGCAGCCCAATATTTCCCCTGCAAATCCTCCCCTGTAAAAAAATGGGGAGAAATTATTTCATCTGACTTATTTTCATTATTTATTTTATACACAAAGTTTTTATCTGCAAAGACCTCTGCCGAAAATATACTATCACTGAATTTAAAAATAATTTTAACTGAGCTTTTCTCCTCTGGTAAAGCCTCAAATGCCATAAGACGAACTGTTATTCCCTCTTCAGAAATTACAGCCTTAGCTTGTGTGTATGGCTTATAATCTCGTTTTTCCAAAGGGAAACACTTTAAAACTGCTGCAGGAATTACATCAAAATCCGCTTTTCCTTTTATGCGGAGAATTTTATATGCCAAATTTCTCGCCCCCTATTTTATAGTTTCATTATATAGTTATTATAGTCCTTTTGCAAATAAAAATGTTAAATAATTTTAAATATTCTTTATATTTGCTCACCTATAAATAAAAATATAATATACCCTATATAAAATCAAAAAACAAAAATATTAATCACCATAATTTAACAATTCATTTTAAATTTGAAACCTTATAGGTTTACTATTATTTCAGCAATGGAGAAATTTATTTTTCTTCACCATTGACTTCAAAATGTTCTGATAAAGTGGATAGCTGTCCCTTTACAGCCATACTTAAAATCCTTGTATAAATTTCCCTCTTTCCACAATTGGATATGAATTTAGCTCATAAGCACATATACACAGAGCTTTATAGCATTTGATAGAATTAAAAGTGATAATGCAGCTCTTTTATATTTTCACACCCGCTATATTTGCTTCTTCAATATACTAAAAAACGCGTGAAATATATGGTAAAAATTTCAATTATTTTTATTTATAGGTGTAAATTTAATTAATATGGTTTTTCATAACAAGTAAATTGTATAATACAAAAAGAACCACAATCTCTGCTAATTTAGAGCTTGCGGTTCTTCTTTTTTAGGCTATGTTTTCACAGCCCCATTTCTTATGTTTATTAATACGCTTTTCCCCAAATAACCATATGCTTAGCAGGTTTTCCACAAACAGGGCATACATCAGAGATGTTTTCCTGTTCGTATGGCATACAACGGGAGGTAAGACCTGCATCATTTTTAATTTTCATTTCACATTCCAAGTCTCCGCACCACATTGACTTAATAAAGCCGTCCTTTTCCTGTCCGAGTTTAATCATTTCGTCAAAGTTCTTTGCGACAAAAGTTCTTCTTTCACGGTTTTCCAAAGCCTTGTTGTAAAGACCCTGTCTAACTGTTTCCAGAAGCTTTGGAATTTCTTCCTCCAAATTATCAAGGGATACAAAGTATTTTTCGCGGTTATCGCGTCTTACGATAACACATTGGTTCTTTTCAATATCCTTAGGCCCGATTTCCAAGCGAAGTGGAACACCCTTCATTTCGTATTCAGCAAACTTCCAGCCAGGTTGGTTGTCGGAAATATCAATCTTAGCACGGCAGAATTTGTTAATTCTATCCTTAATTTCGGTTGCCTTGTCTATAACTCCTGGCTTATGCTGAGCTACAGGAATAACAATAACCTGTGTAGGCGCTACTGCAGGAGGAAGAACCAAGCCGTCATTGTCGCCGTGTGTCATAATAATAGCACCTATAATTCTTGTGGACATACCCCAAGAGGTTTGGAATGGGTGATGCGGCTTGTTATCTCTGCCGGCAAAGGTTATGTCAAATGCCTTGCTGAAGCCATCGCCAAAGTAATGGCTTGTACCGCTTTGAAGTGCTTTTCCGTCATGCATCATAGCCTCGATAGTGTAAGTAGCCTCAGCACCAGCAAACTTTTCCTTGTCTGTTTTTCTTCCCTTAATAACAGGAATAGCAAGCTCGTGTTCACAAATATCTGCATATATATCGAGAATATTTTTAGTTTCTGTCATAGCCTCTTCGGCTGTTTCGTGCATTGTGTGTCCTTCCTGCCACCAGAATTCTGTGGTACGGAGGAATGGTCTTGTAGTTTTTTCCCATCTTACAACACTACACCATTGGTTATAGAGCTTTGGTAAATCTCTGTAGGAGTTAATAACCTTTTGATAGTGCTCACAGAAAAGGGTTTCGGAGGTAGGTCTTACACAAAGTTTTTCGGTAAGCTCTTCATTTCCACCGTGAGTTACCCATGCAACCTCGGGAGCAAAGCCTTCAACATGGTCCTTTTCCTTTTGGAGAAGATTTTCGGGAATAAACATAGGCATCATAACATTTTCATGTCCGCAAGCTTTTAAGCGTTTATCAAGTAAATCCCTGAAATTTTCCCAAATTGCTGTGCCATAGGGCTGAATAACTGTACATCCCTTAATGCTGGAATAATCAACAAGCTGAGCTTTTTTAACTACATCTGTGTACCATTTTGCGAAGTCAACTTCCATAGAAGTTATGGCTTCTACCATTTTCTTTTGTTCTGCCATTATATTATCTGCCTTTCTCAAATTCATTGTGATAAATTTAATTATATAGTTTTTTTAGCATAAATGCAACTGTTTTATAGCTTTATGAGGAATTACTATTATAAATACTGTTTTTTACTCATCATCTATCGGCTCATCAGGGTTTGTGCTGCTTGAGGTTTCCGCGGATTTTTCTGAATTTTCCTCTGGGGCAGCTGTTTCAATACTGCTTTTTTCAGAGGAGCTTTCGTCAGTAGTTTCCTCAGTTTTAGGTGGCTCAATAACAGGTGGAATAAATTGCTGATACATAATTCTTTCTATATTTTTTATGTGATAAGGGGTATTTGCCGCCATAATATTATTTACAAAAATAAGCTCATTAATGCCGTTTTGCTTTATAAAATCAATAAATCCCAGTTGGAAATATCTTTCATCAACAATATAAACCTCTTCATAATGGTTTACTAAGAATGGTGCAAAGGCATTTCCATAGGATTCCTTGACAACAGCAATTTTTTTACCGTTATTTAATTCGGTTTTAACTTTTATCAGTGGGAAATCACCATGTAAAAATACAGAATAAGAGTTAGGGCTTACCGCATATTCACCGTGAAGTGTGGTTTCGATTGGATAATAGGGGGAATTTTTCATATAACGATAAACCTTATGAGGCGTATCAATTAAATAATAATCCACATAGTCAGGATTGTTTTTAAGCTTTTCATCCTTTGTGAGATTATATAATGTGCCTAAGAAATCATCTAAGCGTCTTGTGGTAAAGCTTTCTATAGGTATAGGCTCAAATCCAGCTGCCTTTGCAAATTCTACATAAGCATAGTAGGCTCCAAGACCTGTCCAATGGTGGTCAGTTCTAAAGTAGATATATTCGTCCTTGTGTTTTTCCAAGGTATCATAGACATTTATAGGTGTTATTCCCTCGCCTAAGCTATTATATATATTATCAATGCTGGGTCTTTCAGGCTGACTGACACTTGCATATTTTTTAGGAATATAAAAATCCACACTGGTGGGGACAACCATATTATAAATTTTAACATCATCGCCCAAGACCTCGTGATATTTATTAAGAACGGAAGCATACCATTGTCCCATTTGATTGTTAGCTCCGAAAAGTCCCATAGCTCTGTCCTTATAAATAAATGTATAGCCCTGCTGCTCGCCACCCTGGTATACATCCTCATCGTTACATTCTTCCTCGTTAGGGGATGAACTCTCTGTTTCCTTAGAGGTTTCCTCGGATTGTGGGGAGCTTTCACTTAAATTATCCGATGAATTAGAGGATGAGCTGCTAATTTCTTCAGATAACTCAGAGGACACAGGCTTTGATATCTCCGAATTAGATGAAATAGGAGGAGTATCCGATTCATTTTCCGCCTTAGATATAGGCGGAGTACCTCCGTGGATTTTAACATTGTCAATTTTAAAACCACGCATATCCTCTAATTTGTTTGATATACTTATAAAAAAGCTCCTGAAGGGAAAATGGTCGCTTACATAGGAGGTTATTTCCTTAGCGGTTTTCCCAGAGAAAATATTTTCAGCAGTAATAGGCGAAATAACGGCTAACTCTCGTTTTTCTTCCTCCGATATGGTTTCCTTTGGGAATATAAAAAACATAAGTGAAAAGGCAATTATAACTGTTAAAAGTATAATGATATTAGCAATAGACACTTTTATACTGTAAACCTTAGGGGAAAATTTGTTATATGTTTTTCTCATTTATTTCTGCCTCCTAAAATTTATAATATAAAAATGGATTGTATGCCTGACCACATAGCACTGCTGTACAGATAAGCAGAAGTGCTGTATTTATAACAATGTGAATATATAGAATAATTTTTTGCGTTTTCGGTTTAAATTCATTGGCTGACAGATATTTAAAGCCCTTAAGCATAGGCATACAGAAAAATACTGACATAATAATCCAAATAATATTATTCATAAGAGTAATTTCTGTTCCAATATCTGAAAGGGGCTGCCCTGATAATCCAAACATAATTTTAAGAAATTGTCCTAATTTGCCCATATCAGTAAAATAGAAAATAGCCCAGCTGACTAAAATTACCACACACATATAAGGGCGGGTGATGTACCAGGGGAGCTTTTCTAAATACTTTAACATAAACTTCTTTTCCAAAGCCACTAATACACCCCAGAAAAGTCCCCAAATTATAAAGTTAAAGCTGGCACCGTGCCAAAGTCCTGTCAAAAACCATACAATGAATAGATTTCTGTAAAGATGCTTGCGGTTTCCACCCAATGGAATATAGACATAATCTCTGAAAAAGCTGCTAAGCGTTATATGCCAGCGACGCCAAAACTCTGTGGCTGAGCCTGAAATATAGGGGTAACAGAAGTTTTCTGGGTAATTAAAGCCGAATATTCTACCAAGTCCAATTGCCATATCAGAGTAGCCAGAAAAATCATAGTAAATTTGCAGAGCATACATAAAAATTCCAAACCAAGCTCCCGCCACGGAAAGCTTTGATAAATCTCCACCTAAATACTGTGTCGCTAAAAGACCTGCGGTATTTGCCACTAATACTTTTTTGGAAAGTCCATATATAAAGCGAGTAGCTCCAGTACTGATATCTCTTATATCGGTTTTGCGATAATCTATTTCCAACGCCACCTGCTTATAAAGGACAATAGGCCCCGCTATAAGTTGAGGATAGAGGGAAACATACATAAAAAATTTGGGAAATGATTTTTGAACTAAGGTTTTGTTGTTATATACATCAGCTACATATGAAAGCGTTTGGAAAGTATAAAAGGAAATTCCCACCGGCAGTGAAAATTTCGGTACAGGCAAATGAAATCCCAATAAGTTAATGCTTTCTGCAATAAATCCGCTGTACTTAAATAAAACTAAAAAGCCTATATTTACAATAACTGCTAAAATAAGAGTTAATTTTGCCTTAAAGCTCCCTCGGAACTTATTTATGGCTAATGCCGAAAAATAATTTATTATACCTGAAAAAATTAAAAGAGCAATCCAAACAGGCTCTCCCCAAGCATAGAAAAACAGAGAAAAAACAATTAAAACGATGTTTCTATAAGTTAAATTTTTAGAGATAAAGTATAAAATTATATTAAGTGGCAGAAAAAAGTATAAAAATGTTAAATCTGCGAAAATCATATTAAAAAATCCTTTCATAACGGAGTTTGGCTAAATATTTCCTAAACTATTATATAACAATTTTGATTATTCTCAATAGTATTTTTAAAAAAGTTTAAATAATTTCGTTTTTAATTGACTTTTGTAAGGTGTTGGTGTTACACTAAAAAAGGTACAATTTGTTAGGCAAATTTATTGTATAAGGAGAATGAATATGGAAAAGAAAATCAGTGGCTTTGAACTTGTTAAAAGCCAAAGAATTGATGAAGTGAACGGCGACGGCTTTGAATATGTTCACGAAAAAACAAAAGCTCACCTTGTATTCCTTAAAACTGAGGATAAAAACAAGGCATTCGCAATAGGCTTTAGAACTCCTCCTCATGATAGCACAGGTGTGCCTCATATTATAGAGCATAGTGTTCTCTGTGGTTCTGATAAATTTACAACTAAAGAACCATTTGTGGATTTGATGAAGGGTTCACTTAACACATTCCTCAATGCGATGACATACCCTGATAAGACAATGTATCCTTTCTCATCACAGAATATCGAGGATTATAAAAATATTCTTCATATTTATGTTGACGCTGTTTTCAATCCAAAGATGAAAACAATCAAGGAAATTTTTATGCAGGAGGGTTGGCATTATGAAATTGCCGATAAGGATGCTCCTCTCACATTAAACGGCGTTGTTTATAATGAAATGAAAGGTGCTTACTCCTCTCCTGAAGAAATTTTGGATTCAGAAATTACAAAGGCAATTTTCGATAACTGCTACCAGTATTCCTCAGGTGGTGATCCAGATGTAATTCCAGAACTTACTTACGAGGATTTTAAAGCATTCCACGAAAAATATTACCACCCATCTAACTGCTGTATTTATATTTATGGTGATATTGATGCAGCTGAAATTATGGAAATTTTGGACAGAGATTATCTCTCCAAATTTGACTACAAGGATATTAATTCTGAAATTGGTTTAACAAAGCCATTTACAGCAGAGAAAAATATAAAGGGCACATACTCCATAGGCAAGGATGATAGTGAGGACGGTAAAACATATGCTCAAATTACATATGTTATTCCCGATGGTATAGAACCAAAGCTTGCCACAGCTATGGATTCCCTATCTTCCGCACTCTTTAACGCTGACTCCGCTTGCATTAAGAATAAGATTTTAGATGAGGGTCTTTGTCAAAATATTCAGTGCTACTTTGATAATCACAAGCTTCAGCCAACCTTTAATATTATTATTCAAAATACAACTGACGAAAATGCTAAGAAAATTTTTGATATTATTGAGGCATCTCTCAATGAAATCGTTGAAAACGGTATTGATAGAAAGCTAATAGAGGGCTGTATTTTAAGTAATGAATTTTCCAACAAGGAATTTATTACAATAAGAGCAGGCAGAGGTGTTAATATGGCATCCTCTGTATTTGCAAGATATTTCTACGGTAGAGACCCATTTGAGGAACTTAAAATTAACGTACAGTTTGACTATGCTAAGAGTCTTCTTGAAAACAAAGGCTTTGAGGGACTTATTAAGAAATACCTCATTGATAATCAGTTTAGAGCAAAAATTGTTTTAAGTCCGGAAAAGGGTCTTTCTGAAAGAAAAGCAGAGGCCTTAGCTAAAAAACTTGCTGATTACAAGGCAACTCTGTCAGATTCTGAAATTAAGGCTATTATGGATGAGGAGGCAGCTCTTAAGCTTCGTCAAAAAACTCCTGACACAGAAAAGGATTTGGAAACAATTCCAAAGCTCAAGGTTTCCGACATAGAAAAGAAAGCTGCTCCTTTATATGTTACTGAAACAAAAATGAACGGCTACAACCTCTACCACTACAATTCTGAAACTAACGGCATAGTTTATGGAAGACTTTTGACAGATGCAAGTGTACTTACCACAGAGGAGCTTCCTTACCTTGGATTTATTTGCAATGCCCTTTCTATGCTTCCAACAGAAAACTACACAGTATCTTCCTTACCTAATGCAATTATGGAAAATATGGGAGATGTAAACTTCACAGTAGGTGCAATTTCTGATAATAATAGTGATAAGGTTTCTAAGTTCTTTGAAATTAACTTTAAGGCTATGGAAGAAAAATTCCCTAAGGCTGCCGAAATTTTAAAGGAAATTCTCTTTAAGACAGAATTTAATTCTAAGGAAAGATTAAAGCAAATTCTCAATATGATAGTAAGCCGTATGGAAAGCGAAATGATTTCCAATGGACATATCTATGGTATGATTAGAGTAAGTGCTAACCTTTCTCCTGCTGAAAGATTTATTGAAAATGCTAAATTCTATACCTACTATCAGTTTGTAAAGGATATTTCTGATAATTTTGATGCTAAGGCAGATGACCTTATTACTAAGTCAAGAGAGGTTCTTGCTAAGGTACTTAACAGCAATAATACTATTGTTTCCGTTGCTGGTAACGAACACATCAAGGAGATTTTTGCAAAGGAAATTGACAAGATTTGCTCTGAATTTAAGACTGTTTCCGCACCTAAGGCTGAAAAATTTGAAAGGACTCATATTAACGAGGGTATTATGACCACTTCCAATGTTCAATATGTAACAATGGGATATGACTTCAAGGAATTCGGCATTAAGCATACCGGTAAAATGGATGTTCTTCAAACAATTATGTCCACAGACTACGCTTGGAACAACATCAGAGTTTTAGGTGGTGCTTATGGTGCTCCATTTAGAATTACAAACAGCGGTGTTACTTTCTCCAGCTACAGAGACCCACATCTCAACAATTCTATGAAGGTTTACAGAGAAGCAGGTGAGTACTTCAAGAATTTGAAGCTCACAGAAACCGAATTTAACAACTACATCATTGGTACAATTTCCTCTATGGATATGCCAAAGACAGCGGAGCAAAAATGTGTAATGGCAGTTAACAACATAATTGCCAATGTTACAGATGAGGACCGTCAGACAAGACGAGATGAGGTTCTTTCAGCTAAGCTCCCTGAAATTAATGCTCTTGGCGATATGCTCACAAAGATTACTGACAAGAACCTTTATGTAGTATTCGGCAATGAAAAGAAGATTAAGGAAAACGCTAAGCTCTTTGATAAAATTTCCGACGCAAAATAGGTCGGCAGGGCGACCCCGCTGTCGAGAGGCTCGACACCCATTCCGCGTTACGATATCATATAGTAACTAAAGCTATTAGTTTCATAAGATTTTTATTTAAGAAACAAAGTTCGCGTCTTGCTCCACGGCTTCCGTGGTCGCGGTTTTAGTTTTAGAAGAATTAGTTTAAAATGAAAAGCTATGATGAAAAATTTCTCATCATAGCTTTTTCTTTTAGCTTATTTTAGCAGACATAAAAATAAGTCTGCCGTCTTTTTCTCGTTTCATTGTAACATTTACAATTTGGTCAGTAGTGTTTATATAATTTTTAATCTCATCTAAACTATAATTTTCGTTTTCACCCCAAGGAGAAATACCGTTAATATTTCCAAAGAGATAAACTATTTCTGCCTTTACAATATCCTTTTCTTCCACATAGCTTTTAACAAAGGGCAATGTATCATATCCACCACCCATATGAGGAGGTACCACTACATTTTCATCGGGGAAATAAATCCACTTACCCATATATTTATTCCAGCTTGAAAGGTCAAGCTCAAAGTCATCGCCGTAAAAGAGCTTTGCAGTTTCTTTTAGGTGGTCGGCAATCCATAGCATATCCTCAGGTGTACCTGTTTTAGCAGAAACAGAATCAGAAATAGTGGAAAGCTGTGGAGCATAGCTTTCCTTTTCGCTTTCAGCATAGGATTTAGCGGTAAAATAGGGCTTAGTATTGCATATCAATCCATAATACATACTGAATTTATCAAGCTCATAAGGGGAGGATGCGCTGTTTTCGATTTTATTTACGCCCTGTAAAAGGTGGAAAATTTCAGTTTCGGTTTGGTCAGGCTCTATTCCAAAGGTATTTTTATAATTTTCTGCGTCGTATATCCCTGTATTGAAAACCTCATAGGGAACTGTATCCGTTAGCCTTTTGCATTCAGCAGCATTTACTTCTGCTACCCTAAACTCAGCGGGAAGAAAATCTCCTCCCATTATGTCTTTATCTCCATTTAAAGTAAAGCAAAATCTATCGGCGATTTGATTTTTCAAAAGTGTCATAGCTACTGTGTTTCTAATTTCGTCAAGCTCGTATTTTGAGAAGCTATGTATAAAGCTTTCATCAAAATCTATGGTAATAAAACTTTTTTCCAGTTTGATAGATTTTATAGGCAAAGGTTCTTTAATAAAATCTAAAACAGAAGCAGTAGTATCTATAACTGACAAAAGATTTTGCTCTTTGTTTTTAAAATCAACGGAGGAATGAGAATAAATTTCTCCATGGGTAAAATATTGGTAAACCTCTAAGGTATCTATTTCAAAATTTGGAGATGGAATATTTTCATTTCTCTGATATGAGCTTTGTAAGGAAATTTCCGATGAATTTGAAATTTCCGAGCTTATGTCTTCACTTTGTGAAATACCTTGGGAGGAAGAAACTTGCGGTGTAGTATTTTTGTCAGCACAGGAGGTAAGGCTTAAAATAAAAGCGGAAATAAGTGTTACAATTATTAACTTTTTCATACAAAAAATCCTTTCTTTTTTAATTTTATCTAATTATACTTATTTTTTTATTAATGTAAATAGATATAAATAATATTTAAAATTATTTAATATTTTATTTACTTATTTGTAAAAATACTATAATAACTATATAATAAAGCTATAAGACAGGAGATAAAAAATTTGCCATATAAAATTATTTGCATAAAAGAAAAGTCGGATTTTGATGTAATTTTTGCAGCTTATATATTCAACTGTATGCCCAACTTGCAGAAGGTCAGTTAAGAATATGTTAATACGGGGAAAATCAGCTTAATAATCATAGGAACATATATCCCAAAGCTTACGGCATATTTCACTTCTTAACTGTGAAAATGTCAAAAACTCGCATTTATCAGGAGGACTTTTATGAACACACTATTTATACAGAGTATTTCATTAGATTTTTCGGAGATAGATGAAAACTCTTATCTTAAAAATATTCCTGTTCTAAAAAATTTTAGTCAGATTAAATTTACCAAACCTATTACAATATTTTCGGGCGAAAACGGCAGCGGAAAATCTACTCTATTAGAGGCTATGGCTATTTCAGCGGGATTTAATCCTGAGGGTGGCACAAAAAACTATAATTTTTCCACATATAACTCCCACTCTGAGCTTTATAAGGCTTTAACCTTAGGCAGAGGAATCTATCGGGAAAAATTCGGATATTTTTTCCGAGCAGAAAGCTTTTACAATGTTTCCACAGCAGAATGTGAATATTCTGATATTTCCCATCCATCAATGAAATATCATGAGCATTCTCACGGAGAAAGCTTTTTAATTGCAGCAGAAAATTATTTAAAAGCTAAGGGCTTATACTTCCTTGACGAGCCAGAGGCCGCACTTTCTCCCCAAAGACAGCTCACTCTTTTGATTGATATTTATGAAAATGCTAAAAATGGTGCACAATTTTTTATAGCCACTCATTCGCCCATTTTACTGGGTATTCCAGCTGCTGAAATTCTAAATTTTTCAGGTGAGGCTATCCTGCCATGTAAATATGAAGAAACAGACAGCTATAAAATTACTGAAATGTTTATAAATCACAAAGAGCAATTTTTAAAAAATTTATTTTAAAAAGAAAAACACCCCTCGGTTTCCCGAAGGGCGTTTTCCCTAATCATCTGAGGTTGTCTTCTCTTTGAGGAGGGTAGATAAACTAAAAATGCTTGCGGTACATCTTTAGTTCGATTTATATTATACCCCATACTAAAATTTTATTTGTTACATCTCTATTAATAAGAGTTAAACAATGCTTACTAATTTAATGAACAGATTAATTAATAAACCAATTTCATACTTTTAAAAACATTATTCTCTATTTATGTTGTTTTTTCTATATGCCATATAGCTATCTAAAATTATGGTGGCAGCTACTGCATCCACTACTGCCTTACGCTTTTTGCCTCTGGTATTAGTGTCATTTAGGTAGCTGTGAGCAGTTACTGTTGTGCTTCTTTCGTCCCACATTGTAACAGGGATTTCGGTAAGTTCCTTTACCTTTTCCGCAAATTCTGTGCATATATCCGCTCTAAATCCACAGCTTCCGTCCATATTTTTAGGAAGACCTATTACAATAAGCTCACAGCGATTTTCCTTAGCTGCTTTTGCGGTTTCTCTTGCCACCTCATCCATATCTTTAGAATTGATAACGCCTACGGGAGATGCCAAAATTTCCATTTTATCGCAACAGGCAAGTCCTGTTCTTGCATCACCATAGTCAACACCTAATATTTTTATAATTTTCTCCCCCTATTACCAAGGCTTAACTGTGCCTACAATATCGTTTATATCTTCAATTTTGTTTTCCTGGCACCAGTTTTCCATGCCCTCGATAATCTGCAGGGGAGCATATGGATTATAGAACATAGCTGTTCCCACCTGAATAGCTCTTGCTCCCGCCATCATCATTTCAATGCCATCCTCCCATTTTTCAATGCCACCTAAGCCAACAACAGGAATTTTAACTGCATTGGAAACCTGCCATACCATTCTAAGTGCCACAGGGAATACACATGGGCCTGAAAGTCCTCCCACATTATTGTGGAGAATAGGTCTGCGGGTTTTTATATCAATTCTCATACCAAGCAAGGTATTTATAAGTGAAAGTGCGTCAGCACCCTCAGCCTCAACAGCTTTTGCAATTTCGGTAATATCTCTTACATTCGGGGAAAGCTTTACCATAAGTGGTTTTTTGCACACCTTGCGAACAGCTCTTACCATTTCAGCAGCAGCTTCAGGCTTTGTACCAAATGCCACTCCCCCTTGCTTTACATTGGGGCAAGAGATATTAAGCTCAATCATATCCACCTTAGTTTCAGAAAGCTTTTCCACTAAAGCACAGTAGTCCTCAATACAGCTTCCTGCGGCATTTGCCACAATTACTGTGTTTTTACCTGAAAGATAATCCATATCATTTCTTATAAATGCGTCTACTCCTGGGTTTTGAAGTCCCACACTATTTAAAATTCCCTTTGGTGTTTCTGCAATTCTGCAAGGAGGATTGCCAAGCTTTTCGTTAAGTGTCATTCCCTTAAGACAAATTCCACCTAATTTTTCCAGAGGATACATTTTTTCGTATTCTCTGCCAAAGCCATAGCATCCGCTGGCAGTTAAAACAGGATTTTTAAATTCAACTCCCGCTACATTTACCTTCATATTAGTCATCAAATACTACCTCCTCTGCTTCAAAAACAGGTCCGTCCTTGCAAACATGTTTATAAGTTTCTGTCCCCTTAATTTTCACCTTACAAGCACAAACAAGACAAGCACCTATTCCACAGCCCATTCTTTCCTCCAAAGATACTTGAAGTCTTATTCCATTTTCCTCAGCCATTTTAGCTAAAGCCTTAAGCATTGGCTTAGGGCCACAAGCATATATAATATCAGGAGCCTCCTTAGAAAGCTCTTCCTTTAATACATCTGTTACAAAGCCCTTTCTAACTTTTGTACCATCATCTGTTGTAAGAAGGACCTCTGCTCCTGCCTTAGCAAAATCCTTTTCCAAAATACAGGCATCAGCACTTCTAAAGCCTAAAATAGCCTTACAGTTTTTGCCGTAATGCTTAGCAATTTCAAGCATAGGAGGTGTACCTATTCCTCCGCCTATGGCAATAGCTTTTTTGCTTTTATCAAGCAGCTCAAAACCATTGTTGCCCAAGGGTCCCATAATATCCATAAGCTGACCCTCGGAAAGCTTGGAAATTTCCTCTGTACCACTGCCTCTCACCTCAAAAACTACTCTTAGATTCCCCTTTTCTTTGTCAATTTCACAAATAGAAATAGGGCGTCTTAATGTGTGGTTTGCTGCTGCAATATTTACAAATTGACCTGCCTTTGCTTCTGCGGCAATTTCAGGACAATGTACTGTATAATCAAACATACCCTTTGCAATAGCTTTTCTTTTAACTATTGGGTAAACCCCTTGAATATAGCTCATTTAATATCTCCTTTTCTCAAAAATCGGGAGCCAAAAAATTTTGCCCCCGATTTTCTGTCAAATTATTTTGTTCCGTAAATTCTGTCTCCTGCATCTCCTAATCCAGGGATAATGTATTTGTCCTCATTAAGTCTTTCATCTAAGGCTGCACAGTAAACCTGTACATCAGGATGAGCCTTAGTAAGAGCCTCCATTCCCTCAGGAGCTGCAATAATACACATAAATTTAATGTGCTTTGCACCCTTTTCCTTTATCATACGAATTGCATCAATAGCAGAACCGCCTGTTGCAAGCATTGGGTCTACTACAATAACCTCTCTTTGTCCTATATCAGCAGGAAGCTTGCAGTAGTATTCCACAGGTGTATGAGTTTCAGGATCTCTGTAAAGACCAATATGACCTATTTTAGCCGCAGGTACAAGACTCATCATACCGTCAACCATTCCCATACCAGCTCGAAGAATAGGCACTACGGCTAATTTTCTTCCTGATATAACCTGTGCTTTAGTTTTGCAAATAGGTGTTTGAATTTCAATTTCTTCCAAAGGAAGATCTCTTGTAGCCTCATAGCACATAAGTGTAGCTACCTCTGTGATAAGCTCACGAAATTCCTTAGAGCCTGTATTTTTATCTCTTATTAAAGTAAGCTTATGCTTTATAAGAGGGTGATCCATTATAAAAGGCTTCATATAAAAATCTCCTATATTATCTTTCGTTTTCGATTTCTGTAATCTTGTCAATTCTTCTTTGGTGGCGTCCGCCCTCAAATTCTGTTTCCAAGAAAACATCAACCAGCTCACAAGCAAGACCTGCTCCAACAACTCTACCGCCCATACAAAGAGCATTTGCGTCATTGTGAAGTCTTGTGTATTTAGCACTAAAATAATCAGAGCAACAAGCCGCTCTTATACCCTTAACCTTATTTGCTGCCATGGAAATTCCAATACCTGTTCCACAAATGAGAATTGCTTTTTCACATTCTCCCTTTGTTACAGCCTCACAAGCTGCCTTAGCATAGTCAGGGTAATCACAGGACTCTGTGGAATAGGTTCCGAAATCCTTGTATTCAACACCCTTTTCGTCCAAATGCTTCATAATTGCCTGTTTAAGTTCATATCCTCCGTGGTCGCTTCCTAATGCTATCATAATTAATTCCTCCGTTTGATTATTTATTACTTATTTATCCCTTTTACGGGTTTCATTGTCATATTTTCCTCTGTTTTTTTCTCCAAATTATATTCCTCTGCTAATTTTTTATTGCGTTCTCTCTGTGCCTGTGGAAGTCTTATATATGCTGGCACAAGCTCCCCTGAATAAAGCAAATTGTTTTCATTTTTAGCAATTTCTTCAGCAGCCTTAGCAATAGAGGATGCTCGGCTATATCTAATTGCCTCAGGTGCAATTTTTGCATCCTTAAAGCTATCACCTAATTTATCCATACAGAGCTTTGCACCATCACCAACAAAATAAATTTTCCTATCTTTATATTGCTTTAATACCTCATAAAGTTCATCAATGCTTATGGCAGAGTCTTCATAAAGTCTTATTATTTTATCATTTACTCCCTCAAAAATCGCTGTGTAAACTTGATTACATCTGGCATCCATTACAGGGCAGATTATTCCCTCAAAGCCCTCCATATTGTTGGCAAGTCCCTCCAAGGTGGAAACTCCAACACAGGGTTTCCCGCTATATGAAATTTCTTCACCCTCAATATTTTTGGTAAACTTGCCTCCAGCACCAATAGCCATGCCCTTTACTGCGGCAATGCCTATTCTTAAGCCTGTAAAGGAGCCAGGCCCTATGGCAGAAGCAAAAACATCTATCTCGGATATATCTATACCGCTTTCCTTACAAAGAGATTCTACCATTTCCATTATAGTTTGACTATGTGTGAGCTTTGTATTTAAAAAATATTCACCCACTAAGAAGTTATCATCCCATATACAAGCTGTGGCCGCTACTGAGGATGAATCAACAGCTAATATCTTCAAGTCTATCGTCTCCTTCTATGGTAATTCTTCTGGAATTTTCGCCTGTTTGACTAATTGTAATTGAAATTGTATTATTAGGCAGACAATCCTCTATATTTTCGCTCCATTCGATAGCTATTATCCCGCCCATATCAAGATAATCGAAAAATCCTGTGGAATAAAGGTCCTCATAACCCTCTACTCTGTACATATCAAAATGATACAAAGTGAGCTTATTTCCGCCATACTCATTTACTAAGGCAAAGGTTGGACTGGAAACATCATCAGTTATTTCAAGTCCTCTGGCAAGACCTCTGGTAAAAGCGGTTTTACCCATCCCCATGGAGCCCTTGTATGCTATTACATCTCCGCTTTTTAAAATTCTGCCTAATTTTTCAGCTAAGGCCTCGGTTTCATTTACGGAGCTTGTATCAAATATTTTTGTCATTTAAAATACCTCTTATATTTGCATTATTAAAAATATTATATCAGAAAATAAGCCATTTTTCCACATTTTTTTTAGATTTTTATAAATTAAAAATTTACCATAAATAATACCTTGATAGATAATCCGAAAAATAGTATAATTAGAAAAGAAATTCACTTTACAAAGGAACAAACTATGAAATTTATTTTTAAAAGTATAATTAATTATATCAAAGAAACAGATAAGCTGCTTATTTTGCTCTGTATCTGTGCCTCCACATATAGCGTTGTTTTACTTTCAGGTTTAGAAAACTCTGATATGTTAGCTTCCCCCAGACAAATTATAGTACAGGCGGGAGCTGCGGTGGTAGGGCTTATTGCAGCTGTCATCTTATCAAAAATCGATTATAAAACTATGGCAAAGCTCTGGAAACTTCATTCCGTTATAGCCTATGGGCTTGTTATTCTCACCTTTTTTTTAGGCATACGAGTTAGCGATTTTGTGGACGACAGAGCCTGGCTTCAGCTACCCTTCAATATGACTCTTCAGCCCTCGGAGCTGCTTAAAATTTCGTTTATAATAACCTTTTCATACCATTTGGAAAAGGTGGGAAATAGGCTTAATAATTTCAAATATCTTATAGGTGTACTTTTACACGCCATTGTTCCCATAGGTCTTATTATGAAACAGGGGGATCATGGTACTGCTCTTATATTTGCATTTATCTGTCTTTGTATGCTTTTTTCAGCTGGACTTAGCTGGAAATACATAATCCCTGCGGGAATGCTTGGTATTTGCTCTATTCCAATTTTATGGAACATAATAGGAGAGGATAAGCAAATGCGTATTATGACAGTTTTTAATCCTATGCTTGACCCTCAGGGCATTGGCTGGCAACAAAATATGGGTATGCTTTCCATAGGCTCAGGGCAAATTTGGGGTAAGGGTATCTTTTATGGAAATCATCACTATGTTTCCGAAATTTACAATGACTTCATCTTTGCCTTTATAGGTGAGGCCTTAGGCTATGTGGGATGTATGTCTGTAATTATTCTGCTTTCTGCGATTGTGTTAAAAATTCTTTTAACTGCTGCCAAAAGCCGAGATTTTTTAGGTAAATATATCTGTGTGGGCGTATTTGCTATGTTTGCATTTCAAATACTTTTAAATATAGGAATGTGCATAAGTACCTTACCTGTAATTGGTGTAACACTGCCCTTCTTTTCAGCGGGAGGCACCTCAGTTGTTTCTTCCTATCTGGGAATAGGTCTTGCTCTTAGTGTTTACACTCATAACAACGAAAAGGGCATTTTTGGTGAAAAATTATAATTTTAATATAATAAATTTGGAGGAGAAAATGTTAAATACTGTTTCTATTATCTTAGCTGCTGACAACAGCGAAAATTTCAAAAGCAAAAAATCAAAATATCAGCACGAAATACTTTTTAAGCCTATGATAAACTGGGTTTGTGATGCTTGTAGAACTGCGGGAATTGAAAATAATTCCGTGGCAATTTCCGAAAAAAACGCCGCCCTTGCCGATATTATCCCAGAAGATTTTTCTGTTTTGGCTGACCATAAGGATATAATGGCCTTTGCCGCAAAAAATATGGAAAAAGATATTCTTATGATAAATGGAGATAATATTTTTGTGGATAAGGAAACCTTGGAAAAATCCTATGAGGCTCATAAGACAGATAGCAACGATATCACATCAGTTATAGTGGATTTTAACGGAAAAACTGTAAACTGCAATATTCACTGGCTTAAATGCGAATATTTTCTCAAGGTTTTAGGTATTATTCAAAATCTCGACAACAGCTCCGAGGGAAATCCTTTCGATACTCTTTCCTCTGCCGACGGAAAAAAAGGCGTTTATCAAACACCTAATTCCAACTGCGTTTGCCAGGTTCCAGACCGAGCTGCCTTTGTTCACATTACTGAATTTGCCAGAATATATGTTCTGGATAAATTATGCAAGGAGGGGGTAAACATTCCTTACGACACAGGCGTTATAATTTCCCCTGATGCTCAAATAGGAATGGATACAACTATTCTCCCTAACACAATTATCGAGGGGAAAACCATAATTGGTGAGGACTGCGAAATTGGTGAAAACTCCCATATTATTAGCTCAACTATTGGCAACGGAAATAAAATTTTAAGCTCATATATTGAGGAATCGATTATTCACCACAATGCTAAAATAGGACCTTATGTTCATATAAGACCTAAATCTGAAATTTTTGACGCTGTTAAGCTTGGAAACTTTGTTGAAATTAAATCCTCCAGCATAGATAAATATACATCTGTGGCTCATCTTACTTATCTTGGTGACAGTAAGCTGGGTAAATTTGTTAATGTGGGCTGCGGTGTAGTTACAGCTAACTACGATGGTGCTGAAAAGCATCATACCATAATTGAGGATAGTGCATTTATAGGCTGTAATACTAACTTTATCCCACCTGTTCACATTGGAAAGGGAAGTGTTATCGGCGCTGGCAGCACCATTGACCAGGATGTAGAGGATTTTGCCCTTGCCCTTGCAAGAAACAAGCAGGTGGTTAAGAGCGATTGGGCTTTAAGAAAGGGCAAATATAAGAAAGGCTTATAAAAATGCAAGTAAAATTTCATTTTTTTGTGGTTTATTTTCATTTTATAAGCATTTTTCAAGAAAACTATTAAAATGTACTATATTTAGACAAAATAATCCTAAATAATTGTTATAAAGTAAAATAGACATTTTGCAAAATTTGTTGTAAAATGTACTTGAATACATAATCCCTTTCAAAAATCATTTTGGTTTTTATGAAAAGGCTTGTTTCCAAAATTTCGCCGTCTGGAAACAAGAATTTATCTGCGTGGCGGCAGCAAATGGATGGTTTAAAATGGATATTCGTGGCAAAGATATTAAAATTTTTTCCGCTAATTCAAATCCTAAAGTTGCAGCAGAAATTGCAAAGCACTTAGGTCTTCCTTTAGGTAAATGTGAAGTTAAGAAATTCTCCGATGGTGAAATCGCAGTAACTCTTACTGAATCTGTAAGAGGCTCAGATGTTTTCGTAGTTCAATCTACATGCTCCCCTGTTAACGATAACCTTATGGAGCTCCTCATTATGATTGACGCTCTTAAGCGTGCTTCCGCTGGAAGAATCACAGCTGTTATTCCTTACTTCGGATATGCTAGACAGGACAGAAAAGCTAAGGCAAGAGACCCGATTTCTGCTAAATTGGTAGCTGACCTTATTACAACAGCAGGTGCTGACAGAATCCTCACAATGGATCTTCACGCATCCCAAATCCAAGGCTTCTTCAATATCCCTGTTGACCACCTCCTTGGTGTTCCACTTTTGGCTCCTTACTTCAAGAGCAAGTTTGAAGGCACACACAGCGATATCGTTGTTGTTTCCCCTGACCTTGGTTCTGTAACAAGAGCAAGAAACTTTGCTGAAAGAATTGACGCTCCTATTGCTATTATTGATAAACGCCGTCCTAAGGCAAATGTAAGTGAGGTTATGAACATTATCGGTGAAATTGATGGCAAAACAGCTATCTTGGTTGACGATATGGTTGACACAGCAGGTACAATCTGCAACGCTGCTAAGGCTCTTGTAGAAAAAGGTGCTACAGAGGTTTACGCTTGTGCAACTCATGGTGTTCTCTCCGGTCCTGCTTTTGAAAGAATTGAGGAATCCCCAATTAAAGAATTTGTTTTCCTCGACACTATTCCAATTCCTGAAGGCGATGAAAACAAGCCTACATCTAAAATTATTTCTTTGTCAGTTGCTGAAGTATTTGCTGAAGCTATCGACAGAATTTACGGAAATCAACCTGTTTCCCCTTTGTTTGTTTAATTTATTAAGAAAAATGCAATCGCTCAAATGCCATAGGTATTTGAGCGATTTTGCCAGTTAAATCCCTTTGTATAGGAGTTGTAATTTATGTTTTTTAAATCAAATACCGCCAAAAGTCCTATGGATTATATGGTTGTAGGATTAGGCAACCCAGGCACAGAGTATGAAAATACCCGTCATAACGCTGGATATTTAGCTATCGACACTATTTGCAAGGAGCTTAATATAAAACCCGACCGACTTAAATTTAAGTCTATTTGCTGCGATACTATGATAGGTGATAAACGAGTTTTATTTTTAAAACCCACTACTTATATGAACCTTTCAGGTGAAGCTGTTCTTGCTGCCCGTGATTTTTATAAAATCCCCAATGAGCATATTATCGTTATTTACGATGATATATCTCTTGAGCCAGGTAAACTCCGTATTCGTCAAAAAGGCAGCCATGGTGGACACAATGGTATAAAGAGCATTACTCTCCTTACAGGCAGCGAAAACTTCCCAAGAATTAAGCTGGGTATAGGTGCTAAGCCTCATCCAGACTATGATTTAGCCAAGTGGGTTTTGAGCAAGTTTTCCAAAGACGATATGACTGCCCTGCAAGCCTCTTTGGATAATTGCCTTGATATAATTACACTTATAATAAACGGCAAGATTTCCGAGGCTATGAATAAATATAACTAAATTTTTAGGCATCACATTATTTTGTGTTGCCTTTTTTTATTTTTGTTGGTTTGTCAATGATGTGTTACAAAATTAGAAAACCTCGCCATTAGTTAAA